>Ga0213835_100412_pt1 | contig 42774 bp, 47 predicted proteins | sample SWPATP01_FD_160576 | JGI IMG/M metagenome (GOLD analysis project Ga0213835, IMG submission 160576) | Coastal seawater microbial communities from Marineland, Florida, United States - SWPA TP0 #1 | ecosystem: Environmental > Aquatic > Marine > Coastal | place: USA: Florida | collected 2016-08-05
ACCGGCTGGTCGAGGGGGCCTTCGGCGCCATGGTGCCACAGGAGGGGGCGGGCGAGGTCGTGCCCGAGGTGCTGATCGTGCCGCTTTTGGCCTTCGACCGGGCGGGGCAGCGGCTGGGCTATGGCGGCGGCTTCTACGACCGGACGCTGGCGGGGCTGCGCGCGCAGGGGCCGCGGCGGGCGATCGGGCTCGCGTTTGCCGCGCAGGAGGTGGCCTCGGTGCCCTGCGAGGCGACCGACGCGCCGCTCGACCTGATCGTGACGGAGGCCGGAGTGATCGTGCCCCGCGGGGGTTAACGGCGGGTTGACGCGCCCGGGAGGGACCGGGGAGGCGCCGTTTCGGGCGGGTTGCGACACCGAAACGGGGGGTCTGGGGCGGAAAACGCGCGGTTTCGGGTTAAGAAAGGGTGAACGACTTGTGCGATGGCGCACCTTGGCCCTTCATGGTGTCGATGCTGTGCAGCGGTGCACGCGAAACCCTAATGCCGGCGCGGTTCTGCGCAACGCGCGCTGCCGGCTTGACGGCGGCGGGGACGGGCGCGGGGAGAACCCTTGCCCTTGGGCCCGACGCGGCCTAAGCCCGAGGCATGCGGATGCTGTTTCTGGGCGATGTCATGGGGCGGTCGGGCCGGGCGGCGGTGGTCGAACGGCTGCCGCGGCTGCGCGCCGAGTGGCGGCTCGATTTCGTCGTGGTGAATGCCGAGAATGCCTCGTCGGGCGCCGGGCTGACGCCGGAGCACGCGCGGCTCCTGCTCGACGCCGGGGCCGATGTGCTGACGCTGGGGGACCATGCGTTCGACCAGAAGGCGATGCTGTCCTTCATCGAGCAGGAGCCGCGCATCCTGCGGCCGCTGAACTTCGCCAGGGCGGCGCCGGGGCACGGGGCGCGGCTGTTCCCGGCGCCGGGCGGGCGCAAGGTGCTGGTGGCGCAGGTGCTGGGGCAGGTGTTCATGAAGCGGCCCTTCGACGACCCGTTCTCGGCGCTCGATCCGGTGCTGCGGGCGCATCCGCGGGGCGGGATCGCGCAGGCGGTGGTGGTGGACGTCCACTGCGAGGCGACGTCCGAGAAGACCGCGCTGGGGCTGTGGTGCGACGGGCGGGCGAGCCTGGTGGTGGGCACGCACACCCATATTCCCACGGCGGATGCGCGCATCCTTGCGGGCGGCACCGCCTATCAGTCGGATGCGGGCATGTGCGGCGTCTATGATTCGGTCATCGGGATGGACCGCGAGGAGCCCTTGCGCCGCTTCGTCACCGGCATGGGCCGCGGCCGGTTCGAGCCGGCGCAGGGCGAGGCGACGCTGTCGGGCGTCTATCTCGAGACCGACGACCGCACCGGCCGGGCCACGCGCATGGCCATGGTCCGGCAGGGCGGCTCGCTGGAGGGGGCCGGGCCCCAGCCCGCCGCGGGCACGCGCCCGGCCGCCGGCGCCGCTTCGTGACCCGGCTCTGGCCGTTCCTGGCGCTCCTGGCCATCGGCGGTGCCTGGGGGCTGTCGAACCCGCTGATCAAGCTCGCGATCGAGGCGGGGTATCGGCCGCTGGGCATCCTGTCGTGGCAGCTGGTGCTGGGCAGCGCGCTCCTGGCGGGCTGGCTCTGGCTGGGCCGGCGCGGGGCGCGGGGGCCGCTGTTGCCGCTGGGGCCGGCCGAGATCCGGCTCTATGTGGCGGTGGCGAGCCTGGGCATGGTGGTGCCGCATTTCTTTTCCTACACCGCGCTGGGGCATCTGCCGTCGGGGGTGGTGTCCATCATCGTCTCGATGGTGCCGCTCTTTGCGCTGCCGCTGGTGCTGGTGCTGGGGATGGAGCGGTTCGAGCCGCTGCGGCTCGTGGGTCTCGGGCTGGGGGCGGGGGCGGTGGTGCTGCTGATCGCGCCCGAGGCGAGCCTGCCCGAGACGGCGGCGGTGGCCTTCGTGCTGGTCGCGATGCTGACGCCGCTCTGCTATGCGCTCGAGAGCGCCTATGTCGCCGGGCGCGGCAGCCGGCGGGCCGGCCCCATGCAGACGCTTCTGGGCGCGCAGATCCTGGGCCTGGGGGTGGTGCTGCCGCTGGCGCTGGCGACCGGACAGGCGGCCTCGCCGCTCAGGGCCTGGGGGGCGCCGGAGCTGGCCATCGCGGCCACCGGGGTGATCAGCCCGCTGGCCTATGCCGGCTATGTGGCGCTGCTGCGCGCGACCGGGCCGGTGTTTGCCGCGCAGGTGGCCTATCTGGTGACCGGCAGCGGCATCCTCTGGGCCATGACGCTGCTGGGCGAGCGCTATTCGGTCTGGGTCTGGGCGGCGCTGGGCCTGCTCTTTGCCGGCCTCTTCCTGGTGCAGCCGCGGCCCACCCTGCCGGCGGTGGTGCGCGGGGCCGCCTCGTCCCCGGGGCCGGCGGCGGCCCCGGGAGCTGCGGCGACCGAAGGGCCAGCCTCCGGGGCCCCTTGAATCGCGCCCGCGTCCGCCCGAGACTCCGTCCTCCGCCCGAGAGACCTTCAGCAAGGAATTCCGCATGATCGACCTCGGCCTGACCGCGACGCAGGAGGCGCTGCTGGCGCTGGGCATCGTCGCCATCATGTTCCTGATGTTCATGCGCGAGGTCTTCCCGGTCGAGGTGACGGCGATCACCGGCGCGGTGGCGATGCTGGTGCTCGGCATCCTGCCGCAGGATGCGGCGTTGGCGGTGTTTTCCAACCACGCGCCCTGGACCATCGCGGCGCTGTTCGTGATCGTGGGCGCGCTGGTGCGGACCGGGGCGCTGAGCTGGGTCACGCAGATGGCGGCGGCCAATGCCTCGGCCCATCCGGCGCGGACGCTCGCGTTTCTGGCCGTCACCGTGGTGACGATGTCGGCCTTCATGAACAACACGCCCATCGTGGTGGTGATGATCCCGATCTTCATGCAGCTCGCCAAGCAGCTCGCGGTCTCGCCGTCCAAGCTGATGATTCCGCTCAGCTATCTCTCCATCATGGGGGGCACCGTCACGCTGATCGGGACCTCGACCAACCTGGTGGTGGACGGGGTGGCGCGGGCGCAGGGGCTGGCGCCGTTCGGCATCTTCGAAATCACCGGGGTGGGGCTGATCATGGCGGTGGTGGGCATGACCTATCTCGCGCTCTTTGCCCGGCGGCTGCTGCCCGACCGGACCTCGATGTCGGGGCTCATCGCCGACCGCGGGCGGATGAAGTTCTTCACCGAGGTGGCGGTGCCCGAGGGCTCGGCGCTGGTGGGCCGGCGGGTGGCGGATGTGGAGATGTTCCGCCGCGAAGGCGCGCGGGTGATCGACGTGCTGCGGGGCGACGCCTCGCTGAGGCGCGACCTCGCCTCGGTGGTGCTGGAGGAGGGCGACCGCGTGGTGCTGCGCACGCCCATGTCCGAGGTTCTGGGGATGCAGAGCCTCAAGGATGTGCGGGTGGTCGACAAGCTGAGTTCGGTGCGGACCTCGACGGTGGAGGTGCTGATCACGCCCGGGTGCCGGATGGTGGGGCGGACGCTGGGCTCGCTCAGGCTGCGCCGGCGCTACGGGGTCTATCCGCTGGCGGTGCACCGGCGGAACCAGAACATCGGCCGGCAGCTCGACGATCTGGTGGTGGCGGTGGGCGACACGCTGCTGCTGGAGGGCGCGCCGGAGGACATCCAGCGGCTCGCGCAGGACATGGAGATGGTGGACATCTCGCAGCCCTCGGAGCGGCCCTATCGGCGGCGGCATGCGCCCATCGTGGTGGCGGTGCTGGCGGGGATCGTGGGGCTGTCGGCGCTGGGGGTGGCGCCGATCGCGACGCTGGCCTTCATCGGTGTTGCCATCGTGCTGGTGACGCGCTGCATCGACGCGGACGAGGCGTTCGGCTTCATCGACGGGCGGTTGCTGGCGCTGATCTTCGGGATGCTGGCGGTGGGCGCGGGGCTGGAGCGGTCAGGGGCGGCGCAGCTGGTGGTCGATCTGCTGGCGCCGCTGATGGCGGGGCTGACGCCCTGGCTTCTGGTGCTGGCGGTCTATGTGCTGACCTGGGTGATGACCGAGGTGGTGACCAACAACGCCGTGGCGGTCATCGTCACGCCCATCGCCATCGGGCTTGCGCTGACGCTGGGGGTCGATCCGCGGCCGCTGGTGGTGACGGTGATGCTGGCCTCCTCGGCCAGTTTCTCGACCCCGATCGGCTATCAGACCAACACGCTGGTCTATGGGCCGGGGGGGTACCGGTTCACCGACTACATGCGGATCGGGCTGCCGCTGAACCTTTTGATGGCGGTGACGGTGTGCACGGTGGTGCCGCTGCTCTGGCCGCTCTGACATGAGGCTTGCCACAAGGGAGGAGGCCATGCGCCCCGATCTCGCCGCCCGGACCGTGACTGCGCCGGCCGTTCGCGCGGGGACGGCACAGGGATTGTCGGCCCCGGGATTGTCGGCCCCGGGGTTGTCTGCCCGAAGAGTGGCTGCGGCGTGCCTCGTGCTGCTGGGGCTGGCGGCCTGTGCGGGCCCGGTGGCCGCGCCGCAGCCCGAGGCGGCGCGGCTGTCGCCCTCGGCGCTGACGCTGACCATGTCGGACGGGCGGCTGTGCCGGCTGCCGCGGGCGGGGGCGGCCTTCGACGGGGCGGCGGGCTGGGGCGGGCCGGTGCAGGGCTGCCCGGGGGTGGCACGCATCGAGGTGGCGCTGGAGCGGCCGTCGCCGCTGGCGGCGGTGGTGGGGGCGCTGTTCGCGGCGCTGACCCTGGAGGAGGCGATCTCGCCCCCGGCCGAGGTGCGGGTCATCGCGCCCTCGGGCCGCGTCTTCGTCTTCGCCTCGCCCGAGCCGCCGGAGCGCTGAGCCGGCGCGAGGTTGGGGGGGGCGGTCCGGGCTTCGGCGTGGGAGGGGGGCTGTCTGCCCCCCGTCTCCCTGCGGGAGACCCCCCCGAGGATATTTTTCGAAAGATGAAGAGGAGAGGGCCGCGCGCGCCGTGGTCCCTGTTGGTGCGGGGGGTCAGCCCTCGATCAGCGCGAAGCGGTCGACGTCGACCATGCCGCGGTCGGTGATCTTCAGATGCGGGATCACCGGCAGGGCGAGGAAGGCGAGTTGCAGGAAGGGTTCGGGCAGCTGCACCCCGAGGCTCCGGGCCGCGGCGCGCAGCTCGGTGAGGCGGGCGTGAACCTCCTCGAACGGGGCGAGCGAGATCAGGCCGGCCACCGGCAGCGCGAGTTCGGCCAGCACCTCGCCGCCGGCGACGACGACGAAGCCGCCCTCGAGCGCGGCCAGCCGCCGTGCCGCCAGCGCCATGTCGGCGTAATCGATGCCCACGGCCACGAGGTTGTGGTGATCGTGGCAGATGGTCGAGGCGATGGCCCCGCGCGTGATGCCGACGCCGCGCACGAAGCCGGTGGCGATGTTCCCGTTGCGCCCGTGCCGCTCGATCACGGCGATGCGGGCGAGGTCGCGGGCGGGGTCGGGCGGGCGGTCGCCGTCGACCTCGGCGATGGGTTCGCGCAGGTGTTCGGTCAGGATGCGGCCGGGCAGGATGCCGATCACCGGGGTTTCGGCCGGCGCGCCGGGGCAGCGGAAGCTTTCGGGCCCGAGTGGCGGCAGGCGGACCGAGGCGCGCGCCACCGGGGCCACCGGCGTGCGGGCGGCAAAGGCCTCGGGCCCCACCACCACCCCGCCGCAGAGCACGAGCTGTGCGCGCGCCTCGGCCGGGTCGGCGAGCGCGACGATGTCGGCGCGTTTGCCCGGGGCGATCTGGCCGCGGTCCTTGAGCCCGAAGGCCTCGGCCGCCGAGAGGCTGGCGGCGCGATAGACCGCGAGCGGGTCGCAGCCGCGCGCGATCAGGCGGCGGATCATGTGGTCGATGTGGCCCTCCTCGGCGATGTCGAGGGGGTTGCGGTCGTCGGTGCAGAGGCAGAGGTAGGGGGCCGTGACCGGGGTCAGCAGCTCGGCCAGCGCCTCGAGGTCCTTGGAGACGGAGCCTTCGCGGATCAGCACCCTCAGGCCCTTTTGCAGTTTCTCGCGGGCCTCGGCGGCGGTGGTGGCCTCGTGCTCGGTGCGGATGCCGGCGGCGACATAGGCGTTGAGGTCGCGGCCCGTGAGCAGCGGCGCATGCCCGTCGATGTGCCGCCCGGCGAAGGCCGCGAGCTTTTCCAGGCAGCCCGGGTCGCGGTGGATCACGCCCGGGTAGTTCATGAACTCGGCCAGCCCGATGACGCGGGGGTGATCCGCCAGCGGTGCGAGATCGGCCGCCGCGAGGCTGGCGCCCGCCGTCTCCATGTGGGTGGAGGGCACGCAGGACGACAGCTGCACGCGCAGGTCCATCACCATGTGCCCGGCGGCCTCGAGGAAATAGCGGATGCCCTGGAGCCCGGCGACATTCGCGATCTCGTGCGGGTCGCAGATGGCGGTGGTGATGCCGCGGGGGGCGACGCAGCGGTCGAACTCCTGCGGGGTGATGCAGCTCGATTCGACATGCAGGTGGGTGTCGATGAAGCCCGGCACGAGCACGAGGCCCGCGACGTCGATCTCGCGCCGGCCGTCATAGGGGGCGCCGATGCCGACGATGGTGTCGCCGCAGATGGCCACGTCGCCGGGGATGCGCGCGCCGGTGACCATGCACCAGACGGTGCCGCCCTTGAGCACCAGATCCGCCGGCACCTCGCCCCGGCCCTGTGCGATTCGTGCCTCCAGCATGCGGCGCCTCTCTCCATGCGGTGCGATGCGGGGGAGCCTATCGCGAAATCCCGCCGGGTCCAGAGGGAGTGCGCCGGCGGCCGGTGTCGGGGCAGCCGGGGGCGGACGCCGGGGGCTGCGGAGGCTGCCTGCGGGAGAAGCAGCGCCGGATCGCCGCCGGGGTCGCTGTAGTTCCCATCGCGCCCTTTGGCGATGTCGCCGCCCGGCCGGGCCGCTGCCGGGGGGCGTCAGCCGGGAGGCGACGGGTCCTGGAAGTGTGATCGGCGAGGCAGGTGCCGGGGATGTTTCCGGGCGCTCGGGGGGGGCGGCGGTGCGTCGGGTGGGGGCTGCGGGAGGTTCCGGCCCGGGCGGGGCTGGCGCCGGGGGCGAGGTGGGCTCAGGTCATCTCGCGGGCGGGGCGGAGGTGGCGGTTGAGGGCCCCGTGGCCGGCGCAGCCGCGGATCACCCCGACCTCGGCTGCGGCGAGCGGGGTGGCGAAGCGGACGCCGCAGCGGTCGGCGGTGGCCCAGCGGACCTCGGCCCGGCGGCGGCCGCCGGGCAGGTGCAGCACCACGGCCTGGCCCGGCCGCAGCGCGCCGGCGCCCAGGATCATGGCGCCGCCCCCGGCGATGTTGGCCAGGACGGCATGGACGGACTGCCCCGACACCTCCATCACGAGCGGGAGGCGGCAGGGCCATCGCAGCGGTCGGTAACGCATGGCACCCCCGGATTGCACGGCTCCGTCGCCGAGCATCGCAGACCCGGGTTGCCACGCGCCTAACGCCTGACGGCTTGGCAGGGCGGGCGGCGGCGGGTAGCCTGCGGGCGAGCCTCCGCGAGGGACCGCGCCGCCATGCCCCACGACCACCACGACCATGCGCCCGACAACGACCTCGACCCGATGACGGCGCGGGTGCGGGCGCTGGAGACGCTGCTGGTGGCGAAGGGGCTGGTCGACCCGGCGGCGCTGGAGGCGATCATCGAGACCTATGCCGAGCGGGTCGGGCCGCAGAACGGCGCCCGCGTGGTCGCGCGGGCCTGGACCGACCCCGGCTTTGCCGCCCGGCTGGCCGAGGACGCCGGTGCGGCGGTGGCGGAGATGGGCTTCGGCGGGCGGCAGGGCGAGCATGTGCAGGCGGTGTTCAACACCGACGACACGCATAATCTGGTGGTCTGCACCCTTTGCTCCTGCTATCCGTGGCCGCTGCTGGGCCTGCCGCCGGTATGGTACAAGTCGCCGCCCTATCGTGCCCGGGCGGTGCGCGACCCGCGCGGCGTGCTGGCGGACTTCGGGCTGGAGCTGCCGCCGGGGGTGCGGATCCGGGTCTGGGACTCCACCGCCGAGCTGCGCTATCTGGTGGTGCCGCAGCGGCCTGCCGGGACCGAGGGCTGGGACGCCGAACGCCTCGCCGCGCTGGTCGGCCGCGATGCGATGATCGGGACCGCCCTCGCCCGCGCGCCGGGGGCGGCATGAACGGCCCCCACGACATGGGCGGGCGGATGGGCTTCGGCCCGGTCCTGCCCGAGCCCGATGAGCCGGTCTTTCACGCCGCGTGGGAGGCCCGCGCGCTGGCGCTGACCCTCGCGGCCGGGGCGCTCGGGCTCTGGACGCTGGACGAGAGCCGCCACGCGCGCGAGCGCCTGCCATGGGCGGTGTATCTGTCGGCGGGCTACTACGAGATCTGGATCCGCGCGCTGGAGGCGCTGTTGCTGCGCCATGGGCTGGTGAGCGCGGCCGAGCTGGCGGGCGCGGTCCCTCGGCCCTCGCCGGCGCCGCCGCCGCTGGCCGCGGCGCAGGTGGCGGCGGCGCTGGCCCGCGGCGGGCCCACCGCGCGGGCGCTGGCGGTGCCGGCGCGGTTCCGCCCGGGGCAACGGGTGCGGGCGCGCAACCTCCAGCCCGAGGGCCACTGCCGCCTGCCCGGCTATGTCCGCGGCCGCATCGGCCGCATCGAGGCCGACCACGGCGGCCATGTCCTTGCCGACAGCAACGCCCACGGCCTCGGCGAGGCGCCGCAGCGCCTCTATACGGTGGTGTTCGAGGGCGCCGAGCTCTGGGGCGAGGGGGCAGACCCCGGCCTGACGGTGTCGGTCGATGCCTGGGAGAGTTACCTTGAGCCGGTCTGACGCCACGGTCCCGCCCTCCGGGGCGCCTGCCGCGCCCGCCGGCCCCGGGCGGGCCTTTGCCGCGCCCTGGGAGGCGGAGGCCTTTGCGCTGACCGTGGCGCTCCATGACGCCGGGGTCTTCGCCTGGCCGGAGTGGACGGCGGCGCTGGGCGGGCGGCTGGCGGAGGGGGCGGCGGACGGCGGCGACTACTTTGTCCGCTGGCTCGAGGCGCTGGAGGCGCTGCTGGCCGAGCGGGGGCTGGCGGCGCCCGAGGAGGTGGCCACCCTGGCGGCGGCCTGGCGCCGGGCCGCGCGTGCGACCCCCCATGGCCAGCCGATCCGGCTGGAAAACGACCCCGGTCCCGGCTGAGCGACGCCCCTCGGCGACCGCACCGGAGGGAGGGCGTGCGGGGGGGGCATCCGTGCCTTGCCGCCCGGACGGCGCTGCGGCAAGCTCGCCGCCGTCGCGCCCCCCATCCGGAGACCCGCATGTCCGCCACCTCTCCCGCCGCCCCTTCTCCCGCCGCCCCTCCTCCCGCCGCCCCGCCTCCCGCCGATGCCGCCGCGCGTCGGGCCGTCGCGCCGGTGATCTGCTATCCGACCGATACCCTGCCGCAGCCCGACCTCGCGCTCTATCGCCGGGCCCGGGCCGGGGCTGTGAAGCTGTCCGAGGTGATCGTGCCCGCGCGCGAGGGCCGTGCCTTTCGCGTCGCGGCGGGACAGGTCTTTCGCATCGCCATCACCGACGGCCCGCAGGTGGGCGATCTGAACCTGTTCGCCGCCGGCGATCTGTCGGAGCGCTTCTATTCGGGCAAGACGCGGGCCCTGCACGGCACGCATCTGGGGGTCGGCGACCGGATGTGGTCGGGCTTTCCGTTCCTGCGGCCGATGGCGACGGTGATCGAGGACACGCTGGGCTGGTACGGGACGGACGCCTTCGGCGGCCGGGTGCACGACGTCATCGGCACCCGCTGCGACCCCTACACCCACCGGCTGCTCGCGGGAGGCGAGTACCACCACTGCTGCCATTCCAACCTCACCCGGGCGCTCGCGGCCGAGACCGGCCTGCCGCTGTGGGAGGCCGAGGCGCTGGTGCACGATGTCCTCAACGTCTTCATGTGCACGGGGTTCACGGCCGACGAGGGGCGTTACTTCATGAAGGCGACGCCGGCGCGGCCCGGGGATCACATCGAGTTCCTAGCCGAGATCGACCTGATCGGGGTGCTGTCGGCCTGTCCCGGCGGCGACTGCGGCTCCGAGCATTCGAGCGACGTCGCGCCCTGCCACCCGCTGCGGGTGGAGGTGTTCGCCCCCGCGCCCGGGGCGCTCGACGGCTGGTCCCCGCCCGAGCCCTCGGCGTATTCGCGCAGCCACGGGGTCGGCTGACGCGCCCTGCCGGCGCGTCTGCGCTCCGCCAGCCGGGCCATCCGGCGGCCGGACCGCTCTGGCGCCCGACCGGCCCGGCACCCGGCCTGTCCCGCCGGCAACGCAGCGGGGCGCTCCTCGGTCGTCGGCGCCGCTCGGTGCCCTGTCAGGCCGCCGCCCCTGTGCCGGCAGGCGCCGCTCAGCCGCTCGCCGCCAGGGCGCGGGCCATGGCGAGGGCGCCGTCGAGGGGGGGGCCGAGGGGCTGCATCCTTGCCCATCCGGGCGCCAGACAGCGGGGCGCCATCGCCTCGGCCAGCCCGCCGGCAAAGGACACGGGCAAGGGCGAGGCCGGTTGCAGATGGGCGATGGCCGCCGCCACCTCGGCGGCGGCCGCGGCCAGCACCGCCTCGGCGCCGGTGTCGCCCCCCTCCGCCGCGGCCAGCGCCCCGGGCACCAGCGCGGCGAAATCGGCCGCCGTCGCCGAGCGGGCGAAGCTCACCAGCCCCTCGGGCCCGCCCCGCCCGCCCAGCAGCGCCACGAGATACGGCGAGGCCGGCACCCGCCCCTCGGCCGCGTGCAGGGCGCGGGCGCAGAGCCGCCGCCCGATCCAGCCGCCCGAGCCCTCGTCGCCCAGCACCGGCCCCCAGCCGCCGAGCCGCACCAGCCGCCCGCCCCGCTGCCGGGCAAAGACCGAGCCGGTGCCCAGCAGCGCCAGGATCCCGTCACCGCGGCCCAGCGCGCCGGCAACCGCGATCTCCAGATCCGTCACCACCCGGACGCGCGCAAACGGCAGGTCCCGCGCCAGCCGCGCCGCCGCCTCCGGCAGGTTGGCCCCGGCCACGCCCAGCACCGCCACCGTCTCGGCCGGCACGCAGATCCCCGCCAGCGCCGCCTCCGCCGCCGCCAGCAGATTGGCCCGCGCCCCGTCGGGATCGCTGACGATGTTGGCCGGCCCGGCCGTGCCGCGCCCCAGCACCGGCCCCTCCGGGGCGGCCAGCACGGCGCGACAGCCGCTGCCGCCGCCGTCGATGCCCAGGCAGAACACCCCCTCGCCTCAGCGTCCGGGCAGGGGTCGGGGCGGCGACGCGGGGTCCGCCGAAGCCACCGGGGGTGTTCCTGTCGCCGGGGGGCAATCGGGCATGCCTTCGATCCTCCCAGTGGGGCTCGCGATCCGTCCCCCGTCCGGGCTCGCGACCCGGGGCCGCGACTCAGCCCGGGAAACCCTCGGTCACCTCGCGGCCCGCGGCGTCGCGATAGCGCCAGCGCGTGACCACCAGCATCCGCCGCATGAAGTTCTCCTCGATCCGGTCGCACATGTGCCAGAAGCCGGTGACCTCCACCATCAGCGCCATCTCGGCACGCCGCCGTTCGCCGGCATCGGCCTCGGCCGCGATGCCTTGCAGCACGCGGCCGAGGCCGGTCCGAAAGGCCTCGTCCAGCGGGGCGGCGAACTCGACGAAATAGTCGGGAGTGCCCTCCGGGTCCTCCCAGACATGGAGCTGGATGCGGTCGCCGCTGTCCCAGACCGGATGCGGAAACACATGCGCCACATGGGTCTCCAGCAGAGCCGCCGCGCGGGCGGCCTCCAGATCGGGGTCCCGGAACCTGCCTGTCTCCATGTCCGCCTCCTGCGTTCGCGCTGCGACGGGCGCCGGCCCGCCCCACGGCTGCCATGTGCCCTCGCGCGGGGGCCACGGCAAGGGCAGGGAGGCAGGCACGCCCCACAGCCCGCCCAGATGGCCGGCCCGGCCACGCCCCCCGGGCCTGCCGGTCGGCCCGAGGGGGCGCGCCGGCGAGCCGGCCCGCGAGGCCCGCCCGCGCCGGCCTCAGCCCGGGGTGCCGTCGGCGAGGATCCCGCTGGTCCCGAAGGGCCCGGTCGAGAACATGTCCGCCCCGAAGCCGCCACCTCCCGGACCCGGGCCCCCCAGACCCCCCGGCGCAGCGCCGGGCGCGCCGGTGACCAACGTCCACCAGAGCTTGCCGTTCGGCTCCTGGTACCAGGAAAAGCCGATGTCGCGCGCCTCGGGGTCCAGCAGCACGGCGCGGGTGTCCGGCGCGGCCATCCAGGCGTTGATCGTCTCCAGCTCGGTCTCGAAGGTTTCCGAGATCAGCTCGCCCTTCATCCGCCCGCGATAGCCCGCCCGCGCCACCCGCTCGATCGGGGACGAGCCGTCGGAGCCGAAGTGCCAGGGCCGCTGCTGCACCGACATGTCCCGCGAATGCGTCGCGGCGGCCGCGTTCAGCGCCGCGTCGAAGGCCAGCGGCGCGAGCCGGGCCTGCGCGCGCAGCGTGTTCACCGCGTCGAGCGCCCGGAACTGCACCCGCGATGCATCCGCCGGGGCGATGCGATACACCGTCTGGATCGGCTGCCCGTCCGCCCCGACCGGCGGCGGCGCTTCGACCAGCGGCGCGCAGGCGAGCGGCAGGACAGCGAGCGCTCCGAGCAGCAGTTTGGCACGTGACATGCGTATTCCCCGACCATTTCCCCCATGAGCGTTAGCCGGTCGCGGCGATACACGCAAACCGAACCCGCCATTCCGGCGCGCCGGGAGGGCAGCGCAGGCGGGTTTCCCCCCGGGGGGCACGGCAGGGGGCGGTCGCGGTGACGGGGGGCGTTGGTGCACCCCTGCCGCAGGTGTTGCCGAATTGACGATGCGGCCGGCAAACCGCGCGCTGCGGCGGCCGTGGGCGGTTGCAATTTCCGGAGGGTGGTGGTTTGACCTTTCCGTGATGTTCACACTTGCGTGCCGCCAGCGTCCTCTGCGATACCGGTCGGTGGGCATTCCCTGGAGGTTGACATGAAGAAACTCGCTCTCGCTCTCGCGCTGACCGCCGCCGCGGCCACCGCGGCCAGCGCCGGCTCGCGTGGCGGCAAGTTCGCCGATCCCGTGATCGAGCCGCCGGTGATCATCGAAGAGACCCGCAAGTCGACGGCCGGCATCATCGTGCCGATCCTGCTGCTGGTTCTCGTCGCCGCCGCCGCCGCGTCGCGCTGATCGCCCGATCGGCTCAGGACGACCCCGGGGGCGGCGAAGTATCTTCGCCGCCCCCGGACCTTTCTGCCATCGACGCCGACCCACCCGAGGGCAAGCCTCCGCCCCTGTCCATCAGCGTCCCGCCTCCAGCCGGTGCGACAGCTCCAGCAGGTCGCCCCATGCCGCCCGCTTGGCTGCCGGGGTGCGCAGCAGATAGGCCGGGTGCGTCATCAGGAGCGTGGGCAGCCCCAGCACCTCGCGCCACTGACCCCGCAGGCGCAGGATCCCGGTCTCGCCCAGCAGGGCCTGCACCGGCGTATTGCCCATCAGGACCAGGATCCCCGGCGCCGCCAGTTCCACATGGCGCTCGACGAAGGGCAGCAGCATGGCGCATTCCTGCGCCGTCGGCCGGCGATTCTCGGGCGGGCGCCAGGGCAGGATGTTGGTGATGTAGACCGCCCGGTCCGGGTCGGGCGCGGTCCGCGACAGCCCGATCGCCCCCAGCATCCGGTCCAGAAGCCGCCCGGCCCGGCCGACGAAGGGCAGGCCCTGGAGGTCCTCGTCGCGCCCCGGCGCCTCGCCGATCACCATCACCCGCGCCCCGGCCTGCCCGTCGGCAAAGACCGTGCTGCGCGCGCCGCGCTTCAGCTCGCAATGGGGATAGGCGGCCATCGCCGCCCGCAGGGCCTCGAGATCGGGCGCCGCCGCCGCCGCCGCCCGTGCCGCCAGCACCGGGTCGACGGGCGCGGCTGTGGGCACCGGGGCAGGGTTGGGGGCCGGCGCGGGACGCCGCTCGCGCGGTCGCGCGGCGCCGGCCTCGGCCGCCAGCGCGAACCGGTCCACCGGGGCATCGAGAATCGGCTCGTCGGCCCCGAGCTCCAGGTGCCACTCGAGCAGCGCCCGCGCCGTCGCGATATCGAGCCCTCCGGTCATGGCGGCAGGGTAGGGCCGCGCGCGCCGACGGTCAAAGCGCTTGTCGCCCGCCCGGCGCCCGCCTAGGACAGGGGCGCAACGGGGGCGCAACGGCCGCCCCAGCGTTCCGGAGCCCGCATGAGTTTCCGCGCCCGCCACCTCCTCGGCATCGAGCCGCTCGCCCCGGACGAGATCCGCGCCCTGCTCGACCTCGCCGAGACCTATGTCGAGCTCAATCGCTCGGAGGCGAAACACGCCGAGGCGCTGGCCGGGCTGACCCAGATCAACATGTTCTTCGAACCCTCGACCCGCACGCAGGCGAGCTTCGAGCTGGCGGGCAAGCGGCTGGGGGCGGATGTGATGACCATGGCCATGGCGCAGTCGAGCCTGAAGAAGGGCGAGACGCTGATCGACACCGCGCTGTCGCTGAACGCCATGCATCCCGACCTGCTGGTGGTGCGGCACCCGGCCTCGGGGGCGGTGAACCTGCTGGCGGAAAAGGTCACCTGCGCGGTCATCAACGCCGGCGACGGGCGCCACGAACACCCCACGCAGGCGTTGCTCGACGCGCTGACGATCCGCCGGGCGAAGGGGCGGCTGCACCGGCTGTGCGTGGCGATCTGCGGCGACATCGCCCACAGCCGGGTCGCGCGGTCGAACCTGATCCTGCTGGGCAAGATGGAGAATCGGGTGCGGCTGGTGGGCCCGCCCACGCTGATGCCCGCGGGCGTGGCCGGGTTCGGCTGCGAGGTCACCGACGACATGCGCGAGGGCCTGCGCGACGCCGATGTGGTGATGATGCTGCGGCTGCAGCGCGAGCGCATGGACGGCGGCTTCATCCCCTCCGAACGGGAGTACTATCACCGCTACGGCCTCGACGCCGAGAAGCTGTCGCAGGCGAAGCCCGACGCCATCGTGATGCACCCGGGGCCGATGAACCGCGGAGTGGAGATCGACGGCCAGATCGCCGACGACATCCGCCGCAGCGTGATCCAGGAACAGGTGGAGATGGGCGTGGCCGTGCGGATGGCGGCGATGGACCTCCTCGCCCGCAACCTGCGCGCCGCCCGGGCGCCGGGCTGACCGTCCCCGCCGGGCACAAAAACCTTGCAAAGGTTTTTGACAATTTTCTTTCAAGAAAATTGGGGCGCCCGGGGCGGGCGTTGGCGCCGCGATGCCGGTGCTTGCGTGCGCCGCCGCCGGGTGGCAGGAAGCGGGGCATGAGACCGCCCGACCTCGACAAAGGCGAAAAGCTTCTCTGCGAGATCGCCAGCGACCGCGGTCGCTACTGGCGCGACCATGGGGTGCTGGCGGTCCTCGGCATGGTGCTGGTGGGCGGCGTGCTGCTGGCCATCGGCAACCCGCATGCGGCGATCGGGGCGCTGGGGGCGCCGCTGGCGCTCGGGGTGCGGGGGGCCTATCTGGCGTCGGAACAGCTGGCAAAGCGCTGGTGGTTGACCTCGCAGCGGCTGTGGCTGCCCGGCGGCCGTGCCGTGGGCCTGATGGAGATCGCGACCGTCCGGCGGCTGATGGGCGATGTGCAGATCATCACCCGCAGCGGCGACAAGCACCTGATTCGGCACATCGCCGACCCGGCGGGGCTGGTGGCCCGGATCGAGGCTGCCCGCGACCGCCGCGCGAAGCGGGCCCGCGGATGAGCCGCGCGGCCCGCTGCGGGCCCTCCGGACCTGGCCGGCCTGCGCTGCGGGGTCTTCGCCGATGATGCTCGGCTTTGCCAATGCCCGGCTGATCGACCCCGAGGCCGGGACGGACCGCCTCGGAACGCTGCTGGTGGCCGACGGCCGCATCGCCGCCGTGGACACCCCGCTGCCGTCCGAGGCGCATGTGATCGACGCCCGCGGCCGCTGTCTGGGGCCCGGCCTCGTCGATGTCGGCGTCCGGATCGGCGAGCCGGGGGCGCGCCACAAGGAGAGCTTCCGCTCGGCCGGGCTGGCCGCCGCGGCGGGCGGCGTCACCACCCTCGTGACGCGCCCCGACACCGCGCCGCCCATCGACAGCCCGGAGGTGCTGGAGTTCGTCACCCGCCGCGCCCGGGCCGAGACGCCGGTCCGCATCCGCCCCATGGCGGCGCTGACCAAGGACCGCGCGGGCCGCGAGATGACCGAGATGGGGTTCCTCATGGATGCCGGGGCGGTGGCCTTTACCGACGGCGACCGGGTGGTGAGCGACACCCGCGTGCTCGCGCGCGCCATGACCTATGCCCGGGGCCTCGGCGCGCTGATCGTCGGGCATCCGCAGGAGCCGGGCCTGTCGCGCGGGGCCTGTGCGACCTCGGGCAAGTTCGCCTCGTTGCGGGGCCTGCCCGGGGTGTCGCCGATGGCCGAGCGCATGGGGCTGGACCGCGACATCGCGCTGGTCGAGATGACCGGCGCGCGCTGGCATGCCGACCAGATCACCTGTGCGCGCGCCCTGCCGGCGCTGGAGCGGGCCAAGGCCAACGGGTTCGACGTCACTGCGGGGGTCTCGATCCATCACCTCACGCTCAACGAGTTCGACGTCGGCGACTATCGCACCTTCTTCAAGCTGACGCCGCCCTTGCGGTCCGAGGACGACCGCTGCGCGGTGGTCGAGGCCGTGGCCTCGGGGCTGATCGACATCGTCTGTTCGATGCACACGCCGCAGGACGAGGAGAGCAAGCGGCTGCCCTTCGAGGAGGCGGCGCCGGGCGCGGTGGGGCTGGAGACGCTGCTGCCCGCCGCGCTGCGGCTCTGGCACGCGGGCGCGCTGAGCCTCGCGCAGCTCTTCCGGGCGATGGCGCTGAACCCGGCGCGGCGCTTCGGCCTGCCGGGGGGGCGGCTTGCGCCCGGGGCGCCGGCGGACCTCGTGCTGTTCGACCCCGACGCGCCCTTCGTGCTCGACCGTTTCACGCTGCGCTCGAAATCGAAGAACACGCCGTTCGACGGGGCGCGGATGCAGGGCCGGGTTCTGGCGACCCTTGTCGCCGGGCAGCCGGTGTTCGGCGAAGAGGTTCTGGCGGCGTGAGGGGAGGGGGGCGATGCCCGCACTGGAAAACCCGCTTTGGCTGATCGGGCTGGCCGGTCTTGTCGGCTACGGGCTTGGATCGGTGCCTTTCGGGGTGGTGATGGCGCGGATCTTCGGGCTGGGCGATCTGCGCCGCATCGGCTCGGGCAACATCGGCGCGACCAATGTGCTGCGCACGGGCAACAAGGCGGCGGCGGCGCTGACGCTGGCGCTGGATGCGGCGAAGGGGGCGCTGGCGGTGGGGCTGGCGCTGTGGTGGATCGGGCCGGATGCGGCGCAGGCGGCGGGTCTGGCGGCGTTTCTGGGGCATCTCTACCCGGTGTTCATCGGCTTTGCCGGGGGCAAGGGGGTGGCGACCTTTCTGGGGGTGACGCTGGCGCTGTCGTTGCCGGTGGGGCTGGCGGCCTGTGCGACCTGGGCGGCGGCGGCGGGGTATCTGCGGATCTCGTCGGTGGGGGCGCTGGCGGCGGCGGCGCTGGCGCCGCTGTGGGCCTGGGCCTGGGGGCTGACCGGGCTGCTCGGGGTGCTGACGGTGATGGCGGTGCTGATCTTCTGGAGCCATCGCGCGAACATCCGGCGGCTTCTGGCGGGGACCGAACCGCGGATCGGGCAGAAATGAGCGCCGCCCCCTGCCGCACCCCGATCGGGCGGGGGCTCCCGCCCACCCACCCCCGCCCCCACCCGACCGGGGTGCGGCAGGGGGCTTGCCCATGACCCCCGAGGCGGCACGTGCGCTGTTGCGGGCGCTCTTCGACGCCGCGGTGGCGGCGGCGGATCCGATGCGGGTGGTGCCGGCCGCCTTGCCGCCGCGGCCGGCGGGGCGGGTGCTGGTGGTCGGCGCCGGCAAGGCCTCGGCGCGGATGGCCGAGGCGGTGGAGGCCGCCTGGGGCCCCTGCGAGGGGCTGGTGATCACCCGCGACGGCTATGCGCGCCCCTGTGCGGTGGAGATCGTGGAGGCCTCGCATCCCGTGCCCGATGCGCGCGGCGAGGCGGCGACGGCGCGGATGCTGGCGCTGCTGGAGGGCTGCGGGGCGGGGGATTTCGTCCTGGCGCTGGTGTCGGGCGGGGCCTCGGCGCTGCTGGTGGCGCCGGCGGAGGGGGTGAGCCTCGCCGAGAAGCAGGCGGTGACCTCGGCGCTGCTCGCCTCGGGCGCGCCGATCGGGCAGATGAACCTGGTGCGCAAGCATCTGAGCCGGGTGAAGGGGGGGCAGCTGGCCGCCGCCGCGCATCCGGCGCGGATGCTGGCGCTGTTGATCTCGGACGTGCCGGGGGACGATCCCGGCGAGATCGGGTCGGGGCCGACGGTGGGCGAGGCCTCCGGCCCGGCCGAGGCGGCGGCGATCCTGACGCGATGGGGGATCGTGCCGCCGGCGGCGGTGGCGGCGCGGCTGGCGGCGGCGTCGGGGGTGGTCGCCCCGGGCGATCCGCGGCTGGCGGGGGTCGAGACGCGGATCGTGGCCGCCCCCGCGCAGTCGCTGGAGGCGGCCGCGGCGGTGGCGCGGGCCGCCGGCTGCACGGTCGAGAGCCTGGGCGATGCGCTGGAGGGCGAGGCGCGGGCGGTCGCCGGGGCCCATGCCCGGCTGGCGCGGGCGCGGCAGGCGGCGCTGGCGCCCGGGGCGGCGCCGCATCTGATCCTGTCGGGGGGCGAGCTGACGGTCACGCGGCAGGGGGGCGGGGTGGGGGGGCCGAATGCCGAGTATGCGCTGGCGCTGGCGCTGGCGCTGGAGGGGGCGCCGGGGGTGTTCGCGCTGGCCGGCGACACCGATGGGGTGGACGGGGCGGCCGAGGTCGCCGGGGCGCTGGTCGGCCCCGACACGCTGGCGCGGGCCGGGGCGCGGGGGGTGGATGCCGCCGCGGCGCTGGCGGCCAATGATTCGCACGGGTTCTTCGGGGCGCTGGGCGACGGGCTCGTGACCGGGCCGACGCTGACCAACGTCAACGACTTTCGCGCGATTCTGGTGCTGCCGCAGGGGTGAGCCGGGAGCCGGCGCCGGCGGGCGTGCGGGGCGGGTCAGACCTCCAGCGTGATCTTGCCGGTGTCCTGGGTCACGATCACCTGCCGGCGGACCTGTCGCGCCGCCTCGGGCAGGAGCGCGAACTGCACCAGCGGGGCGCCGATGCCGGCGGGGGCGGCGGTGCCGGCGGCGACGTCCCAGAGCGCGCCGAGCTGGCGCAGCCGCGTCGCCCGCCCCTCCATCCGCCAGCCCTCGGCGCTGTGCCAGACCGCGATCCGCCCGCCGAAGGGCAGCGCGGTCTCGAGGCACATCAGGGCGAGAAAGGCGAGCTTGGCCTCGTCGCGGCCCAGCTCGGACAGGGCGGGCCAGTCGAGCCGGGTGCGGCCGCCGGCGAAGTGCTCGGCCACGATGGTGGCCACGTCGGCCCCGCCCATGCGGTGGGCCGGGGCGGCCGCGCCGAAGGCGACGCGCAGGAACTGCAGCCGCGCCTTGGCGGCCGCCACGCTCTGCGCGATCAGCGCGACCTCGGGGCCGGCCTTGTGGCCCGCAAGCTCCATCAGCTCCAGCCCGTTGCCGATGGCGCCGAGCGGGTTGTTGAGGTCGTGGCAGATGCGCGAGCCGATCAGCGCGCCGAGGTCGGGGTATTCGCGGGTGGCGGGGCCGGCGTTGTCGGCACCGAAGAAGGCGCTATCCTCCATGGGCGGGCTCCGGGCTGCGGGATGCTCTGGGAAACGGGCTGCGGGATGCGCCCCGGGCCGGCCCCGGGAATGTGCCCGGGCGGGCAGGGGCGAGAGGGGGCAGGATGCTGGGAGCCAACGCCGTTCTGGGACCGGGCATGCGGGTGGAGCACCCCGGTCGCCCCGACTGGGGCCCCGGCCAGGTGCAGTCGCGCATCGGCGCGCGCATCACCGTCACCTTCGAGGAGGCTGGCAAGGTCGTCATCGACGGCACGAGGGTGGAACTCCGCATCCTTCACTCCTCCGATGATGCATCCTGAAATAGTAAACGAACCGTTAACACAACCCAAGATAGTGTCGATTGCAAAGCCGGCACCCTGCGCCTAGACCCGTGGCGGGCAGCGCGCCGGTCCATGGGGCGGCGCCGAGGGGATCGGGGCAGCCATGATCGCGGACGACGCGCATCTCGAGGTCCGGCTGGCGCGCGACGAGGGCGACCGCCGCGCCGCCCAGCGCCTGCGATATGCCGTGTTCGTCGAGGAACTGGGCGGCGACGGCCCGCTGGTCGACCATGCCAACCGGCTGGAGTGCGACGCGCTGGACGCGCATTTCGACCATCTGTTGCTGGTGGACCGGCGCCGCGACGCGGCGGCGCTGGAGCATGTGGTGGGGGTCTATCGGCTGCTGCCGGGCGACCGGGCCGCGGCGATCGGTCGCTTCTATTGCGATGACGAATACGACCTTGCGCCGCTGCGGGCCACGGGGCGGCGGCTGCTGGAGCTGGGGCGGTCCTGCGTGCACCCGGAGTTTCGCGGCGGCACGGCGATGTTCCACCTCTGGAACGGGCTGGCCGACTATGTGCTCGCGCGCGGGATCGAGATCCTGTTCGGGGTGGCGAGCTTTCACGGCACCGACATCGGGCGGCTGCGCCAGCCGCTGGCCTATCTGCACCATTTCCACCTCGCGCCGCCGGCGCTGCGGGTCCGGGTGCAGCCGGGGCATTTCCAGCCGATGGACCTGTTGCCGGTCGAGGCGCTGGACCGCCGCGCCGCCATGCTGGCCACGCCCGCGCTGATCAAGGCCTATCTGCGGCTGGGCGGGTTCGTGGGCGAGGGCGCCTTTGTCGATCACGCCTTCAACACCACCGACATCTGCCTCGTGATGGACACCACGCTGATGTCCGAGCGGCACCGCGCCTGGTATACCCGCCGCAAGGCCCCGGGCGGGCCGGCCGAGCCCGCACCCGACGCCGGCTGAGCGGCCCGATGCCCGCGCCCATGCCGTCGCCCGCATGAGCCCGACCTGGCGCTCCGACGCACCGCCGCCGGCGGCGCCCCGCCTCGGCGTGGGGGACTGGGCGCGGGTGGTGCTGCGCGGGCTGGCGGTGGCGGGCGTGACCTTTGGCGGGCTGGTGCTGCTCCTCCTGCTGCGGCTGCTGGAGCGGCCCCTCTGCGGCCTCGCGCGCCCGGTCACGCCCTGGATCACCGTCGCCGTCTGCCGCGCCGCGCTGGCGCTGATGGGCCTGGCGGTGGTCCGCCACGGCACGCCCCTGCGCGGGCGGGGGGCGATGGTGGCCAACCATGCCTCCTGGCTCGACATCTATGTGCTGAACGCCGCCGCGCCGCTCTATTTCGTCTCCAAGGCCGAGGTCGCGCGCTGGCCCGGCATCGGCTGGCTCGCCCGCGCCACCGGCACCGTCTTCATCGCCCGCGACAGCCGCGACGCCGCCCGCCAGAAGCTGGTCTTCGAGGCCCGCCTGCGTGCCGGCCACCGGCTGCTGTTCTTTCCCGAGGGCACCAGCACCGACGGGCTGCGGGTGCTTCCGTTCAAGCCCACGCTCTTCGCCGCCTTCTTCGAGCACGGTCTGCCCGAGGTGCTGCAGGTCCAGCCGGTGACGGTGCGCTATCACGCCCCCGCGGGCGAGGATGCGCGGTTCTACGCCTGGTGGGGCGAGATGGACTTCGGCCCCCATCTGCTGCGGGTGCTGGCGGCGCGGCGGCAGGGCCGGGTGGAGGTGACCTGTCACCCGCCCCTCGCGGTGGCCGGTTTTGCCGGCCGCAAGCCGCTGGCGGCGGCCTGCGAGGCGGCGGTGCGCTCCGCGCCCTGAACGGCGCGCGCCCGACGAGTCGAGGGCCTTGCCGGGCGGGCCGGCGCGGTGTTTCCTGCGCCGGGAGGTGGGACATGCGCATCGGCCGGCTCGCTCTGGGCAACTGGAAGAACTTCGCCGCCGCCGAGCTGGTGCTGCTGGATCGCGCCGTGCTGATCGGCCCGAACGCGGCGGGCAAGTCGAACCTGCTGGACGCGCTGCGCTTTCTGCATGACGTGGCGGCGGCGCGGGGGGGCGGGTTGCAGGCGGCGGTGGCGGCGCGGCGCGGGGTGGAGGCGATCGGGCGGGTCGGGGCGGCGCCGGGGGCAGGGGTGTCGCTGCGGCTGGAGCTGGAGGACGGCGCCGGGGGCTGGCGCTATGCGCTGGGCTTCGAGGCCGGGCCGGACGGGGCGGCGCGGCTCACGCGCGAAGAGGTGGTGCGGCGCGAGGGGGCGCGCGCCACGGTGCTCCTCGACCGTCCCGACGCGGCCGACCGGGACGACCCCGAGCGCCTCGGCCAGACCGCGCTGGAACAGACCGCCGCCAACGCGCGTTTCCGGCCGCTGGCGGCCTTCCTGCGCTCGATCCGCCATGTCCGGGGCACCGCGCGCCGTCCGGAGACCGCGGCCTCCGAGGGCGTCTCCGAGGGCGCCTCCGAGGGTGTGGCCGGGCTGATCGCCCGCATCGCCGCCACGCCCGGCCGGGCGCGGACGGCCCGGCTCGCGCGCCTGTCCGAGGCGCTGCGCCTCGCCGTGCCGCAGTTCGACCGGCTGCTCCTCGTCCCCGACGCCCGCGGCCGGCCGCATCTGCGCGCGCGCTATCTGCACTGGCCCGAGGACCACCCGGGCGAGGACGAGGGGGCGTTCTCGTCCGGCACGCTGCGGCTCCTCGGCCTGTTGTGGTCGCTGCAGGAGCAGGGCGGGCCGCTGCTGATCGAGGAGCCGGAACAGTCGCTGCCGGCGGCGATCGCGGCCGAGCTGCCGCGGCTGATCCGGGGGGCGGCGCGCGGCCGGGCGGGGCGGCCGGCGCGGCAGGTGCTGATCGCCACCCATTCGCCCGATCTGCTGTCGGACCCCTCGCTGGGCCTCGACGAGGTGTTCGTCATCCTGCCCGACGCCGAGGGCGCGCGGGTGCTGCCCGCCAGCGCCCTGCCCGGGGCGGCGGACCGGCTTGCCGCCGGCCTGCCGCTGGCCGAGATCCTGCTGCCCCTCGCCCGCCCCCCCGCGGCCGAGCGCCTGGGCCAGCTCGACCTTGGCTGAGCCGCCGCGGCCCGTTGCCCCGCAGGGGCGCCAGCCCAGCGACGCCCCCCCGCAGGGGCGCCAGCCCAGCGACGCCCCCCCGCAGGGGCGCCAGCCCAGCGACGCCCCCCCGCAGGGGCGCCAGCCCAGCGACGCCCCCCCGCAGGGGCGCCAGCCCAGCAACGCCCCCCCGCAGGGGCGCGCGCCGCCGGCCGAGCCTCCGGGCCGTCGCCCTGCGCTCGCCGTCGCCACCGAGGGCTATCTCGACCTCGCGCTGATCCGGCGCCTCCTCCGCGCCACCGGCTTCGCCATGGGCGAGGTGCTGTGGGGCGAGGGGCGGCAGACCGGCAAGGGCGGGCTCAGCCTGCGGCTGCCGCGCTATGCCGAGGCGGCGCGGCGGGGGGCGGCGGTCTTCGTGCTGCGCGACCTCGACGACGACGCGCCCTGCGCGCCCAACCTCCTGCGAGGGCTCAAGGTCGAGACCGGCGGCGCCTTCTGCCTGCGCATCGCCGTGCGCGAGGCCGAGGCCTGGCTGATGGCCGACCGCGAGGGGCTCGCGCGCTATCTGCGCCTGCCGCCCGGGCTCCTGCCCGAAGACCCCGAGGCGCTGGCCGACCCCAAGGCGGCGCTGGTCGCGGCCGCGCGGCGGTCCCGCTCACGCCCGATCCGCGAGGGCTTCACCGCCCGCCCCGGCGCCGGCCGCCCCGAGGGCCCCGATTTCGTCGAGCACGTCGAGCGCTTCACCCGCCTGCACTGGCGCCCCGAGACCGCCGCCGACCGCTCCGACAGCCTCGCCCGGGCGCTCATCCGCCTCGCCGAACTGCGCGACCGGATGCGCTGAGGCGCCCCCCGCCCCCCTTCATCTTTCCTCAAATATCCTCGGGGGGAGTCTCCCGCAGGGAGACGGGGGGCTCGAGAGCCCCCCTGCGACGCCGGGGGACATGCGCAACGCCCCCGCCAGCCAGCCCCCGTCCCCCCGCTCAGCCGGCGATCTCGCGCAGGATCGCCTCGGCGGCGGCGCGCGGGTCGGCCGCCTGCCAGACCGGCCGGCCCACCACGATGTGGTCGGCGCCGGCCGCCAGCGCCGCCGACGGGGTGGCGACGCGCTTCTGGTCGCCCGCGGCCGCCCCCGCAGGCCGCACGCCGGGGGTCACGATCAGCCGCCCCGCCGCCTCGGGCAGGGCGCGCAGCGCCGCCACCTCCCGCGGGCTCGCGATCAGCCCGTCCGCCCCGGCGGCAAGCGCCCGCCGCCCCCGCTCCAGCACGATGTCCGACACCTCTCCCGGCCGGATCAGGCAGGCGTCCAGATCCGCGCGGTCGAGCGAGGTCAGCACCGTGACGGCGAGGATCCTCGGCCCGCTGTCGCCCGCCCCCGCCCGCGCCGCCGCCACCACCTGCGGATCGCCATGCACCGTCAGGAAATCGAGCCCGAAGCGCGCAAGCCCCCGCACCGCGGCCTCGACCGTGGCGCCGATGTCGAAGAGCTTCATGTCCAGGAACACCCGCTTGCCATGCTCGTCCTTCAGCTCGCGCGCCAGCGCCAGCCCGCCCCCCGTCAGCATCCCCAGCCCGATCTTGTAGAAGCCCACCCGCGGCCCCAGCGCCTCGGCCAGCGCCAGCCCCGCCAGCGCGTCGGGCACATCGAGGGCGACGATGAGACGGTCGTCCGGGCTCGGCGCAGGCTGCGCCCCGGCGGCGGTGTCGGCGGTCATGGGCGGGTCCTTCCCGGGTCTGTGATGCAAGGGCGCGGCAGGCGGCTGCCACGGGGCTCCGTCCTGCCGCTTGTGCCCGAGCCGGGCCGGCGAATCGAGGCCAAACCGGCCCCCGGCAGCGCCTTTCCTCCCGGACACGGCCTCCTCCGCGGCGCAACCGGCACACCCCCCGGCGGACCGCGCCTCCCCTCTGTCCGCCTGTCCCGCCCCTCCGCCCCTGCCGCGCCGAGGGGACCGTGGCGCGCGGGCGTCACCCCGTGCCGCCTCAGCTCCCGCCGCGCAGCGCCCGGCCGCGCAGGATCGCACCCCGGCCAAAGCGCGCGCGGATCGCGTCGGTCGCGCGCTCGGCCGCGGCGCGCCGGCCGGCCTCCGGGTCGAGCAGGTCGCCGGTCAGGTCCGCCGCCGCCGCCGGCCCCAGCTCGGACAGCCCCACCCCCACCAGCCGCCACGGACCCCGCCCGGCCTCGGCCCCGAACAGCCCCGCCGCCGCCCGCCAGATCGCATCCGCCAGCTGCGTCGGCTCGCGCAGGGCCACCCGCCGGGTCGAGAGCCGGAAATCCGCCCGCTTCAGCTTCAGCGTCACCACGCGCCCGGCCAGTCCCCTGGCCTTGGCCCGGTCCGCGACCTTTTCCGCCAGCCGCCAGATATGCCCCTCCATCACCTCGCGCGCGCCGGTGTCCTCGCCGAAGGTGGTCTCGTTCGAGATCGACTTCACCGCCGCGTCCGGCGCCACCCGCCGCCCGTCCTGCCCCCGCGCCAGCCGATGAAGCCGGCTGCCCATCGCGCCGAAACGCGCCACCAGCGCCGCCTCCTCCCAGCGCAGGAGGTCCTCGATCGTGCGGATGCCGGCGGCCGCCAGCCCCGCCTGCGTCGCCGCCCCCACGCCCCAGATCGCCCCTACCGGCCGGCCGCGCAGGAACGCCTGCGTCTCGGCCCGGCCGACCACGGCAAAGCCCCGCGGCTTGTCGAGGTCCGAGGCGATCTTGGCGAGGAACTTGTTGTGGCTGAGCCCGACCGAGACGGTCACCCCCACCTCGGCCTCGATCCGCGCGGCGAGACGGGCCAGCAGCACCGCCGGCGGCGCCCCGTGCAGCCGCTCCGTCCCCGCGAGGTCCAGAAACGCCTCGTCCAGCGACAACGGCTCCACCGCCGGGGTCAGCGCCTCCATCATGGCGCGGATCGCGCGGCTGACGGCGGTGTAGTGATCGTGCCGCGGCCGGATCACCACCGCCGACGGGCACAGGGCGAGCGCCTTGAACATCGGCATCGCTGAGCGCACGCCGTGGATGCGCGCGACATAACAGGCCGCCGAGACGACGCCGCGCCGGCCGCCGCCGACGATGACGGGCCGGTCGCGCAGCTCCGGCGCGTCGCGCTTTTCCACGCTGGCATAGAAGGCGTCGCAGTCGACATGGGCGATGGAGAGGTCGAACAGCTCGGGATGCGCCAGCAGGCGCCGGCCGCCGCAGGCGGGGCAGCGCGGGGCAGGCGCGTCGAGGCGGGCGAGACAGTCGCGGCAGAAGGCGGGCATCGGCATCGCAGTGATTCGGAGCACGCGTCGATCATGCCACGCCCCGCGGCGGCAGGCGTTGCAAAACCCCGCAGGCGCGGCATAAGGGACCGGGGGCAGACAGGCGGAGCGGACCATGGACATCGGCGACATCAACGCGCTCGTGGGCGGCAATCTCGTGATCCTTCTGGTGGCGATCTTCCTGATCGTCTCGGTGTTTCTGGGCGTGCGCATCGTGCCGCAGGCCGACAAGCACGTGGTCGAACGCTTCGGCCGGCTGCAGAAGGTGATGGGACCGGGGATCAACCTCATCATCCCCTTCATCGACACCGTGGCGCACAAGGTCTCGATCCTGGAACGCCAGCTGCCGAACAGCCGGCAGGACGCGATCACCAAGGACAACGTGCTGGTGCAGGTGGAAACCAGCGTGTTCTTCCGGATCATGGAGCCGGAAAAGACCGTCTATCGCATCCGCGACGTGGACGCGGCGATCAGCACCACGGTGGCGGGGATCGTGCGCTCCGAGATCGGGTCGATGGAGCTCGACGAGGTGCAGTTCAACCGCGCCCGCCTGACCGAGCGCATCCGCGCGAGCCTTGCCGATGTGGTCGACGACTGGGGCATCGTGGTGACGCGGGCGGAAATGCTGGACGTCAACCTCGACGAGGCGACGCGGACGGCGATGCTGCAACAGCTCAACGCCGAGCGGGCGCGGCGGGCGCTGGTGACCGAGGCCGAGGGCAAGCGCCGCGCGGTCGAGCTTGCGGCCGACGGCGAGCTCTACGCGGCCGAACAGGAGGCCAAGGCGCGGCGCGTCCTCGCCGACGCCGAGGCCTATGCGACGGGCGTGATCGCGGGGGCCATCGCGCAGAACGGGCTGGAGGCGGCGCAGTATCAGGTGGCGCTGAAACAGGTCGAGGCGCTGACCAAGGTGGGCGAGGGCGCCGGCAAGCAGACGGTGATCGTGCCGGCACAGGCGCTGGATGCCTTCGCCGACGCGTTCCGCATGCTCAAGGGGAGGGGATGATGGTCGAGGACAACACCTGGTGGCTGTGGCTGGCAGCCGGCGTGGTGATCGCGATCTTCGAGGTGGCGTTTCCGGGCTACATCTTCGTCGGCTTCGCGCTGGGCTCCATCGCGGTGGGCCTGATGTTGTGGACGGGGCTGGCGCCGGCGTGGATGGCGGACAGCACGGTCAACGCGCTGCTGGTCTTTGCGGTGCTGTCGGTCCTGATCTGGCTCCTGCTGCGGATCACGCTGGGGGTGCGCCGGGGCCAGTCGAAGACCTTCGACCGCGACATCAACGAGGACTGACCCCCCGCCGGCGCCGCACGGCGCGGCGGCGCAAGACCCTTGGAACAAGGGTCTTGTCAATTTTCTTGCAAGAAAATTGTCCCGGTCGCGCCGTCGCGCCCTGTCCTCACCGACAGCGACGCGGCTGCGACAGCACGCCGCATCACAGCACGGACATATTCATGTATATGAATTAATATGCTTGAATATGAGAGGAGAACCCCATGCTCGCCGCATCCGCACGACCCGCCGATACCTACTCGCCGCTCTATTTCCTGGGCTCGCTCGGGGCCGGAGGGCTGGCGGTAACCTTCTTCATGTGGCTGATGTTCTGGGTGCCGCACCCGGGCCAGCCGGTGCCGGTGTTCGAGGACATCGCCGCCGCCTTCGCCGCGGGCGGGATCGCCATGCAGGCGATGATCCTCGCCGCCATGGCCGGCATCGCCGTCTTCGCCTATCTCAACATCCGGTATCTGGTGTGGAACCTGCGCGCGCTCGCTGGCTGGAAACGCGGCGAGGCCTATGCGAAGTTCAGCGCCACCAACGCCGAGACGCAACTGATGGCGCTGCCGCTGGCGCTGGCGATGACGGTCAATGTGAGCTTCATTCTGGGCATGGTCTTCGTGCCGGGGCTGTGGAGCGTGGTCGAGTACCTGTTTCCGCTGGCCATGCTCGCCTTTCTCGCCATCGGCGTGCTGGCCTTCCGCATCATGGCCGGGTTCCTCGGCCGGGTGCTGGTGACGGGCGGCTTCAACTGTGCGGCCAACAACTCCTTCGGGCAGGTCCTGCCGGCCTTTGCCTTCGCGATGGTGGGGGTGGGCCTGGCGGCGCCGGCGGCGCTGAGCACGCAGGCGCTGACCTCCGGCCTCGGGCTGATGCTGTCGACCTTCTTTCTCGTGACGGCCGTGCTGATCGCAGCCGTTGCGCTGGTCCTCGGCCTCCGCGCGATGCTGGAGAACGGGGCGGCGGCCGAGACCGCGCCGACGCTGATGATCGTGATCCCGCTGGTGACCGTGCTCGGCATCCTGTCGCTGCGTCAGGGCCACGGGATGGAGGTGCATTTCGGCGCCCATGCCTCGGCCGGCGAGACGCTGGGGACGCTGACGACGTATCTGTCGGTGCAACTCCTGTTCGCGGCGTTCGGCCTCTTCATCCTGGCCCGGCTCGGCTATGCCGCGCGCTTCCTCTTCGGCCGCGAAAACTCGGCGGGCGCCTATGCGCTGGTCTGCCCGGGCGTGGCGCTGGCGGTGATGCTCCACTTCTGGCTGAACAAGGGGCTGGTGGATGCGGGCCTGGTGGCCGAGTTCGGCGCGGTCTACTGGGCGATCTCGGCGCTGGCGCTGGGGCTGCAGGCGGCGATGATCTGGCTGGTGCTGCACCTGAACCGCCGGCACTTCGGCACCCCGAAGCCGGTGGCCGCCGTGCCGGCCGAGTAAGCGCGCCCGTCGACGTGTGACCGTCGACGCGCCACCGGGGCGGGCCGCGAGGCCCGCCCTTTCGCTTGCAAAGCCGGAGCGAAACTGTCAGGAATGGCGCGACCCAGCGATGCGCGCCCCGCGAGGCTCGCGAGCCCGGCAGACCAAGGTTCAAGCTGGAGACCCCTCATGCGTTCCAAAGCTGCGTTCTGCATCCCGATCGCCCTGTCGGCGGCCCTGAGCCTGCCTGTTGCGGCGGCCGAGTTCGTCTATGCCGATTTCGAGGCGGCGGTTCCGCACCTCGACCTCGACGCCTGCCCGGCGGGTCTGGTCGAGGAGCCGGCCTTCTGCCGGGTCACGCTGGGCCATGACTCGGTGCATGTCTTCGCCTTTGCCGAAGAAGGCGATCACCGCTTCCTCGTCATGCGGAGCTATTTCGAGGATGAGTTCACCCTGACCGTCGGCGACTGAGCCGACGGCGCGCCCGGCGGACCCGCGCCCTCCGGGGCGCGCGCGGGTGGGCGGGTGGGGCGCGGGCCCCGGAGGGCGCGGGTCCGCCGGGGCCTTGCCGCATCGCCACTTTCCTTTTGCCGCAGCCGGGCGCAGCTTTCCCCTCGCAGCCAGCGACCGGGAGTGCGCCGATGATCCATGCCCTTGCCCTGATCCTGACCTTTCAACTGGGCGGCGAGGCCGCGGCCCGGGCGCTCGGCCTGCCGGTGCCGGGGCCGGTGCTGGGGCTGGCGGCGCTGGTGCTGGCGCTGGCGCTGCTGCCGCGGCTGGCGGCGCTGATCCGGCCCACGGCGCAGGGGATCCTCGCGCATCTCGCGCTGCTGTTCGTGCCGGCGGGCGTGGGGGTGGTCGGGCATCTCGGCACGCTGGGGGCCGAGGCGGGGCCGCTCGCGCTGGCGCTGGTCGGCTCCACCGTGCTGGCCATCGCGGTGGGGGCGGGGGTGTTCGTGGCGGTGGCGCGGCTGACCGGCGCGGGGGAGGGGCAGGATGGCTGAGTTCGCCGAGATCTGGAGCTATCTCTCGGCCGGGCCGCTCCTGTGGCTGACGGCGACGCTGATCGCCTATGCGGTGGGCGACGGGCTGGCGCGGGCGGCGGGGCGGGCGCCGCTGGTCAATCCGGTGCTGGTGGCGGTGCTGCTGCTGGGGGCGCTGTTGTGGGCCACCGACACCTCCTATGCGGTCTATTTCGAGGGCGCGCAGTTCGTGCATTTCCTGCTCGGGCCGGCGACCGTGGCGCTGGCGCTGCCGCTTCACGATGCGCTGCCGCGGCTGCGGCGGGCGTGGCTGCCGGTGGCGGCGGCGCTGCTGGCGGGGTCGGTGACGGCGGTGGGCGCGGCGCTGGGGATCGCGCTGGCGCTGGGGGTGTCGCGCGAGACGCTGATCGCGCTGGCGCCCAAGTCGACCACGGCGCCGGTGGCGATCGGGATCGCCGACACGCTGGGCGGCTCGCCCACGCTGACGGCGGTGCTGGTGCTGCTGACGGGGCTGGTGGGCGCGGTGGTGGCGACACCGCTCCTGAACGCGCTGGGGGTGCGGGACTGGCGCGCGCGGGGGTTGGCGGTGGGGGTGGCGGCGCATGGGCTGGGCACGGCGCGGGCGATGCAGGTGCACCCGGTGGCGGGGGCCTTTGCGGGCCTCGGCATGGGGCTGAACGCGGTGCTGACGGCGCTGATGGCACCGCTGGCGCTGGCGCTCGTGCTCTGAGCGGTTGGCGCCGCGCCGCAGCGGCTTATGTCAGGCGCTGGCAACGGACGAAAGGAGCAAGGCGATGTCGGAGCTGACGCTTGTGGGCCTGTGCGGAGCGCTGCGGCGCGACTCCACCAACCGGCGGCTGATGCGGCTGGCGGCGCGGCGGTTCGGCCCGGCCCGGTTCACCGAGGGCGACCTGCGCCTGCCGCTCTATGACGGCGATCTGGAGGCGGCCGGAGGCGTGCCGGCCGAGGTGCAGCGTCTGGCCGAGGCGATCCGGGCGGCGGATGCGGTCGTCATCGCCTGCCCCGAGTACAACAAGGCGCTGCCGGGCGTTCTGAAGAACGCGCTCGACTGGCTGAGCCGGGTCAAGGGCGGGGTCTGGCGCGACAAGCCGGTGGCGATCGTCTCGGCGGCGGCGGGCCGCGCGGGGGGCGAGCGCACGCAGTTCTCGCTCCGGCTCTGCCTCAATCCGTTCCGCCCGCATGTGCTGCCCGGGCCGGAGGTGATGATCGCCGACAGCTCCAATGCCTTCGACGCGGACGGCGGGCTGACGGACGCCCGCTCCCTCGCGTTGCTCGACGAGCTGATGGCCGAGCTGCGCCGGGCCGCGATGCTCCGGCGCGAGGCCGGCGCGCGGGCCGCCTGAGCCTCGCCCGAAACGAGGCGGTCGCTGCCTTCGGCCCGGCCCCGGGCGCGACGCGGCTTCTCTGGGCCTGCGAGGCGCAGGAGACGGGAAAGCGGACAGCCTCCGGCATCCCGGTGGCTTGGTCGTGCAGGCTGGCGCCGCCGTCGCCCGCAGGCAGGCCGGGGGGGGCGGAAAAGAGGGGGCGGCCTTCACGAGGCGTCCGCGACCGGCGGCGCGGGAGCGTGTCCGCGCCGCGACAGGGCAGGAGCTGTCCGAGCGGCGCCGGGCGCGGCGGCGGCCTGCGGTCGACGCCTCCGATCGGTGCCTCGGTCAGGCCCGCCCCGTCGAGCGGCGCCGCGCCCTCGGGCGGCACGATCCAGGGGGGCAGGGTCCGGGCCCCGCGATTTCGGCTCCCGCGATTCCGGCTCCCGCGATTCCGGGCGCCGTCGTTTCCGGGCCGGCAGGCCCGGAGGTCATGCCGCTTCGGCCTCGGTCAGCAGGCCCTCGGCGACGAGGCGGTCGGCCCAGCCCTCGGGGCCGGTGAAATGGTGGACGCGCCAGCCGCGGGCGGCGGCGGCGGCGACGTTTTCCGCGCGGTCGTCGGCAAAGAGCAGTGCCGCGGGCGCGAGGCCGGTGGCGGCCTCCACCGCGGCGTAGATCTCCGGCTCGGGCTTCAGCACCCCGAGTTCGGCCGACACGAAGCGGCGGTCGAAAGCGCCGAGGAAGGGGTGCATCGCCTCGGCCAGCCGAAAGGTCTCGCGGCCGAAGTTGGACAGCGCCCAGACCGGCACGCCGCGCGCCTTCAGCGCCCAGAGGAGCCGCACCGAACGGTCGATCACGGGGCCGAACATGTCGGCCCAGCGATCGGCCCAGATGCGGATCTCGGCGCTGCGGGCGGGGTGGCGGGCGGCCAGCGCCTCGACCGAGGCGCGCATCGGGGCGCCGCGGTCGACCGACAGGTTCATCCCTTCGAGGTCGATCTCGGCAAAGAGGCGCAGCCGGGCCTCGGGACCGATCAGCCGGTCATAGACCCGCTCGGGGTTCCACTCCACCAGCACATTGCCGATGTCGAAGAGGACGGCCTCGGGCGGCGTCTGCGGGCGTGTCATGGCCGGCCCCCGCGCCTCAGCGCCGGCGGTCGCGGCGCGCCGACATCGGCTGGAACGCCACGCCGACATGCGCCTCGCAATAGGGCTTGCCCGGCTGCACCGGCAGGCCGCAGAACCAGAAATCATCCGTGGCCGGGTCGCCGATGGGCCATTTGCAGGTCCGCTCGGTCAGCTCCATCAGCGTCAGGCGGCGCGCCTTCTTCTCGATCTCGCGCACGCTGGCCAGGGCCTCGGCGCTGATCTCGCCGGCGCTGGGCTGCGGCGGCAGGGGCTGGCCCGCCGGCACCACCGGGCGCCGCGCCGGCACCTGGGCGTCGGCTCCGGCCTCGGCCACCGCCTCGACCACGGGCTCCGGCTCGGGCTCGACCGCGGCCTCGACCGGCTCGGGCTCGACCATCTCCGCCTCCGGGGCTTCGGCGCCGAGCGGCACCTCGGCCGGGTCCTCGGCCACGCGCGCGCCCTCCGGACCGCCGTTGCCGCGGTTGGACAGGCCCAGCCGGTGCACCTTGCCGATGACCGCGTTGCGCGTGACCCCGCCCAGCTCCTTGGCGATCTGGCTCGCGGATTGCCCCTCGGCCCACATCCGCTTGAGGGTTTCCACCCGCTCGTCGGTCCAGGACATGTCGCCGCTCCGCCCGCTCTGTCGCCCGCACCCCGACCCGCACACCCCCTCTCGGGACATGCAGGCACCTTGCGGAGCCTCCGCACCGCCCCCTAGTCTAGGCGCCGGCAGGTGAGATACAAGCCGGCCGGGACGATTGCAAGGCAGGGGACGGAATGACCACGGAACTCCGCGCGATGGGGGTGCGCCGCTTCGGGCGGGTGAACTGGCTGGGGACGTGGACGCTGATCCGCCGCGAGGTGCAGCGCTTCCTCGCGGTCTGGACGCAGACTCTGGCGGCGCCGCTGGTGACGGCGGGGCTGTTCCTCGCGGTCTTCGCGCTGGCACTGGGGGGCGGGCGGCCCGAGGTGCTGGGCGTGCCGTTCCTGCATTTCCTCGCCCCCGGCATCCTGATGATGACGGTGATCCAGAACGCCTTTGCCAACACCTCGTCGTCGATGCTGATCTCCAAGGTGCAGGGCAACATCGTCGACACGCTGATGCCGCCGCTGTCGCCGGGCGAGCTGCTGACCGGCTATCTCGCGGGCGGCGTGGCGCGCGGGCTGCTGGTGGCGCTGGTGATCGCGCTGCCGGTGGCGCTGGGGCTGGGGGTGGGCGTGGCGCATCCGCTCTGGGCGCTGGCCTTCGTGCTGACGGGGGCGGCGCTGATGGCGGCGCTGGGGCTGGTGGCGGGGATCCACGCCAACAAGTTCGACCAGATGGCGGCGATCACGAATTTCGTCGTCACGCCGCTGGCCTTCCTGTCGGGCACCTTCTACTCGGTGCAGGACCTGCCGGGACCGCTGGAGTGGGTGCTGCGGCTGAACCCGGTGTTCTACCTCATCGACGGGATGCGCTTCGGCATGCTCGGGGTCTCGGACGCGCCGCCCTGGCTCGGGCTGGGCGTCAGCGTCGCGGTCACCCTCGCCGTCTCGGGGCTGGCCTGGCACTGGCTGCGCAGCGGACACCGGCTGAAACCCTGAGCCCCGCGCGCCGGCGGCTCCCGCCCCCGGCCCGGGACACGCCGCCCGAGGGCCGGCACCACGGCCTCAATACGTGCCCATCACGTCGAACAGGCTGTCCCGCAGGGCCGACTCGATGGCATCCTCGAGGGTGCGGTCGGCGCCGGAATAGGGCGCCTCGGGGGTCGTGGGCGGGGCGAAGGCCGGCGGCGGGGTCAGCGGCGGGTCCATCGGCAGGGGGCGGGCGGGCAGGCCCTCGTGCACCCGCTCCATCACCTCGCGCCAGATCTCGGCCGGCAGGCCGCCGCCGGTGACGCCGGTGAGCCGGGTGTTGTCGTCATAGCCCATCCAGACGCCGGCGACGTAATCGGCGGAAAAACCGATGAACCAGGCGTCGCGGGCGCCCTGGGTGGTGCCGGTCTTGCCCGCCACCTCGCGCCCCGGAAGCCGCGCGCGCCGGCCGGTGCCGGACTCGACCACCTCGGCCATCATCCAGACCATGCGCCGCGCCGCCGCCTCGCTGATCACCGGCGCCCCCATGCCGCCGCCCGCGCCCATCAGCGGCTCGCTGTCGCCCAGCAGCCGCACCTCGGCCAGGCCGTAGGGCTCGACCCGGCGGCCGCCGTTGAGGATGCCGGCATAGGCCGCCGTCATCTCCAGCAGCGTCGACTCGGAGGCCCCGAGCGCCAGCGCCGGCCCCTCGGCCAGCGACGAGCGCAGCCCGAAGGCGTTGGCGACCGAGCGGACGTTCTCGCGCCCCAGCGCCTCGGAGATGCGCACGGCGGGGATGTTGAGCGAATGGGCAAAGGCCTCGGTCAGGGTGACCATGCCGCGGAATTCGTTGGTATAGTTGCGCGGCGACCAGGGGCCGGAGCCGGGGATGTCGATGGTCAGCGGCGCGTCCTCGACCATGTCCGAGGGCTCGTAGCCCATCTCCATCGCCACGGCGAAGACGAAGGGCTTGAAGGCCGAGCCGGTCTGCCGCAGCGCCTGGGTGGCGCGGTTGAAGGCGCCGATGCGGGCCTCGCGGCCGCCGACCATGGCGCGCACCGCGCCGTCGGCCGACATCACGACCACGGCGGCCTGGGCCTCGGAGCCCTCGCGGACGCGGGTGGCGAAGACATGGGCGACGGCCTCTTCGGCGGCGGACTGGAGCCGGCGGTCGAGGGTGGTGCGGATGATGACGTCCTCGGTGGTGTCGCGGGTCAGGAAACTCGGCCCCGAGTCCATCACCCAGTCGGCAAAGGCGCCGCCGGCGCGCTGGGCGGCGGATTCGGACAGCTCGGCCGGGTTGGCCCGCCAGTGGGCGAGTTCCTCGGCGGTGAGATAGCCTTCCTCGTGCATCAGCCCGAGGATCAGGTTCGCCCGACCCTGCGCCCGGGCGAGGTTGCGCGTGGGCGCAAAGGCCGAGGGCGCGCGCAGGAGCCCCGCCAGCATGGCGGCCTGCGACGGGTTCACCTGATTGGCCGAGATCCCGAAGAAGCGCTGCGCCGCCGCCTCGAAGCCGCGGGCGCCGGCGCCCATGTAGGCGCGGTTGATGTAGATCGAGAGGATCTCGTCCTTGGTATACTTCAGCTCCAGCGCGAAGGCGAAGGGCAGCTCCTGCAGCTTGCGCCAGACGGTGCTGCGGCGGCAGTCGCGCTCGAACTCGGCCTCGCTCTCCCATTCGCTGGGGTCGAAGGGGACGCCGAGGCAGAGGAGCTTGGCCACCTGCTGGGTGATGGTGGAGCCGCCGTGCCCCTCCAGCGGGTTGCGGCCGGCGGCCATGTTGATGCGCATGGCGCCGATGATGCCGCGGGGCGAGAGGCCGAAGTGGCGGTCGAAGCGGCGGTCCTCGGTGGCGAGGATGGCGTTGCGCAGATGCGGCGAGATGGCGTCGGCGGTGATCTGGCCGCCGAAGGTCTCGCCCCGCCAGGCGAAGACCTCGCCGGTTTCGTCGAGCAGCGTCACCGACCCGCGCGAGCGGCCGTCGAGCAGCTCGGTGAATTCGGGCAGTTGCGAGTGGAAATAGAAGGTCGCGCCGCCGAGGATCAGCGCCACCACCGCCACCAGCCGCCAGGTCGCGCCCCAGAGGATGCGCCAGACGAAGCCGACCGCGGCGCGCACGGTTCGCACGACGAAGCCGCCGCGGCGGGCCGGTGCCTTCGGCGTGGCCTTCCTGGCGCGGGGCTTCGGCGGCCGTTTCGCCGGGCGGCCTGCGTTGCGCTGGGCCACCAGCGGCGGCCGTCTGCCTGTCGTTCCCGCCATGGTCGGATCGCCCGTCCCGTCGCTGCCTGCTCTGCCCCTGCGCGGCGCCGGCCGGTTGGTTGCCCCCGGCCTTGGTTGGCTCTGCGCCTGCGCGGGCGAGTGTAAGCCTTCGCGGCGGAAATGTGGAGCGTCGATCACGCAGATGGGGCGCTTTCGTGATCTGCCCAATCCGTGTGCGATTGGCGCGGTATGTGCAAAAAATGTGCGAAATCGCGGTGTGGGCGGGCGTCCGGCGCGCGGTCGCGCGTTGAGTTGGCCGCCGCACCCCCCCCTTGTTGCGACATTCAGTCCCGAAGGGGCCACCCAGCGGAAGGGGGAAGGACGTGAAACTCATCATCGCAGCGATCAAGCCGTTCAAGCTGGAGGAGGTGCGCGAGGCGCTCACCGCCATCGGCGTGCGCGGCATGATGGTGACCGAGATAAAGGGCTTCGGCACCCAGTCCGGCCACACCGAGATCTATCGTGGCGCGGAATACGCGGTGAATTTCGTGCCCAAGGTCAAGCTCGAGATCGCCGTCAACGACGGCATGGCCGAGCAGGTGGTCGAGACCATCGCCAGGGCCGCGCGCACCGACAAGATCGGCGACGGGAAGATCTTCGTCCTCGATCTGGGCAGCGCGCTGCGGGTGCGCACCGGCGAAACCAACGAAGACGCGCTCTGAGCGGCGCCGCAGTCAACCGAGAGGGATGATCGGATGAACCTGAAGAAACTCATGTCCTTCGGCGCCGCGGCGAGCGTCCTGCCGCTCGTGGCGTTCGCACAGGATGCCGAAGACGCCGAGGAGGCGGTCGAGGCGGTCATGGACGCGGCCGAGGCAATGGCCGCCGTGACCGCGCTGAACGTCGAGATGACGTTCATCTTCAACACGCTGCTGTTCATCATCGGCGGCTTTCTCGTGTTCTTCATGGCCGCGGGCTTCTGCATGCTCGAGGCCGGGCTGGTGCGCTCGAAGAACACCACGATGCAGCTGATGAAGAACATCTCGCTGTTCTCGCTGGCCGCCATCGCCTATTTCGTGGTCGGCTTCATGATCATGTATCCCGGCGATGCCTGGATCATCGACGGCTGGCTCGGGGTGCCGCTCTGGACCACGCTGGAGCCGGTGGGCGTGACCATCGACGAGGTGGACGACTATGAATACGCCTCGGTCGCGTCGGACTTCTTCTTTCAGCTGATGTTCTGCGCCGCCACCGCCTCGATCGTGTCGGGCGCCGTGGCCGAGCGGATCAAGCTGTGGCCGTTCCTCGTGTTCGTCATCATCCTCACGGGTCTGATCTATCCGATCCAGGCGTCGTGGAGCTGGGGCGAGGGCTGGCTGGACGAGTTCGGCTTCCTCGACTTCGCGGGCTCGTCGATCGTGCACTCGGCCGGTGGCTGGGCCGCGCTGACCGGCATCATCATCCTGGGCGCACGGGCGGGCAAGTACGGCCCGGGCGGCAAGGTCAACCCGATCCCGGGCTCGAACCTCGCGCTGTCGACGCTGGGCGTGTTCATCCTGTGGCTGGGCTGGTTCGGCTTCAACGGCGGCTCGGAGCTGGCGATGGGCGGGGCCGACGCGGTGGCGAACGTCTCGCGCATCATGGCCAACACCAATGCGGCGGCTGCGGCCGGTGCGGTGGCGGCGCTGATCCTGAGCCAGGCGATGTACCGCAAGCCCGACCTGACGCTGGTGCTGAACGGCGCGCTGGCCGGCCTCGTGTCGATCACCGCCGAACCGCTGGAGCCGAACCTGTGGATGGCGACCATCATCGGCGCCGTGGGCGGGATCATCGTGGTCATCACCGTGCCGCTGATGGACAAGCTGAAGTGGGACGATGTGGTCGGTGCCGTGCCGGTGCACCTGTTCGCCGGCATCTGGGGCACGCTCGCGGTGGTGCTCACCAACGACGAGGCCACCATCATCGGCCAGGTCGTGGGCATCCTCGCCATCGGTGTCTTCATGGCGGGTGCCTCGGCCATCGTGTGGCTGATCATCAAGGCGACGATGGGGCTGCGCGTCGACGACGAGGCCGAAAGCTCGGGCCTCGACAAGGTCGAGCTGGGGATGGAGGCCTATCCCGAGTTCTCCAAGACCTGACGCGCTTTCCGAAGCTTCCTGGCAGACTGCCCGGGCCGCGAGGCCCGGGCTTTTCGTTGCGGGCCCGGGGGCGGAGGTCGCGCCCGGGCCGGGGCGTCGCAGGGGGGCCTTCTGCCCCCCGTCGCGCCTTGCGCGACTCCCCCCGAGGATATTTGAGGAAAGATGAAGGGGCCGGGGTGTCGGCGGGGCCCCCGGGGGGGCTCTGAGGCTGGCGGCTCAGAGGCTGGCGGCGAGGGCGGCGGCGACGGCGGGGATGGTCTCGGGCGTCAGGCCGGCGAGGTTGATGCGGCCGTCGCCGACGATGTAGACGCCGGGGTCGTCGCGCAGCCGGTCGATCTGGTCCGGCGCGAGGCCCAGCAGCGAGAACATGCCGCGCTGCGTGGTCAGGAAGTCGAAGCGGGGCGAGCGGGTCGCCTCGCGCAGGGCGGCGGCGAGGTCGGCGCGGTTGCGGGCGATGCGGTGGCGCATGGCGTCGAGCTCGGCCTGCCAGTCGGCCCTGAGCACCGGGTCGGACAGGATGGTCGTCACCACCCGGGCGCCATGGTCGGGCGGAAAGGCGTAGTTGGTGCGGTTCAGCGCCGTGAGCGCGGCCTCGGCCCGGGCCGCGGTGGCCTCGCCGTCGGTGAGCGCCATCGCCACGCCCACCCGCTCGCGGTAGAGGCCGAAGCTCTTGGAGCCGGAGGCGGCGAGGAGGAGTTCGGGCAGGCTGGCGGCGAGGTGGCGCAGGCCGGAAACGTCGTCCTCCACCCCCTCGGCGAAGCCCTGATAGGCGACGTCGACCAGCGGCACGAGGCCGCGCCGCGCGGCGCAGGTGGCGATGGCGGCCCAGTCGAGGTCGGTGGGGTCGGCGCCGGTGGGGTTGTGGCAGCTCGCCTGGAGGACGACGACATCGCCGGGCCGGGCGGCCTCGAGCGCGGCGAGCATGGCGGCGACGTCGACGGTGCCGGTCGCAGGGGCGAGCCAGGGATAGTCGCGCACCGCGAGGCCGAGCGCCCGGGCGATGGCGGCATGGTTGGGCCAGGACGGTGCGCTGACCCAGACCGTCGCCGTGGGCGCGGCCATGCGCACGAGGTCGAGAAGCTGGCGCACCGCGCCCGAGCCGCCGGGGGTGGCCACCCCGGCCACGCGCGCGGCCGGCACGGCCTCGCCCAGCAGCAGCCCGCGCATGGCGGCGAGGAAGGCCGGATCGCCCGCCAGCCCGAGATAGCCCTTGGTCTGCTGTTCGGCCAGCAGCCGCGCCTCGGCGGCGGCGACGGCGGCCATGACCGGCGTGCGGCCGGCGGCGTCGCGGTAGACGCCGACGCCGAGGTCGATCTTGTCCGCCCTCGGGTCGGCCCCGAACATCCCCATCAGCCGGATGATCGGGTCCGGCGCCGGGGGATCGAGCGTGGTCAGAAGCCGGCTCATGGCCGCCACCGTGCCGGGTCGAGGCCGCGTTTCAGGACCCGGCTGCGCATCTCCTGGGCCACCACCTGAAAGCCGTTGCGCTGATAGAGCGCCAGCGCGCGGGGGTGGTCGAGCGAGCAGGTGTTGACCTTTAGCCGCGCGAGCCCCGGCCGCTCCCATGCCGTCAGGACGGCGGTGCGCAGCAGGTACCGGCCCAGCCCCAGCCCGATCGCCCCGGGCACGAGGCCGAAGAGGGTGAGCTCGGTCTCGCCGGCGCCGCGGGTGTCGAGGATGAAGAAGCCCTGCGGCCAGCCCGCGCGGATCAGCGACCAGAGGCCGACGTCGGGCTCGGACAGCCAGGCGGCGACGTCCTCGTCGCTTTCCTCCTCCAGGTCCTCCCAGGCGTGGTCGCGGCCCACCGCGTCGTAGAGGGCGCGGAAATACCACACCGGCGGCGTCTCGGCGCGGAGGAGCGAGGCCGGCACCCCGTCGGCGGGAAGCTGCGGCCAGTCGTAGGACGGCCGTTCGGTCATCTCGAGGAAGGTGACGCGATAGTCGATGCGGGCGCCGGCGGGAGAGGCCGGTGCGCTCATGCCCGGGCGACCTTGAGGTCCGAATACATCCCCCATTCCGCCCAGGAGCCGTCGTAGACGGAGTGGGCGGGGTGGCCCAGCCGCTCCAGCGCGAGGCTGAGGATGCAGGCGCTGACGCCCGAGCCGCAGGTGGTGATGACCGGTTTGGCGAGGTCGACGCCGGCGGCGGCGAAGGCCGCGCGCAGGGCGTCCGGGTCCTTCATGGTGCCGTCGTCGTTGAGGAGCTGGCGGTAATGCAGGTTCTTCGAGCCGGGGATGTGGCCGGCGCGCAGCCCCGCGCGCGGCTCGGGCTCGGTGCCGGCAAAGCGGGCGGGCGAGCGGGCGTCGACGATCTCGTGATCGCCCAGCTTGGCGGCGGCGGCGACCTGGGTGACGTCGCGCACCAGATGCGCCTGGCGGGCGACGGTGATGTGGCGGTCGCGCAGGACCGGCGGGAGGTCGTCCAGCGGGCGGCCCTCGGCCTTCCACTTGGGCAGGCCGCCGTCGAGGACGGCCACGTCGGTCTTGCCCATCAGCCGGAAGGTCCACCACACCCGCGGGGCCGAGAACATGCCGGCGCCGTCGTAGACCACAACCTGATGGCCGTCGCCCACGCCCATGGCGCGCATGCGGCTGATGAACTTCTCGGGCGGGGGGGCCATGTGCGGCAGGGACGAGCGGCTGTCGCTGATCTCGTCGATGTCGAAGCGGCGGGCGCCGGGGATGTGGCCCTCGGCGTATTCGGCGGCGGCGTCGCGGTTCATGTCGGGCAGGTACCACGAGGCGTCGAGGATGCGCAGGTCGGGGTCGGCCAGATGCGCGGCGAGCCAGTCGGTGGAGACGAGGGTCTTGGGGTCGTCCTGCATCGGGCGTCCTCCGGGGCGGTGGCGTCACGCCCATGCTTAGTCGCGCCGGGGCAGGGGCGCAAGGCGCGGGCCCCGGGGCATTGCGGCGCGCTCAGGGGCGGCGGGCCGCGATGTAGCGCTGGGCGCGGCGGGCGGGCAGGTCGGCGGTCTCCAGGATCTCGAAGCCCGCCGCGGCGATGGCGGCCTCGAGCCCGTCGCGACGGAGCCAGGCGACGCGGGGCGCGAGGCCGAGGAGCCGGAGCGCCGGCACCACGAGGCGCAGGAACGGCGAGAGCTCGGCCAGGCAGGGGGTCTTGGTCAGCAGCAGGCCCCCGGGGCGGAGGCGGGCGTGCAAAGCGGCGAGGGCCGCGGGCAGATCGGGCAGCAGGTGCAGCAGGTTGAAGGCCAGGATGGCGTCCAGGGGGGCGGGCCCGGGCGGTGGGTTGGCATGGGACGGGCCCGTGATGTCCGTGGCCGTGATGATGTCCGTGGCCGTGATGTCGTTAGCCGCGGTGTCTTTAGCCGCGGTGTCTTTAGCCGTGGTGTCCGTGGCCGCGACACCCGGGCCGGCGACGTCGGCGCCCGTGGCCTCGGCGACCTCGAAGGCGAGATGCGGCAGGGATGCCGCCTCGGGCCGGGCGCGGGCGAGGGCGATCATGCGGGGCGAGAGGTCGGTGGCGGTGTAGCCGGCCACCTGCGGCGCGAGGCGGATGGCCGCCGCGCCGGTGCCGCAGCCGATCTCCAGCACCCGGTCGCCGGGCCCGAGTCGGGCCGCGACGCGGGCCAGCGTCGCCTCCCAGGCGGCGGGGTCGGCCACGGCCATGCGGGCATAGCGCGCCGCCATCCGGTCCCAGAAGGCGGCGGCGTTCGATGTCGCCGGCTCGGCCGCCATGTCAGCCGTGTTCCTTGAGCAGCCGCGCCTTCTGCCGGTCCCAGTCGCGCCTGGCCTCGGTGGCGCGCTTGTCGGCGAGCTTCTTGCCCTTTGCGATGCCGATCCGGAGCTTGGCGATGCCGCGGTCGTTGAAATAGAGCTTCAGCGGCACCAGCGTCATGCCCTTTTTCGCGGTCTCGGCCCAGAGGCGGGCGAGCTCGCGTTTCGAGACGAGGAGCTTGCGGCGGCGCCGTTCCTCGTGGCCGAAGCTTTTCGCCTGCTTGTAGGGGGCGATGTAGCCGTTGATGAGCCACAGCTCGCCGTTCTCGACGCTGGCATAGCTTTCGGCGATGTTGGCGCCGCCCTGGCGCAGCGACTTCACCTCGGAGCCTTCGAGCATGATGCCGCATTCGAGGTCGTCCTCGATGGCGTATTCGAACCGCGCACGGCGGTTCTCGGCGACGAGTTTCGAGTTGGGGTCGGACGGTTTGGCCATGGTCATGGGCATATGGCAGCGCGGGCGCGGGGCGCAAGGGGTGGAGCGGGGCGGCGTGGCAGGGCAGGGTGGGGCGCAGAGCGGAGGGAGCGGATGACGGACGAGCTGATCGAGGTGGTGGTGACCTGTCCCGACATGGTGTCGGCCGAGCGGGTGGCGCGGGCGGTGCTGGAGCCGCGGCTGGCGGCCTGTGCCAACATCGCGCCGGGGCTGCGGAGCCTTTACCGCTGGCAGGGCCGGATCGAGGACGAGGGCGAGCTGGCGGTGACGCTGAAGACCCGCGCGGCGCTGTTCGGGCGGCTGGCCGAGGCGGTGACGGCGGTGCACCCCTATGAGGTGCCGGCGATCGTGGCGCTGCCGATCCTGCGGGCGAGCGAGGCCTATGCGGCGTGGATCCTGGCGGAGACGTCGGGGGAGGGGTGACCGCGCTGT
>Ga0213835_100413_pt1 | contig 42698 bp, 24 predicted proteins | sample SWPATP01_FD_160576 | JGI IMG/M metagenome (GOLD analysis project Ga0213835, IMG submission 160576) | Coastal seawater microbial communities from Marineland, Florida, United States - SWPA TP0 #1 | ecosystem: Environmental > Aquatic > Marine > Coastal | place: USA: Florida | collected 2016-08-05
TCAAGCCCTGGCTCAATCGCAAAATCCCTTGAGCCCGCATTCGTGTCCTCGGATGCGGGTGAAAAATTCCCATCTCACGCAGAGTGCGCCGCTCGTCTTCGGAGAGCTCCAGATTTTTCATCGCTCAACTCCTGCTTCATTGCCAATTCGACTTTGACAGCAAAAATTGAGAGACTACTTAGCAGTATTCCGATGGCATTCGCGATCGTGTTGCCCAGTTTACCCTCGATACGACTGGCCGGAATCAGAACTACTTCGCCAAAACCGTTTTGTGCCTCGAGACGAATCGAGCTAACCGCGCCTATGCAGTCGCCACACCAACCAAAGTCTGAATTAGACTGCCAAGTCCAGCGGCAGGTCCGATATGTCCTTTAGGCGCCTGCCCTCTACCATAACGGCGAGACTGTCCTGCGCCTTCCTCATCTTAAGGAATTCAAGCGCTTCCTGCAGCTCATGTAACGCAAAATGATAAACGCAGTCGATATCGCCCGTTCCGAGCGCAATTGATGCTAGCCGGCCGGGGGTCGGTTCGGCAGTAACTACGACGATATGCGGGAGCCGCCCTTTTCGGTTGCGGATAAGGTTGAGTGCTTCGGACCGGGCGTTTTGCGCGCGATCGCTTCGAATTGTCCACTTACACGAAATGCTCGCGTGCAAGATAGGAAGCACATTTATCTCTTTTCGCAGGTAAGCGAGTTGCGCGACCGTCGGGTCGATCAGAGGGACCTGTCCAGTGTCCCCATTAATATACGAGTCGAGGACAGGCCGGCGGGACACAATAATATCTGGAGTAATCGTGTAGTCGTTCCCTAGCGCAGCTGCCAGCACCGGGTTTCCTCGCGCTGCCAAGTCTAGCTCCCGCAGATGCGAATACTGCTGGTACTTTGCGATTTCGCGGCAGTTCCCATTTCCCACATGATGAACTTCCCAGTCGCCGGGCCGCAGAAGCTTTAGCCTGAGAAAAGTCTCCCGTACGAACTGGGCGCAAATCCTCTCGAAGTGCCGTCCCGATATTTGCCCTGGCAAGCGTTCTTTTCCGGTTTCCGTCTCCAACGTCGTAGCTATTGCTGCCGCAATAGCTACGCTGGACGCACTGTTGCCGTCGGCATTGCTAGCTACTCCCGCGTGATTTACGCCGAGTGCAAACTCCATCAGCAAGGTGTGAAATGTTTTTCTTGCTGCCGCAAAAATTGATTGCGCCGGCTCAGTGTGCAAACTTTCGCTCAACAGATGCTTTCAAGGGAAATGCGCTCGCGCGGGAACAGACAGAGCAGCAATTCTACCTTTGTTGACTCAGAAAAACATCACCAAATTGTGAAAATAGAAATCTCATGGGCCGCCGTAGCTGCGCTCGGCTAAGCGGCGCGCCAGCCAGACTAGTCGCGCGTACTCGATAAGCGGCGCCAGCAGATTTTGCAGGACGCGCGCAAGCGCCACTACCCTCTTTGCCCGGACGCTCGGCTCACTCCTAAAAACAGTGCGCGCGTGCGTATCGTGTATCGAAACCGGCATGGCGCCGACATCTTACGGCCGCTCGGCTTTGCCGCCTGCGTGGACCAGGAAACCAAAAAAGCCTTGAGGCTGGATTACTGCAACGACACGATGGCTTAGTACGCCAGTTCTCTGCTTGAGGTTGTGCGGCGAGAATCGCGGCGGGATGAGGCTGTGATTAGGACAAACCGCTTCTGGGTAGAGCTTGGCAAACTGCTCGGCATTCAGGAGGTCCGAACCTGCTTGGAAATAACTTCAGGCCCGGGCGGTCGGCAGGGACAATGGACGCTGACAGTCCAGGCAATCGCCTGCGCCGTATATTCTCGAACCGGTACCAAAAATGCCGCGACTGGCTATTGCCATTCGTTACGCAGGTCGAAACCGCGCCAAGCGCCCAGACCGTGGAGGTCGGCGCTATAGGCCAGCTCAAGGCGGTCACGGACGTATTCGACAGCACACAGGTGGATACAAACATCCTGCAAACAGCGACTCAGGCGCACGCGAAGACCGTGCACTTGTACCAGGTAGAATCAGTGGATGGGAGCCGTCAGCGGCTCCCTAGCAGTTTGTTCGAGGTCAGTGCTTCGCGGGGCGGGGTCGCGGTCCGGGCTAGGAACAATAACAAGCGCGCTGCCAAGAACCGCGCTGCGTTCATGCTGCTAAAGGCGCTACTCGGGCAGAACAGGCTATCTGAAGCAAGCCCCGCCGCAGAGACCGTGGCCGGGAATTGATGCCATGGCAAAGATGCCAGTTCCTAGCCGGGTTGTACAGCCCATCTTACTGCGTCTCCCGATACCCTTCCAGCGGCGGACGGAACAGGCCTGGACTGTATGATTCAGGACAGAACTCGCCGGAACGACGCCCGATAGTCGATCGGCTCCAGGTGAAGCTGTTGGGACACATCTCCCTGAAGCATATACAGCGCTGGCTTCTGCCGGAATTCGAACACCCGGTACAAAAAGAATGCCCCAGCAGCTTCCTGCGAGAACTCGAGCTCGTTCCGGCTGATGATAAAAGGAGCTGCATGCGCTCCGTTGGTCGTCTTGACCTCGATATAGCGGGGCTGGCTGGCCGCATCGTACGACAGAATGTCGTATCCCGCGCCGTCGCCTAACTGGTCGGACACCCATTCAAGACGCTGAAATAGTTCGGGTAGCCCTGCATCAGCCAGCCGCTGCTGCTCGAAGCTGATCGCCCACTGCTCTCCAGCGCGGCCCAGCTTGCGGTTAACCTCATCCCTCGCAGCGAAATCGATGTGCCTGGGTAGGCGCATACGAGGCAGGGCAGGTCCGAGCCGGGCCACAGTTTCAATTGCAGGCGGGGCAACGACCACCGCCCTGAACATTTTCTCTGCAGGTGTGGCAGTCTCTTCCAGCGCGTCAATCACCTGTCCGATCAAGCCGGAATGATTTAGCACAAACTTGTGCACAGCTTTCCGAAGAAGCAGTTGTGCGTTACCGCGTGGCTTGTAGCCTGGAATGAAGGGCAAGTCCATCCCATGAAGCACGGCACTAACGTTTTGGAACTTAAGCTCGACGGACGCTTTGCTCCGCCCCCGCAGCTGCTGGCGCAGCGAAGCGTTGAAGTCCGACTTCCTGTACCGCTCTCCCCGGGCGTCAAGGCGCAGCATCTCGAAATATGACGCTATCGTAGCGGCCACTTCCTCGGCCGACCAGTCTTCTCCAATGCGGACGACTTCGAACCCTAGGCTCCGCAATTTCGAAACCACGGTCGCTTCTCCCCCGGAGAAGTCTGCCGGGCGAAGTGCTCCTTTCTCAGGAAACTGGTGTCCATACGCGGCGCCAGCGATAGCTTTGGAATCGCACAGTTCGCCTGAGCGCGGGTCGCGGACAAGAAAGTCGCGCGATTTGCCGAAACCATAGTGTTCCAAAAAAGCCGTTCGGCCGCGCCAAACGAATTCGTCCAATGCCGCCTGGACCGCCGCACGGCTCTGCAGATGGGACAGTTCGGCTGGCATTCGCATTCTCCTTCGCTCGGTTCTAGACCGCTGGAAACGTTCGTCTTAATTCTTGGCCGCTACAGGCAGGAACACAACAATTATAGTGCGAATCGGAAATAGATTTTGACATGTGGTCTCTGGTGGATGCACTATTCTTTGTCGTACAGCCTGGCAGAATTTATTGAACGGCTGCAATCATGAGAAAGCGAACTGATGGCAATGCTCCCTGCAACCGGTAACCCGTGCTTGAGAAAAGTTGGAGACTTGCAGGGCCATTTTTTCGTGCCCGCGTACCAGCGGGGCTACCGCTGGGGCAAGGATGAGGTCAAGGCGCTGCTTGACGATATCTACCTCAACGGGCAGCGTGGCAAGGATGACAAATATTGCCTGCAGCCCGTCGTCGTAAAAAGACGGGTGAAGACTATTCCGGAAACAGCGGGGGGCGAAACCGCCGAGGCCATGCCCCCGCTCTGGATGGACGTCGGGGCAGAGCAGTTCGAACTAATCGACGGCCAGCAGCGGCTGACGACTCTGTACCTGCTCTACCACTACCTCCAGACCAAGGCTGGCCTCGACATCCCGCTGCACTTCACGCTGTTCTACCAGACCCGTCCGCGCAGTACGGACTACCTGCTCCGCCTCGATCCTTCCGAGGCGGATGACAACATCGATTTTTTCCATATACATGCTGCCTACCAGTGCATCAGCAGCTGGTTCGACAATGCAGCCAAACACGCCGCGCGTCCGCCGCAGTTCCTGGGCTATCAAATTTTCAGCTACCTGAGCGATCAGATCCAGGTCATCTGGTACGACGCAGGCGAGGCCGACGCGACCACGCTGTTCACGCGGCTGAATGTCGGACGGATCGCACTGACCAACGCCGAGCTCGTGAAGGCACTGATGCTGGCACAGCACGGCCGCGGCGCACTGCCCAGCGAGCACCTCCAAGTCGAGATTGCCACGCAGTGGGATATGATCGAGCGTGAGCTGCAAAAGAACGAGTTCTGGTCTTTTCTGACCAATAAACCGGCAGCGGCTTATCCCACCCGTATCGAGTTCCTCTTCGACCTGATTGCGAACAAGCCGGAAGGCGAAAAGGAGCGTTTCTTTACCTTCCTGCATTTCAAGCGGCTGCTTGATGAACAGGAAGGCAGCAGCCCGAAGCAGCTATGGGCCCGCGTGCTCGAACAGTTCTTCCTGCTGCGCGAATGGTTCGAAGACCGCGACCTGTATCACAAGATAGGCTATCTTGTTGCTGCCGGCGCCGGCCTTGCAGAACTGCTCAGGGCGTCGAAACAGGAAGTCACCAAGACCGCATTCAAGGCATTCCTGGACCAGCGCATCCGGACGGAGCTGGGGCTGACAGAGTCCCAGGCAAGGGAGCTCTCGTACGACACTGGCGGCTATAAATGCGAACGGCTGCTCCTGCTGTTCAACGTGGAATCCGTGCGCCGCCTGGACCACTCATCCGAGCGCTACCCCTTCCATTCGCACAAGTCGGAACGCTGGTCGCTCGAGCACATACATGCCCAGCATTCGGAGCAGCTCGCGACCGAAGAACAGTGGCGCGTCTGGCTGCTCGACAGCTGCAGCGCGCTGGCCGCAGTACGCCTTCCCCTACTCGAAAAGGAAGCGGACAAACAAGTGCTGCTGGGCGATATAGCGCTCGCACTGAAAGGCAAAATCGACCGTAAGAAATTCCAGCAGCTTGCCAGCCGCATTATGCTCGGCTTCCTGCACCCCGGTGGCATGGACGACACAACGCACTCGATCGCTAATCTGGCGCTGCTATCTGGGCGGGCCAATAGCGCCTTGAATAACGCGGCATTCCAGAGCAAGCGGCTCCGGCTGATTGAACTCGACCGCGCTGGAATGTTCATTCCCATCTGCACGCGGCGGGTTTTCTTCAAGTACTACACGGAGGCTGGCAGCCAGCAGATGCATCTCTGGGACCGAGAGGACCAGCGGGTGTACGTGGACAGCATGCTGTCCGCCGAAACGGGCGTCGGCCGCTATCTCCAGACAGCCACAGAGGCGGATTAATGGCTACATCATTCAGAAACATGCTTAGGGACGGGAGCCTCGAACGCATCGAGATCCCAATGATCCAGCGCGACTACGCGCAGGGCCGCCAGACGGGCGATGTGCCGCGTATCAGGAGAGAATTCCTCAAGGTACTTCATGGCGCCCTCACCGGCGGCCCTGCAGCAGGGCTTGATTTCATTTACGGCGAGGTCAAGGATGGCTGCCTGATTCCTCTTGACGGACAGCAGCGTTTAACCACGCTCTTTCTCTTGCACTGGTACTTGGCATCGCGCACACGCGCAGAGGCGGACGAGAGCGCATTTCTCACCAGGTTCGCTTACAAGACCCGCTACAGTGCGCGCGACTTCTGCGCGTACCTTGCCGCGCAGCGCCCGCCCTACCCGCTTCCTGGATCCTTGCCAGCATGGCTGTGCGACCAGCATGGATTCGCCAGCTCATGGAAACACGATCCGACGATCCAGTCGATGCTGGTGGTTCTTGGCGATATCCACGGACTATTTGCTGACAGCAGCGAACGGGAATGCCGGGCGGCGTGGGACGCGCTAACTGCGCAGGACGCGCCAGCAATCACCTTCGAGAGCCTATCGCTGGAGGAGATGGGCCTTACCGACGAGCTCTACATCAAGATGAATTCGCGCGGAAAGCCGCTGACTGCGTTTGAGCATTTCAAGGCAGGCTTCGAGCAGACGCTGCGGGAGGTTTCCGAAGTCCACCGCGCACACTTCGGCGGCCGCGAAACGCCGTATGATGAGTTTATCCGCAAGGTCGACCAGCAATGGTCCGATCTGCTATGGCCTCTGCGCGGGACGGACGATATCATCGACGACGAATTCCTTCGCCTGTTCCGCTTCTTGACCGATACCATCATCTACCGGCAGCGCCTCCCTCTCCCGCCCGGCCTGTTCAGCACCGATATCGACAGCTGGGCCAGGCAGGTTTACGGCACTGAAAACAAGAGTGGCCCGATGGCCGCGCAGCGCGATCTGTTCGATGCCCTGGACAGCCTGCATGCGGTCTTTGGACCGCTGAAAAGTGCAAAGGACATCACTTCATGGTTTGGCAGCCGATTTACGAAACAGGGTTACCGCCCCGGCGCGGTTGCCATCTTCGATAGCCAGCTTGACCTCTTCGCAGCGTGCTGCGAGAAATACGGCCACGTATCGGGCAAGAACCGTCTGTTCAGCCTCCCGCGGACACTGCTGCTGTTCGCCGTTCTCGAGCTTATCTTGAAGCATGCGCAGCCTGAAGACTTCGCGGCGCGCACCAGGACCATCCGAAACCTCGTGTTCGCGTCAGGGGACGAAATCCGTACCGAAAACTTTCCCGCCCTGCTGGATGAAACCGCAGATCTCGCTCGCGGTGGAGTCGTAGACGAGGTCCGAGCCTACAACAAGCGCCAGATCGAGGAAGAAATCCGGAAGGAGGCGTTCCTGGCGCAGCACCCTGACTTTCGCGGCTTGCGGGAAACGCTTCATGCGCTCGAAGACCACGACTTGCTGCGCGGCTGCCTTGCGGCGTTCGAGCTCGGCGGAGACCCAGCGGTTTTCGTGCGCCGCGCCGCGGTTTTCCTGGAAGTGTTTTCACAAGACCCGGTTCCGCCGCTACGCATGATTGGGGCGGCACTGCTTGCCTGCGGCGACTATTCCCAGGAAGTTCTGCCTGGCCGCTTCCAGTTCGGCAGTACGGACACCTCCCACCTGTCGGTGTGGCGGGAGCTGCTGACCAGCCCTGCGCGGGCAGGGTTTAAAAAAACGAGCGCCGTGCTGCTCCGTCTACTCGACAAGCTTGCGGACAGTCCGAGCGCTACCATCGCGGAACGCCTGCAGTCGGCCTCGGATGCGTATCTTAAGGAACAGGAGGCAAGCGGGCTTTTCGACTGGCGCTACTACCTCGTCAAATACCCAGCCATGCGCTCGGGGAGCAGCGGCTTGTACGTTTCCGCGAGCGGAGCAATGGGCTTCGACCTCTGCATGATGGAGAAGTGGCAGCTGAACAGCTATTACCGCGATCCCTACCTGCTCGCAGTTATCCGCGAGAGCGCGGCGAAGGAAGGCGTGGATGTGGCGAAGCTCAAACACTACGGCTGGGATGGCTATCGCCAGGATGGGCGCTGGATCGAGCTCGTACGCAGCGGCGAGAAGGCAATTAGTTGCCGGGATGACGGATATCAGCTACATGCGCCAACTGACCAGCCCCAGCTTTCAGCATCCTGGCCTGCAGTTCAGGACTGCGGTGCTGGCGCTGGCCTGCAGCGGCAGATCAAACAGAAGACAGTCGGCGGCCTAGTCTACGATACCGAAGACCGGATAGACGCGGGGGCTGAGCTGCTGCGCGCGATGCTGAAGAGCTGCGGCAGCATTCCGGCGGAAGATCCCGCAAAGCCGGCAGCGAGTCCGTCCTCTTGCGGCCCGGATGGTGTGCGTTTAATGGACGAATGCACACAGGGGAGCAGCCAACTCAGCCCGCCAGACTCGAGACTATGAACGAACAGACACGCATCACGTTTGACGACTGCTGCAGGGAATTGCTGGGCCGCGGCGCTAAGGGCGGCCGGCATGCCCTGGACCGGTGGACCCAGGACACGCGCTTCGCACAGGTCGTGCCTTTTGTCCGGGAGTTCGCGCATGAGCACCTATTCAGTCTCGGTGCAGATGCCGTAAGGGATGTAATCAGCCATTCTACCCATGCGCTAGGAGACGTACAGACCGCTGAGCAGTTGCCCATCATTGAAAATTTTTCTGCGCCGTTCGCTTTACAGCACCTGTTTCACTGGTATGTAGAAGAAAACAAGTCCTTGCCGGTCTGGTCCGAATTCCGTGACTGGATGGTATGCGGCCCAGCTGCTCCGCTCTGGTACGGCGTTCTCAAAGAATTTCTCGGAGAACCCAAAGACCGGGAGCAAAGCGTGCGATGGTCGAGAGCAGCAAAGTGGCGGCTGGGGAAATTCTATCTGTCTGCAATGCGCGAGGTGGACCTCCTCCTCAGACTGAGAAATGCGGGCATCCCCGTTCGCTATCATTTGCTCGCCGACGTTCTTTTCCGTGCTGACCTCTGGCTAAACGGGCTAATAGTGTGCCTGTATTTCCCCAACCCGAATTACCGCTCCGGCAAAGACGCCGGCAGGAAGCCGCCGGCTGAAAGCTTCTTTGCCGACGCAACGCCGCCCTTCGAGATCGTCCATTTTCCGGTAGAGCGCCAAGGTTTCGGCAACGTGTGGCTGGCAAAAGACGACTCCGTCCGCAGCCTTGCACAGCTAATCCGGCGCCACATGTAGGAGCTGCGCCCAAGCCTGCAGAAAGCGGCGCCGTGTGCATGCATGCAGTCCTACTGAATAATGCCAGAGCGCCGGGCACCTTCAATCAGGCGGTCGACTTCGGCTGCTGTCTCGCTGGCGAGCTTAACCACCGCTCTGGCGCCAAGTTTCTCGCCAAGCGTCAAGCGCCGGATCGACCGGCCGGCGAACTGCTTCAGGCCGGGGAAACGGTCAGCAAAAACTGCCCGCAAGTCGTCGCTGTTCCAGCTTGGATCATCGAAAAATTCTGGTGCCCAAATTAGCCGGAAGGTGAATTTCGAGCCGTCGTCACTGGCAGACTTGTCGCGGTAGATGTTGAGGTAGAGCGGCCATCGGGCATCCGCGCTCTGGATGAGCGAAACCATGCTGCTCGTCGCGAAGCAGAGCCAAGTACGGCCGAATTCGACATGGGCATTATCGGCTTCGGCCAGGGCTTTGCGGAGGCCGACACGCACTGCGCCAATGCCGCGGGCCTGCACAAGGTAATCGCACAGCTGGCGCTGCTGCTGGATGAAAATCAGCAGCTCCCCTTCGGGACCTCTAAAGCTCGTAGGAGTCCAGTCGGTTGGCTTGATATGCCATGACTCCCGTATCTGATCGACAACGGCTTCGTGCTGCGTCGCGAGTTCCGCAGCCAATTCGGAGATGTGCCGGTCATTCGGGCTTTGCCATCCCGTCTGGTGCTGGCAGTAAGCCATTAGCAGCTGCGCTGCCTGGTTGTTGCGCTCGACATGCAAACGCGCCCGCTTGGCCGCAGCTTCGAGCCACGTGTAATCAAGCAGTGCCCACTTGTTGCCCAGCCCTTTCAGATATTCCTCGCTGTAGCAGTCAAGATCGCGGTCAACGACTACGTATAGAAATGCGTACTTATCCTCGCGGAATAGCGGCCGGCGTGCGATCTGTTCGCTGACGCGTTCGTAGTAAGTACTCAGCTGCTCATCCGATAGCTCAGCGCCGTATTTGTTCTCGATCGTTATGACGAGCTTATTGCTGGGATCAATGATGAACAGGTCCAGGCGCTTGCGCTTGTTAGCCTCATCAGTCTGCAGGCTGAACTCGCAGGCAATGAAGGCTGAACCGAAGCTGGCAGTCCGGATCTGCCCCGGTGTCCATTTTTTGAAGAACTCTCTATTGGCGAAGCGATTTGTTTCTGCGCCCGCTGCGTAGGCGGCGATCAGAAAGTCCTTCAGGACGGAGTCGCCTTGGCCGTGCCCTTCGTTTGGGTTCAGGCACCACGCGAGCATGCTTGAGTGCTGCGTTTCGGTGAGGCTGACTACATCAAGAACGTCATCAGAAATTTTTACCCTTTCAATCAGGTCAACCAAATGAGGGTCGCATAGGAACTTTGTCAGGTCGTTTGGATTCAGCATATCGATTTGGGCGCTAAGTGAGGCATATAGGTTTTCAATTGTCCATAATCATTGTAATGGCCGCGAATGTCCCAGACCGCCATGGCTATCAATTAGCTCAAACCTTAGTTGCCAAAAATCCACAAATTTATTGCAGACTAGACACGCTTAAACTAACATGGAAGTCCTTACAACACTACGCGTCTACTTCCACGTATCGGCAGTTCCGCGCTGACGAAATGTTCGACTGGCTAAAACGGATACTGCTGGAAGACGCGCCCTCTTCTGCTCGTCCAATGCAAGAGGAGGAACCGGTTTGTGCGCCTGTGGAACCAGGCAATGTCTACTCTGGCACCGTTTCCTATGTGGGTACGGCTTTTGCAAAGATCCTAAGCGACGATGGCTTCATCGCGTTTCTACCCCTCGGAGAGATGTCGCTTAACCGGATCTCTTGCGCTTCAGATGCGGTGAGCCCCGGAGAAAATCTTTTTTTCGCCATTCTCGAGCCGAGCAAAAAAGTGCCTGGCGAATGGATAGCGAGCCTGACTGCAGTCGGAGAAGCAAGAAAGCGGATGAGTCTATCGCTCCTCGACAGGGGACAAAAGCTCACCGCAGAGGTCGCCGCGTTTCGGGAAAACGGCACGCTCCTCAATGCGGAGGGTGTGGAACTCTTTGTTCCGCTTGCCGAGCTGTCCTGGGAGGCAGTAAGTCATCCTGCATATGCCGTTTCCCTTGGCCAAAGGGTCGAGGCGATGGTTACACGAATCACGATTCCGGATTGGAATCCTAAATGGCGGCAGTCCCGCTGCAGCGCAGTTGCAAGCGTCCGCAACTGCGCCCCGCGTCCACAGCCCGCATTCATTCCGATGGCGTTCAGCGCTGTACCGTTCCGGCTCGAGGCAAAGTCCCGCCGGCCTGTGCACCTTGACACAGTTTTAGTTCACGTTCTCGCTGAACTCGTCAGTAAGCACACAGTCGACGATATACATGAACGGACGCGCCTCCCCTTGGCAGCCCTGCAGGCGATGCTGAAAGTGCTCACAGCCGAGGGTTTGCTCAATGATGGCGAGCCCACCCCGAGAGCCTCCAGGCTGGCTGAAGCCGAAACGCTAGCGCACGAGATTAACGCGTCATCCTTTAGCGCACTGGCCTGTAACGTCGCTGAGCAGCGCACACGTATCATGGACAGTGAAGGCAGGGTACCAAACCCTCCCTACCCTGAAGGATACGTCATCCCTGATGAATATCCACCAGCATGGCCACAGCCTGTGTTCTGCCCCCGCGCCGACGAGCAATTCTTCCGTCTCAGCGGAAGCTCGATTCCTGATGAAGTTATGTCTTTACTGCTGGATAAAAAGCAGCAGCAACTGGCAGCAGCACTCCAGGGGGACGTCCGCTTTCACATAAACCTGCGCGCAAGCGGCGCCCGCCGGCCGGTTTGCACCTATGTACCCGACCATTGGATTTATGGAGCCTTATGGTCTGCGTTCGACGCGCTCGGAACCCGCAAGCCCTACCGGCCCGAGCATGGTACGCCGCGCGCTACGCACCTGATGCTGGTTCAGCTGGATGCGTACAGCGATAGCGCCCCCGCGGCGGAGCGCGTCTTCTACGAACCATACAGCACGACATTCTGGCAGATACGCGACGCCGGATTAGCGCGGCTGCGCGAACAGCGCAGCAAATCCTTTCCGGCCTTGCCCCCACTTCCGGCGGAAGGGCTTCCACTGCCCAGCGGGGCGACCGCGGTGCGTCTTCAGGCAGCAGCCTGGCATAGCGTCTACATAAGAGGGCAGCAATGAGCTTGCGCATTCCGCACCAGGCACTTTCATTCGGCGCGCATGCAGCCAAGCTAGCCTCGCGGCATGGATTCAAAGCTGGCGTGGCAAAAGCAGCAGCCAGTGTCAACCCTGTCCTGCTGGTGCTGGGCGCGGCTGAATCGGTTCTCGACGCGGCAAATTCATGGCTGAAATTAAAAGCAAAACGCGCCCAGCGGGATGGACTGCGCGATCTGATTCCAAGGGAAGAAGCCACATTGGCAGTGGAACGTAAAAAACTGCAGGAAGAAATCACGCTTGCCCGGGAAGACCTAAGCCAGGAACACGCGGTGCGCGAGCGGATAGGAAAAATTAATCTCCTCTGCGCTCAGGTATGCCGCGAACTGATGAGAGAAATGCTGGACGTCCGCAAGAGCGACATTCCGTGCATCGCCCGCTTCGACCAGCTGAGCAATGAGATGGAAGCCGCCTGGAGCAGGATGCGCGAGGCGCTGGACTACTACAACCGATCGACCGAATAGAGGAACCACCATGGCTGGCAGCAAATTCAACCTTCCCTCCGCACTCCGTGGCAAAAGCCATGCAGACGCTCCGTCCGCAGCGCTGGACATTGAAGGGCACCGTACCCGGCGATCGGAACTGGAGTCTTACGCCAAAGTGGAAAGCGCCAGGCTAGGCGTAGCGATGCAGGCGCTTGAAGTCGTAAAAAAAGGGCTGGAAGTCCTGGCCTCGTACAACGAATTACAAACCACCCGCGCCGAATGGGCCGGCCGCGTCGAAGTAGCAAGCCAGCACCTTGCAGTTGCTGCAACCGAGCTTGAAACAGCACGGGAGAAAAATGCTCCGATCACGGAGAAGCTGGCACAGGCGAGAGAGAGCCAGAAACGCGTGCTCGAGCTTTTCGACGCGCTGATGGCCGAATCGCAGAATCCTGCCATAAGCAAAGAAGACAAACAGCAGCTGACAACCCAGCTGCTCCAGCTGTCAAGCACCCTCGTAGACTTAAGGAACTAAATGCTTGTCCTGCTATTGCTCGGGGTGACGATCGCTGGGTCGGTCGTTAGCTGGTACAACGGTAAGCAAACCGAGAAAGTGCAAGCGGAAGTCGCTGAACTCGAAGCAAAGCGGGCACAGCTATTTGCTGCCGATGCCAGTGAACGGCAGAACATCGCAATAGAGTACATTCTCGACTACAGGCGTCTTGTTCAAACAGAGCTGGCATCAAGAAACGAGGTTGCGACCAGTTTGACAGCAAGTCTCCAGCAGGCGCGCTCGATCATGAAGCTGCGCTTCGGAAGCGCGGAAAGCGACAGCTTCATACAAGCGCTGCGGGAGATGGAACTGGCGCTCGGCAAGCTGGAAGGCGAAAGAGCATATCTCCGCTTCCTGCTCGCCACATTGCCGGACACCGGCTCGATGGTTGACCTCGACAAGCAGCTTCCTGCGCCGGGCCTGCTTCTTCCTCCAGCGGACTTTCCTTGCCACGGCGGAATGCTAGACCTCAGCCAGGGCTCACCCCAATCGCTGCATGGCTACCAGATTACGTACGCCGCGGCAGACGGAATCACCGCCAATGCGATGATCATCTCGGTCGACCACAGCGCCGGCACTGCCAGCATCTCATGCAACGCCGGCGCCCTGCTTGCCGCCAGCCTGGATGATGGCTCCAGCCCAATAGAGGCGCTTGTTGAAAAACGCAGTCCTGGACATCTTGAGCTGAGCTACTGCGGAGCGCGGCTGATTCTAGCTACTGCCCAGAGCACGCCGGTCAAAGCAAAAGCTGGTGATAGGCTGGCGGTATACCCTGGGGCCTGGACCCTGGCTGACATGGCTGGCCTGGGCCGCCATGCGCCGCTTCCCGTCCGCTCCCTGCCCCGCATGAATGCAACCCGCCAGGTCTGGTCTCCTATCTTTCTCGCTTTTGACGAATGCATGGCTGCAGAGCTGGTACAGGCCTACGAGCAGCTCGAAGCGCAGGATACCTTGCACGAAAAATGGCATATCCGGCTCTTGGACGGCGGGCGCCTCAGCTTTTCGCTAGGCGAGGTGACCCTCGCCGTCAGCCCGGATATGGACATCAGCGCATTCAAGCTCGACGGCGTTACGGTGGGCCCTGCTCCGGCCGATCCATCTGTGTCGCTCTACGCTGCACTGAACGCGTTCATACCGGGAACCGGGGATGACATCCCTGCGGAGCGGACTCTTTTTACTGATTTCATGCAGGTCTTGTATGCGGAGCTTGGCAGCGTCCGTTCGATGTACCTGCAGCGCCAGAGTGCCGTGCGCCTGCGCAAGCTATCCATCGTTTACGAGGACCAGCTAGACTACCTGCAGACTCAAAGCTCGTGCGGTTTTATTGCTGGCGCGCTCTGCGAAAACTCGGCTGTCGAGGGCACGATTACTGTCGGCGAAGCGCCCCAGTGGCTAATTAATACAGTTGGCGAAAATAGCCCTGCACGGCTGCGCGCAACCGGAGGCGGACTGGAGTGGAACGTGGCGAAGGCAGAATGGATCGACCGCCGGTTCGGCCTTCTGCGGCTTCACTTGGAACGTTCAGGCAAGCGTGGGGGCCACGCTTCGCCATTCCTTATAACAAGGCTTGAACTCGCGGGCGAGGGGTTGCAGCAGCAAACGTTCCGCAATACGCTAGAGAATGCGATTCTCGGGAAATTCGTCTCGCCTTCCGTTCACCGCTTGATGATGGCCCGTGGCGGCGGCGCGGTGCAGCATGAATACTCTGGACGCGAGGATGCAGAACGCCTGCTGCGGTCGGAACAGGCCATTATTGCGATATGGGGCCCCCCAGGGACTGGCAAGACAACCTTGCTGGTGAACTGGCTCCTTTCTCTGTTCGATGAAAAGGATGAAGCTGTGTGGCCATCGGTTCTGATTACAGGCCCGACTCACGTAGCGGTCACCAAGCTTGTCGCAGATCTTCTCGTCAAGGCCGAAGGACTGAAACAAGAGGTAGTCCGGTATGGCCGTGCTGATAACGTCGAAGGGACCGCCCTTGCCCCGATGTGGCATGAAGCTCTGCTGGCACAGTTCCACGATTTTCCAGAACCAGAAGACGGGGCCGATTACCTGATGTTGCGCTGGCATCGCCTGCTGCTGAGCCGCGAAGGCCGCGAAAACATCGCGAAGTGGCTGCTTGGAACCCGCCGCATTCACGCCGCCACCTGCGTTGGAATGGCCCGCCGCGACCTTGGCTTGTCGGGACGTGCGTTTGATATTGTCATTATCGACGAGGCTGGAAAAGCTTTCGACGCCGAGCTTTTAATCCCGGCGGCGCGCGCGCGCCGCCTCATCCTCGTCGGCGACCACTATCAGCTGCCCCCTACCGTCACCTCGGAAATGCTTGACGAGAACATTGGCTATCGGCTTCCTTTGACAGAAGTCGAGGAACTGCTGCGCCGCAACTGTTTTCAGGATTTGTTCGACCAGCTCCCTGTTTCCAGCAAGGGCATGCTGACAGTGCAGTACCGCATGCACAAGGACATCGGCGACCTGGTCAGCAACCTCTTCTATGACGGAAGGCTCAGCTCGTTCCGGCAGGAGAATGAGTGGAAGCTGTCAACGCACAGGCTCGGCTTTATCGACTTTAGCGCAGTGCCATCGTACCGCCACAAAAAAGAATCCGGCTCAAGCTCGCCGCGCAATGCGACCGAACTGGCGGCGCTATCAAGCCTGCTTGCGCGCTTACAGGAAACAGGGCTGGCTGCCGGGATGAGCGTGCTGGTCGTTTGCCCGTATAAAGGGCAGCGCGAGGACGCCGAACGTGCGGTCAAGCGGATGAAGCTGGGTTTCACGGTCGAGGTGACGACTGTAGACGCGGTGCAAGGCGGAGAAGCGAATTTGGTGTTTCTTCTGATGACACGGAGCAGCGGGCGGGTCGAGTTCCTTCTCGACCGGAACCGCCTCAATGTTGCGCTTTCGCGCGCCCGCGATGCGGTCTACATTCTGGGCCATCAGGAGTGCTTGTCGCCGGGCGGCGAAGGTCCGGTAGCCGGGTTGATCCGGATGGGACTGAAACATCACACTCTGCGGGTGATACGGCCAACGGGGCGCGCCGACCACAGGCAAATAGCGCATAGCCTGTTTCCGTTCCGGGCAGCGAATCAGGAAGTCACTGGCGGACTTAGGGCATAGCTATACAGACGATGCGCCGGAACAGCTGAGCGCTGCGGTTTCCGGCGATGCGGAGCAGCTAGCGCCTCGAGCTAGTTTCATGTCAAGCGCGGGTGGTCCGCCTATGAGAAGGGCTATGGCGCGAAGCGCCTTTGCACTTGCGCCGCAGATTCCTTCGACAAGGATAATTGCACTCCAGTTTTAGCTTCCGGTAATAGATGCAGCCTCCACACGATGCTAAAATTGAAACCAATCTCGTCGATGTAGAGGCAAAACATGCCATTGCTGTCATTTTGGGAATCCAGCCCAGACGCCGTCCTCAGCATGACGATTGAGCAGATCGTTACCTCTGCAGGTGATGGACATCTGAAAGATAAGTCGGATTGCTGCAATGAGCTGCGAACGTTCTTTGCACAAGTTGAAACAGCCAAACTTACCGAATATGCTGCGCATTGCCTTGCCAAGTCCTTCGAAAAAAGCGGCTTCGTTCTCCAGGATTTAGTGAATGAGCTAGGCAGGCGCCTGGGATTCGAAGTTACACATGGACGTTACCAAGGGACAGTTAACGCGATTGGCAATGACGGCCTCTGGCGCTTGCCAGGCAAGCATGACATCCTTGTGGAGGTAAAAACCACCGATGCTTATCGTATCCCCCTAAACACGATATCGGCCTATCGGGATAAATTGCTGCATGCCGGTGACATATCGACGGCAAATTCCATGCTCATTATTGTTGGCCGGTACGACACCGGCGAGCTTGAGGCACAGGTCCGGGGATCGCGCCACGCTTGGGATATGCGCCTCATAAGCGTCGATGCTCTGCTTCGTCTTGTTGACCTGAAGGAACAAACGGAAAGCAACGAAACTGCCGACAAAATCCGCGGACTGCTTGTACCCGTCGAGTACACCCGTCTTGACAGTCTCATCGATGTATTGTTTACAACGGCGAAAGAGGTTGTCGAGACGGTTGACGAGGCGCCAGATTTCCCCCGGGATATTCAGCAATTGACAGGCAGTCCGTCAAATAGCAAAGCTGCTGTCGACTCCAGGCGCGACCAGATTCTGGCTCTTTTTTCCAAAGCCCATCAGATCAAACTGATCCGGAAGAGCCGCGCGCTCTACTGGAACGACAGCCATAGTTTTCGTGTCGCCTGCGCCGTTTCCAGGTTCTACCCAAGCTCAAATGTACCGTATTGGTACGCGTTTTTCCCAGTTTTGGAACGAATTCCTTGGAGAGGCGGATGACGCTTTTTACGTACTAGGCTGCCTTGAGCGGAATATTGCGTTCGCTATCCCTTTCCGGACATTGCAAGAGCGGCTAAGTGAAATGCAAACGTCAACCCGGGTTAACGGAGCTCACTTCTGGCACATCCGGGTTATGGAACCACAGGCAGGACAATATGTATTGCAAATGCCAAAGAGCGGCAACCACCTTTCGCTAAACTCATACCTGATCGTCCTGCCTGGAGAGTAATCGAAGCTGATAGGATTCTGCCGGAGCGGAAATCTGGGTAGGCGGAGTTATCTCAATATGCACTTGTAGGATTTAACTTCGTTTAGCGGGCAGGACGCAATCCACCCTGCCGCCAGACGAATGGTTGTTCAAAGCTATCGTGTTGTCTCCACGAGAAACTGGACAATGGATCCCTGTTTGTAGCTTACCGCTACCCATAACGCGTCATACCGCTCCAAGGACGATGCCGGCATTAACTGGGCACCCGGATCCCCCCCATAGGAAACCAGCATTTTAAAAACGTCAAGGTCGCCAACCTGAGCCGCAAACAAGGTCGGCGTCCACTCTGCCAGATGGTCCGTCTCGACCTTGTAGCGTTTGTTTGGATCCGCTCCGCATTCCAGCAGCGCTGCAATAACGCTCTTTTGCTCTTGCGGGGAACGCAGGGTATACGCCATGAGGGCCTTGAAGAGTTCTCTATTTCTTGCCGATGCGTCTCGCAGCGCCCCCAAACGCTGGCGGCGTGCAGCCAGATCGGCATCGAGGACCGCTCCTTCCTTGGCGTCGTAGACATCCCCCGGAACCTTCCCCGACAAATATGCATGCTGAAGTTCCGCACTGTTCCGGTTGATGCTTTCGTAAAGCACCGCCATTGCATAGCACAGTGCAGAGGGCATCGAGCCGCAGCGCGCCTCCAGGCTGGCGCCGAGAGCGGCCAGGCGCCTGACTGATTCTGCGTCCGCCATCTCGACCGCGATCTTCAACGGTGTTTCCCGCATGGTCGACGCGCTCCGGTTTACGGTGTCCGGCTTCATGCGCTGTTCAAGCAGGTAGCGCATGATGGCTGGATCCTTGCGGTCGCAGGCGCGGCGCATGGCATATGTAAGCGGTCCCTCGCCGGATTCAGGAATGTAGTCGTCGACGTCGCCTCCAGCCTCTAGCATCTGCATTACATCGTCCAGAGTGCCGTCCCGGACCGCTTCCATGAACGGAGTACGGCGCGTCCTCCCTTCGGCGAACTTGGCCTTTCGGTTGGGATTCGCCAATTGTCCCGGCGTCAGAGCAAAAGGCTCTTCCCTAAGAATTACCTCCATGGGAGGCGGAACCCGTTCCTTCGCCTTGAGCGGCGCAAACATTTTTTCGAATCCGAATGACAGGCGGCGCAGCTCCTGGACGTCAAGGGGCCGCTTCGGCCAGCGGTTCAAGCCCAGAAGATGCACCTTGTCCCAGTAGTGCTCAGCTGCTGCCTTCTTCCCCACGCCGACGGCGTACAGCAGCGCCTCATTGAGAAGAGGATGCTGGTTGGGGCCAGCACGCCACCAGGCGCCTTCAACGGCCGCTGCGTAGCAGGCGAGCGCTGCGTCCTCGTTGCCGCGCATCGCTTCCAGACGTCCACGGAACCAGTCATGGATATACCGGTAAGACTGCTGCCACTCATCCGTTTCGGTCCGGATAAGCTTATCGAATTCAAGAAGCGCAGCTTCCAGTGCTGCTTCGTCCAGAGGCTTTACCGCAAACAGTGCCTCAGCTTTGTGAAGCAGAGGCACAGCCAATCCTCTGGCCGGGCGGTGGCCCTCCTTTTCGGCCGTTCGCGCAAGACCCGCGCATGCAGCGTCCAGAGACCATGTCTGGTAGCGCTGCAGCCTGTACTCGCTGTCCCACTTTGCCCGCAGGACTGCCGGCTGCGATTGCAATGCCACTGTCGCCATCAGCCACCCGACCATGCGGCCCGTATCCCTGGGGCTGATGCGGGCGGCGGCTTCCTTGCCGATAGCCGCCAGAACTGCCGCACTGTATGGCGGAGCAAGCAAACCGATGGGTTCGTCCGACTGCCATCTTGCAATCGACCTGCTGTCTGCTTCGAGAAAAATTGCAAGGTTGTCGAGAAGTTTCTCCTCCCCTATCCCGGCCAGCGCGGCCGCATGGGCCACCCATGAGCGGAAGGGCTGGAGCCACCAGGTCTCCATATCCGGCCCGGATATGGTCCGCGCTGCAAACCCGGCCAGGCTGCACAGGACCGGACCGTTAAAGCCACGGGCTACCAGTTCAGAACCGTCACCAGCCAAGGCGCTGGTGTCCACGCTTAGCACGGCCCGCTGGAGTGCGCTGCGTGTTTGCTGCCACATGAACTGTGTGAGCTGCTGCCACTCCGCGCCGCAGTCTTTGCCTAGCGCCTCAAGCCAGGCTTTCTCGGCAGCCTGCATCAGGCTGCATTGCGAGCCAGGCCTTGCCTCGATCGCCAAGTCGTCGAGGTCCTTGCCGAGTCCCGCAGCTGCGAGCATGCTGCGGTACCCAGAACCCGTAACGAGCGTTCGGAGCACCAGGCCGAGGCGGGGGAAAATCATATCCATACAACTCCTCGAAGGCGGAGCGCCTGCTCCGCCTGGTTTTTACGTTCCACCGTTCTCTGCAGCAGCCCGCGCCGCGCGTGCGGTAAAGCTGCGCTTCGACACAGCGCCGCCGCCCGCCTTGGCCTCGGCGCTATGGATTCGAGCTGCATCTTTCGCAGTCATCGGCTTGGCTGGCTTGCCCCCAGCGGCTGGGCTCGATTTCTTCGCATTCATTCTTTTCCTCCGGTTGTCAGTGCCAATGGCGGCACCAGAAGATATTCCCAAAATGGCAGGTAAAAGGCACGACAGCGCGCCGAATGTTTTTTCAGATTTTCTTCGGCGGTGCGGATTTCCGGAACGCCAGCGTGTTTTCCTGGAAGCGCAACAGTTTATGCAGTGTAAATAAGTATTGCCGTTCACTATATTTTCGTATTTAATAGATTAAAGGCAAGATGGTTCCTGCGAATTAGACAGCAGGAATCCGTACATAACGAAAAACCGGACGGCTTCCTGGTGTTAGAGGGCCGGCCAGGCACAAATTGGGAACTGGATAGAGGATGGCCTGGCAATCATGGACCCTCAGCGACTGGAACAAGGCGCTGGTCGCGGCTGTCTTCTTCGCCCCCGGCCGCCTCGACCGGGAAATAACGCGTATCCAGGCTTCCGAAAAATTCCTGGCGCAGTGCACAGGCGATGCCTCGTGCGATGCCGAAAACGCGCAGCGCGCCTTTATCGCGTCGTTCGGCCCCACTTCGGCTAGCATTCTGAGGCACTTCAAATGGCAGCGGCCGATTAACAGCAGGACTGCCAAGCACACGATTCCTGAAGTCTTCGCCGCTCTCTACCTGACGCTGCTCGCAGCAAGCGCGGATGAGGAAACATATACCGAAGGGAACTTCAGAAACCGTTTTGTCGAATTGCTGAAGCCGGTCAACGTGGCATCCCCCACATTTAGCGACCTGCCTCAGCTATGGTTCCATGTCGCAGCGTGGAGCCGCCTGCGGGCAAAGCAGCACGGCGACTGCCGCGTCCTTTGCCTGCCGGATCCGGGCAGTGAAATACGGATCGGCCACTCGAAGCGCCTTGCATTTCCCGCCTACCGCGACGAAGTCAATCTTCAGCTGCTGCTACACAGCCGGAAGCTCAGCAGCAGCTCCGATTTCCGGCATGTTGCCAACGCAATTGCGTCGCGGCCAAAGGACTTCAGCGCGCCGTTTCTGGAAGAATTCACAATTTTCCAAACTTTGGTTGCGCGGGCCAGATACGACGAAGCGTACAACAGCCCGCTTTGGCGGGCCGTCCAGGCGATCACATGGGACGAGGAACAGGCGGCATCGCAGCGGATCGGCAGTTTCTGCCTTGGCGTTGACTACGCAGACCCAGATTGGCCAGAGTTTTATCTGCTCTCTGATGAACTGGGCCGCAACACCCTTGGCAACGGCGCCGTCTACAAGAACCTCACTGTAAGTACGGATTATTTGTACTCCGCGCATTTGCCGGACCGTACGCCCTGGACGCCGGCACGGCTACTAGGCCTGGCGTCATCCAGGACACGCTTGCCGCAGTCCAGGCTCTGGAAGCATTTGCTGGCCGGCTGCGCCGCGCTTTTCCCCGGTCCCCAGAACAGTCTTTCTTCGGACGGCAGCTACTACGATGGCGCGCCCGCTTGCCTGCTCCTGCATGGAAGACTTGGGCCGTCCATCGTGGCGTGCGCGCGGCACCTTGGCCTAAAGGCAGCGGAGGCGAAGGCGGACGGTTCTTTTGGCGCGTGGACTGTTCTATTTTTTGAATCCATTAGCGCCGCGTCGATGGCGCGGCTCGCAGAAGAGCTTCCCGAAGCTGCACGCCAGTCCCTGCCCGGCAGCTGGCGCCCTCCGAAAATTTCGTGCACTGGCGGTGCATGGTTTGGCCAGTCATTACTGCTCAATCCGGCAAGCACGCCGCTATTTGGACTCGCCGGAGCAGTCTCTGGCTCGTACGAGCTCCTATGCGGTGATGCCGCGCCCGTCACCGGCCAGCTTGAGGAAGTGGACGAAAAGTTCCGGATACCGCCGCCGGCACTTGCTGTTGCTGGGGCATTCGAGAGTGTGTACATTTCTTTGGTGCGGGATGGAAAGGCCGTGGAAGGGTTACGTATTCCGCTCGCGAAGAACATCCCAATGATGCCACCGGTGCGTCTTGCTGATCCGCAGGCATGGCTGGCTGACGGGCCGTGCGGCCGCCTTGCTGGGCTGGATGCCAAACCGGGTCCTGCGGACAGGGTAGCCATGCCCGCCCGCGTGCAGGCACTTCATCCCCGGTTCGAACCGGGGGAGCTCTCCTTCCAGACAGGGACAGGAAGCCTGAATCTTAACGCCATCCCGGACCTGCCCGGATGGCTATGCGAAGCCCTTTCACTACGTTTCCAGCGGCGCCAGACCCTCTCCTATGCTGACCTCTCCAGCCATTTGCGGCCCGCATGCACCGCGGCGGACGCGCGCCACTGGGCTGTCAGGAATCTGCTGTTCAGCGCTGGCTGGATTGTCCAGCTTCAAAAAAGAAGTTCTCCCCACCCGGTGGTAGCCGCCGCACCCAGAACGATCGCCCTGTACGGCACGGCCGGGAGCATGCACACCGCCCGGATCGCCGGCATGTTTCCGGAATCGGAATGCGCCCTCCTCCGGGCATCGCTCGGCCCCGCCGAATCAGCGCTCCGCCTCGCGCCCGCCGGAAACCTGCTGGGCATTGGCACGATACAAGTCCAGCTCTCCAGCGAAGCACGGATTGCTGAGCTGGCGGCCCAGTTCGAACTCGAAATACTCAGCAGTGAACCTGGCGAGCCTCCGCTTTTCCTCGCTCCGAAGGTTTTCGAGCTGGACCAGGGTGCGGTCAATGCAATGCGCAGCGCCCGCGATGCCGAAGCCTGGAATCCCGCACGGCACCAGTGGGGCCCTGCAGGCAGCCTGGACACAGCGCCTGCTCCCGGAAGCATTGTGCGGATCAGCCGCCAGCAAAGACGTGCGTTCTGGATCGCGGCGCCTGGAGGCTGGCTCGAAACCGACAGCGAAGCCTGGGCCTTCATGCTAAGCCTCGCCGCCGAAGGAAAGCCACTAGGGCAGGTAGACGCTGCGGGAAGCTGTTTGTTCGGCGCACGGCTTGGCAGGCTCCCGCTCCCGCTGGTTCGCTGGTGGATGCACTGGGGCGGCGGCTGCGCCGCGGTTACGCCGTCGGGTGAAATCGTGCTGGCCAGCGGCGGCAGCCCAGGCGCATGGAAAGATTTACCCAGCTGGTTCGCGGCTCCTGCCGCAGCAGCGGCCCCCCAACAACGCCAAGACACTGCGCTCGAACGGCGCAGGCTGGCGCTGCGCCTCCGCAAGGCGCAGCAGCCGGCTGGCTACTAACAGGAGCACGACACCTTGTCCGCAATTCCCCCGTTTTCCAGCAAAAGCCGTTCCGCACCTATCAAGGTGCCAGCCAGGCGCGCAGCCAAGCTTGACGGCATGAACGCCAAGGACCGGAAGCTGCTGATGTTTGCCATTGGCGCCGACGAGCATGAACTGGCCCAGTGCCTGAAGAAGAAGAAACTGCATCTCCTGAAAGCCGGTGCACGCGCGGACAACCTGCCGGAGCGGCCAGAAGACCAGGCCAGGTTCATAAGCATCCTGCGCGAGGAACCGATGGCCTGCATCCGCGACTGGTTCTATGCGAACGCCGGCTTCGAGAGCCTTCCGGATGTTCAAGACGCCTGCAGGATTCTGGCGGACGACACTGAAGCTGCGGCGCTCGGCAGGGGCGACCGGCGCCTGCACTGGCGGTCTGTCCTCGCCGCCTTCGTCCAGCAGCGGAACAGCCAGGCCATTGACGCCTTTCTTCAGGGTTCATCGGTTGCCCGGTCGGCAGTGCTGCCCGCATTGATGAATGGCGAGGGTATCATCGCGGTCAAGCCTTCCAGCGCCATTGAGCCCGCCAGGAGCGGCCTTCCTGGCGGATCTGCTAGCGGGAAAATTGCTGGGGCAATGCCCAGCCTGCATCCCGGCAGCACGGCCAGCGCGCTGCCTCGCCGGCTGAGCGAAGTCCTCCTGAACGACAAATCCGTTCTTACGGTACTCGGCAGGCGCACAAAAGTGCTGCCGTCAGGGCAGTTCTTCATACATATCAGCGGCATCCTGCTCGACGGCGCGGCCGTCTATCTGCCGCCTGATGAATCCGCGCTGGTCTTCCCAGACTCCGGCGACGCAACCGCTTTTCCCAATACCGTCCATGTAAATAACAGTTCGGCCGATAGCCTCTCGGTCTGGCGGGTAGAGCACAAAAGCCCGGATAAAAAGGCACAGTATGTGGTGACAGACTTTATCTCGCATACTTACGAAGTCTTCGACATCCCCCACCCCTCTTCGGAGCCAGACCTGGTGCGGGACTGGATCAAGGAAGTCTACGAGCCGGCCCACGACGTCTTCCCCGTCTTCCGCCTACAGGACGGTCCGGTGCTAAAGCTTCCCGCGGAAACAACCGATCCCCGGACCGCGAATTTTGATGCCGCCCTGTCGCTATACCGCGACCACCCGACGGTAAAGTGGAGCGGCCGGACAATCGTCATCAAGCCCTTCCCTGCCAGCCACTTGCAGTACGACTGCGCGCCGGTCCGCACCGCGGTCCGAAAACTGTTCCGCGAATCCGCCGAGCTGTCAGGACTGCCAGTCCTGACGAAGCGCCAGATTGGCGAGCTTGCGGACGCGGCAGCACGGCATTCCACCGACGCCACAATCAAACAGTCGGTCCAGCGCGCGAGAGCCCGCATCGAGCAGCTGTTCGACAATAAGGAAGAACTGCACTCTCTGATGGACGAGATCGTGCTACTGCCGTCCGTTGTCGAGGCGATCGGCGCCGAAAAAGCGCGTGCTGCAGCGGCTGTGCGCGAAGAAGCCGAGACCTCGAAAGCCGAGCTTGGAAAGCTCGCCGCAGAAAAAAAGCAGCTTCAATCGGAGATCGAGAACCTCAAGCAGGCAAGGAAGAAAGAATCAGCAGCCGTCTCGCGCGAGATCAAGCTGGCATTCGAGAGGGCCGGAGCCGACGGCCTCAAGACACTCGCGGAGCTTTCCGTCTTCAAAAACATACTTGGCCTTTCAGCCCAGCCGCCGGCTGCCACGGCGCCAGCTGCGCTGCCAGCAGAGTCCGGAGCCCCGCAGGCTGCTGCGCCTGAAATTCCGGTCCTGCCCAAGCATCTCCATATCGCCAGTTCAGAGCAGCTTCGCCCGGTACTCGCCAGCTGGCAGCTGCACAATGGACTGAGCACACGGATGCTCCAGGCTCTGATCGCAGCAGCGGCCACGCAAGGCGTTGCTGTGCTGGCCGGAGCGCGCCGGCACGAGGCTGCCGCCGCGCTTGCGTCTACCCTCTCCGCAGGCACCAGCTGCACCGTTTCCATTAGTGCGGACATGTTCAGCATCTCCGACCTGATGAACGCCCCTTGTGCGGTCACGGATGCGTACGGCAGCCGCGCGATGGCTCTAGGCGGCTTTGTCGCCCAGCAGCAGGCTGCCGGGGCGGTCGCAGTTGTTCGGCTCCGCGGCGCAAACCGGGTGCCTCCGGAATCGCTCATTCCCGAGCTGCTGGAGGTGGCCGGAATGCCCGCCAGCGGCAGTGCGGTTACATGGACACGCAAGGACGGCTCGCTCCAGCTCTTCGCAGCCGAGTGCCCTATTGTGTTCCTCCTGGAGCTCGCCTACGGCCGCTCCGTATTCCCGTTCACGCCACCCCTTGCCTGGGAAATTGCCATCATTGATACCGACGCACCCTGGGGCGACTACCACGAACCCGAGTTCGAGATTCCCGCCCCCTGTTCGGCGATCGCCCTGGGGCTATTCGCCGCGCTCTCATCCGCAGGCGCGGTTCCGCTTCCGTCAGCGCGCGGGCTGCCGCGCAATGCAGTCGATGCTGCCAGGAAGATGAAGGGGGCGTGCATGGCTACAGGACTGGGCGCCTCGGAAAGCGCACTCGTTCCGCTCGTGGCGCTTGCGCACTGCAGGACTGGCAGCGAGGAGCTGGCAGGAATGATCGACGCAGCCGGAGGCGAACTCGCAGCCTCCTTCAAGGCATATGCGGGCGAGGCCGCCTTTAACCAGATTTTTGACATGGGAGCAGTCTGATGGAAGACCCGATCAGCTCATTCGCAGCAATCCGCGATTTCTACATCACCTACCTCGAGACGGCATTCCGGATCGGGGATCCGGGTATCCAGGCGAAACGGCGCGAGCTGCTCGAACAGACTGGAACCCTGTGTACGGAGCCCTATCTGGAGCCCTTGCCAAGCTACAAGGATCTCGGCCTGCGGGCTGACGACCTGGTCTCTGACAAATACGGGAACGAATGGCTGCCAGGCTTTTCCGCACACGAACGCAAGGCATTTGCCGAGCTGTGCCTGGCGGGGTTGCTGCCGGCAGACGGCAGCAACCGCGCAAAGGGCCGTTTCAAGCTATACAGCCACCAGCTGGAGATGCTTCGCAAAGGCGTGGGCAGCAGAACGCCGGGCATCGTTACATCAGGCACAGGCTCGGGCAAGACCGAATCCTTCCTACTGCCGATCTTTGCAGCGCTCGCCAAAGAAGCGATCAAATGGCCGGCCAGCCCGGGCATGCAGAACTGGTCGCCGTGGTGGCGCGAGGACTCCAGCGCCCCGGCCTTCCAGCGCGAGACGCACGAATCGCCCAAGCGGCCGAAGGCCGTCCGCGCCCTTGTCCTTTATCCGATGAACGCGCTGGTCGAAGACCAGATGGTGAGGCTTCGGAAAGCCCTGGACTCCGACGCGGCCCATGCTGCAATGGACCGCAATTTCAACGGCAACCGCATCTTCTACGGCCGCTATACCGGGGCGACCAAGGTCACTGGCTGGCTGAAGCATCCGCGGATCACGACCGCCGCTGAGCAAAAGAAGGCCGATGACCGGATCAGCGATCTGCGCGCCTATTTCCGCAAGCTCGAAGAAACACAGGATGCAGTGAAGCAGGCATTGAAAGAGGACGGCGCTGACGAATCGCTGCCCTTCAACTTCCCGCGGGTTCCCGGCAACGAGGCCGTCAGCCGCTGGGACATGCAGAGAACGCCGCCGGATATCCTCATTACTAACACAAGCATGCTGGCTACCATGCTCGTGCGCGAGATCGACGAGCCGGTCTTCGCCTCAACCCGCCACTGGCTCCAGTCGGATCCAGACGCCTACTTCTACCTCGTCATCGACGAGCTGCACCTGCAGCGCGGCTCCCCTGGCACCGAAGTCGGCTACCTGCTGCGCATGCTGCTGTCAGAACTGGGACTGACCCAGCCAGAACACCAGCACAAGCTACGCATTCTCTGTTCGAGCGCATCTCTCCCGCTGGAGGGACCGGCAGGGCAGCAAAGCCTGGATTACCTGTGGGGGCTATTTGGAAAGTCCGGTATCGGAGACGGCGCTACGCGCCAGGACTGGGCGGGGACAATCGTAAAAGGCGAGTCTCCTTCAGTAAAGCAGGAAATCTTCAGCGGCGATGTGGAAGCGCTCTGCAAGGCTCTCCGGGAAGCCAAGGGCCATGCGGGAAGCGAAGCCCGCTTCCCTAGCCATGAAGACTGGAAAGCAATCGCGTCAGCGTTTAGCCTTCCGCATCAGGGCCGCAGCGAGGAAGATACCGCGGCAGACTGCGTTGCCATGGCTGGCCGCCTGCTGAGGAGCGGCTGCGCCCTCGGAGCGGACGGCAATCCCCGCGCGACCTCGGCCTCCGCGATCGGCCATGCCCTCTTCGGACCAGGCCCGCAATCGCACGAGGCTGCCGAACTGCTTGTCTGGGCCAGGGCGCTTTCCGATACATGGCGCAAGCGCTTCGGACACCAGCTGGAACCCGTAGAACCTATTCCCCGCTTCCGCGTCCACACGTTCCTGCGCGCGCTGGAAGGCCTGTTCGCCGCGCCGCTTCCCGCGCCTGCGGGTCTGGCTGCGCCCGAACGCGCGGAGTATCTGTTCGGAGACCTCTCCGTAGATTCAGGCGTGCGCTACGGCACCCGCAAGACTGGGGAGAAGCGCGCGCGGAACGTCGACATGCTTTACTGCGAGTGCTGCGGTGTCCTTTTCTACGGCGGGAAATATGCACGGCCACAAGGGCAGCTTGACCGCATTGAGCTCCTGCCCAACGACCCCGACACCGAAGCGCTGCCGGAGCGGGCAAAAGCCAGCATGGTGGAGCAGCGCTCTGCAGAGGACTACAGCATTTTCATGCCCACGGTGAACCGCTTCTGGCCGCTTGGCAGCGAGGAGCTCTCCGAGGACGACGCACAAGGAACCTGGGCACGTGCCGAATACGACCCGTTTACAGCCACGATCAAGGTGCTGCCGCCGCACAAGGAGCCTGGCAGCGGCATCCTTGGCTGGCATTACCTGGCCGAGGCGCCGCACTTCTCCGGCGACAGCCGGCGCAACCAGAATCTGCCCTCGGACCCAGGTACTGCGCTTCCATTCCAGTGCCCGGCGTGCGCTGTGTCGTACCGCTATGGCCGGGGAAAGACGTCGCCAATCCGGGGCTTCCGGGTCGGTTTTGCCAAGACGACGCAGATTCTGGCCAGCACGCTGATGAACGAACTGCGCCGGACAAATCCCGGCGAGCGGCTGATATCGTTCTCGGACAGCCGCCAGGATGCGGCGAAGGCTGCCTACGATCTGGAAAGCGGCCACCATGAAGACGTGCGCCGCGAACTCGTCATACGCTGCCTCGAAGACCTCAGGCAGAACCTGGCGTCGCCCGGGGATATTAAAGATGAGCTGGAAAAGCTCAAGGCCGCCCTAAAGGAGCGCGCCAATAACGGCCAGTTCGACGAGGAGTTTGCACGGCTTTCCGAGGAACTCAAGAAGCTGTCAGCCCTGGAGAAGACTGCCGCTGCCGATTGTGTTCCAGTTGCCGACATTCTGGAGCCCGCAGTGCCGCAGCCGGGAACCAGCGCAAAAGCCGTGCTGAATGCGCTAGTTAGCCGCGGTATCCATCCGATCGATCCGACCGGCATCTCGCCGGTGCCAGAACCGCGCTTCGGCAAGCAAGTTACATTCGCCTGGCAGCAGCTGTTCGCCCGGTCCGGAAAAGACTGGGCGTGGACCTGGCATCCTGGCTACGCCGATGAACTGGCGGAAGGCGCCGCCAAGATCGCGCAGGATCTGGTTCGCCTCATCGGAGAAGTCCTGTTCAGCAAGACGTATTTTGCAGTCGAAGAATCCGGGTGGGGCTATCCATGCCTCCCGCTCGGCGAGGGCGAAACCAGGGAATCCCAGGCGCCCTTCGACGCAATGATGCGGGTACTCACCGACTCGAACCGCCTCGACATTTCCCCATACGCATACACGCAGAACCCGTGGGATTCTCCGCAGGACGCCACCCGCCGCCTGCGTACATTTGTCCAGGCCTACTGCGACGCAACTGGCGGAACCGCGGACACGGTGCTTCGCCGGTTCCTCGACCTGCTGGCCCAGAAGGGCCATGCCGGGGGGATCATCATGGCCGGCAAAGTCTACTATAGGCCACTGCCTGCGGATGCCGGGTACTGGCGCTGCAGTATATGCGGCAGGGTCCACCTGCACCGCGGGGCCCAGATATGCACCAGGTGCCGCTCGCCCTTGCCCCAGCAGGCCAGCGGGATGGTGTCGGAACTGCGCGAGAATAACTTCCTGGGCAAGCGTGTCTCCGCGTCGCACGGCGTTTACCGGCTGCGGGCCGAAGAGCTGACCGGCATGACGAACAATCCCGCCGCGCGCCTGCGCCGGTTCAAGGGGATTCTGGTTCAGGACGACGACGACATCCTCCCAGCCGGATTTCCGCAGCTGCCGCCGGATCCCAGGCTCGACCGGGACGCCCGGGTTGTCGACGTCCTGTCGGTCACGACAACAATGGAAGTCGGCGTCGACATTGGCGACCTCCGGGCCGTGTTCCAGGCGAACATGCCGCCCCAGCGCTTCAACTACCAGCAGCGCGTGGGCCGGGCGGGCCGGCGGGGACAGGCGTTTTCCTTCGTGCTGACCGTTTGCAGGAGCAAAAGCCATGATTTGCACTACTTCCGGAACCCGGAACAGATCACGGGCGACCCGCCACCGCCGCCGTTCCTTACCACCAGCCTGAACCAGATAGCGCAGCGGCTTATCCTTAAGCAGTGGCTGGTTGCAGTCTTCCGGAACCTGCGGAAGGCATATCCGAAAAAATGGCCCGGCGACGAGCTGAAGTCGTCGCCGGACAACCATGGTGAATTCTTCAAGACCGCTACTCTGAAGGAAAGAAAAGCGGAGTGGTTTCCGAAGATCCGCGCGGAGCTCGAGGCGCTTGCGCCGCAAAGGGACAGGTTTGCCCTTCTCTGCACTCAAGGAGACAAAGTACGCGCCGATGAGATTACCGCTGGGCTTACGGCAGCAACGGTAATGCGCGCGGTGGAGGACGCTATCAATGACCCGGCCATGGAAGGAAAAGGACTGGCTGAAGCGCTCGCCGAGCGCGGTTTATTCCCGATGTACGGAATGCCGACACGCACCCGGCTATTGCACACCCGGCCAACCAGCAGCAAGCACGACGCGGTTTCGTTTGCAACAATGGACCGGGATCTGGATGTGGCGATCCAGGAATTCGCGCCCGGCAGGCTGCTGACACAAGACAAGCGGCGGTATCTCACCGCAGGCTATGCGGGGAGCATGATTTACCAGGATAGCTTCCGCAAGCAAAGCTTCCACTCCTCGCCCGGCGATCTGGGCGAGCGCCAGAATTTCGCCGAGTGCCCCGTTTGCCAGTCATGGGCGCCTGCAGAAACAGCTGCCGAAGGCGCCGTATGCAAATCTTGCAAGTCCGAAATGTCAGGAGCGCTTGAGTACAAAACCTATGTGCCCCGCGGCTTCATCACGTCGCTGGAAGCCCGCAAGCCAGACGAACTCCTCGACGAAGCATCGATACGGCCCAACCGGACGGTAACTGCCGAAGCAGAAGACATTCCTGTCCAGATGTGGAATGGTTCGAACCTGGCAATTGGCCTGAGCGGACAGTCCCGCGTCCTGCGGATGAACAAGGGGCAAGCGGTCGAGAACATGTTCCCGGGCTTCACGGCAATCAAGGGCGACCTGGAAGCGAGCTACATTGCCGGGGGAACGCGGCGAAAGGCCTGGGTCAACGGCGTCTACATCGACAATATTGCCGCGAAAGCCGATGCCGCTTCGCCGCATGGACTGAAGAACCGGTTCACGCCGGGCGAAACCTCTGTCGAGGGGTTTTATCTGCTCGCGCCAAAAGTAACGGATTCGCTTGTCCTTCTTCCGGCCTCCATACCGGCGCACCTGCAGTGTATTTCTTCCCGTGAAGATGGCACGCAGCTTCTGACTGGAGCATTCCGGGCGGCTGCGCTTTCGGCGTGCTTCATGGTGATCGACTATGCATCCAGGGTGCTGCTGGACGTCGACCCTGATGAGTTCCAGATTCTTGAGCCGCGCGTAAAGCGCCGCGACGATGGTTCATTTATCCCCTTCATGCAGATTTCCGATGACCTGGTCAACGGATCAGGGCTGTGCAACCGCTTAAGCCAGCCAGGAGCCACGGGGGAACCGATTGTCCTCGAAGTAATCCGTGAAATCCTCTCTGGGAAGGGAAAGTCCCCCCTGCCCGGCATGCTCCAGGAAAACCACCGATCGAAATGCCTGACGGGCTGCTACCACTGCCTGCACAGGTATGGCAACCAGACCTACCATGGTCTGCTTGACTGGCGGCTCGGATCGACCGTTCTCCAGCTCCTGCTCGACGGACAGCATACTGCCGGCCTGGATGGCGACTTCTCGGCTCCCGGTGTCGCCGACTGGCCGGCCGTTGCACGGCAGCTTGCAGAAGAGGCGGCAGGTTTCCTGTCAACTTCGGTGACCACGATCGGAAATATCCCTCTGGTTTCGAGGGGCCACGGCAAATGGGCCGCCGTCATCCACCCCCTTTGGAACTGGGATGCCGTCCTTGCAGCCAATCCGGAACTTGCGGATATGTATCTGCAGTCAGAAGGGATGTCTGCGGTGACGACTTTCGAGCTGTCGCGCCGCATGGGCGACGTGCTTCACCGCCTGAAGTCATCTTGAGCACATGGCTTTCAGCGCCTGGCCAGGGTCTCCTGGTCAGGCGTACGAAACCGGTATCGCCATCAAAGCTCGGCGTATTTTCGCTATGCCCGCTCCGGTATGTTCTGGAAACCGAGAATACGGGCGCTGGCAGAACACCTGGCGGTTTGATGGCGCTGAGGGGGACCGCCGCGCACCGGGTTATTGAAGGGCTTGCAGGACGGCCGCACACCTCGCCCCAGGAGCTGCGTCAGGCATTTTGCGGTGCGGTTGCCCAAACCATTGCCCGGCGGGACACGAACTCATTAATCCGCCTAGTCTTCCAGCAGCTGGGCATGAATGCTCTTTTCCCCGCCGGGCAGCAGGCCAGTACGTGCCAGTTCATCCGGAAAGTGCTTGAAAGGCAAGCACCCGGGGCCGCCGCCGGCAATAGGCAAAGGACCGCGCTGGCGGGGCGCGTCCGTCCCTTCGCCTTCGGTTCTGAGCGTAAGCTGGCGTCTGCCGCGCTCGATATGGCGGGATCGGTTGACCTCGTTTACAAGGACAGCTCCGGCACCGTTCATGTCTGCGATTTCAAAACCGGGAATGTTCTTGAAGCGGACGGCCAGCCGAAGCATGCTTACCTTTTGCAAATTTCCGCATATGGCTTGCTTGCCAAAGACATGCTGGGCCTCCAAGAAGTTGCGCTCGAACTTGCGGGCCCTGCCAGCCGATGGCAAGAAATACTCGGCGGCCGGCTCGAGACGATGGCGAGGCAGGCCATTGCCACGCTGCAGGCACGTCTTCCGAAGCTCCAGCCAGTGCAGGGCGAAAGTCTTGCAGCGCCAGGCTCCTGGTGTGAATCATGCCCAGTGCGGCCTTCCTGCCCGGTGTACATGCGCGCACTAGAGGACGGCTCAGCGGCAGAAGGCATGCTTTCCCCGTTCGACGTGGCTGGAACGGTCACGGATATCGTCTCCGCAGGGGAGTTTTTGCGCCTGCGTATTCTTACGCATAGCGGGAAGCGCGTCTCATTAAGCGGCGTTCCGTCATCCATTTATCCGGGTTTGGCTCAGGGAATAAAGATCCTTGGTTTTTCACTTGGGTCATACGACGTCCTGGCCCGGACTGCATTTCCTGCCAATTTCTATATTTTCCGGCCAGACGATCCAGGAGCAAGCGCGTTCAGTTCATGGCTAGGAGTTGGGCAAAACTGAAGGAAGGGCTCGCGCACATAACCCATGACGCCAGCACGTTTCCGGTGCCCGCCGCCCCATATTCTACTTACAGGCGTTTAGCTCAACATATTAAGGAGTGCAATTGGCCACTACATACAAAGCTGCTGCGATAGAAAAAATGCTAAGCGCAGATTCGTCAGGACGTTTACGGCAGCTGCACGATCGCCTCGTCGCTATTGGCCTGAAGACCAGGCTGCCATCGAACAGCGAAACCTTACTGTTTGAAGTTGCGACGCCCGCTAAAAAATCGGTCGGATTAGCTGCTATCCGATCCAGCCACATAGATGTCTTCTCTTTCCCAAAACCCTACTGGGTTCAGCATGCGCAAGAGCTTTACACGGCGCTGGCATCGATTGAACATTTCGACCATATCGAGCCCGAAGGATTTGTTTCCAGCAGCCAGTACTCGTTGAAGCAGATCCGTATTTCAGCGGACACTATTGCGCGGCTAGATGCGATCGCGACGGATCTTATTGCCTCCCATGCATACCGGCTGGCTGCCCCGGTTCAACATCGCCGCGGGTAAAACGAATACTGGTGAATACCTTCACTTTCGTATCGGCGCCGCCAGCCAGATAGTCAGTTAAACCTCGGTGCGGCCTCTGGACAAAGAATCCTGAACCCATCGCCGTTTTTCAAAACCATTCAGAATATTCCCTACCGGGCCACGAAAAATGTTGAGAGCGATCGAAAAAATTGTCCAACATCCCGCTCTCTTCAATAAAATGTCGGTTTGCCAAAACGAGGCCGCTTCGATGCTAAGAATCCAAGACGCATATTTGACTTATCTTGCAGCTGCCCAGCAGCTAATAAGCAGCACGCTTCTCAAAACCGACGCGCTCGCATCCCTGGAGCAGGATATCCGGCATACCGAGTTCCTGGTGCCAGTCATCGGCGAATATAGCGCCGGCAAGAGTAGCCTGCTGAATGCGTTTCTAGGCGGCGAGGTGCTGCCAGTCGGATTGAAGCCGGTTACCGAGCTCGCCACCGAACTGCGCTATGGCAGCGACCCGCACCTTCTGGCGCTGCGTCCGGACGGCAGCAGCGAACGCCTCGACACCGGCGCGATCGCCACGATCAAGCTGCGGGCCCATGAATTTACGCATTTGCAGCTGTATCTCGACCATCCGCGCTTGCAGGCGCAGCCTTCGCTTGTACTGGTAGACATGCCTGGCTTCGGCTCATCGCTGGCTAGCCATGAAAAGGCGCTCGCTTACTACCTCCCCCGCGGCGTGCACTTTATCGTCGTAGTCAGCGCAGAGGCAGGGAACCTGACGCAGTCGCTCATGCGCCGCCTGGACGATATCCACACGTATGGACGCGGCTTCTCGTTTGTTCTCAATAAAACGAACCTCCGCGCCGATGAAGAAGTAGACGCGGTCGCCGGACTGATTGAAACGCAGATTCAAACGAGCTTCGCCGGCACCCATCCGCTCATACGCGCCGGCCGCGACGCAGGCGAGCGTCTTGCGGTGCTGCTCGGACGACTCGACCCTGAACAGATCGCCCGCGGCCTCTTCGAGGAACGCCTGAAGGATGCAACCCACACCCTGCTGAATCAGCTCAACGCAGCAATATCGGCCGCGAGAAAGGCGTCGGCAGAAAATGAGGCTGTGCTCCTGGCCATGGCGCAAGGCATCGAGCAAATTGAGCGCAAGCGTGATGGCCTTCTCGACGAGCTGGCGAGTCAGGAAGCTGGCCGTACTGCGGCCATGTGCGTCGCCGAGGTGGGGCGGGAGCTTGATTTCGTGCGGGACGAACTGGTCGCTGCCGGCCTCTCCGGCGACCGCGGCGCATTTGGGCGTATCGTTGCCGAGGTCATCCGTACAACGACCGGCCGGGTAATCAAGGCCCAGATGGACGCCTTTAGCCACCAGGTGGTGGCCGATTTCGCTAGCGCCCTCAGCTCGCTGCAAACGCACGATGGCGGCCTTGACGATGACCCCGGCTGGCTTAACGATCTGTCGGAAAAGATCGACCGCAGCCTGCGGAAAACCGGCGACGCATTAGGCCACTGGAGCGGTTCGCTGGCTGAACATAACACGCGCGAACTCGAACGTCTCAAGCAGGAACAGAAGTGGAAGGAAGGCGATCCGCTGCCCGAGGTGAATTACCAGCGTCTTGCGACGGTACTTGCAGTCATGACTTCAGTAGTGAACCCGCTAATCGAACTGGCCATCATCTTCCTGCCGGGCATCCTGGCTTCGCTTCAGCAGAGCCGCCAGCGCGAGCAGCTACGGCAGAAGATTGCCCACGAAACGATCCCTGCGATCCAGCGCCAGCTGCGCAGCGAACTCCCCCCACTCCTGGCTGAGCAGCTCGATGCCCTGGTCAGCCAGATTGGACAGCAGTTCGAACAGGAGATCAAAGTAAAGCAGCGGGTACTCGACGAGCTCGCGTCAAGCCGGAGCGAAGGCGAGGATGCACGGAAGGTGCAGCTTGCTGCCTTGGCGGCGGCGCGCGAAGAACTGCAGCTCCTGGCAAAACATACCCTGTACAGCGAGAATTAAACAATGAACACCAACGACGTCTTGTCCCTGAACCAGCGCATGCACGATTGGATGCAGTCTTATGACCAGGAACTCGAAAAAGACATAGCACACTATCTCCGAAAGCATGCGGTTAGCGCCCCCAGCGAGCTCGAACACACCTTCGAGCAGCTGCGCGAAGAAGGCCGCCTGCTGCAGATCGGTGTCGTTGGCCGTGTCAAGGCAGGCAAATCCTCGCTGCTCAACGCCCTGGTATTTGGCGGCCAGAACGTCCTGCCCCGGGCGGCGACGCCGATGACGGCAGCGCTGACCACCCTTACCTTTGCCAGCACCTTCAGTGCGCACGTGCAGTTTTACAGCGAGGCAGACCTCCGCGATATCGACAGCGGTGCGCAGCGGTTCCAGGAACGCTTGGCTGCAGAGCAGAAGCGGGCTGCAGACGACATGCGCAGCCGCCGCCAGCACGCCGGGCAGGCAGCTGACGAAGTGGCGCTCTGGAGCGCGGCCGGGCATGCGGCGCGCCGCGAGCTGCAGAAGGATGCATCGCTTTGCGCCGCACACGACCAGTGGGAACGCATCCAGGCATGCGGCGTAGACGTGCGCGCGCTTGGCGCCGGGCAGAAGCTCGACGCAGCGGACGCCGCGGCGCTTGCGGAGCTGCTGCGCGACTATGTCGGAGCAGATGGGCGCTACATGCCTCTGACGAAAAGTGCCGACATTTTCCTGCCGCTGGAAACGCTGCAGGATATCCGCATCATCGACACTCCGGGCATCAATGATCCCGTCCGGTCGCGCGAACAGCGTACCGAGGCGCTACTCAAGGAATGCGACGCCGTTTTCATTGTGAGTCCGGCGGGGCAGTTTTTGAGCGAACAAGACCTGGAGGTGATGAGCCGCATCACCCAGAAGGAAGCTGTGCAGGAACTGGTGCTGGTTGCCAGCCAAATTGACAACCAGCTCTATGGCAGCGATACCTGCCTGCCGACCTTGAAAGCATCGGTGGATAAGGTGACTGGGGATTTGCGCGAACACGTCGTTGAAACCTTACAGCGCTTGACGCAGCAGCACCCCGAGATGGGGGCAATCTTCGGCAGCATGCTTCAGAACGAGAAAGACCAAGTACTCTACACCTCGGGGATGTGCCATAGTTTGTCGGCGCGCTGGGACGAGCAGCACAGCTGGGACGCCAGCGAACGCAAGGTCTGGACGAACCTGCAAACCCACTACCCCGATTTCTTTGCTGCGCACGACCGTGAGCGCTGCCGCGCCAACCTGGACCTTCTCGGCAACACAGCAGGTCTCTTGAGCGTGCTCGAACGTGTGCGCGCCCGGAAATCGGAAATCATCGGGCAGCGCAGCGCGGATCTGGTCAGGTCGAAAGCCTCTGCGCTCCAAGGACTGCGTACCGACCTACTCGCCTTCATTCAGCAGCGCAGCCAGGAGATCAAGAGCGCAGATGTGGACGACCTGAAGGCCCAAAGCCGCAAGCTGGATGAGCTTGTTACAGAAAGTTCATTTTTCCTGGATGACGCGGTCGCGCAGCGAATCAGCGCATTCCGCGATCAGCTCGAGCAGCAGCTCACGAAAGAGCTAAAGAGTAAATACGACGGTACAAAGAACGTGTTTTCGTCGAACACGTCGGAGGAAACGCGGCGGACAACACATACGCGCGACAGCTGGGCGGCCAAGATTGCCAACTCCCTTTGGGGTGGCGGAACAGAAGAGCGCACATACCGGGACTTCAAACTTTTCTGGCACCCTGTCCGCAACGCACTAGTCGAGTTCGCAGGCGCGCTCGTAATCGACCTCGGCAAGATAAGCGAGGATGCGGTCGCCGAGTTCCGCCGCAGCCTTATCAAGGACGTCACAGCAGTCTCGCGCACCCGCATCGAAGACGTCAGCGCGGCGCTCGTCATCCGCTCAGTCCAGGCGCTCGTAGCGAAAATTCAGATCCCGGCTTTCACGCTAGACAGCGGTTCGCTTGAGCATCTGCGCGGTGGCAGCGATACGCTATGCGACAGCGAGGCGCGCGAATTCCTGGACCAGGCGTCCAGCAAGCTGGCACAGCTCCAGCACCAGGCCATTTGCCAGATCCGCAATCTGAAGGGCTCGGTACACAAGCACTTACCGCAGTCATTTGCTGGAGAATTTTTCAAAGACATGCACGCCCGCATCCACGAGCTTGAAGAAAGCGTCGACAATGCTGTGCTCGCGATTGACCGGCTGCGACGCATGGCAAAAGATCTGGAAGCTGTGTGATGGAAGAACTCTTCGCTCCCGCTTTGTTTGACCGGCTGGGCATGCTGGCGCGTGCGTTTGTCTGGGGCCGCAAGTCGCTGCACAATAGCGTTGCGGAAGAATTGCGTACGGCAGGGGCCGCCCATACCAGCCTGGCAAGCCAGCACCAGCAAACGCTTGACCGCCAGCACACGCTAATGCAGGAGTATGCGCAGCTCAGCGAACGCTACAGCGCCACTGCTGCGGACTTGGCGAAGATGCGCCAGGCGGCTGAGACACTTGAACTCTCGCTGAACGGCGCCAACGCAAAGCATATGCGCGCGCACGGAGAGTGGGCGCAGGCCCGCCGGGTTCTTGAGGAAACCGCAACCGTCCTGAAGGAGGAACTCGGGGGAAAAGCGGCGAAAATCATTGCGCTTCAGCAGGCAGCAGATCTGCAGCACATTACCCATCAGGACCTGAAAAAACAGTTTGAGTCGCTACAGGCCCATCATGGCGACACCTGGACGCGCTTCCAGCTCGTCTCGCGCCTGCTAGCAGCCCAGCCTCCGCAAAACGCTGCCCGCCTGCGCTTCAGCGAACTGGTCGGGGAATATGAGGCCGCAGTTGCGCGGTCCGCATCGTGGTCCACGGCTGATACCAGCCTGGTTGCCAGCCTCAAGCTAATCGACCGGGAACTGGATATGCAGCTGGGGTTTCCCGAGCTGTCGGACCGTACCATCGCGGGCGTGGTCGGCGGCTTCAACAGCGGGAAATCGGAGTTCATCAATAGCTTCATCCTGGACCGCGCGGTCAGGCTGGCGATCGGGGTGAAGCCAGTCACGGCAGTACCTAGCTACGTCACGGCAAGCGATGCCAGCGTGATTCGCGGCTTCACGCCCAATGGCGGGCACGTCGACCTCGATGCGGACGGCTTCAAGCGCATGTCGCATGCGTTTCTCAAAACTTTCGACTTCGACCTGAAACGCCTGATGCCATTCATGTGCGTTGGCACGCCGATGGATCCAGCTTATTTCAGCGCGCTTTGCCTGCTTGACACTCCGGGCTACAATCCTCCTGCCACGGCGTCGGCATATAGCCAGCACGACCGGCGCACCGCAGTGCAGGCTGCACAGCAATCGGACGCCATCCTTTGGCTTATCGGACTCGACGTCAACGGTACGGTGCCTGCAAGCGATCTCGATTTCATCCGCGATATCGGGCTCGATGGCCGCAACGTCTATGTCGTTCTCAACAAGGCCGACCTGAAGCCGCAGGCCGAAATCGAATCAATCATAGACGAAGTGCGGGAAGTGCTGGATCGGGAAGGACTCCCTGTGGCGGGCATCAGTGCCTACAGTTCGACACAGCGCGAGGTGCTTCACCACCACGGCCCTTCTCTGCTCAGCTTCCTGGCTCAATTCAACCGGGATAGCCAAGCAAGGGGGCACGTGGCGCAGCGCTTGATTTCAGCCTTCAAAATCTACGAAAAAGCGCTGCGGGAACAAATCGCTGCCATCCAGTCACAGAAACGCTGCCTCAATGACCTGCAGCTCGATGCCTTGGAGTTTGGCGGCGAAGCGGTCTATCACAAGATACTGAACCGCCTAAGCCAGCTCGACGTAATGCTGAGCACAGCGCCGCTCGAAAAAGCGCTGGAGGAAGCACGGCTGCTCAGTTCAGCGCTAAGCACTGCTTTGCTTGAAGCGTTGAAGCCGTCGGCGTAACGAGGGCGCCTTGCGTTTCTGCCAAGCATCCTGCGCTGTAGTGCCCAACATTCCTAGCATTCCGGTTGCGCTAGTCCGGAATGCTAGCTTGGCGAGAAGCGAGACTAGCGATCTTCAGACTGCTCTTGCTGTTCAGCCCGCGGCACAGCGCAGCTCTGGCGTCTCTTGCGGCGCCGACTGCTGAGGCACTGCCGCAAGGCTGGTCTTGTGGCGCTCATACTCTCGTATAGCGTGAGCGATCCGCAAGCCGACCGCTTCTGCCACTGGAGGGGGAAAAGCATTGCCTACTTGGCGGTACGCATGGGTTTTTGTGCCCGAAAAGTCCCAGTAATCCGGGAAACCCTGAATGCGCGCAGCCATGCGCACGTTCAGAAGCGGCATATGTTCGAAGCCCTCCCTGACGCGGCCATCGCGCAGCAGCGCTCCCTGGAACTCCGCATGCGGAAACTCATCGTGCGCTGCGAGGCGGTGTCCATTAATCCCTAGCTTGTGCCACGCAGCCTTGGCCCTCGCTGGTCCCAAGTCAGGTCCACCGTGTTTCTTCGAACCGCCGACGAGCGTGGGAGCGATGAAACACGCTTTGTCGCGCCATGCATGTGCGCCAGCCCAGCCACCGCCAGACATCAAGTCAAACAGTGTTTCACCGACTGTCGGAGTCGGAACCTTCCTTGGCTCCGGCCAGCTAAAGTATTCGAACAGAGGTTCTTTCAGTGCCACCAGGATAAACCGGGGGCGCAGCTGGGGCACCCCGTAGTCGCTGGCGTTCAGCAATTTCCAGTCTGAGGCGTACCCCATCATCAGCAGTTCGCCTTGGATGAATTTCCGGTACTCGGCAAACTGCGGATCCATCAAGCCCGCCACGTTCTCCAGGAGCACTGCTTGAGGCTGCACCTTCCGCACGATCTCAAGCGCAGTTGGGAAAAGGTCGCGTTCGTCGCTGGCCCCAAGCTGCTTGCCTGCCTTGCTGAATGGCGGACAAGGCACGCCGCCGGCGACCAGGGCGATCTTGCCGTGGAATTCGGCTGCGCGTTCCTGTGCGAACACCTTCAAGTCCCCTTGAACGATCTCTTTCCAGCCAAAACCAAGCTTGTCGTTGTTGTGATGCAATGTCTTACAAGCAAATTCATCGATCTCGATGAGGACCTCGTGCACAAAGCCTGCATTGTGGAGGCCAAGGGCTTGTCCGCCGGCGCCGGCGCACATTTCAATCGTGTTCAAATTCATTGGAATCTGTTTCATGTAATTCTGATCAACCCAGATTATACGGATTAACTGCCCAGTCCAGAGGGCTCATCTTTAGCAATCCGATACCCAGAACGCATACGCCAGCGGTGTGTGGCGCAAATGTAACTTGGGCGTAAAATGCGAAGCCATCATTGCTCGAAGCGCTGCTTCTAGGCGCCGGGGCGCCCAGCCTTACGAATGTTCCTATGGATACTATCAGTCAAGCCCAGCGCTCGGAACTCATGAGCCGCATCCGCAGCAAGGACACCAAGCCTGAACTTGCTGTCCGCAGCATTCTACATCGCCTGGGCTACCGTTTCCGGCTGCATCGGAAGGATCTCCCGGGGCGTCCAGACATCGTTCTGCCGCGGCACCACAAGGCTGTATTGGTCCACGGATGCTTCTGGCACGGGCACACATGCCGTCTTGCCTCGAAACCTAAATCGAACACCGGATACTGGAGCGAAAAAATCCTCAAGAATAAGGAACGGGACGCACGCAACCTCAACGCGCTGAAGGAGGCTGGCTGGAGCGTTCTTGAACTATGGGAGTGCGACGTACGGAAGATGGACGGTCTTGAGGAGCAGCTAGCAGCGTTCATGAAGAGCTAGGTCAACATTTCACGCGGAAATTGACTGGTAAGAAACTAACCGTTAGTCTAGTGATCTGACGCAACTATCACGAAGCTAACATGACCGCCTCATCTGCTCCCCAGCACGAACTAGCTCTTCTTGTCGAATCCGAGATTCCTCTGCCAGTTTCGGAATCGCCTCCCCCGGAAGACGCCCGGATCGCCGAACGGATGCAGAGAGTGAAGGAGGACTTATTCCGGCATATGAACGGAGAAGAACACTTCGCGAAACGAACGGGCGATATTATCCGTGCCGCTGTCGACTATGTTATCGATGCGCCTACACTCTACCGGTATTCGGTGTCCGAACTGGAACCTGATGAAAAAACTGCTGTCGGCAAACGCATCGAAAGGCTCATCCGCTTCCATTTTGATATCCCGCGCGGCAAGAAACTCGATCTTACTCTTGCAGGCGAGGACGTCGACATCAAGACGACCATGGGCCGGAACTGGATGTTTTCCAAGTCAAGTCACGACCGCATCAACCTCCTGATTGCCTACGATGAAGAAAAGGCCAGGTTCCGGGTTGGACTTGCTTACGTTGAGGAACACCAGCTGAATGCCGAAAACCGGGATTCCAAACGGAGCCTAAGCAGCGAGCACCGGGCAAATATTTCCTGGATTGTTGAGAACGAACCTTACGCACCTAATTTCCTGGCTCACCTCCCCCAAAAAATGCTAAAAGACTTTAAAGAGATGCCAGGCGGTTCGAACCGTGTTCTTCACTTGCTCCGGGAAGTTAAAGGACGGGCCATCCCGCGCCATGTGATATGTAGCGTGGCAAACCAGAAGGATCCCCTGCGGCGGGTCCGCAGCAACGGCGGTGCCCGCGACGTCTTGTGGGAAGATGAGTTAATGGTACTGTCAGGTGCGTATACGTGCGACCGGGAGATTGTCAGCCAGGCGCTAAACATCGAGCTTCAGCGGGATGAAATGCTTACGCTTGAAGTCAGCGATTCGCGCCTTAATTCTGAGCTCATCGGTTCATACCGCCAGGCCCATGGGCTAGCATAAGCGCCGGATGAGTGAAGGCCGCCTCCACAACGCAGTAGCATCAGGGCGGCTCTCCTCGGCAGTACCCTGCTGGTGTTTTTTTAGTCCGAAACGTTTTTGTCCGTCAATTAAACTTTGCCTTCATAATGTCCGCCAATTTAACGTCAAAAGCACAGAAATAATATGCGTCATAGTGAATCGCCCCGGCTTTCGTGGAGGCCGGTTGGTGTGAGTCAGGCCGCGACGGCTTGACTGCTCAGTTGCTCGTAATAGTTTGCCTCAGCTTCAGCCGGCGGTATATAGCCGAGCGGCTCTAGC
>Ga0213835_100415_pt1 | contig 42450 bp, 35 predicted proteins | sample SWPATP01_FD_160576 | JGI IMG/M metagenome (GOLD analysis project Ga0213835, IMG submission 160576) | Coastal seawater microbial communities from Marineland, Florida, United States - SWPA TP0 #1 | ecosystem: Environmental > Aquatic > Marine > Coastal | place: USA: Florida | collected 2016-08-05
CCGAACAGACGCCGCCAATCCGCCCCGGTCCCCCGCGCACAAGCCCGGCACGCGCGCGCACACGCCCACTTCGACGGCGCACACCCACACCCGCTCGGCTCGATGTACAGCGACGCCAGCATCCGTGCCGCCCGCGCCGCCCGACGGCGCACCCCCACCGGATCGATCGAAACCAGCTCTAACCCGGCGGCGACCTCGTGCACGATCAGGTTGCTCGGCTTCAGATCCCGATCGTCCAGCTCAAGGCGAGACAACGCCGCGACGCGCGCCCCCGCCGCGATCGCGAGCGCCCGCGGCAACGAGCCCTCGCGGCACCAGGCGAGCAGCGTCCGCCCTTCCACGCGTTCGCTCACCAGCGTGCGCACGAGCCGCCCCGCCGCGTCGCGCCCCGTGACCATCGCGAGCGCCTTTGCAGACGGGATCCCGAGCGCGCGCAGGCGAGCCGACGCGCGCGCCTGGAGATCCAGCGGCGTCCGCCTGAGCCACGCCTGCACGCGCCGCTTGCACGAATCGAGCGCGAGCGTCTTCACCACGAACCGCGCCCCGTCCAGCTCGAAGCCGAGCACGGCGCTGCGACCATCCCGAGCCAGCTTCAACGCCTCGCCCCGGCGTGCGGCTTCCGGCATTGGCGCGACCAGCGCGTCCAACGCCACGCCCGGCGCCAGCGCGCGGGCACGCCCGATCTTCGTCGGCGGCATCGGTGGCGCACAATCCGTCGGCATCGCGCCGAGCGTACCCCGCCGGCCCCCGCCCGGGTAGCATCGGCGCATGCCCGACCCCGTGCCGACCGAGCCGCAGCCGACCAGGCCTGCCCCGAGCCCCGCCTCCGGGCGCGAGCTCTCGGTCGCGATCGTCTGCAAGAACAACCAGTCCACCATCGGACGCACGCTCGACAGCCTCCAGGGGTTGGCGGCGGAGATTGTCGCGGTCGATTCCGGCTCCACCGACGCGACGATCGAGATGCTCGAAGCCGCCGGGGCGAGGGTGATCCGTTCCGACTGGCTCGGCTACGTGCGCACAAAACAGCTCGCGGTCGATCACTGCACCCGCGGCTGGGTGCTCGTGGTGGATAGCGACGAGAGCCTCGACAACCCCCTGCGGGCCTCGATCCGTGATGCGCTGGACCGCGACGACCCGTCGGTCGCGGGCTATTGGGTGAACCGGAAGGTCTGGTACAACGGGCGGTTTCTGGAGCACGCGTGGCAGCCGGAGTGGCGACTGCGCCTGGTTCGGCGGGAGCGCCTCCTGTGCGCGGGGGAGGACCCCCACGACAAGCTGGTGATCGCGGGCGAGGGCCAGACACGGACCGATCGGCTCCGCGGCACGATGCGCCACGACTCGTTCACGAGCTTCGCCGAGCACTTGGGCAAACAGGTAGGGCACGCGCGGACCGGGGCCCGGAGCCGGTTCGAAGCCGGGCAGCGCGGGAGCGTGGCGCGGGTCGTGCTCAGCCCGGCGGGGGCGATGTTCCGGGAGGTGGTGCTGAAGGGGGCGTGGCGCGATGGGTGGGCGGGGTGGCTCGCCGCCGCCTCGACGACCGCGGGCACCTTGATGAAGCACATGATGCTGCTGGAGCTGACCCACACGGGCGACCGCCTGCGCGGGCGTGGGCGTGCCGACGCCGAAGCTGGGTCGCGTTCGGGGCGGGGTTCGGGCTCCGGCCCGGGCTGAGCGGCGCGAGGGCGGGCGCGGGGGTGGAAGGCCTAGAATTGGTGGTGTCGCGCCGATGTGCCCCGTTCCGGGCTGGGCGCGACTGCTGCTGCGTGCGCAAGCCGCGGCGGCGTGTGTTCGAGACTTGCTCGATTGTCGCGCCAGCGGATCGGGCCGCGAGAAGCCAGTGCAGAGTGACGCGATGTCGAAGCCGCAGGAGGCGGGTGTGGAGAGTCCCGAGTCGGACGCTTGGACGCAGGAGCCCGTGCAAGGGGAGAACGACCGCGCCGCCGACGCGGGCGCAGGTGACCCCGATGCCCCGAAGAAGAAGCGCAAGCGCCGCCGGAAGAAAAAGTCGGCCGGTGATCGCGCGCCCAGCGCCGCCGGCGCGGACGAGTCGTTCGACGACGTCGATCCCGAAGAAGCCGCCGCCGACGCGGAGTTCGCTGCCAAGCCGAAGCGCAAGCCCAAGCCCGGCTCCAAGCCCGACGCGGAAGCCGCCCCGGCTTCGCGCGACATCTTCGACACCGAAACCACTTTCGACGATCTCGGGCTGCGCGAGGACGTGCTCCGCGGCATCAAGGCCCAGGGCTTTGTCCACCCGACCTCGATCCAGGCGAAGCTCATCCCCGTCGCCCTCACGGGGCGCGACGTGCTCGGGCAGGCGAAGACCGGCACCGGCAAGACCGCCGCGTTCGGGCTCCCGCTGCTCCACCTTGCCGAGCCCGGGAAGAAGTTCCAGGCGCTGATCCTCGGGCCCACGCGCGAGCTGGCGGTGCAGATCGCGGATGAGCTGAAAGAGCTCGGGCGTCACAGCGGGCTGAAGGTGCTGCCGATTTACGGCGGGCAGAAGATCCAGACCCAGGCCGAGAAGCTCGCCAAGGGCCCGGAGATCATCGTCGGCACGCCCGGGCGCGTGCTGGACATGGTCCAGCGAGGCTACCTCTCGTTCGACAAGATCCGCTTCGCGATCCTCGACGAGGTGGACCGGATGTTCGACATCGGCTTCCGAGACGACATCCGGCGCATCCTCCGCATGTGCCCGGAGGATCGCCAGACCATCTTCGTCAGTGCGACGATCAACCCGGAGATCGAGGATCTCGCCCGGCGCCACATGCGCGAGCCGGAGAAGATCGTCACCAGCTCCGGCTCGCTGACGGTCAGCCTTGTCCAGCAGCACTACCTGACCGTGCAGCCGTGGGACAAACGCCGCCTGCTGGTCCACCTGCTGACGCACGAGGAGCCGGCGCTGACGATCGTCTTCTGCCGACTGAAGAAGACCGTGGACCGTCTCGCGGAGCACCTGAACAAGCACGGCATCGAGGCCGTCGCGATGCACGGCGACATGCGCCAGGCGCGGCGCAACAGCGTGATGAAGGCGTTCAAGGGCGGCAAGCTCGCGTGCCTGATCGCGAGCGACCTTGCGAGTCGCGGCATCGACGTCGAGAACATCTCCCACGTCGTCAACTACGACCTGCCGGACGACCCGGACATCTACGTCCACCGCATCGGTCGCACGGCCCGTGCCGGCCGCGGCGGTGTTGCGTGGAGCTTTGCCACGCCCGAAGAGGGCAAGCTGCTCCGCCAGATCGAGAACCTGATCAACGCCGAGGTGCCCCACCTCGCCTACCCGGATTTCGAGCCCTCGCCGCGACCGGACAACTGGAAGGACGATCGCCCGAACGCGCCGTACGTCGTCACCGGCGTGCCCGTGGTCGAACGCAACCGCCTTGAAGCGCCGAAGCCGCCGAGTGAGCAGAAGCTCGACGAAAAGACGGCCGCGGCCAAGTTCCCCGGCGGTGTCGTGCCCAGCAAGCTGCCGCCGAAACTCATGGGCGGACGAGTCCGCACCAGGCGCTGAGCAAACCGACTTCAATGCACACCGCGGCACGGGCGGGACGTGCGTGCCACGGGGATGAACCGCGTTAGATCGGCAGCCCGCCGGTGTCGTCGTCGTCCGCCGTCGGGCCGCCGCCGTCGCGGTGGTTGTGCGCAGGGCCCGTGCGTGCGCGCCCGCCGAAGGCGCTGCCAGGGCCCTTGGGCGCGTCGGCATCGAACGGCGCGGGCGCGCTCGGCGGCGCATCCGCGTAGCTGTCAAAATCATCCCGGAACCCCGCGTAGTTCTTGAACCGAACCGTCGCGCTGTCCCACGTCATCCGCACCACGCCCGTCGGCCCGTTCCGCTGCTTCGCGATGATCAGCTCCGCCAGACCGACCTTGTCCGGGTGATTCAAACCCCAGTCCGGATCCGACGTGTGGTAGTACTCCTCGCGGTGCAGCAGCGCCACGACGTCGGCGTCCTGCTCGATCGAGCCCGACTCGCGCAGGTCGCTCATCCGCGGACGGTTGCCCTCACGCTGCTCGCTTCCGCGGTTGAGCTGCGCCAGGCAGATCACCGGCACCTCCAGCTCGCGCGCCAGCGCCTTGATCCCCCGGCTGATCGTCGAAACCTCCACCTGGCGGCTCTCCCGCGCCACGCCCGGGGCGCTCAGCAGCTGCAGATAGTCGATCATGATCACGCGCACGCCCTGCTGACGGTACATCCGCCGAGCGCGCGCACGCAGCCCCGCGAGCGTCAGCCCCGGCGTGTCGTCGATGTAGATCGGCGCCTCGCTCAGCGTCGCGCAAGCCGGCACGATCTTGTTCGCGAACTCCGTCCTCGAAAACTGCCCCGTGCGCAAACGATGGCTGTCCAGCCCCGAGTACGCGCTCACCAGACGCTGCACCACCGCCGATTTGCTCATCTCCAAACTGAAAAACCCCACCGGCACCTTCGCCCCACCGCTGGGCGACAGCGGCGTCCGCCCGCCGAGCGCGATCTGCTCGGCCAGGTTCAACGCCAGCGCAGTCTTGCCCATGCTGGGTCGAGCCGCGACGATGATCAGTTCGCCCTCGTGCAGCCCCCCGAGCATGTCGTCGAGATCGTGGAAGCCCGTGGGCTTGCCGCCGGCGCCGTGCTGCTCCAGATGCTCCAGCAGCTCGAGCTGCTCGTGCAGCAGGTCCACGAGCTGCTGCGGGTCCGTGCGCGGGTCGGCCCGCGCGACGTCGAAGACGACCTTCTCCGCCTCGTCCACCAGGCGCTGCACCGTCTCGCTGTCGTCGTCGCGGGCGGCGTGCGCCTCGTACAGGATCCGCGCCGCCGCGTCGATCAGCGAACGCAGGCGCGCCTTGTCCCGCACGATCCGCGCGTAGTACACCGCGTTGGTCGCGCTCGGCACGCTCTCGGCGAGCTCCACGAGATAGTCGGCGCCCCCTACGCCGTCGAGCTGACCCCGGCTCCGCAGGCGCTCGACGATCTGGATCAGGTCCCCGCCGCTGGTCGCGTCGTCCACGTCGCGCACGGCTTTGTAGATCGCCGCGTGGCTTTCCAGGAAGAACGCCTCGGGACGCTCGATGATCGTCACCACCTCGCTCACCACGCTCGGATCGAGCAGCAGCGAGCCCAGCAGCGCCATCTCCGCCTCGCGCGAGTGCGGCGGGAGGGCGTCGAACAGGCGCCGGTACTCAGCCGCGACGTCCGGGCCGCGGTCGGGGGGGGAGGAGCGACGTGGGAATGGGTGGTCAGCCATGCGGGGGCATCCTTGCCGATCCCGCCTGGGCTCGGGGCGGTGTCGTCAGCATGTCCGCGGCAACCGACAGGATCAAGCGAAAAAACCCGCCCGGCGCGCGCAGCATCGCCGCGATGCGGGGCGAGCCCGATCCGCGGCGGCTTCCGGTGTGGGGGATTTCACCGCGCCCGGGCGGGCGCGGGCGTCAGGCGGCCCAGGGCGGGCCGTCGTCGTCACGCCCGGGGGTGAACGGGATCGGGTTGCACGCCGCCTCGACCTCGCGGGTCAGCTCCCGGACGTCGTCCTGGAGCGTCCGTAGGGTGCGCTCCATCGCGTCGAGCTCCCGATCGCCGCCCTGGCGGGTGGCGCCGGACGACCAGGGGCGTGCACCGCCGGCCGAGCGTCCAGGGGTCACCCCCCCGGACGGGAAGCGGTACGTCTCGGGGATGTCGCGGGCGTCTTCGCCCTGCCAGCCCGTCACGAGTCGGAGATGAGCCATCAGTCGGCCCTCCTTTTCCACATCCCTCGACGTCGGTCCAACAGACATCCCGCCTGACCCGCACCCGCAAACGACCGTCCAACCCGGCGTTACAACCCCCCAAGTCGGGGCGATCGTCCACAAAGGACAGGTTGTCCACAGATCATCGGACGCAAACGACAGGCCGCGATAGAGATATCGGGCCAGCGCAACCCCTGCGCGGCGGGCCAGCAGGCCTCCCACGATCGGCCGGCAGTTTGGTGCTGGTCTCCGTCAGTCTTCCAGACCGTGCCCCGAACCCGCCCGCGGACGGCATCAATCCCCACGCTCGGCCCTAGGCTTGGCGTCATGCCCACCACCCCGAGCCATGCGTCATCTGGTCGTCCCCGCATCCTCACCGGCGATACGCCGACCGGGCGGTTGCACCTCGGGCACTGGGTCGGCAGCCTCGAAACCCGCGTCGCGCTCCAGGACGAGTACGACTGCTACTTCCTGCTCGCGAACATGCACGCGTATACGACCCGGGCCGACAAGCCCGCCGAGATCCGCGAGAGCACGATCGAGATCACCAAGGACTGGTTGGCGGCCGGGATCGACCCGGAGAAGTCGACGATCGTGCTGCAGACCGAGGTGCCGGCGATCGCGGAGCTGACGTGGTTTCTCGCGATGCTGGTGCCGTTCAACCGCGTGATGCGCAACCCGACGCTGAAGACCGAGATCGAGGACAAGGGCCTGGGCGATTCGTACAGCTTCGGGTTCCCCATGTACGCCGTGGGTCAGTGCGCGGACATCCTGGCGTTCCGTCCGGATCTGATCCCGGTGGGCGAGGATCAGGTGGCGCATATCGAGATGTGCCGCGAGGTGGCGCGCCGTTTCAACCAGGTCTACTGCGGCGTGGATCCGCAGACCGAGGACGCGGACTACCCGGCCGCCGGCGGGCTGTTCCCGATCCCCGCAGCCAAGATCGGTCGCGTGGCGCGCCTCGTCGGCACCGACGGCAAGCACAAGATGAGCAAGAGCCTGCACAACGCGATCTTCCTGAGCGACACGCCGAAGGAAGTCAAAAAGAAAATCAACGCGATGTACCCCGGGCAGAGCCGCAACCCGGACGACCCGGGCGACCCGACGATCAACCCCGTCTTCGACTACGCGGAGATCTTCATGCGCGACAAGGCGCAGGTGTCGGAGCTGAAGGACCGGTACCGGCGCGGCGACAACCTGGGCGACGGGCACGTGAAGGCGGCGGTGATCGACGCGGTGAACGAGCTGCTGGAGCCGATGCGCGAACGCCGAGCGAAGTACGAGGGCCCGAACGCCGAGGCGGAGATCGTGGAGATCATCCGCGCCGGCACGGACCGCGCGAACACGCTGGCCGAGGAAACGCTGGCGCTGGCGAAGGACGCGATGGGCCTGAACTTCGGGCGCCGCGAGCTTCGGTTGTAACGCCCAATCACGCCTTCCCGAACACAAACGTCGCCCCGGTCGCGTCCACGCGCACAGTATCCCCCGGGCCGAACTCGCCCGCGAGCAGGCGCGTCGCGAGCGGGTTTTCCAGGCGCGACTGCACACACCGCTTCAGCGGGCGGGCGCCGAAGCTCGGGTCCCAGCCTTGCTCGGCCAGTTGCAGCTTCGCCGCCTCGGTGATCTCCAGCCCGATACCGCGCTCGGCCAGCCGCTGGCGCAAACGCTCGGTCTGCAGGTCCACGATCCGCGTGAGCGCCGTCTTCGGGAGCTGGTGGAAGACGACCGTCTCGTCGATCCGGTTCAAGAGCTCCGGGCGGAAGAACGGCGCGTGCATGTCGAACCGCACACGCGCGTTCATCTCGCCCTTCTCCAGATCCGGCGTCATGCCCTTGCCGGCGACGTCGACGCCGGGTCCGTGGCGAATCAAGTCGCGCACCGCCGCTTCGATCTCCCAATCCTCCGCGCCGGCCTCGGTCATCTCCTGGATCTTGCTGCTCCCCAGGTTGCTCGTCATCACGATGATCGTGTTCTTGAAATCGACCGTCCGTCCCTGCCCATCGGTCAGCCGCCCGTCGTCGAGCACCTGCAACAGCACGTTGAACACGTCCGGGTGCGCCTTCTCGATCTCGTCCAGCAGCACGACCGAATACGGGCGACGGCGCACGGCTTCGGTCAGCACGCCGCCCTCGTCGTAGCCGACATACCCCGGAGGCGCACCGATCATCCGCGAGACCGAGTGCTTCTCCATGAACTCGCTCATGTCGACGCGGATCAGCGCCTCCTCGGTGTCGAACAAGAACTCGGCGAGCGCCTTGCACGTCTCGGTCTTGCCCACACCCGTCGGCCCGAGGAACAAAAAGCTCCCGATCGGGCGGTTCGGATCGCTCAGCCCCGCGCGCGAGCGCCGCACCGCGTCCGCCACCGCGCGCAGCGCCACATCCTGCCCCACGACGCGCTCGCCGAGATGCTGCTCCATCCGAGTCAGCTTCTCGCGCTCGGCCTCGACCAGGCGCGACACCGGAATCCCCGTCCACCGCGCCACGATCTCCGCGACCTGCTCGGCGTCGACTTCCTCTTTCACCATCGCATCGCCGGCCGCCTTGCGCGCGTCCAGCGCGTCCGACGCGGCCTTGAGCTTCTTCTCCAGCTCCGGGATCTCGCCGTACTGAATCCGCGCCGCTGCCTCGAGGTCGCCGCGCCGCTGCGCCTGCTCCAACTCCGTGCGCTTCGCGTCGATCTGCTCCTTCGCCGCGCGCACGCCGTCCAGCTCAGCTTTCTCGCGCTCCCAACGAGCCGTGAGTTCTCGATCCTGCTCCCGCAGATCCGCGAGTTCCTTGTTCAATCGCTCCAGCTCCACGCTCTCACCACCCGACGCGCCGCCGCCGTCTTTCTCGCGGATCTTCACCGCTTCGCGCTCCATCTCAAGCTGCATGATCTTGCGGCGCAGCTCGTCGAGCTCCATCGGCATCGAGTCGTTCTCGATCCGCAGCCCGCTCGCCGCCTCGTCGATCAGGTCGATCGCCTTGTCCGGCAGGAAGCGGTCGGCGATGTACCGATGGCTCAGCTTCGCGGCCGCGAGGATCGCGCCGTCCTGGATGCGCACGCCGTGGTGCGCCTCGTAGCGCTCCTTCAAGCCGCGCAGGATCGCGACGGTTTCTTCAACGCTCGGCTGATCAACCACGATCGGCTGGAATCGGCGCTCGAACGCCGCGTCCTTCTCGACGTGCTTGCGGTACTCATCCAGCGTCGTCGCGCCGATGCAGCGCAGCTCGCCGCGCGCCAGCGCGGGCTTGAGCAGGTTCCCCGCGCTCACCGCGCCCTCGGCCGCCCCGGCGCCGAGGATCGTGTGCAGCTCGTCGATAAACAGAATGATCCCGCCGTCGGAAGCGGTCACTTCGCGGAGCACGCTCTTGAGCCGCTCCTCGAACTCGCCGCGGTACTTCGCGCCCGCGAGCAGCTGCCCGACGTCGAGCGCGACGACGCGCTTGCCGAGCATCGTGTCCGGGCAGTCGCCGTTGACGATCCGCAGCGCCAGCCCCTCGGCGATCGCGGTCTTGCCCACGCCGGGCTCGCCGATCAGCACGGGGTTGTTCTTGGTCCGGCGGCTCAGCACCTGCACGCAGCGGCGGATCTCCTCGTCCCGACCGATGACCGGGTCGAGCTTGCCCTGCTGGGCTTTCTCCGTCAGGTCGATGCCGTACTTCTTGAGGGCTTCGTAGTTCGCCTCGCCGTCGGCATCGGTGACGTTGCCGACGCCGCTGGCTTGGCGGATCTGCTGGATCGCGTCGGCGATCGCCTTCTTGTTCGCGTTGTGCACCTCGAGCGCGTCCTTCGCCGCCCCGCGCGTCTGCGCGAGCGCGAGCAGCAGGTGCTCGGTCGAGACGTAGCTGTCGCCGAGCGCCTTGCTCTCGCGCTCCGCCGTCATCAGGACCTCGCCCAGCTCCCGCCCCGGCATCGGGACGCCCCCACCACTCCCCCCACCACCGCCGCCGGTTTTGGGCAGGCGGTCGAGTTCCTGACGGACCAGCCCGCCCAGTTCGGGCAGGCGCACGCCAACCTTCTGAAGGATCGCCGCCCCGGGCGCGCTCCCCCCACCGCTACCGCCCCCGGGCTGGAGCATCGCGTGCAGCAGGTGGAGCCCGAGCAACTCGGGGTTGGCGCGCCCTGCCGCCTCGGACTGCGCGTCGGCGAGGACCTGCTGAGCCATCGTGGTGAACCGGTCGGGTCGCATGAACAGACTCCTTCACCCACTCCTTGGGCAAAGGGCGCGCCAGCCGACATCGCGTGGCATCGGGCGGGAATGGGGCGGGGGAGCCCCTTGCGGCGTCGCGGGAGGCTCGCCACCCCCCTCGGCCTGCCGAATCGACAGCCGCCGGCATCCGCCGGCGTCCGCTCGGGGCCGCAGCCAACAAGTCATTCTGCAGAAGGGTGTTACGCCACCACGTCCAGCAGGCGTCCGGCCTCGGTGCTCGCCGGGGCTGGGCTGACGCGCCCGCGGCTTTCCGAGGCGAACCTGGCCGCGTCTTCCAGCAGTCCGATCATCGCTTCGCCCTGGGATTCTGCCTGATCGAGGGTTTTCCTCGCCACGGCGATCTGGATCGCGGCCCCGATTTGGCTGTTCTGCACAGAATCCATCCGTACCTCCGGGGCTCGACCGATCTCCAACCCCCACTATCGGCCCGATCCACGACTAGATCCGCCCGAAGTGGACAGATTGAAACCCCCCAATCAGGGCATGTCTGTCGCCGGGCAACAGTGGGCTGGGTGCTGGCGAAGCGTCTTGGCGAGCCGACTTCGGCGTCTTGTGAATTGACGCCGCGGGTCGGATCCGATACAACCCGTGACTCGGAGGGGCGGGTGTGGGGGAAAGCCGCGGGCGGAGCGGGTTGTGTGCGCCCGCGTGGTTATGCGGCTGAGACACTGAACGGATGGATGCCAAGGAGCCTGCGATGCTGCAGAGGATCTCGACCCGGGCCCGTCGGTACGCCCTGCTCACCCTGGCTGCGGGTGTCGCGATGAGCGGCGTCGCCTGTGCCGGGCCCAGCGGCGAGCGCGAGGCCCGCAAGCTGCGCTACAACCTCACCCCCGAGATGTACACCCTCGACCAGCGCCCCGCCGACGTGCGGAACACGCTGGCGATCGTCCGCAACGAGAACACGCGGATGATCCGGGGCGACCTGAGCCGTACTTTCTACACCGATCGGCAGAGCCGCCTCACCCGCGAGCCGGTCCCCCGCTGACACGCCTCGCCCCGAGCGTCGCTCGCCAGCGTTCGTCTCTGTAGTGATTCCCACGCCTTGGGCTCGATGCCTGGGGCTGTTTGATGCGCCCGCAACGGTCGGACTGGGGGATCGTGTGCGAGCGGTGCGGAGCCGCGCGGGTGGTGCCGTGCGCACCTTGCTCCGCGCGGGTGTTGCGGAATCCTGGCGTTCGCCCTCGCCGCGTGGGTTCGGGCGCCGAACGATGAGGCATGGACCCGGACGGGCGCGATGTTCGACGCGTGGTGCGCCTGCACGCCCCCGGCGTGCGCGTGATGGGCTCGTGGCGCGCCCTCCTCGGCTTGGTACTCGGCGTCGTGCTCGCGATCTTGCTGCTGGTGCTGGCGCTGCCGTTCTTTGTGGTGCTGGTCGTGCTGGGGCTGATCGGGGCGGCGGTGCTGCGCATCCGTCGAACGCTCGGCGGCGTCGCGGCTTCACGCACCACCGGGCGACGAAACGTCCGCGTGCGCGATCGCGACGATGGATGAAGGACCGGGCGAGGCGAGCGCCGCGCGCAAGGACCAAAGAAAAAGCGCTCGCGGAATCCGCGCGCGCTCGGTGAGGGCATCGTGCTGAAGATGGAGCCGCCGAGGTGATTACTTGGCGGTGTACTGCCCGCGAGCGACCTTCTTGAAGCGGTTGCTCTTGAGCAGCGTCTGGTTGACGATGGTCCGGAAGTTGGGGCTGGTGGTGCGGTACCCGGCGCTCTGGACCGCGTGGGTCGCGTCGGTCACGCTCATCACTTGCCCGTTGAGCAGGTCGTAGAGCGCCTGCTCGAGGCTCGCGTCGTTGCGGTGACGCTTGCGCCCGACGGGCACGCCGCCGGCTCGGGTGATCATCGCGCCGGCTTCGGTGATCTGCGCGTCGACCTCGGCGAGCTGCTCCAGCAGGCGGTCGCGCTTGCGCTGCAGCGAAACCACAGAGCGCTCACGCCGACGCAGCTCCGCCGCGAGCTCCGCCGTGCCGATGCCCGAGAGCGAGTCATCGGTCTTGCGGGCGCGGGGGGCGGTCTTGGCTGCGGAGCGCTTCTTGCGGGTCTTTTTGGCCATCTTGGCGAGTCTCCTGAAAGGCGTTCATGAAGCGCTCCGCCGAACAACGGACCGGAACGCGCATGAAAATCTAGCGCCGAAATCGGGCTCTGTCATCTTGAACTTATCGAAAACTTGACTCGCGCAGTAAGATAGAAACAAGAATGAACACACACCATGCACACACCAAACACCCAAGATTCGCGTATGCCTCGACGCATTCGGGTTTCTTGGCGAAGCTAAGTTTGGTGAACGATCGTGTATTCAGGCGTTGGGTTCAAACCCCAGTTTCGCCATGAGCCCGTCGAAGTGATCCAGGCTGTAGAAGCGGAGGGTGAGCTTCCCGCGCGCGCCGCTGCCGTCGGTGGTGATGGAAACCTTGGTGCCGAGGTGCTCGCCGAGCTGCTTTTCAAGGTCCATGAGCGCCGCGGCCCGCGCGGCCGGGGTCTTCACCCCGAGCTCCGGGCGCTCGCTCAGCACCTTGTGACGCTTCGCCTCGCGTACGGCTGCCTCGATCTTCCGCGTCGTCCACTGCTCCTCGGCCGCCCGCTGCGCCAGTCGCACACGCCCGTCCCCAGGCGCCACGCCCAGCACGGCCCGCGCCTGCCCCATGCTCAGCCGCCCCTCGCCGACGAGTTGCTGGATGGGCGCTTCGAGCTCGGTCAGACGGATCATGTTCGCGACGCTGGACCGGTCGAGCCCGACACGCTCGCCGATCTCCGCGTGCGAGAGCCCGAACCGGTCCGCGAGCGCGCGGAACGCCGCCCCTCGCTCGATCGGGTTCAGATCCTCGCGTTGCAGGTTCTCGACCAGCGCCCACTCGGCGGCCTCGGCGTCGTCGAGCGCGTGCACCGAAGCCGGCACGTGGGTCAGCCCGGCCCTCTGAGCCGCACGCCAACGGCGCTCGCCCGCGACAAGCTCAAACCCGTCCGCCCGAGGACGAACCACGATCGGCTGCATCAGCCCGCTGCGCGCGATCGAGTCTGCAAGGGCCGATAACCCGCTCTCATCAAACCGCCGCCGAGGCTGAAACGGGCTGGGCTGGACCTGCTCAACAGAAATCATCCGAACAAAATCCGTTGATGGCCCACCAACCCCTTCAGTTGTGGGGGTCGGCTTGGGTTCCTCCGCGGGCAGATCGATGCGCACGGGCGTGGCGGGAGCGATCAGGCTGTTCAGCCCGCGACCGAGGCGGCGCGGCTTGCGCGGTTCATCCATGGCTTCCCCTTTCAGCGGCCCGCATGGTACAACATCCAGATGGACCACATCGAATGGATCGCTCGCGGCATCGCCGTCCGAGACGGGCGGGTTCTGCTCTGCCGGAACGTCAAGGGAGAATACACATACCTGCCCGGCGGGCATGTGGACTTCGGTGAATTGGCCGCTGAGGCACTTCGGCGCGAGTTCCAGGAAGAAACCGGGCTGGACGTTCGCGTCGGCGCCGGCGTTTGCTGCATCGAGGCCCGCTTCGAGCAGGTGGGGAAGCGGCGGCACGAGGTGAGCGTGCTGTTTCATGTGGAACGGGAGGGGACGGAATGGCCGCCCGAGGTGCCAAGCCGAGAGTCCAAGATCGCGTTCGACTGGGTCACCCAGGACCGACTCGATCATGTGGATCTCCGCCCCCCGGCCGTCCTGGCCCTGCTGAGGGCGATTCTCCAGGATGAACCAGTGCCCGCATATCTCGCCGAGGCGGCAACACCCCCACCGCCGGCTTGATCGGCACATCTTCACATCCCACCCGCACCGGCGCGATCGGGCCGGATCCATGCCCCATGATCGCATTCCGACGAACCGGCCTCGGGCGTGGGTCGATGCTCACGCACCATGCGTCCTGTGGACACAACGGCTCATGATTCGGTCGATATCGCCCCCGTTCTGGGTGAGCTTGATCGCATGCAGCGCGAGCTGGACACGATGCGGGAGGAGTTGGAACGAGCCTCCCAGCTTGCCGGGCTCGGCACGCTACTCGCCTGCATCGCCCACGAGTTCAACAACATCCTGACGCCGGTTCGTGGCTACGCTAGTGCGGCACTCCGACGCCCGGATCAGGCCGAGCTCACCCAGAAGGCCCTTCGGCACGCTGAGTCAGGGGCCGGGCGTGCGGCGATGATCGCGCGATCGATTCTCGAACTGGCGGCCGACCCTCGCTATGCCGCCGATCCGGAAGGTGATGGCACGTCCGACCCTGTCGAGGTCTTTCGCAGCGTGGTCTCGCTGGTGGGACTCGAAGATCCGAACAACGAAATTTCAGTGACGATCGACGCGGAGCCGGGGCTGATAGCCGGCGTGGCACCGACGGTGCTCCATCAGATGCTGCTGAACCTGATGATGAACGCGGTGCGAGCGATGGGGGGGGAGGGGCGATTGCTCTTCCGGGCCGCGCGTTCCACGTGCAACACGCTGCGAATCGAGCTCACGGATACCGGCTGCGGCATCGCACCCGAGCGTCTCCAGCTCGTGATGGAAGCGTTTGTCACCGATGCGCCGGAACAACACCGCCGCGGCACCGGGCTCGGGCTCGCCCTCTGTCAGCGCCTTTGCGAGCGAGTCGGCGGCACACTGTCGCTCGCGTCGGAACTTGGCGTCGGCACGACTTGCACGCTCACGCTGCCAGCTATCAAAAATCATTCATAGCCGTAACAAATATCTACTTCACGCTGCTCCCGGTTGGGCGGTCATGTCGGCTCTTCATCTCAGAGTTGTCTGATGGAAAGAGCTGTGTCGGCCGCAAAGATCGAGATAAAATCAAAGATTGATAGTGTAAATCTTTATATGAAAGCAGTTTACGACAATCTGCTACGATCGCTTCCGCCGTGCTTCTCCCACCGCGTCTTCAGCTCGTGCGGCACGCGGAGCAGGTCGAGCACTTTGCCGACCATGAAATCCACCAGGTCACTGACCGACTCCGGATGCAGGTAAAACCCTGGGTTGGTCGGACAGATGATCGCGCCGGCGAGCGTCAGCGTACGCATGTTCTCGATGTCGATCAGGCTCAGCGGCGACTCGCGGTGGCACACGATCAACGGGCGGCGCTCCTTCAGTGCAACCATCGCCGCCCGGGTCAAGAGGTTGCTCCCGGCCCCGGTCGCCATCGCCCCCAGACTCGTGCTCGAGCACGGCACCACGACCATCCCGTCGTGCAGGAACGACCCGCTCGCGATCACGGCCCCGACGTCCTTGTTCGGATGCCGAATCAGGCGGGCGTCGATCGCCCCGGCGTCCTCGCGTTCTGCCAGACGCGGCAGCAGGGCGTCGAGATCCAGCGTGCGCACGCCGAGCTCGTCGAAGAGCAGGCGCTTGCCGTACTCGCTGACGACCAGGTGCACCTCGGCTCCGGTCAGGAGCAGTTCCTCAAGAAGGCGGGTCGCGTACACCGCGCCGCTGGCGCCGGAGATGGCGACGACGAAGCGTCGGGCGTCGGGCGTCGGTGGGGGGGGCATGGGGCGGCTCCGTGCGCGGGGCGTGATGGGTTTGACCGGGTCATGCTACGTGCGGGGGCGCGACGCCCGGCGTAGAGTCCTGCCGCGGCATCGTTCGCCGGGCTGGAGGTCGTGGATGACGCGTGGATCGTTTCGCAACGGGTGGGGCGTCTGGACACTGACCGCGATCGTGGCGGGGGCCTTCGGGCTGACCGTCATGGGCGGGTGCGCGGGGTTCGCGACCTACCCCCCGTCGAGCGGGCAGATGGCGGCCGATGATCCGAACGGGCGCATCGTCGAGCGCGCGATGGGCACGGCCCTGCGTCGCGCGATCAACGATCACCCGCCGACCTCCGCGATGCTCCCCGCCGGCGCGGGCACGGCCGAGCGCCCGGAACGGATCGCGGTCAACCTCTTCCCGGGCATGACCTCGGTGAACGCCGAGCGCGTGGCGGAGAAGGCCGGCGAGGGCGTGGTGCCGCTCTGGGAAGGCTCGGCGGATCTGCCGACGTATCACGTGAGCCGCCTGTGGCTCCGCGGCAGCCGAGCGTCGGCCGACGTGCATCACCCGGTGATCACGCGCGCCGGCACGCGGACGACGCGGATGGTGACCTACGACATGCGCGGCGGGCTGACGGGCTTCCGCATCGAGCGCACGCGCGAGTGGGCGGTGGGGGCCTTCGAGCCGCCCGAGCCCTTCGGGTATACGCCGAGCGTCATCCTGGAAGCGGAAGCCGCCGCGGAGGCGGAGCGTCAAGCCGCCGAGCGTGCGGCCGCGCGCGAAGCCGCCCGCCGAGAGCGCGAAGCCCAGCGTCAGGCGGAGCGCGAAGCGAGCGAACAAGAACGCCAGCGACGGGGCGAGCCCCAGTCCGAGCAGCAGCCCGAGCCCGAACCGGAACCCGAGCCCACGCCAGACCCCGTGTCGAGCAACGGGCGGTGACGGTGAGCGCGCCCCCGTCCGCGGCGAAGCACGCCTCGCAAGCCGGCGCCATCGGCGTGCCGGGGTGGACACACCGGAACCTGCTCGGCTGCGCCGGGTTGTCGGCTTCCGAGCTGCGCGCGATCCTGCGCCGAGCCGAGCGGTACGAGTCGGCCGCGACGGCGATCACCGAGCCGAGCAAGCAAGCGATCGAGGCGGAGCGCGTGCTGCGCGGGCGCACGGTGGTGAACCTGTTCTTCGAGGATTCGACGCGCACGCGTGTGAGCTTCGGGCTCGCCGCGCGCCGCCTGGGCGCGCAGGTGATCGACCTGACCCTCGCCGGCAGCAGCCTGAGCAAGGGCGAAACGCTGATCGACACCGCGCGCAATATCGAGGCGATGGGCGCGAGCGCGTTCGTCGTGCGCGCGGGCGCGAGCGGCTCGCCCGCGATGGTGTCGCGCGCGATCGCACGCCCGGTCATCAACGCCGGCGACGGTCGCCACGAGCACCCGACGCAGGCGCTGCTGGACGTCTTCACGCTCGCCGGCGCGCTGAGCCGCCGAGCGTCGTACGACCTGTCAGGGCTGACGGTCGCGATCGTCGGCGACGTGGTCTCGAGCCGCGTGGCACGGAGCAACGCGGCCGCGATGACGGCTTTGGGCGCGCACGTCGTGCTCGTCGGCCCGCCGGCGCTGGCGCCGAAGTCGCTCGTCACGCTCGCGAGCGCGCACGAAGACGGCAATGGTGGGGGTGGAGGTAGTGGGGGCGTTGGCGGGCGCGTCTCGGTTGAGCATGATCTCGACGCGGTGCTGCCGAGTGCGGACGCGGTGATGATGCTGCGGATGCAGTTTGAGCGCCACGCGACGCCCGCGATCGCCAGCGCGCGGGAGTACCGCCTGGGTTACGGGTTGACGGTTGAGCGAGCCGCGCGACTGCGCGACGGCGCGGTGGTGATGCACCCGGGCCCGATGAACCGTGGGTTCGAGATCGACAGCGAAGTCGCCGACGGCCCGCGCAGCCTCGTGATGCGCCAAGCCGCCGCCGGCGTCGCGGTGCGCATGAGCGTGCTCGAAGCGTGCATCGGCGCGAGCGAAGGGGGGGCGCCGTGACCGAGAGCAACACCCCCGCCGAGCGACTGCCGACCGATACCGACGACGGGCTCCTGCTCATCATCAGCGGGCCCAGCGGCGTCGGCAAAACGACCATCACCCGCGGCGTCGAGCGTTCCATCGCCGCCAGCGTCTTCAGCGTGAGCTGCACCACCCGCCCGAAGACCGACGCCGACGTTGAGGGCGTCGATTACCATTTTGTTGACGACGCGACGTTCGACCGCATGAAGCACGAGGGCGCGTTCCTGGAGACGGCCGACGTCTTCGGCAAGAAGTACGGCACGCCGCGGGCCTGGGTCGAGGAACAACTCAAACGCGGGCGGCTGGTGATCCTTGAGATCGACGTCGAGGGCGCGAAGCAGGTCAAGGCGAAGATGCCCCGCGCGTTCGGCGTGTTCATCCTCCCGCCGAGCGAAGAAACACTGCTCCAACGCCTCCGCGACCGCAAGCGCGAGAGTGAAGCGCAGATCCAGAAACGCTTCGCCGAGGCGCAGCGCGAGATCCGCGACGCGCACGAGAGCGCCGTCTACGACACGTTCATCATCAACCGCGATCTGGACAAAGCGATCGAGGAAGCGGTGAACGCCGTCAATACGCGGCGCGGTAAACAATAAAACCGTGGCACGGGCGTCCCGCCCGTGCGCACGATGTTGAGAGGTCATTCGCACGGGCGAGACGCCCGTGCCACGAGTATGAACCAGATTCACATTCCGGCGTACATGAACTCTTCCTGCACGATCTTCCCGTTCTTGACAGTGTAGACGCCGACCTCCTGCATCTTGATGCGCTGCCCGGTCGCCTTCACTTCAATGTCCATGTCGAACAGGATCGAGAACCCGGTGGCGCCGACGAACGGGCCGCTCGCGCTGGCGCTGTGGATCGTGTGCTGGCTCATCCACTCCTCGCACTTCTTGCCGATCGCCTTGAGCCCGTGCCACGCGTGCCCGCTGCCCTCGATGCTGACGGCTTTGTTGGACCAGTGAGCCTTCCAGATGGGCGCGTCGTTGTGCGCGCCGCTCTGGACGTGCGCCATGACGCTCTTGGCGATCTCGCCCGGCGTCGCGCCCTTGCCGCTGGAGACCGGCACCATCTCGGTCGCCTTCTTCTTGCCGCCCTTCTTCTTGGTCGCGGCTTTCTTCGCAGCGCCCTTCGCGGGCTTCTTCCCGGCGGGCTTCTTGGGAGCCGCCTTTTTCGCAGCTTTCTTCGTGCTTGATTTCTTGGTGTTCGCCTTCTTCGCCATCGCTCTTTGCTCCGTGTGACGGGTGGTGTCGCGGTGGGCAGGGGCGGCCCGGCTTCGGCCGATCGCTCGCTGCCCGCGTGCGCGTTGGTATACCAACACTCGCCCCGCGCGTGCGCGCGGGGGCCCCGGCCGATCGGAGCTGTTGTGGACGAATTGCCCCTCTGGATCATCGCGGCTTCGGACCCGGTGCTGCTGGAAGCCGCCGCCGGGCTCGAGGCGTCGCCGAGCGCGGGCGAGATCACCCGCCTCCGACGGGCCGCCGCCGAGGCGCTCGCCCGCGAGGGGGCCGATGGGGGTGATTCACCCCGGGCGGCAGAGCTCACCCGGATCGTGCTGCACCTGCTCGACGGTCGCCGCCGCCTCGCCAGCAAGTGGGCGGACGCAGCGGGCGCGCTCGCCGACCCGCCAGGGGCGGAAATGGCTTCCAGCGCCGCAGCCGCCCGGTGGAAAGCCGCCCGCTTCGCCCGCGTTCTTCCCGCCGCCGGCATCGATCGCGTGCTCGACCTCTGCACCGGCATCGGCGGCGACCTGCGCGAACTCGCCCGGCATATGGCGTCGATCCCGACCGTCGGCGTCGAGCTCGACCCGCTCCGGGCGTGGATGGCTCAGCGCAATGCCCCCGCCGCCCGCGTCCTCACCGGCCCCGTCGAGGGCGACGCCACATCCCCCGCAACCCTCGCGATGCTCCCCACCAGCCTTGTCCACCTCGACCCGGCCCGGCGCGAGCTCACCCCGGGGCATGGCGGGCGCCGACGCTTCGATCTCGACGACCTCATCCCCGGCCCCGAGTTCATCGAAACTGTCGCGCGAACCAGCGCCGGAGCCGCGATCAAGCTCGCCCCGGGCATTAACCCCGCCGACCTCCCCTCGGGCGAGCTCGAAATCCTCAGCGAAGACGGACGACTTACCCAAGGCGTCCTCTGGACCGGCCGCCTCGCAACCGAAGGCCACGCCATCACGCGCGCGACGCGATTACAACGCAAGCAAGGCCTTGCCCAAGGCGCGGCGCTGCCAAGCGCGGTCACGCTCGCCGCGGATCGACCCTCGGCTCATGCCGCGCTCCGTCGCGTGACGCGCGCGGACGAAGCGGATCGACGCCTCGCGCCGGGCGCGATCGTGCGCACGGTGGATCCGTCGATCGAGCGAGCCGAGCTGCTCGGCGTTGTCTGCGAAGCGGTGGGGGGGCTGCTGACGCACGCCGGCGCGGGGCTGATCGTGACGCCGCCGGATCAGGAGCCGCTCACAGGCGAGGCGAGCGCAATCGACCACGCATGGTGCCGAGCGTTCCGCGTGCTCTGGCGCGGCCCATGGCAGCGCGCGCGCGTTGCAGGCGCACTGCGAGAAACCGCACCATACGTCGGCGTGCGAGCCGTCGAAGTCAAAACCCGAGGGCGCGTCATCGACCCGGACACAGAACAGATCGCCCTGCGCCCGGAAAGCCGGGCATCAACAGATGCCGTCGTGCGCACCGTCTTCGTCCAACGCCTCCACGGGCCTAACTCCACGATCGAAGCGATCATCACCGAACGCCTGTCCCGCGAACACGATGATCCATCGATCTGATGCGCCGCCTACGCCTGCGGGCACGCGCCCTGGCTGCTGAGCCAGAGATCGATGTAGTAGTTGAGATCGAACGCGTTGACCGCGCCGTCGGGCGTGCCATCGAGGGCGGCGCCGGTGAGATCTGCGGCCGGATCATTGTTCAACCAGAGCCCGACGTAGTAGTTCAGATCGAACGCGTCCACAAACCCGTTCGGCACGCCGTCGAGCGCCGGGCCGGTCACGTCGGCCGGGCAGGGTGGGGTTCCGGTGGCGGCGCAGGGGGAGTTCTGCCACGCGGCTTCGAGGGCGGCTTCGAACTCGGCCGTGTCGGCGTTCCAGTTGAAGACGAACCAGAACGGCTCGCTGGTGAGCAGCGCGGGGGGCGTGGCGAAGATTTCGAGCTCGAGCGCGTAGACGCCGGGGCGGATGCCGGTGCCGTCGGCGAAGTTGAAGAGGGTGTATTGGAAGTGGGTGTGGTACTCGCCGAAGCTGTTGGCGGCGACGGTGAAGCCGGGGACGGTGACGCCGGTTTGCGTGGGGGACCAGACGGGGCCTTCGGGCCCGTCGGTGATGGGGCCGAGGCTGATGGCGATGCGTTCGGGGCCGTCGATGGTGAAGGCGCCGTTGTTCCAGTACGCGAGCGGGCTTCGGATGTTGAGCCCGACGGGGGTGCCGGGGGCGAAGACGCTGCCGGGTGTGTCGAAGCCGGGGTCGTTGGTGGCGGCGTACGGGCCGAGGGGCGCGAGGAAGGCGGGGAAGACGCACGCTGGGAGGGTGAGGGTATCGCTCGGCGCGTCGTAGGAGCCGACGGTGAGCTGGTTGTCGATCACGGTGAGGTAGACGTCGCCTTCGTGGAACGCCTGAGCCGACGCGACGGCGGCGGTGAGACAGGCGGCGGCGACGGGAACAAGAATGCGGGGACGGGCAAGCATCGGTGGCTCCGTAAATGCGGCTCGTTGGTACGGATCGACGTTCAGTTCGCGACGGGGGGGAAGAAGCGGTTGTCGTAGTACCCGCGGTAGACCTCTCGGAAGGCGTGGGTCCTGGCGTGACCGTCGAGGTAGAGGTAGTTGCTGCGGGCGGTGTCGGCTTCAGGGTTGCCGCCGTGGGCGGCGATGTCGGCCTGGCGTGCGGCGAGCTTGGCGCTGTCCCCGGGCTGGCCGAACAGCGGGTTCGGCGCCCACTGGTCCACGTGGACATGATCAGAGAAAGCGAACTGCCCGCTGTCGACCGTCTGGGTCATCATGAGGAAGTGGACGGTCGCGTGCGGGCGCGGGATCAGGTTCAGGCGGTTGAACGGGCGGAGCTGCCCGTAACGCGGGTCGCGGATGAGCGCGAGCTTGGTGGTGGTGTAGTCGTTGAGCCCGTAGCTGCTCCAGCGGGCGACCTGCCCGGTGGTGGGGTTGGTGCTGGGGTCGCGGTCGTTCAGGCGGTCGAGGGCCTCAAAGAGCGTGAGCCCGGGGTGATCGCCGCCCTCGCTGATGGGCCAGGCGGGGCTTCGGTCGACGGGTGAGCGTGCGACGAGGGTGCCGCCGTTGTATTCGCTCAGTGTGGTGAGCCAGCTCCGCGCGGGGTTGCCGACGCCGCCGTGCGCGAGCCCGGCATCGACGAAGCGGTCGTCGTGATCATTCATGTACATCGCGTGGGCGAGCCCGATCTGTCGCTGGTTGCTGAGGCAGACGGCGGTTCGGGCGGCGTCGCGGGCCGCCCCTAGGCTCGGGAGCAGGATGCCGATCAGGAGCGCGATGATCGCGATCACCACCAGCAGCTCGATGAGCGTGAACCCGTGGTGATGGTGATGGTGCGGCTGAGGCGCCGGCGCGTTCTCGTTCGGCTCGCAGGTGTCGCACCAGCCGTAGAGCGTGATCTCGTGGCGCGCGAGCTGGAACCCGGCCGGCACCAGCGCCTTCAGCCCGCCCGGGCAGCCCTCCACGTCGAACACGCGGTCGCACCCGGAGCAGTGGAAGTGGTGGTGGTGATGATCGGCGACGTGCTGGAGCTCGTACCGGTCCGGCTCGCCGGGGAGGGCGACCGCCGCGATCGCGCCGTCCTCCTCCAGACGGCGGATCGTGCGGTAGACCGTTGCGAGCGCAAGGGAGGGGACGTCCCGCTGGGCCAGCTCGAGCACCTCGGTCGGCGCGAGCGGGCGGGCGGCGGCTTGGAAAGCCGACAGGATCGCCTCGCGCTGTTTCGTCGTTCGACTCATCGGCTCCCAGACCTTCGACCCGCACCGGGCGCGGGTTTCGTGTAAATGATAATGTGTTCGCAACTGGGATCAAGTGTGCCGGGTAAACCCTTGGTTTTTATGCGTCCCGGCGAGTGGACGGGGCGTCGGAGCCCTGTACCGTGGTGGCACAGCTCGACACGCTGTCGCACCGGGGAGGTTCGATGTCCGACACGCCGCCGGCTTTGGTGATCGAGGGTCTGCGGTTCCGCTACCGCGCGTCGGAGGCGGAGGTGGTCCGCGTGGATCGCCTGGAGGTCGAGCCCGGGTCGGCGGTGCTGCTGAGCGGGGCGAGCGGGCGGGGGAAATCGACGCTGCTGCACCTGATCGCGGGGCTGCTGGAGCCGAGCGCGGGACGGGTGGTGGTGGCGGGTCAGGACGTGCACGCGCTGCGGGGGGCGAAGCGCGACACGTTCCGCGGGCGATCGATCGGGATGATCTTCCAGACGTTCCACCTGCTGACGGGCTTCAGCGCCGCGGAGAACGTGATGGCGGCGATGCAGTTCGCCGGCGGCACGCCGACGGGCGAGCACCGGGCCCGCGCGGTGGACACGCTGAGCCGGCTCGGGCTGGACCGGGTCGACGCGCCGGTGGACGAACTGAGCGTGGGTCAGCAGCAGCGCGTGGCGGTGGCGCGCGCGGTGGTCAACCGCCCGGCGCTGGTGCTGGCGGATGAGCCGACCGCGAGCCTCGACCCGCCCCGGGGCGACGAGGCGATGGCGCTGATCCAACGCGCCTGTGCCGAAGCCGGGGCCGCGCTGGTCTGCACGAGCCACGACCCGCGCATGCACGAACGCTTCGAGCGGCGCGTGGGGTTAGATGAGCTGGCGGGGGCGGGGGTGTAGCGAAAGACCGGTATCCGGTGCCATGGAAACGCGAAGCCCGCCGCGGGCGGAGCTTTTCCATGTCCGGGGGCGGGGGCGTGAGCAGCGATGGAGATGTGGAGCCCGGAAAAGCTGCGCCGCAGACGGCTACGCGTTTCCGGGGCACCGGACATGTGGACTCTTGATCCGGGCGTGCGATGCGAAAGGGACTCGGCTCATGGCGCTGACCGACGCGACGATTGTCTTCCGCTCGCTCCGGGCGCGTCTGTTTTCGACCGTGACGACGGTGCTCACCGTCGCGGTCGCGGTGGCGCTCTTGGTGACCCTCCTGAGCCTGCGTGATGCATCACGCCAGGCGTTCAGCCGGGGGAGCGGGAACATGCACCTGCTGCTCTCGGGCGATCGGGACCCGATGGTCGCGGTGCTGAACTCGATTTTCTACGTCAACGCGCCGCGGAACGCGATCGACTGGGCGACCTACGAGCAGATCGTGCGCAGCAACCCGCTCGCGTTCGCGATCCCCACCGCGATCGGCGACAGCTACCGCGGCTTACCCGTTGTCGCGACCACCGCGGAGTATTTCACACGCTTCGAGCCGGTCGCGGGCGAGGCGTGGCGCTTCCGCGAGGGGCGCGCGTTCGAAGCCCCGTTCGAAGTCGTGCTGGGGTATGAAGCCGCGCGCGTGACGGGGCTGCGCCTCGGCGACGAGCTCGCGTTCACGCACGGGTACGGCTCCGGCGATCAAGCCGTCGGTCGCGGCGCGACGCCCGACGACGGCACGCACGTGCACGATGAGTTCATGTGCAGAATCGTGGGCATCCTCGAACGCTCCGGCACGCCACACGATCGCGCGCTGTTTACCGCGCTCGAAACAAGCTGGATCGTCCACGCGCACGACGCGCGCCCCGGCGGCTTCCCGCGCGAATCGCTCGCCGAGCCCGGCTTCGGGATCGAGCCGCACGAGAAGCTCATCACCGGCGTCTACGCGCGCGTGCTCACACGCCCCGACCGCGACACGGGCCCGCAGGTGCAGGCGACGTTCGAACGCCTCCGGCGCGGGAGCACCGTCACCGTCGCCGCCCCGGTGAACCAGATCCAGCGCCTGTTCTCGATCGTCAGCAACGTGGATCAGGTGCTGATCGCGATGGCGGGTGTCGTGCTGCTCTCCAGCGGCGTGTCGATCCTGCTCGCGCTCTACAACAGCATGGAGCAGCGCCGACGACAGATCGCGGTGATGCGCGTGCTGGGGGCGAGCCGAGGGCGGATTCTCGCGCTGGTGCTGAACGAATCGGTCGCACTCGGTGTCGCGGGGGCGGCGGTCGGCGTGCTCGGCGGGCTCGCGCTCGCGGGGATGGTCAGCGAGATCCTGCACGCGCGACTCGGCGTGCGCGTCGAGCCCGGGCTGCCGCTGGTCTGGACGCTGGGCGTCGCGGGAGCCGCGACAGCGCTGGCGGCGATCGCCGGGCTCATCCCCGCGCTGATGGGCTACCGCACCAGCGTCGCGAAACACCTTCGCCCGATGGGCTGATGGAGATCACCAAAGCGGTAGATTGCCAAAGGGCCAAATGGGATGCGATGCCGGATTCTGCTTGACGGCTCAACGAGCCGCGACCGTGAGGGAGCGGTTTCAGAAGGCACCAGGAGCCGGGCGCCGCGCACCAGACTCTTGCAATCAACACTGGTGCCTGGTCACTGGCTCCTGGTGCCTACCCGGCCCTCTCCTCAATCCTGATCCGCCGACGGCGGGCGACGGATCACCTGCGCATCCGGGCGTGTGCGTTCGTCGGCTTTGGGCTTGTTCCTGGGCTTGAACCGCTTGTGCTCAGCATCGGCCCAACGGTCGGCCGCACGCCACCAGAGCAGCAGGAACGGGATCGTCAACGCCACGACCACGATCATCACCGCGGCAATCGTCGTGCTCACGCGTGGTCCGCCTTCCCGTCCGCCTCGGCTTCGGGGTTTTTCTTGAGCCGAATCACGCGGGGCTTGTCGGAGTCGGCATCGGAAGCCGCGCCCGGATCGAGGATCGGCTTGGCCTCGCGCTCGCGATTCACGCGCCCGCGCGTCGCGCTCGAGATCACGAACGCGATCACCACCAGCACCACGAGCGTCATCAGCAAGCCGACGCCCAGCAGCCCGATCAGCACGTACGTCGAGGGGTCCACCTCGCCCGGGGCGGGGTCGGCGCTGCGCACGATCGCCGGCGCGATCGGCGAGAACCAGCTTGCGGCGAGGATCGGCATGGGCGCCTCGGCAATCGGTTGTGCTGCGCACGGGCGGGACGCCCGTGCCACGGCAGGGTACGGCTTGGTCGAACTTACAGCTCGACGACCGCGACGTCGGGCTGCTGCTTCACCGGCGCGACCGGGGCGGCGATCTCGCGCACGAACACGCTCATCGCCGGGTTCAGCTCGCTCATCTCGCGCCGAAGGTCGGCCGCGTTGAACAGGCGCGTCGGCACCATCCGGCGCTCGATCGCGTCGGGCACGGTGCCCGGCTGCTCATCGATCACGTCGAACCGCGCGCCGCTCGGGCGTTCGGGCGCTTCACCCTCGCAAGCCGCGAGCAGGTCGAGCCCGATCTGCGCCTCGCTGCGCGCCTGTCCGGGCGCGGGGACGGCGGCTTCGAACGCCTGAAGCATCCCGCGCGCGTTCTCGAACGTGCCGGCTTTCTCGACCCACGCCGCCCCCGGCAGCACGACCTGCGCCGCGTCCACCAGGCGCGAGCCGAGCACGTCGACCAGCACCGTGAACCGCCCGTCCATCGCGGCTTCGAGCTCCGGCGTTGCCCAGTCGCTCGGGTAGTTACCCGTCACGATCAACGCGCCGACCGACGCGCCAGACGCCTCGCGGACCCACTGATCCCACGCGAGCGGCGCCTCACCCAGCACGCCCTCGATCACGCGTCGCACGCCGCGGGCGTTGGGCGCCTTCTCGGCGTACATGCGGAACGCGCCCTCGTCCTCCCAATCGATTCCGACGGGGAACGCCTTGTCCTCGCCGCGGGTCGGCACCGGGCCGAGCCCGACGAGGCAGTCGTCGTCCAGACGCTTGGCGGCCGACACCAGCGCGTACGCGTCCTCGCAGGTCAGCATCGGGCTGATGCAGATCGCGAGGCGCTTGCCGCTCTCGGTCGCGGCGCGGATGCCGCTGACGGCGTCCTCCACCGCGCGGTTCCAGTCGCTCTCGATCAGCGCGCCGTACTGGCGGCGCAGCGCGCCGGTCAGGCGATCCGGGCTGTGCACCCACTTCCAGCTGTACCGCACCTCGTCGGTGATCCAGTGCTTGTTGATCCCGAGGTTCGTCCGCGGCTTGAAGCGGTAGACCTTGCCCTGGTTGTGCTCGATCAGGATGTTGTCGCCGCTCGCGGTCAGCCCGTCCACGCTCGGCGTGCTCTTGAGGAACCAGACGCGCTGCGCGAACAAAAAGTCCTTATCCAGCAGCGCCCCGACGGGGCAGAGGTCGATGACGTTCGCGGAGAGCTCGTTATCAAGCGGCACGCCCGGGAAGACGTCGATCTCGCTCTTGTTCCCGCGACCGACGATATCGATCTCGCCGGTGCCGGCGACCTCGCGCGTGAAGCGGACGCAGCGGGTGCACATGATGCACCGGTCGGCGTAGAGGTAGACGTGCGGGCCGAGGTCCTTCTTCGGCTGCTTGAGCTTGGTCTCCTCGAAGCGGCTCGTGCTGCGCCCGTACTTGTAGCTGTAGTCCTGCAGGTGACACTCGCCCGCCTGATCGCAGACCGGGCAGTCCAGCGGGTGATTGATCAGCAGGTACTCCATGACCGCCTTCTGATTGGCGACGGCCTTGGGGCTGTCGGCGTGCACGACCATCCCGTCGCTCGCGGGCGTCGCGCACGTGGGCAGCAGCTTCCCACCCATCATCGGCTCGAGCTTGTTCCCGTTCCGCGGGTTGGGCGTCCAGCACTCAGCGAGGCAGATCCGGCACTGGGCCGGCACGCTCAGCCCGTCCGCGTAGCAGTAGTACGGAATCTCCACCCCGTGCCGATTGGCAACCTGGAGGATCGTCTCCCCGGGGATGAACTCGCAATCAACGCCGTTAATGGTCACGGATGGCATGGCTGCGGATCGTAGCGGCCTGACGCACAACGTGGTCAGCGCGCAGGCTGTCCGGATTTGGGGACGGTAGAGTGCATCAATCGATGCAGGAACTGCGACAGGGCGGTATGAAAATCTGGCATAGAGTGCTTGTCGCGAGTCACCTTATCCAAACAAAATACAGTTATATTTCGTATTTTGTTTGGATTGAACGGGAGTCTTAATTTGAGCAAACAAGAACCAAAAACGATCGAGTTCACGGTTCGAGGATTGCGTTGCCACGCCATGGAAATGGAAGATGGCAAATGGATGCTTATGCAAGGCCCTACTGGACTCGTCGGGAAAGTATGGCCTGATCAAATATCGCTTCAGCGCGACGTAAAAAACCGCATGGAAAGCAGGTGATTTAGCATCTCGTCGCGGGCGTGGCGGAATTGGCAGACGCGCGGGGTTTAGGTCCCCGTGGCCGTTAAGGCCGTGGAGGTTCGAGTCCTCTCGCCCGCATTCGGATGCTGCTCAGGGGCCCGGTGCACGCCGGGCCCCTGGTTTTTGCTCGCCTGGGGCGGGCCTTGCGCCCGGGGAAGCCCGTGGTCGGCGTTGGGCAACCGGAACAGGGCTTGCAAAATCGGTTATCGCGCTCGACCGCCGCTTCGGGAGGGCCGATGTCCTTCGCCGGACGTCGGCGATCTCGGCGCGTGCCGCGTGCCGCCCGTCGTCCGCGACTCATGGACTGGGGACCGCGGATGCTTCACCACTGCGTTAGGGCGATTGTCTTCTCCCTACTTACGGCCCTCCCCACCGCGCCCGCCGCCGCGGGCGCGGACCTCCAGACCCGCCCCGCCCCGCGCGGCCACGCCGACGCCCGCCCCGCTTCACCCCTCCCGAGCGTCGATTCCGGGTGGATCCAGACCTCGCGCACCCTGGCCCGCGACCACGCGGCGGCGTTCAGCGCCACCGTCGGCGATGCTGACGCCGCCTGGGTCCGCCTCCGCTTTGCGCCGGGGACGGTGATCCCCGAGGGCGCGGTGCTGGTGCTGATCGGCGAGCAGGACGGGGCGGCCCAGATCCTGGACCGCGACGACCTCGCCCGCTGGTCCCACGCGTCGGCGTACTTCAACGGGCCCAGCGTCCGCGTCGAGCTCCGCCTCAGCCCCGAGCACAGCACCGCCGAGCCCGCCCGGATCATCGTCCGCGGGCTGGAAACCCCGGAGCCCGAAGCGGGCGTCGGTCGCAGCATCTGCGGCCCGAGCGACACGCGCGAGCCGACGCACGACCCCCGCATCGGGCGGTACCTCCCCGGCGGGTGCACGGCTTTCCTGATCGAGCCCAACGGGCTGCTCTCGGCCGGGCACTGCGTCCGCCCCGACGGGATCGTGCAGTTCAACGTGCCGCCCTCGGGCCCGGACGGTCAGATCCGCCACCCCGACCCGGCCGACCAGTACCCCGTCGATCCCGCGTCGATCCAGACCCCGCAGCCGTTCATGCCCGGCAACGACTGGGCGTACTTCGGGCTCTTCCCGAACCCGGTGACGGGGCTGAGCGTCGCCGAGGCGCAGGGCCCGGGCTTCCGCCTGTCGCCGGGGGCGGTCGCGGGGGACGGGCGTGCGGTGGTCGTGCCGAGCTACGGCACCGCGTCGGGCGCGATGCCCGGGGAGCTGAGCCGAACGCTGACGGTGGGCGCGGGCCCGCTGGCCGCGGTTTCCGGCACGCTGCTGACCCACCAGGCGGACACGACCGCCGGCTCCAGCGGCGCGCCCATCCTCGACGCCCAGACCGGGCTCGTTCTAGGCGTGCACACCTCAGCGGGGTGCGACGCGACGACCATCCCCGGGCAGCCCGCCGGCAACGGCGCCACCGCGAGCTGGACGCCACCCCTCCGAGCCGCGATCGCCGACCCGCGCGGCGTCAACCGCGACCGCGATTGCGACGCCGACGGGGTCAACGACTTCGACCAGATCGCCGCCGGGCTCGGGACCGACTGCAACGGCAACGGCATCCTCGACGCGTGCGAAGGGCTCGACACCCTCGCGTGCGGCGAGACCAGCGACCCCTGCGATGGGCGCGACTGCGACGGGGACGGGATCAACGACGCCTGCGCCATCGCGTGGGGGCTCGTCGAAGACTGCAACGCCAACGGCATCCCCGACTCGTGCGACCTGCTGCCCACGCCCGTGCGCCTGGAAACGCCGACCGTCGGCCCGATCGACTACCACAACCCCGTCCGCTTCACGCTGAACAACTTGCCGATCGCCGAGACCCCGGTCTGGTTCACGGTTCATGCCGCCGCCGACGTGGACAGCCAGAGCGAGACGCTGACCGTGCTGCTCAACGGCATCGAAGTCGCGACGCTGTTCCGCCTGAGCGTGGACTGCGACCCGATGATGGCGACCGACGGGTTCGAGCTGTCGGCTTCGTCGTTCAACGCGCTCGCGGCGGGCGGGTCGCTGGTGATCGACATCGTGCCGAGTCGGGCCGTGGACGACTGGCGATGCGGGAACCAGAGCCGCGTGCGGGTGGACCTACGCTACGACGCGCCCCCGTTCTCGCGGGACACAAACGGCGACGGTCGCCCGGACGAGTGCGCGCCGCTCGCGTGCGGGCCGGCGGACATCGCGAGCGACGACGGCTCGCTCGTCCCCGACGGGCGCGTGAACGTCGCGGACCTGAACCGCTACGTCGATCTCTGGCTGCACGCGATCGGTGAGGGGGGCGAACTCGCCAACCCCTACGCCGACCTGAGCAACGTCGCGCTCAGCCCAGCCCCCGACGGGCGGACGGATGCGTTCGACCTGGTCTACTACGTCGGCATCTGGCTGGATTCGGTGGGCTCATGCCCATGACCCAGCCGGGCGCAGACGCTCGGCGTTGGAGTCGGCGTCAGAGAATGATCTCGGCCGAGTTGTTCACGATGTCCTCTTCGTCCTCGCGGACATAGATTCGGCTGCCGGCGAACTGGGTGATCAGGCGGTACCCGGTGCCCTGCATGAAGCCCTCGACGGTCTGCCCGCTCGCGGTGTCGTACTGGGTGTCGATGCAGATGAGCCGGGGCTTGTACTTCTCACGATCGAACCCGGCGAGCGCGTCCACCTCGCCGCCGACCAGGTCGATGATGAGGATGTCAATCCGTCGGTCCAGGTCGCCCAGCACCTCGTTGAGGGTCTTGAGCGGGGCCTTGACCTCGTGGATCGCACCGGACTGCGACAGGCGCTCGGCCGTCCGCTTGCCGGTGGTCAGATAGCTGTACAGGTTCGCGCGCTCGGGGACGTGCATGGTCCCCTCGCCGGTGCGCCCGCCGCGGGTCAGCGCCGCGTGCTCGACACGCGCGTTCGGGCGGTTGGTGCGTGCTGCGTCGGCCGCGTCCGGGCGACCCTCGATCAGCACGCCGTCCCAGCCCAGCGCGTCGAAGACATAGCTCAGGCTCGCCGTCTTGCCGTCGGCAGCCCCGGCCTCGACGTAGAACCCGTCGAGCTGCCCGCCGAGCAACTCCCACAGCACGATGTCCTCGCCCATCGCGCTGCGGAAGACCAGAGGCATCCGCGCCTCGCGACCGGCCGCCTGCAGCTTGTCCAGCGCCTCCCGAGCCCACACCCGTCGGCGGAGGTTGGTCATCCCCACCATCAACTCGCTCATCCGCTGGTTCATCGCGGTGAGCACCTGTCCCAGGTCCACCTGCTGACCCTGACCCTGCGCCGGCGTGCCGCCGCTCGCGCCCCACCCCGGATTCGTCCCGCCGCCGGACACTTGGCTCATCGTTCCGCTCCATTCCTCAACAATTCGCACACCCCGCGGGGTTACGCCCGCTGGAAACCACGCTGGCGACGGTAGCCGCCCCGCGACCCGCGATCCTCCGACTCCACCGCCACGCCCCCGACCACCTTCACCCCGTCATCCCCCAGCAGCTCCCGAGCCGACCGCACCAACGCCGGGTCCAGACGCACCCGCCCCGGCGAGCCCGGTCGCACGTCGTACCACGCGCCCTCGGTCTCGATCGCCAGCTTGTACGGCACCACGCTCGCCTCCGCCTGCGCACCCTCAGCCGAGCCCGTCTCGTACCGGCCGATCAACGCACGCAACGACTCCAGCACGCCCATGCTCCGCCCGTTCAGCGTCGGCTCGCGCACCACGAACCGCAGCATCCCCCGCACCGGCGGCGTGCCGTCCATCGGCACCAATTGATCCACGATCACCTGCGCATCACCCCGCGACAGATCCGCACGACCCAGCACAAAGAACGGATCCTCGCTCTCCAGCACACCCCGGTACCGGTCGTACACATCCGGGAAGAGCACGACGTCGGCCGTCCCGCCGAGGTCCTCCACCGTCACGATCCCCATCTTCCGACCCGCGTTCCGCCCGTTGCGGCTCACCGGCGTCCGCACACTCTGCGCCAGCACGCCCAGCACCACGCGCTGATCCTGTGCGCACTTGGCGAGCCCGACGACGTCGCACGTCGCGAAGCAATCGATCCACCAGCGCCACGATTCCAGCGGGTGGCTCGAGACGTAGAAGCCGAGCGTTTCTTTTTCCTGCTTGAGCGTCTCGGCTTCGCCCCACGCTTCGACGCTCGCGAGCGGCGGATCGGGCGCCTTGGGTGCGGCCGCCGTTTCTTCGCCGCCGCCGAAGCCGAAGAGCTGGTTCTGACCGGCCGCCTTGTCCTTCGCGATCGACTGCCCCGCGCTGACGGCCGACTCGATCGAGCCCACCATCGCCGCCCGCGCATCCCGCCCGTGCAGCGCGTCAAAGCACCCGCTCTTGACCAGCGCCTCGATCGTCGCCTTGTTCACCAGACTCGAAGGCACCCGCTCGCAAAAATCAAATAACGACGCAAACGCCTTCACACCCTTCACGCGCGCCAACTGGTGCCCGGTGCCTGGCTCCTGGTGCCTGCCCCCGTCCCTCTCCCCGATGATCGCCTCGATCGCCTTCGCCCCGGCCCCCTTGATCGCGCGCATGCCGAAGCGGATGTGCCCGTGATGCGCGTCCTTGGGCTCGTCGGGTTCGTGCACGACCGTGAAGTCCGCGTCGGACAAATTCACATCCGGCGGGCGCACCTCCACGCCCGTGCGCACGACCTTGCCCGTCTTCGGATCAATAAACCGCGTCCGCCGACAGTCGTCCAGATACGGGATCCAGTCCGCCACCTTCTGCGCCTGGCTCTCGTAGGTCAAAAACGCAGCCATGTACTGCGCAGGGAAGTACGTCTTCAGGTACGCCGTCTGGTACGCGACGATCGCGTACCCGGTCGAGTGGCTCTTGTTGAAGCCGTAGCCAGCGAACTTGAGGATCAGCTCGAACAGGTCCTCGCCGTCCTTCTTCGCGAGCCCCTGCGTGTGCGCACCCTCAACAAACTTCGGGCGTGCGGCGTCGATCTTGTCCTTGTTCTTCTTGCTGATCGCCTTGATGAGCGTGTACGCCGCGCGGAGCGGGATGCCGCCCAGCTCGTGGACGATCTGCATCACCTGTTCCTGATAGACCATGACGCCGTACGTCTCGGCCGTGAACTTGTCCACGATCGGGTGCACCCGCGGCACATCCTCCGTCCCGTGCTTGCGACGGTTGTAATCCGGGATCAGGTCCATCGGCCCCGGGCGGAACAGCGCGTTCGCCGCGATCAGGTCCTCAAGCCGGTCCGGCTTCATCTCGACCAGCAGCCGGCGCATGCCGCCGGATTCAAACTGGAAGACGCCCGTCGTATCGCCCCGCTGGAACAGCTCGAACACGCGCGGATCGCGGTAGCTCAGCCGCTCCAGATCCAGCGGGTGCCCGAGCCCCTCCGGCATGCCCTCGTCGGCTTCACGCTCGCGATCACGACCGACGGCTTCGTAGATCTTGCCCTCGCTCAGCGTCCCGCGGATGAGCTTCTTCGCCCGCTCGATCACGCTGAGCGTGCGCAAGCCGAGGAAGTCCATCTTGAGCAGGCCCATCTTCTCGCACGTCGGCCCGTCCCACTGCGTGACCACCTCGTGCTCAGCCGCGCCGGACTGCTTGTAGAGCGGCACCACGCGCTGCAGCGGCGTGTTGCTGATCACCACGCCGGCCGCGTGCACGCCCGCGTGGCGTGCCTGCCCTTCGATCACACGCGCGGTATCAACCACGCGGCGCATGGTCGCGTCGTTGTCATAGAGCGCCTTGAACTCCGGCTCGGTCGCGAGCGCGTCGTCCAACGTCATCCCGAGCGTCTCGGGGATCGCCTTCGCGAGCTTGTCGGTCTCCGGCAGCGGCAACCCGTGCACGCGCGCCACGTCGCGCACCGCCGCCCGGGCCTTCAGCGTCCCGAACGTGATGATCTGCGCGACGTGCCCGTACTTGCGTCGAACGTAATCGATCACCGCCCCGCGCCCGTCCTGGCACAGGTCGATATCGATATCCGGGTACTCCGCCCGGTCCGGATCCGTGAACCGCTCGAACAGCAGCCCGTAATGCACCGGGCACGCGTTCGAAAGCCCCAGCACGTAGCCGACCATCGTGCCCACGCCCGAACCACGCGCGTTGGCCGGGATGCCCTGCTGACGCCCCCAGTTGACAAAGTCCCACACGATGAGGAAGTAGGCGCTGATCAGCTTGTCGCTGAGGATCTTCAGCTCGCGGTTGAGCCGGGCCCAGGCGCGCCAACCTTCGGTTGGGGAACTCGGAGCAGCAGAGCTCAGAGCAGCGGATCGGAGCTTCAGATCGCCAGTCCGATCCGAGCTCTGAGCTCCGAGCTCCGAGCTCTTCTCCTCCCCCTCAATCCCTCCATGCCTCTCCTTCAAAACCCCCGGCCCATACCGCCAGACCATCCCCGCCTCCGCCAGCAAACGCAGCGACGCGTCGCATTCGTCGCGCAGCGACAGCATCTCCCGCTCACGCGCCGCCTCGTCATGCTCCGCCTCTTCGCTCGGGCGGAACGGGTGCAGCTCGAACCTGGCGCAGTACGCGGTGTACCACGCCGTCAGGTCGCCGCCGAACGCCGGGTCGTCGTGCTTCGGCAGCTCCGCGATCGGCGGGCTGACGACACGCACCAGCGGCGCGTGGTTGCCGCCGATCGGCAGCTCCACATGGCAGCGCTCGGCGATCTTCCGCGTGTTCTCCAGCGACTCGGTCCCCGCGCCGTCGAACTCCGCGTCGTAGGACTCGAACAACGCCGCCATCTGCTCCGGGCTCTTGACGTACAGCTCCGGCGTGTACTTCAGGCGTTGCGGATCGTCCTTCGTCTTGCCCATCGCGATGCAGATGAGCGTGTCGTGCGCGTCGTGATCCTCAGCTCTCAAAAAGTGTGCATCGTTATCGCACACCAGCGGCAGCCCGAGCTCCCGCGCCAGGCGAATCAGGTGCGGGTTGATCGCGATCTGCTCCGCGATGTGGTGCTGGAGCTCGATGTAAAACCGCGGCTCGCCACGCTCATTCGCCTTGAACACCCCCGCGTGCCACTCGGCGACTTCCACCGCCGCCTTCCAGTGCGCCGGGTCCTTGGTCTGCTCGTACCGGACCAGGTGGAACGCGAGCTCGGAACCCAGGTGCCCGTTGATCGCGATCAGCCCGTCGCCGAAGCGTTCGAGCAGTTCCCGGTCCATGCGGGGCTTGAAGTAGAAGCCCGTGAGATACGCCTCGCTGCAGAGTTCGAGCAGGTTGTCCCACCCGGTGTTGTTCTCGGCCAGCAGCACGAGGTGGTGCCCGCCGTCGGCGACGCCGGTGTACGTCTTGTCCGTGCGCGGGCCCGGCGCGACGTACGCCTCGACGCCCATGATCGGCTTGACGCCCTGTTTCCGGGCCTGCTCGTAGAAGTTGACCGCCGCGTGCAGGTTGCCGTGGTCCGTGACCGCGACCGCGTCCATCCCGAGCTCTTTCACGCGAGCGACGAGCCGGTCGAGCCGGTTCCCGCCGTCGAGCAGGGAGTACTCCGAGTGCAGGTGAAGATGGACGAACCCTCGCCCCGGTCCGGACGCGGGCTCGCGGGCGTTCGGGGTGTCCCGGTCCGATCTTGCTGGCATCGCCCCCCCGCCCGTCCGCGCACCCGTGCCGGCCCGCGGGGCGTCCGAACCTGCCGCGGAATGAGGAGTCTACCCGGATCCCCAGGCCTCGTTTGACAAGTGCCAGGGCGCAGGTTTCGCGCCAAAACACCGCCTGTTTTGGGATATTGAAAATTTTATCTGGAATCTCGATATCGCCCAAATTGCCAGGGACGGAATCCCATAACCGACATTTTTTGGGTGTTTTTGATCGTAACCCTCGACTTTGGAACCGTTTCGTGCTATTTGAATATGGACGAGGGAGAACACCACATCCGGTGATTCTCATACCAACGAGGGTTCGGCTGTCTCGGCTTCGTGTTTCGGGCCGGGAGGGCCGGCGGTTTGTGCCTGCGGGCGTGCGGGTTCAGGGGCAATGGTCCCCGTCGGCGCCCGGGGGGAAAGACGACAGAGAGGGCGGGGCCGCGTCGCGAGACGGGTCCGCACGGAAAGCGAGGAGTTAGAGATGAACAAGATGACCCTGAGTGTGATCGCTGTTGCCGCTGCTGCCGGGATGGCGAGCGCCAACACCATCGACCTGGCGTACCTGGGCACCGGCGCGGGCCGCAACGTCCGGATCACCCTGGACGGCAGCTCGACCAACGTGTTCGCTGGTCAGCTTCGTCACCAGATGAGCAACGGCACCGGCGCCGGCGCTGAGCTCAGCGGGCAGGCGATGGTGACCTACTGCGCCGACATCAACCAGACCGTCGGCGCCTCGGCGAGCACCTACGAGATCGTCGATGTCTCCGTGCTCCCCAGCCCGGACTCGGTGACCACCCCCGGCGGCATGGGCGCGATCCGCGCGGCCGCGATCCAGAACCTCTACGCCTACGCCAACAGCATGGGCGCGGTCCACACCGACAGCAGCGCGAGCAATGACTTCGGCACCGCCTTCCAGCTCGTCGTCTGGGAGCTCGTCTACGACTTCGACGGCACCGCCGGCAGCTTCAGCCTGACCAGCGGCGCCTTCAGCGCCAAGCAGACCAACGGCAACGCCCTCTGGGGCAGCGTCGTTGCGATCGCCAACGACCTGTTCCTCAACGGCGCGATGGTCAACAGCGGGTACACCGGCGTCGCCGGGCTCCGCAGCGGCACCCGTCAGGACCAGCTCGTCGAGCTGAGCGTCTTCATCCCGACCCCCTCGGCCGCCGCGATCGGCCTGGTCGGGCTCGGCGGGCTGGCCGCCCGTCGTCGCCGCTAATGCGACACCCCGGGCCAGCGGGTTCACCCCTGCTCGTCCGAACATAGCCACCACCGGCCGGGGCCGCGTCCAAGTATGACGCGAACCACCGAGCCACCGACCGACCGGCGACGCCCCTCGCCGGTCGGTCATTTTTCATCCCCACCTACCCCATTTCAGCACACTCGATCCGGGCTAGGTATTCACCCCAATTTCACAAAGGCCACGGGAAATGCCGGGAGGATCTTGACCCGACCGAGAACCTGCTGCACAATGCACGTTCCGTGCCCGCGCCGCTCGGCTCCGTCGTTCTCTGAACCGGAGCCCCAGGCAGCGACGAACGGCACCGATGAGACGCGTCCGTGCAACAGGCCGCTGGTGCCCGAAGAGGGAACGGGCACCAGCGGCGACGGCGCGGCTCACCCCGCGGCCAAGCCTGGTGATTCTGCGGTGGTTTTCCGCGAGGTGACGCGCTCCTGTTCAGGGCGACGGGCTTACTCAGTAATGCCCAGATCGGACTTCGTCAGGAGGCGATCGAACCGGTACCCGGCTCCCTCGATCGCCTCCCGTGCGCCCTCTTCACGGTCGATCGTGCAGATCACCGCGACGATCGTCGCCCCCTCGCCCTCCAGCGCCCGGCACGCCTCGATCGCCTGTCCGCCGCTGGTCGCCACGTCCTCTAGAAGCACAACCCGGTCCCCGGCTTCGAGCACGCCCTCGATCTGCTTGGACGTGCCGTAGGTCTTCTTCTGGTTGCGGACAAAGACCGCGGGCTTGCCGGTCGCCATGGCTGCCGCGGTCACCAGCGGGATGCCCCCCAGCTCCGCGCCCGCGAGCCGATCGATCCGCAGCCCTACGCCCTCCATCGCGCGCACACGCTCGGCGAAGGCTCGCCCGATGGGCTCGAGCAGCTCCGGGCGGGTCGTGAACCGGTACTTGTCCAGGTAATACCGGCTCGTCCGCCCGGAGCGGAGGGTGAACTCCCCCCGCAGGAGGGCCAACTCGGCCACGCGGGCGGCGAGCTCGGCGAAATCCGGCGCAATCTTCATGTTCGTGGGAAGCCGATCGGGGCTCATGGCGGTAGGGTATGACCCCCGGGCGCACGCCGCGCCCTGGCCCCGGGATCGCCCGAAGCGACTTGGACAGATCAGGAGCGACGACCATGCGGCGGATCGGCACCACGACGACGGCTTGCGCACTCATCACGCTCACCGGGCTCGGCGCCTCCGCCCTCGCCCAGGTCGCCCCTCCGCCCCCCGGCCCCCCCGCCGAGCGCCCGGTCTTTGAACCCGAGCCCGAAGTTCGTCGCCCCGCGGCCAACCCGCAACCCACCCGCCAGCGCGCTCAGCCGCGCGCCCAGGGGTTCGATCCGCGCGAGATCGAGCACGAATCGCTGGAACTGTTCGACGAGGACGGGCGCCTGATCCCACTCGGCATCCCGACAGAAATGGCGGCTCTGGACCGCAACCCCATCCTCGACGAGCGCAGCCGGGCCCGGGTCGATGCCCTGCTCGCCGAGCGCCTCGCGACCCTGGAACACGCGGTGATCGAGCACGCCGACGCGGCTTTCGAGCTCGACCACGGCGTGCTCAAGGATCTGGTCATCGAGGACCGCGACCGCCTGGAGGTGATCCGCGAGCTGCTCCGCCCGCTGAGCGTGCGCACGCCGCTGGCTGAAGCGATGTTCGAAGGCGGCGCGATGAGCGCCGAGCAGACGGCGATGAACGATTTCATCACCCAGGGCTACCGCATGCGCCAGATCGAGCAGGCGCGGAACGACGCGATCGTCGCCGGCGACACGGCCCCCGCGAACGCGATCCTCCGCACCGCCCTCGCCCAGCAGGCCGAGGAAGCGATGTTCGTCTACCACCGCCTGATGATCGAAGCCGCCGGCTTGGGCGAGGGGATGCTCGAAGGGCTGGCGAACGTCCCCTCCGAGGTTCGGGCGGCCGCTCGCCGTGCCGCGCAAGCGGAAGGCAACGACGCAAAACTCGCGGCCGTGCGCCAGATCCTGCGCCAACTCCCAGCAAGCCAGCACGGCGCCGTGCTCAGCAACGCGCGGCAGGCGCGGGGGCGCTAAGGGTTCGTGATCGCCCCGATGAAGCCCGTCAAGCCGAACAGGGCGATCACCAGCAGGATGACAATCAGGAGCGTCCCCTTCCATCGGCGCATGCCGACGGGCGTGCCGATCGAGTGCCGACAGTGCGGGCACTGCGGGGCCTGGTCGTAGATCTCAGCGTGGCAGTTCGGGCAGGTGATGAACTCGCTGCCGAACCGGTCCAGGTCGTCAGCCGAGGGGCCCTCGGGGTCCAGGCCCTCGTCGTAACCCCCATCAAACTCGGCGTCGTGTTGTGCCATGCGCTCGGAGCCTACCCGCGATCGTCCCCACCGGGTGCGGGGATCGCCCGCGCCGAACCCGACTCTTATTGACACTACGTCTCAACAAGCTACAGTCCAGCCCGTGCCGCGTGCACGCCTGGAGAGGAGCCTGAAGATGCCGACCCGCCGCCTGTTGCCTGCCGCGTTGCTCTCGCTCGCCGCCGGGTTCGCCCTCGCCACTCCGGCTCTCGGGCAGAGCTTCGACTTCGACACCCCGGCCGCCGACCGCTGGCACTACCCCTTCAACACCAGCCCCGGCAGCCGCCTCACCGCGAGCACGTTCCTCTACGTCGGCCCGCCCGGGTTCAACAACCGCGACGGCGCCGTGATCATCGTCTGGAACACCAGCGCCATCATCCCCCCGGGCGACGACCCGTCGAGCTACACGCTGGAAGGGCTCCGCGTCACGCTCACCAACGAGCCCGGGGCCGAGTGGGCAATCGATCTCACCACCGACGAGTGGTTCACCCAGGTCGAAGGCGTCGGTGGGGATGACACCGACCCCGGGCAGCCGATCGAGCTCTTCGGCATCGGCTTCGGGCCCACCTACACCGAGCCCGTCGCTGGCACCGCCAACCCGTGGCACGAGTTCAGCCCCTACATCGGCTCCAACTCCGTCACCGACATCCCGCGCGATCCCTACCCGTTCGTCTTCCAGGAAGGCACCACCGACCGCCTCCGCGTGGAGGACCACGTCGCCGGGCTGTGGAACGATCAACTCCCCGTGCCCGTCGGCAGCTTCACGCCGACCGCCTGGGCGATCGGCGCGCCCCAGAACTACACGCCGGGCAACCAGCCCGTGCCGTTCGATGTGGTGTTTGATGTCGACCTGTCGCTCTCGGAAGGGCGCGTGCTGGAATACTTCCAGGATCAGCTCAGCAAGGGCTACATCGCGGTGATGATCACGAGCTTCCAGCCGTCGGTGATCTTCGGCGCCAGCAACACCTTCGCCTCGTTCTACACCAAAGAAGGCGCCGCCTTCGCCGCCGACCCGGCCGTCAAAGCCCCGCGCCTCCGCGTCACCCTCGCCGAGAACACCACCCCGCCCTGCCCCGCCGACGTAACAGGCCCGGCGCTCGACGGCGTGCCGAACGGGTTTGTGGACGCGTTCGATCTGAACTATTACGTCGGGCTCTGGTTGAACAACGATCCGGCCGCAGATCTCACCGGCGCCTCGCTCGACGGCACACCCGACGGCGCGGTCAACGCGTTCGATCTCAATTACTACATCGACCTCTGGCTCAACGGCCAAGGCGCGTGCCCGTCGGCTTGAACTCGGCTTGATGTTGCAGCGCGTGCTTACGCCAACGGGCGCGTCCAGCCGCTCTCTTTATCCTTCGTCAGCACGCCCGCGGCCTGCTTGATGCACCGTCGGCAGGCGTGCGCGTGCTCACGCGCCGGGCTGGTCCACATCGCCTCGTCGCGCTGCTCCAGACAGAGCGAGCACGCCGCGCCCGGCTCGTGTGCCGAGTCCAACCCGTGCAGCACCACCTCCGTGTACGCCACCGTCAGGCAACGCCCGCAGATGATCGCCCCGCGGTGCCCCTCGACCATCGGGCGATCCTCCGCCCACGGGCGCGCGCAGAAATCGCACAGAAAATCATCCGGCGTCATCGCTTCCGGGTCGGCCCCTTCACGCTGCATCACGCGCCCCCCGCCGAAGCGCCTTCATCGACGAACCCGCCGCCGATGAGCTGGTGACGCGCGATCGTCCTGTACACCGCGCACCGTTCCAGCAAGTCCTCGTGACGCCCGACATCCACAATCGCCCCGCGGTCCATCACCACGATCCGGTCGGCGTTCATCACCGTGCTCAGCCGGTGCGCCACGACCAGGCACGTCCGCCCGCGCGAGAACTCGCCCATCGCCTCGCCGATCTTCTGCTCGCTGTCCGCGTCGATCATGCTCGTCGCCTCGTCGAGGATCAGGATCGCCGGGTCGCGCAGCATCGCCCGCGCGATCGCGATCCGCTGGCGCTGCCCGCCGCTGAGCGTCAGCCCCTGCTCGCCGACTTCCGTCTCGTAGCCCCGCGGTAGGCGCTCGATGAACTCTGCCGCCCGCGCCTGCGCCGCAGCCGCGCGCACGCGCTCGTCCGTCGCGCCCCCTGCCCCGTACGCGATGTTCGAGCGGATGCTCCCGCGGAACAGCACCGTCTCCTGCGTCACCACGCCGATCTGCGCCCGCAGGCTGCGCACCGACACCTCGCGGATGTCCACCCCGTCCACCAGCACGCGCCCCTCGTCCGGGTCGTACAGACGCGCCACCAGCGCGAGCAGCGTCGATTTCCCGCTCCCGTTCGGGCCCACGATCGCGACGGTCTCCCCGCGCCGCACGATCAGGTCCACGCCGCGCACCGCCGCCTCCTCCGCGCCGGGGTAGGTGAACGTGACGCGCTCGAACGCGATCGACTCGTGATGGCGCGCCAGCTTCGCTAGCCCGCGCTCGTGCCCGGGCTCATCGGGCTGGTCGAGCAACTCCTTGATCCGCTCGGCCGCGCCGGCTGACTGCTGGATGTCGTTGATCAGCCCCGTCAGCGGCTTCAGGCTCGCCCCGGCCGCCCCCAGCGCGATCAGTGTCGCCATGAAGCTCTCGGTCCGCATGTGCCCGTCGAGAATCGCCTTCACCGCGACCAGCACCAGGAACCCGATCGCCAGCAGCGTGATCATCTCCACCAGCGGGCTCGCCAGCGCCCGAGCCGTCCGAAGGCGCATCATCTCCTTCATCGCGAGCTTGTTGCTCTTGTGAAACCGCCCGGCTTCATACCGCTCGGCCGTGTACGCCTTCACCACCCGCAGCCCCTGCAGCGCCTCGGTCGTCGAGGCGTACAGCGCCTGCTGATGCCCCAGCGCCCCCTTGCTCGCGCGCCGGATCGTCTTGCCAAGCCGACGGATCACCGTGTACAGCACCGCCGCCACCACCACCGACACTGCGCTCAGCACCGGGTTGAGCACCAGCGCCGCGATGAACGCCGCCAGCCCCTTGCTCGCTTGCGCCACGCCCTTGCTGACCAGCGCGCTGAACCCCGCGCTGACCGCCGCCGTGTCCATCACGATCCGCGAGATCGCGTTGCTCGCCCCGTCCTGCACGATCTTACCCAGCGGCATCCGCAGCACGCGGTAGAACGCCCGCCGGCGCAGGTTCGCCATCGTGCGAAAAACCGCCGTCAGCGCCAGGTACTGGTGCAGAAAGTTGGCGGCCGCCCCGATCACCGTCAGCACACCCAGCCCGCCGACGATGATCGCGACCGCGGTGAACTGCCCCGGGGGCGCCGCCTCGATCAGCCACGTCGGCACACGCCCCTCGGCGATCCCCTGCTCGTTCGCCCGCGTCAGCAGCCCCGGCAGGTCCTGATCCTCGCTCAGGATCAGCTCCAGCACCGATTGCACCGCGACCAGTCCCGCCCCCAGCCCGCTCGCGGAGACAAACGCGAACGCCAGCGCCAGCACCAGCGTTCGCCGGTACCGCAGCATCCCGCGCGCGTAATGCCAGAACGCGTCCATCCGGGCTCCAACCCCACCAGCCTCGCCAACCCCACCGACCTCGCCTCACCGACCGCGCCGACCCCAATCCGCAAGTATCCGCACCCCACCCCCGGCCCGACCACCACACCCGCGAACAATCCCCCGTGCCCACCGCCCCC
>Ga0213835_100417_pt1 | contig 42356 bp, 34 predicted proteins | sample SWPATP01_FD_160576 | JGI IMG/M metagenome (GOLD analysis project Ga0213835, IMG submission 160576) | Coastal seawater microbial communities from Marineland, Florida, United States - SWPA TP0 #1 | ecosystem: Environmental > Aquatic > Marine > Coastal | place: USA: Florida | collected 2016-08-05
AGCACTGTCGTCACCAGCGCCAAACTGATCCCGCCCGCAAGCTCACCTGGGCGCGGCACGCCTTCGCTCTGACTGATCGCGTCGAACGCCACCAGGATCCCGAATACCGTGCCAAGAAGCCCGAGCATCGGCGCCACCGTCGCGATCAAGCCGAGGTAGTCCGTCCACCGGTGCAGACGCCCGACCTCCTGCTGACCCGCGTCTTCCAGTGCGCCCTTCAGCTCCAGAAACCCGAACGGCGAGCGCGAGCAGCGCACCAGCGCCGCCCCGAACGTGCGGCTCAGAAACGAATCGTGAGCCGGGCTCTCGCACACCTCGATCGCGCGGCCCACGTCCCCCGATCGCAGCAGGCGGTCCAGTTCCTCCACCGTCTCCGCCGGCGCGAGCTTGCTCATCCGCAGGCGCAGCAGAGCCGCGACCACAAGCCCCAGCGCCACGAACGACAGCAGGATGATCACCAGCCCGATCTCGCGCCCCGCGAGGATGTAGTCCAGCAGCGACATCGACCCACTCTCGGCCCCGAGCGTCCGCACCGCGCCCATCATCATCGAGCACCCGCCCCTTCCGCAAAGCCGGGCGCGGGCCCCAGCAACACCACACGACTCGCAACAACAACCGGCTCCGCCCCGCCCCCGACCGTGCTCAGCAGCGGGTGTCCCGGGAACGATCGACGGAACTCTTCACGCACACGCGCGGCTTCCTCGCCCTGCCCCATCGACGCGAGCGCACCAGCCGCCTCGTGCAGCGCGAGCCCCGCGAGGTACGGCTGAGCCCCGCGCAGACGCGCCGGAAGGTGCAGCAACTCCAGCACGCCCAGCAGGCGCGTCTCCTCGTCTGTTTCCATCAGCATCGAGCGCCCCAGCGCCGCCCGTGCCCATGCCTCGCCCCAAGCCGGCAACCCCGCCTCGATGCGCACGCTCAGGTACGCCCGCCCCCCGGCTCGTTCCGCGGGCGAGCCGACGCGCGACTCCACGATCGCGCGCACAAACTCCACCTCCGCATCGCGCACCGCGCGAGCCGACGCGAGCGCATCGCGGTCCAGCTCCAGCCCGCTCTCAAACGCGGCGGCCGCCCTGTACCACGCGCCCATCGCCCGGGCCGCGGGAGACGTCGCGTCATCATCACCCGCCCAGGCGCTCCGCGCGAGCGTGCGCGACGCGGGCGTATCGGTCCAGATCGGCGGCAGCGCCGAGACCAGCCACCGCGGGCGAGCCTCCCCCTCCAGCCCCGGCGCGAGGGTGTCGAGCTCTGTCGCGCCCGCCGTTAATGCCGCCAGCCACGCCTCGACCGCCGACGCGTACGCGTTCCGGCGCAGTCGGCATCGCAGCAAGCCCTCCGCAACAACGCGCGAACTCGGGCCCGTGCCCCCCGCGTAGCGTTCGAAGAGCGCTTCGAACAACGGCTCGGCCGCCGGCGCGTCGCCGCGTTCCAGGCGCGTCCGCGCCCGCCACATGCGATCCGCGATCGACGCGAACTCCGAAGCCAGCTCCGACCCCGCCCCCGCGACCGATCGCACGCGATCCCACGAGAACATCTCTGCCGACCCGTCATCGCTCTCCAGCGACACACCCTCAACGTCAACACCCAGCAGCCGCCCCGAAACCACGCCCCCGCCCGCGCGCAGCGTGACATAGGTCGTCATCGTCTCCGCTTCATTCGCGGGCACGGCCCCCCCATCGTCCGCAAACGTCCACGCCGGCCAAGCCGCGAGCATCAGCACGCCGAGAAGCACCCTACCGAGTCCGACCGCGCCGACCCTCACGGCCCGCGCCCCGGGACGTGCGTGTATGTGCCGTTGGTGGCTCGCGCGATCCGCTCCATGTTCGCGCGTCCCTCGTCGCTCGCGAGCGTGATGCAGTGGATCGGGATCCGGTGCGTCCCGTTCATCCGGATGATCTCGCTCGCCTGCTCCTCCGCGAACTCGCCGTCGGTCAGAAAGTAGATCGCGTCCGGCAAAGGACGCAGGCGGAACACGTACTCAAACCCCGGCACCGGGATCGTCCCCCCCGAAGGCCCGGGCAGCGCCGAAACCTCACGCCGCGCCCACCCCTTGCCCGTCCGGCTCGCCTCGGTCCACCCCGTTCGCCCGCCCATCGGCATCGCGTCGGAACTGAACAGCACGACGAAGAAGCTTGCGTTCTCCGACATGCCCTGGATCGACTCGTGAAGCTGGTCCTTCAGGATGTCCCACCGACCCGCGATGATCATCGAGCCCGAGCGGTCGGCGACGAACGCGAACCGCCGCCCCACCGCTTCCACGCCGAAGAAGCTCGCCGAGCCGCTCCCCCCGATCCCCCCCGCCGCATCAAAATCCGCCGCCCCGGCCCCCGCGCCCAGGTCCAGCGAAAGCTCGCTCGAATCCAGCGAAAGCCCTGACAACGCGTCCGTCCGCGTCGCCAGCAGTTCCACCGCGTCCCGCTCGCGAACCTCCAGCTCCGGCACCTCCGGGTCCGACGACGCGAGCGACGACGAGGACTGGAGCTCCCGCAGCTCCGAATCGCTCATCACCGCGAAATCGACCTCCCCCAGCGTCCCGCCGCCGAGCTGCCCGTCCACGCGCTGGAACACCCACAAGCCCGCGATCAGCATCGCGACCAGGTGCACGATCAACGAGATCCCGAGCCCCGTCAGCGTCGCGCGCCGCATCCACCGCGCGAACCGCGTCGGCAACGCCTCGGCGATTTCCACCGCCGCCGCTTCGGGCTCGCCCGGCGAACTCACAGCCTCGGTCGAAGCCGCCTCGGATTGGCTCGGCATGCGCGTCATCGCGGGAACGTCGGATCCTTCCGCACCAGCGCCAGGCCCATCGCGAGCCCGACGCGCGTTCATCGGCACGCACCACTCCATGGCGCGCCCATCCCCCCTCACCCCGCACACCAGTCTATCGGCACGCCGCCGCGCGATTCGCACGCCGACGCCCCAAGGTTCGACCCCCGCTTGACGGTCACCCCCTGCGCCCGTTGAATCGGCGCGGCACAAAGCCGCGTCCCCCCGATGCGGACACCACATGTCCGACGCACAACCCGTCCCCAGGTTCCCATTCACCCACACGGAGCGCATCATGACCCGATCAGATTCCGATCAAAAATCCGGGTCATCTCGCCCGACCTTCCGCCGCGTGCTCCTCAAGCTCAGCGGCGAGGCGTTCTGCAAGCCCGGCGGCTTCGGGATCGATGCCGACGAGCTCGCCCTGATCGCCGAGGAGGTCCGCTCCGCGACCGAGGTCGGCGTGCAGATCGCGATCGTCTGCGGCGGGGGTAACATCATCCGCGGGGCCGAGCTCGCCAAAGCCGGGCACATCGAGCAGGCGACCGCCGACTACATGGGCATGCTCGGCACCGTCATCAACGCCCTTGCCCTCCGCGAAAAACTCACCACCTTGGGCGTCGACAGCCGCGCCATGACCGCGATCGACATCAGCGCCGTCGCCGAGCCATTCATCCGCCTCCGAGCCATCAGCCACCTGGAAAAAGGGCGCGTCGTCATCCTCGGCGCCGGCACCGGCAACCCCTTCTTCACCACCGACACCTCCGCCGCCCTCCGCGCCCGCGAGCTGGAGTGCGACGTCCTGCTCAAAGCGACCAAAGTCGACGGCGTCTACACCGCCGACCCCAAGAAAGACCCCACCGCCACCCGCTACGACCACCTCGGCTTCACCGAAGCCATCAACAAGCGCCTCGGCGTTATGGACACCACCGCCCTCGCGATGTGCCAGGAGCACAAAGTGCCCGTCCTCGTCTTCGATTTCAAAACCCGGGGCAATATCCGGCGCGTCATCGCGGGGGAGAACATCGGCACCCTCGTCGACAACCGGCACTGACCCGCCGCCCCGCACGCCTCACGCCCGCAGCCGGCCAACAATGCACCCCGCCCGCACGCCGAACCCTCGGCCCGCGGGCACGACCCCACGCGGAGACCACACCATGTCACCCGACGAGATCCTCCTCGAAGCCGAAGCACAGATGGAAAAAGCGATCGATTACCTCGGGCACGAGCTCGGCGGCATCCGCACCGGGCGCGCCTCCCCCGCGCTGGTCGAGTACATCAAGGTCGATTACTACGGCTCACCCACCGACCTCAAGAGCCTCGCCCAGGTCTCGGTCCCCGAGCCGACCCAGCTGCTCATCAAGCCCTTCGACGCCGGCGCGATCGCCGAGATCCGCAAGGCGATCGAGAACTCCGGGCTCGGGCTCAACCCCCAGGTGGACGGCAAGCAGATCCGCCTCAACATCCCCCCGCTGACCACCGAGCGCCGCCAGCAGCTCGCCGCCCAAGTCAAGAAAATGGGCGAGGAGCAGAAAGTCGTCATCCGCAACGCCCGGCGCGACGCGAACAAGCACGCTGAGCAGCTCGGCAAGGACAGCGTCATCCCCGAGGACGAGGTCAACACCCTCAAGGACGAGATCCAGGAACTCGTCAAGAAGTACGAGGGCAAGATCGTCGAAGCCGTGGACAAGAAGGCGAAGCAGGTGATGGAGATCTGAGCCGCCAAACCGTGGCACGGGCGTCCCGCCCGTGCGCACGATCGCGCGATCACCGTTTCCGGAACCGCCCCAGCACCCACGCCCCGATCGAGAGCAGCGCGCCCAATCGCAGGCGCACCCGCAGACGCCGGAGCATGACGTCCTCGCGGTCCACCGTCAGCCCGCGATCGACCCAGTACTTCGCGCGGGCCGGGCGCCCCTGGCGCAGGTTCGCCAGCGCCAGGTTGTGCATCGCCGCGACCAGCGAGGGGTCGAGCTGCACCGCGCGCCTCGCGGCTTCCATCCCCCCGTCCAGATCCCCCATGTGGCAGAGCGCCACCGACAGGCAGTGGTGCGCCCGCGCATCGTTCGGACGCTCGCCCAGCACGCGCCGGAAGACCCCCGCCGCGTCGCTGGGCAGTTCCGCGTCGAGCAGAAGCTGCCCGAGCTCTTCCATGTCCTCGATCGTGAACTTGGTGGGGTTGTCCCCCAGCTCGCGCAGGTCGGCCCGGAGCAGCCGCCGAGCCTGCGTCAGATCCTGTGCTCGCACCCGATCGACCAGCAGCCCCGCGAGCCGCCGCCGAGCCTGCGGGTATTCCGGGTCCAGTCGCAGCACGACGTCGAAGTGCGTCAGCGCGTCGTCGTACCGCCCCACGCGCTCGGCAAGGTCGGCGAGCTGGAAGTGGGCGTCCGCGTTATCCGGCTCGATCTCCAGCACGCGACGGAACTTCTCCCCCGCCTCGTCGTGCCGATGCATCTCGACCAGCAGCTCGCCCAGATCCAGCAGCGTGCCGATGTCGCCGGGGTCGCGGCGTAGCTCGCGCAGGTAGAGCTGGCGCGCGCGCTCCTGCCGCCCCGTTTCCGCGTACGCCTCGGCCAGCCGCGCCTCGACGCCCGGCAGCTCCGGGTCCACCCGCGCCGCTTCGCGCAGGCACCAGACCGCCTTGTCGTACAGGCGACGATCCATCAGGCTGTCGGCCATCGCGACGTACAGATCCGCGTGCTCCGCGTCGATCTGCTGCCCGAGATAGAACACCGTCTCGGCCTGCTCGTGCTCGCCGAGTCGCGCGTGCGCCTCGACGCGGTGCACGAACGCCTCGACCGACGACGGGTCCATCGCCGACGCTTTTTCGAGCCAGACCAGCGCCTCGCGCGCCCGCTCGGAGCGAAGTTCGTTCACACCAATCGCCAGAGCCGTCGGCGCGTCGTCCGGGCGGAGCTCGTGCGCATCGCGGAACGCGCCGGCCGCGTCGGCGTGACGACCGGCCGCCTCCAGCGTCAGACCCAGGTTGAAGTGCCACTCGGCCTGATACGGGTTCAGGCGCAGCGCAGTCCGCAGCTCGCTCTCGGCTTCGTCCCAGCGGCCCGCCTCGTAGAGCTCGTGCGCCCGCTCGACGTGTTCCTCGGCCTCGTGCCAGTCGTTCATCGACCGCCCTTCGCCCGCCCCGGGCGACAATCCCGCCACCACGCACCACCCAAGGCGGGTACAACCGATCTGCAGCCACAAGACCCGCCTACCCGATGCATCGTACGAACCACGCCCCATACCATCAATCACAATCCCAAGCAACCCACCACACGCCCCCCCCGCCCAGCCCCGAGCCCCACGCGTGACCCACCCCACGACCCAACCCCGAGGCACGCGAACCACCCGTTCAGGGGTTTTTCTGGTCGCCATCGCGGGCTGGGCCCTCTCGGGCTGGATTTTGCCGGGCGCGCCCCACCACGCCGCCATCGCACGGGATCCCGTCGTGCCCCCCGCCGAGCCCGCCGCGGCTGCCCAGGCCCCGATCCCCACGCAGGCCGAGCTGCTGACCCGCCGCCTCGCCGAGACTTACCGCCGCCTGGTCCGCCGAACCCCGCCCGAGGCCCGGACGGACCTGCTCGCGGAGCTGCTGAGCGACCCGGAGCCCGAGCTCCGCCGCTTGGGCTTTGAGCTTGTGCAGCTCGAACTCGCCGAGGCCCGCCGCCCGGGCCCCCCGGTGCTCGAAGCGGCCCGCGTGCTCCTGAGCGACGCGGACCCGGTCCTCCGCGCCCGGGCCGCCAGCCTGCTGAACCAGCTTGCCGATCCCGCCGTCGCGAGTTCGGTCCTGGTCGCGCTCGAGCGCGAGACGGACCCGGTCGCGGCGAACGAGATGCTCCGCGCGGTCGCCCGCTGGCCCCGCCCGGAAGCCGTCGGCCCCGTCCTCAACTGGATGGAACGCGAGCCCCGAGTCCGCGCCAGCGCCACCGAAACCGCCTGGAGCCTCGAACGCGCCCAAGTCCTCGGCCAGGCCGACCGCGAACGCATCCTCACCGCCCTCCGCGCGACCCCCGCGGGCGAGATGACCCTCGCCGGCGTCCGCTTCCTCGCCCGCTCCAACGTCGCCGCGGACCGGCGACTGCTCGTCGAGCTGCTCACCGGCCCCACGCCCGCGACCCGTGTCGCCGCGGGCGAGGCCCTCGCGCAGAGCCCCGCTCACGTGGACGTTCTGCTCGCCGCCGCCGAGTCCGACGCCCTGCTCGCGCCCCCCGCCGCCGAAGCCGTCGCACGCCACCGACCCGACGCCGTCACCTACGCCCGCCTCCGCCAGATCCCGTTCGAGAACGGCGTTGACCGTTCGGCAGCGCTGTCGCGCGTCGCGGGCGCGATGTGGCCGAGCGAGATCCTCCTCACGGCCGACGCGCTCGAGCGTCTGCCCGCGGGCAACGGGAATGGCAACGGCAACGATCGTGCGCGCGACGAGCTCGACGCCCTGCTCAGCGCCCTGATCGCCCCCGCGCCCGACGCCCCGCACCTGAGCGACCAGGAGCAGGCCCGCGCACGCCGCGACGGGCTGGCGCGCCTCGCCGCCCTGCGTCTAGACGCCGCACGCCCCGAGCCCGCGCTCGCTGCACTCAACGCGATCCCACCGACGACCGAGCCCTCGGCCGGCGCGGAACGCATCGAACGCCTCCGGCTCATCGCCCTGGTCTGGTCCAACCGGATCCCGGCAGCAACCGAGCTCGACGCCCCGCCCTCAAGCTGGTTGGCGGCCCTCGAACGCGCCATCCGCGAGCCCCACGCGCCCGAGATCGTGCGCACCATCCGCGAACGCTTCGACAGCCTGCTCACCCCGACCGAGCGCGACCGCCTCGAACGCCTCGCCGCCCGCCTGCCGACGCCCACGCCCGATCGAGCCGAGATCGAAGACGAGCCCGCGCCGCCCCCGGGCGCCGCCGAACCGCCGATCCCGACCGATCCGGACAACGGCGCCCAGCCGACGCGCTCCCCCGCCCCGATCAACCCGCCCCCGCCGCGCCAAGGCCCGATCTGAATCGGAGTTGAGCCGGGCCTGCCCCGAGCGACAGGGGCGAGCGACATGCTGCTGAACAAACGCGAACTCGACGCGATCAAGAACGGCACGCTCACCGTGCTGTTCCGGCGCTGGCGACGCGCCAGCGTCAAAACCGGCGGCACGCTGCGCACCGCGATCGGTGTCGTCCGGTTCATCCGCGTCGAAGCCATCGATCCCGATCGCGTCCGCGAGATCGAAGTGAAGGCGGCCGGGTTCGCCTCACGCCGAGCCATGCTGGAATCGCTCGATAACCGAGCCGGCGAGCTCTATCGAATCGAACTCGCCCACGACGGCCCGGACCCACGCCTGAACCTCCGCGAGGACACACACATCGATGGCGGTGTCTTCGAAGAACTCCGCGCCAAGCTTGATCGCCTCGATGCTCGCTCCAGCGTTGGCCCATGGACGCGCCGCGTACTGCGCGAGATCGAGCAGCGACCGAACGTTCCCGCGAGAGAGATCGCCGCCAGCACCGGCTACGACAAGGACTGGCTCAAGCTGAACATCCGAAAGCTCAAGAACCTCGGACTGACAATCAGCCATCACCCGGGGTACGAACTCTCTCCGCGAGGCAAGGCCGTGGTGCAACGGCTCCGCCAAACACGGTGACCGTTGTCGTGCCGCATGTCCGCGTCTGGGCTCAGCTCGGCGAGATCGTGCGCCCCAGTCGGCTCAGCACCGACCGCACGCCCGCGCGCGTCGCCACGACCGGCGCGCCAGACTCCCGACGCTCGCTCGGCAACCCGGCGATCGCCTCCGTCGCCGAGCGGAACCCGCCCGTCGGCTCCAGCCCCTGCTGCAACCACTCGTCCCACCGACGATCCAGACGCTTCACCAAACGGCTCGCCGGGATCCAGGGCTCCTCGGCCGGCAGACCCGTCAGCATCGTGTACGCCAGCGATGCCACGCTCCGAAGCTCGTCCACCACAAGCTCGGCGTTCCCATCACCCAGCCCCTCGATCCCACGTCGGAACCCGAACAGCTCGATCGAGACGCACCCGCGCGGGTCCACCAGCACGTCCTGCGCCACGATCGCCCCGTGCCACACGCGCTGCGCATGACCGGCTTCGAACGCCTCCAGCAGATGACGCACGCACCGTTCCGCCTCGTGCGCCCCCAGACGCCCGCCCTTGGCTTCCAGAAGGTCCGCCAGCGTCACCAGCCCGTGCTGATTGCCCGAGTACGGCGCCACCAGCCACCCGCGCTCCAGCCCGTCCAGCCCGTAATGCTCCAGACGCTGCACGTGCAAATGCTGCACGCTCGCCCAGGCCGCGGCTGCCGACAGGAACCGGCGACGATCCCCGCCGTCGTGAAACGGCCCCAGGCGGTACACCAAGTGTGAGCTCTGATCACGCCGATCCAGCGCCAGCCACCGCCCCGCCACCGCGTGCGGCTCCAGCTCCCGAACCAGCTCGAACGGCCCCAACGACCCCGGATCGTGACGCATCCGTCCTGGTACCCCCGATTCGCCCCCGCCCACGCGCCACACGCACGCCGACGGGCCGCGATCGATCCCCGAACACACCGGGGCCATCCGTCCGAGCCCAACTCTAGGCCCGATCCTGACCCCGACACACAAACCCACCCGCAACGACCACCCAAGGCGTCCCCGGGCCCCAATCCATCGGCCGCCACGCTCGAAACACTACAGCCCCTACGACACCACCCACCCATTCCGGCAGGACGTCAATCCAGCTTCGGCATGGTCTATTCCAACCCCAAACCATGAAAACCCCTGATCCCCTCCCCGACCGGCCCAGCAGGTCGGGCAAAGCCCGTTCGGCCACGGGGCGGGTCGCCGGTACAATCCATACACGGGCCTGGGCCCCGAATTCCTGCCCAAGACACGGAGACTGAGGAAATGACCACCGCGTCCACCAACCCCCGACCCGCGACCGCCGTGGACCCACTGAGCCTGATCGACGTCGACCACGTCCGCTTCTACGTCGGCAACGCCAAGCAAGCCGCCACCTTCTACGCCCACACCTTCGGCTTCCAGGTCGAGCAGTTCGCCGACCTCACCACCGGCTCGCGCACCGAAGCCAACTATCTCCTCACCCAGGGCAACATCCGACTCCTCCTCACCACCGGGCTCACACCCGATCACCCCGCCAACGAAGAAGTCCGCCTCTACGGCGACGGCGTCAAGGACGTCGCGATGACCGTCGCCGACGCCGAAGCCGCCTACGAACGCGCCCTCGCCAACGGCGGCAAGTCCGCCTACGAGCCGCGCACACTCAAAGACGACCGCGGCACTGTCACCATGGCCGGCATCCAGACCTACGGGCGGGCCGTCCACTCCTTTGTCTCCCGAACCGGCGACTACGACCTGCCCAAGCTCAAGCAGGGCGGCTCATTCGCACCCGGCTTCAAGCCCATGGGCCCATTCGCCCTCAACGACTACAACCGCAAGAACCCCTGCGGGCTCAAGTTCGTTGACCACTGCGTCGGCAACGTCGAAGAGGGCAAGATGAACCACTGGGTCGAGTGGTACGAGAACGTCCTCGAGTTCAAGATGTTCAAGCACTTCGACGACGCCGACATCTCCACCGACTACTCCGCCCTCATGTCCAAGGTCATGGCCTCGGGCAACCACCTCATCAAGATGCCCATCAACGAGCCCGCGGCCGGGAAGAAAAAGAGCCAGATCCTCGAATACCTTGAGTGGCACAACATGACCCCCGGCGTCCAGCACCTCGCCCTCCGCACCGACGACGAGCTCCACTCCGTCGCCGCCCTCCGCAACCGCGGCGTCGACTTCCTCCAGATCCCCGAAACCTACTACGAATCCGTCTGGAAACGCGTCGAGAGCCTGGGCTGGGAAGTCAAGGAAGACCACGAAAAGATCCGCGACCTCGGCATCCTCGTCGACGCCGACGACGAGGGCTACCTCCTCCAGCTCTTCACCAAGCCGCTGCAAGACCGCCCGACCCTGTTCTTCGAAATCATCTGCCGCCGCGGGAGCCAGAGCTTCGGCAAGGGCAACTTCAAGGCGCTGTTTGAGGCGCTGGAGAAGGAGCAGGAGCGGCGGGGGAATCTGTAGCAGTAAACATATTATGCATATCGAAAAATTACTTCGATCAAACGAGTTTTTGTCCGCCGTGCAAAAAATAAAACGAAGGGCCGATCGAGAGACCGGATATCGGCATCTTTATGATATATTTGTAGACAAGGGAATACTAAAAAACCTTATCCTTAATGAAAATCAGATCATATCAGGACGTCGGGGCGTAGGAAAAACGCACCTGCTGGCATATTATTTTGACCACCTAGCCCAGAACGAGCCCGGCATGATTGTCCAAAGCCACGACTGTAGCCGGCTATCCAGTGGACTAATGTCCAGAGCCAGTAGCGAGAAAAATGTTGCAATAAATATTTTTAATGAATTATTGCAAGATATAATTAATAAATGCTTTGATTATCTAGACCAAATTGAGATTTTGTCACATCGCGAAGAAGCTGGAAAATGCGTTTTGGCCATGCTTGACAGCGCCAGCAATGACGGCGGCAATGATTCATCATTCGACATCCGAAATATTTCGAGTACGACCAGCAAGTTTATTCAAAAGACGCGAAGTTCAGGAATGTGCATACTCATAGATGAATGGGCTGCTATACCAAAGAATGCACAGCCATACGTAGCAGAACTTTTTAAGCGAGTATTTTTTAATATACCTGAGTTTAGTGTAAAAATTGCGTCAGTCTCACACCAGCAAAAATTCTCATTATCTACTGATGACGGCGTAATCGGCATCGAGACTGGTGCAGATATGTTTAGCAATGTTGATCTTGACAAGCACTTTGTATGGGAAGAGGATGAAGCTGGCGCATCAAGCTTTTTTGCACAAATGCTTTATAATCACTTAGCAAAAGAAGGTGGCCTATCTTGGGTTCTTGACGTAACGCCACCACAAAAGCAAGCGACTATACTATCACTCTTTACACAAGAAAATGCATTTAATGAATTATGTCGTGCAACAGGAGGAAATTGCAGAGATTGCCTAAATATATTTATCAACGCTCATGCTGAACATCTTCGTCGAGAAGGTGATGTGAAAATTAGCATTCCGAGCGTCAAGCGGGCCTCTGAAACATGGTATAGAACCGATAAACTTCGCCATATCCAGAGCAGCAAGCCTAAATTGGAAGATTTTTTAAACTATCTTATACAAAACATAATTCGAGATAAGAGATCGAAGACTTTCATGGTGAGCTATAAAGATATCAACCATCCCATTCTGCTTGATTTATTCTCAGCGAGACTACTACACCCAACTCAAATTGTCTGGTCGCATCCAGACCAGCCCGGAGAGCCATATCATCTTGTTACCATAGATTATGGGTGTTACGTTTCAATCAAAGGCTCCTCCGCCACCCCTTCGCAGATGTTTATTTTTCCGACCCATAACGAATCAGAGGATGAAATTTATGACGATCTAGTTCCCTACGATGACAGGAGGAGCATTCGTCGAATTGTTGTCACTCGCAATGATTTAGATCGTTTTCAGGCAGCATGCGACTAGCGAGATGGATTCTTTAATCGCATATTTTTTTACAAACTTTTGAATGCCTCACGCGACGATATATTAGTAATCGCGAAATAGCTGGCCAAGTGACTTCCCCATCGGGCCGGGCCGTACGGTAGAATTGGGGAATTTGCCAACGACGATAGCTGCTCCTTGCGCCGTAAAAAAACCGATCTGACCATCACGAGAGGTCCAACATATAACCGCATCTTTCTACAACTCCGGCATCGCAGCCCCCCGCCCCCGCTACACCGCCCCCGACTGGGCGCTCGAGCTCGTCGCTCTCGCCGGGCTGCTGGCGATCTACGTGGTCCTCATCGCCCACTGGTCGGCTTTGCCCGAGCGGGTGCCGATGAAGTTTTCGCTTGCCGGGCAGGTCACCTCGACCGGCCCCAAGGCGGCGGCGATCGTCCTCCCGCTCGTGCTCACCTGGGTCTACGGCATCCTCACCGTCGTGGACTTCCTCCCGATGGGCATGCGCAACTACTTCGGCCCGCGCACGCCGACGAACTGGGCCCGCCAAGCCGTCCTCACGCGCCGACTGCTGCTGAGCCTCAAGCTCGTGGTCGCGTGGACCATGGCCGGCGCGATGCTGGACATCTGCCGCGTCGCGATCCACGGCGGCACGGGCTCCACCTGGATCGCCCCCGCCCTGTTCACCATGCTGCCCGTGCTGATCGCCGGGTATCTCTACCTCGCCTGGCGCTCGGCCCAACTCGCCCACGCCGAAGCCGACCACCTCACCCCGTAACCCCTCACCCCTCCCCCGCAACCGCCGCCAGAAGCCGCGCCGCGAGCGCCGACTCGCCCCGATCGAACCGGAGTTCCAGCCTCGGGCGCACGACCGCGCACGGCCACCGCACCGGCTCGATCCCGCGGAGCTTGGACCAGTCTTTCTCCGTCACCACAATCCGCTCGGCCCGGCTGCCACGGGCCAGATCGATCAGGCGTTCCACCGTCCGCGGCGCGAACGGGTCGTGATCGGGCAGGACCATCTCGCCGACCAGGCTCCCCCCGGCCGCCTGGCGCGCGCCGCGGAGGAACCCGTCCGGGCTCCCGATCGCGCAGCACGCCACGACACGGCGCGCGCGCAGATCCTCCACCTCCAGCTCACGATCCTCGCCCGCCTCGGACACCCAGAGCCCACCCCACGCATGCCGACAGACCGCGATCGGCTCCGGGCCCCCCGCGTCCACCACCTCGCGCGAAAGCCGATCCACAAACGACGCCGGCACCAGCTCCGCGTGCGTCAGCACCACCGCGTCCGCCCGCTTCAGCCACGACACCGGCAGCCGCAGCCACCCCGCCGGCAGCAGCCGATCCCGCGTCGCGGGGCGCGCGCAATCGATCAGCACCACATCGAGCGCGCGCGCCAGGCGTCGGTGCTGGAACCCGTCATCAAGCACAACACAGTCCGCCGCCCCCGGCTCGCGCTCCAGCAACTCGCGCACGCCCGCCGCCCGGTCGGGCTGCGCGACGATCGGCGTCTCGAGCCCCTCACGCTCGAACAGCCGCCGGTATTCGCCCTCCTCGTCGCTCTCGCCGGACCCGCGTTTGCGGTAGCCACGCATCGCGATCATCGGCTTGCGCCCGCCCGCGCGCAGCGTGCGCACGCACCACGCCACCATCGGCGTCTTGCCCGTCCCCCCCACCGTCAGGTTCCCGACACTCACCACCGGGATCGGCAAGCGCGCCACACGCGCCGCGTTGTCGTACTTCGCCTGATCGAGCCGAAGCCCGAGCGCGTACAGACGCGACAGCCCGCGCCCCAGGACCCCCGGCACCGGGCCCGGCGGGCAACGCGGCACGCCCGTCTCCCCCAGGCTCAAGGTCGCCCGGTCGCTGATCGGACGCCCGCTCACGAGCCCCCGCCCCGCTCGGCTTCGGGCTCGGATTGCCCGCCCTCGCGCTCGGCTCGTTCCTTCGCGAGCCGGGCCGCGAACTGCGCGCGCAGCTCACGCAGGTGCGCCCGAGTCTCGGCCCGCGACGCCTGGTGCAGGCGAACCGTGTTCATCGCGTCGATCCACGCGACCAGCATCACGATCACCAGCAGCCCGATGATCAGCAGCCAGACCAGCGTGAACGTGCGCGCGTCGGCGGTCGTCGCGACGCCAAACGCGTAGGCGAGCAGCGGCACCGTGCACATCATCAGCACCGCGTTGACCGACCGGATCCGGCGCCTGCTCGCGGGTGTCTCACGAGAGCGACGGATCACGCCGAGATGGGCCGCGATGATCAGCAGCGTCACCCCCGCGAGCGGGAAGACGAACCACGCGGGCAGCAGCGGCGTCGGCGAGGCGTCCTGCGCCAGCGTCCAGAAACTCGGGATCGTCCCGGGGATCATCACCCGTCAGACTAGCGTGCCCAACGCTTACGCGCCCGGAACACCGAACGACGCGAGGCGATCCCGCAGGCGGGACATCGGCAGACCCATGATCGTCGTCGGGTCGCCGTCGTACTCGATCGGCCACCCGGCGTCGAGACGCTCGGCAAGGTTGTACGCCCCGGCCTTGCCCGCCCACTGACCGCTCTCGAGATACGCGCGGAGTTCGTCCTCCCCCGGATCGCCGAAACGCACCTCGGCCCGGTCCACGAACAGCTCCCGCTGCCCCGTCTCGGCGCACAGCAGCGCCACGCCCGTCAGCACCTCGTGACCACGCCCGCCCGCCGAGTGCGCGATCAGCGAGCGGAGCGTCGCCTCCGCCTCCGCACCGTCCCGAGGCTGCCCGATCAGGCGACCCTGCACCACGCAGACCGTGTCGGCCCCCAGAACGACGGTCGGCCGTTCCCCATCGGGCGTCGAACGCTCCAGCCCCGCGAGCCCAGCCCGGGCTTTGAGATAGGCGAGCGCCGCGACCCAAGCCGTGGGCGTGACCGCGCCGGGGGCGAGGACGCCGTCGTCCACGCCCGGGTGGGCCGCGTCGTGCCCGACGCCCGCGTCCGCGAGCAGCGAACGCCGACGCGGGCTCTGGCTGGCGAGCAGCAGGCGACGCCGACGCGGGGCTGGCTTGGCCAACCCGGGGGCAGCCGGATCGGGCGAGGATGGGTCGGGTTGGATCGCTTCGAGCGTCATGCGTTGCATCAGTCTACCGGACGCGCCGGACGCTGAACGCAGTCAATCGGCTCGGATCGCGCGGAATGTGCGCCAAGTTTTCGCTACCGTGCCGGCATGAGCCCCCACGAGGCACGAATGCCGCACGCCCACCTCTGCCAGCTCGACCTTGTTTGGGAAGATCGGCACGCGAATTTCCGCGCGGTCGAAGAGGCCCTGGACGCCGCCGACCCTCACCCGGGGGATCTGATCGTCTTGCCGGAGCTGTTCGATTCGGGCTTCAGCCTCAACGTCGATCGCACGCGGGACAAGGACCGGGAGACGCTCGGGTTCCTGCTCCGCCTCGCGGATGATCTCGGGTGCACGGTCCACGGCTCGCGCACCGTCCGCGACTGCGACTGCACCCACGCCGAGAATCGCGCGAGCGTCACCGCGCCGGGCGAGCACGCGGGTGCTGAGCCGCGCGTGCTCTGCGAGTACGCGAAGATCCACCCGTTCACCTACGGGCGCGAGCCGGAGGCGTTCGTCGGCGGGAACACGGTGACCACCTACCCGTGGGCGGGGCTGACCGTCTGCCCGGCGGTCTGCTACGACCTGCGTTTCCCGGAGCTGTTCCGGCGCGGGCTGGCGATGGGCGCGGAGGTGTTCGTGATCGGCGCGAACTGGCCGGCGGCTCGTCAGCACCACTGGCGTGCGCTCGCGATCGCCCGCGCGATCGAGAACCAGGCGTTCGTGCTCGCGGTGAACCGGGTGGGCCAGGATCCGCACCTCGCGTACGCCGGGGGCTCGATCGCGGTCGGGCCGAAGGGGGAGATTCTCGCCGAGGGGGACGACCGGGCGCGGGTGCTGAGCGTGCCGATCGATGTCGAGACGGTGCGCGCGTGGCGTTCGGAGTTCCCGGCTTGGCGGGACGGGCGTCTCTGATCCACGAATCGCTCGGAAAACACCGGGCTGTTTACGCCGTCGCGTGCTCGCGCGTCGCGAGGGTCAGGACGTTGCGCTGCGTGCGTTCATCGCCCTGGAGTTCGCCCGTGATGCGCCCGTCGGCCATCACGAGCACGCGATCGGACAGCGCGAGCAGTTCGGGCATCTCGCTGGAAACGAGCAGCACGCCGAGCCCGCGGGCGGCGGCGGCGCGGATGAGCTTGTAGATCTCGGCCTTGGTGCCGACGTCGATCCCGCGCGTCGGCTCGTCGAGCAGCAGCACGCGGGTTTGGCGCCCCATCCATCGCGCGATGAGCACCTTCTGCTGGTTCCCGCCGGAGAGCGCGTCGGGCACGTCGCGCGGGCTCGACGCCTTGACCTGCAGATCGCGCATGCGCTCCTCGATCAGCGCCGACTCGCTCGACAGACGGCGCACCAGTCGCCACCGCGCCAGCGTCGGCATCTCCGGCACCACCAGGTTCTCCCCGATGCCGAGCTGAAGGAACAGCCCCTGCAAACGCCGATCCTCCGGCACATAGCCGACTTGATGATCGATCATCGCGCGCGGGCGGCGCATCGGCACGTCCTCACCGCCGACGCGCATTCGCCCGGTCGCGCGCGGGTCGAGCCCGAAGATCGCGTCGAGCAGCTCGCTCCGCCCCGCGCCGACCAGACCGCCGACGCCGACGACCTCGCCCGCGCGCACGCGCAGCGTGACGCCCTCCAGCAACCCCGGGCTCCGCAGATCTTCCACTTCCAGCAGCGGTGCCGAGGCGTCCGGGTTCTTCGCGGGACCGTTCGCATACCCGTTGGAACCCGAGCCTTCGCCCGCGATCGCGCGGATCGCCGCGGCTTCCTGCGTCAGACGTTTGCTCCCGCCCGCGCCGGCTTCCTCGGCCGCGCCGGCGTCGCGATCATCCGCGGACCGAGCCGATTCCGGGACCAGCCGCCGACCGAGCATCTGCTCGACGAGCGCTGGCTCGTCCATGTCCTTCACCTCGCTGGTCGCGACGTACTTCCCGTCGCGCAGCACCGTCACCCGGTCGCAGCACGCGAAGATCTCGCCCATCCGGTGCGAGACATAGATCACCGTGATCCCCTCGCCCGCGAGCTGGCGCGTGATCTCCAACAGACGGTCCGCCTCGGCGACGCTGAGCGAACTCGTCGGCTCGTCGAACACGATCACCCGCGGCGCGCTCCCGCCCTCGGCCGACCGATCGTCGAGGGCGGCCGCGATCTGACAGATCTGCCGACGCCCCGGCGGCAGCTCGCCGAGACGCCGACGAACGTCGATCCCCGGATCGAGACGGTGCACCAAAGCCGCGGCACGCTCGCCCATCGCCCGGTAATCCACCATCCCGAGGCGCGTCCGCGGGATCGCGTGCAGGCAGAGATTCTCGGCGACAGACAGGTTCGGGCACTGCGCCAGTTCCTGGTGCACGATGCGCACGCCGGCGGCGAACGCGTCGTCCAGATTGCCCGGCTTGAGCTCGCGCCCGTCGACCGTGACCGCGCCCTCGTCCTGACGGTGCAACCCGGCAATCACCTTGCCCAGCGTGCTCTTGCCCGCGCCGTTCTCTCCCATCAGTGCGTGCACCTCGCCCGCGCGGAACGCGACCGAGACGCGGCTCAGCGCCTGCGTGCTCCCGAACCGTTTGCTGATGCCCCGCGCGATCAGCCTGTCGCCCGATGCCGGGGCACGCGTCTCGCTGTCACGCTCGCTCATGCCGTCGCTCCGGGTGAACGCCCCACGCCGACGCGTTCGGAGAAAAACGCGGGGAGGCGATCAGGCCTCCCCGCGCAAGCGATTCAACACTTGCCGCGGCTCAACACGCCGCGGGGCTCAGTTCCCGCCGGAACGCTCGCTCAGCCACCGGTTCCAACGCCCCGTGAACTCGTCGGCGTTCTCGCGCGTGACCACCTCCATCGGCGCGGTCACGATCTCTGTTTCGGGCGACTGATTCAGATGGATCTTGTTGAAGATCATCCGCACGCTCTCGTAGCCCCAGCCGAAGTACGGCTGCCCGACCAGCACGTCCACCTGCCCGGCCTTGAGGTAGTTCAAAGGCAGCGGCAGCGGGTCCATGCTGACCACCTTCGCGTTCTGGTGAATCCCGTCGAGCGCGTTCTCGGTGTAGAGCGGCCACCCGCCGACCAACGCCCACCCGGTGATCTGCGGGTTCGCGGTCTGCACCTGCTGCATCCGCGCCGCGGCGTCGTTGGCGGTCTCGGGGTGGTAGTAGACGTCAAGGATGCGGATGCCCGGGTGGCGTGCCGCCTCGTTGCGCACGCCGCGGACGCGGGCCTGGAGGTTAGTCGCGGTCTGGTTCCCCGCGAGCACCGCGACGACGCCCTCGCCGCCCATCACCTTGGCGAGTTCGGCCATCACGCGCGCGCCGGCGGCTTCGTCGTCCACGCCGTAGTACGCCATCCGGTCGCTGCCGGGGATGTCGGAGTCAAACGTCACGACCGTGACGCCGTTGCGCACGGCCGAATTGATCGCCGAGCGGAGCAGGTTGGGGTCGCTGGCGCTGATCGCGATCCCATCGACGCCGCCGGAGGAGACGAGGTTCTCGACGAACGTCGCCTGCTGCTGAGCGTCTTCGGTGTTGGGGGTGCGCCAGTTGATGTCGATGCGCACGCCGTGCTCGCGCGAGAGGTCGGCCGCGGCCGCCTCCGCGCCGGCGCGAGCGGCCTGGAAGACCGGGTTCCCCTGGCTCTTGGCGATGACGCCGATGACGTAGCGCCGGTCGGCCTGCGAGCCGCCGCTCCCGCGTGCGCCGTCTCCGGAGGCGCCCTCGCCCGAATCGGTCCCGCCGTTCCCACACCCCGCGAGCAGACCGGCCGCCAGAAGCGCGAGCCCGCCGACTGCCGCCCCGCTCCACGATTTCCGCATGATGTTCATGGTTCGCATCTCCCGCAAACGCTCGTCGTTGAACACGCGCGGGTCATCGCCCGCGCGCGCCGAGCCTGGACTTGGCCTGGTCGATCACGACCGCCAGGATAATCGCCGCACCCATCACAATCTGGTTATATTGCTGATCGATCTCCAGGATGAGCATCCCGTTATTGATCAGCTGGATGATGATCGCCCCGAGCACCGCCCCGAGGGCCGTCCCGCGCCCGCCCATCAGCGACGCCCCGCCGATGACCGTCGCCGCGATCACCTGGAGCTCATACGCCGTCCCCGCCCCGGGCTCGGCCGCCCCGAAGTACCCGCAGTAGATCGCCCCGCTCAGCCCCGCGAGCATCCCCGCGAGCGTGTACACGAGGATCTTGACGCGTCCCACCGGGATCCCGGCGTATCGCGCCGCCGTCTCGTTCCCCCCGATCGCGAACACCCGACGCCCGAACACCGTCCGCGAGAGCACGAACACCCCCGCCACGCCCACCAGCAGCATCACGATCACCGGCACGGGGTAGACCCCGAACAGCTCGGCTTTAAAAAACCCGCTGGTGTACGAGCTCGGGAAGTTCCCGATCGACTGCCCTTTGCTGAGCACGAAGATCAGCCCGCGCAGCGCGGCCATCATCCCAAGCGTGATCACGAACGGATGCACGCGGAACCCGACGATCATCACCCCGTTCGCCAGCCCGCAGGCCGCCCCGACTAGACAACACACCCCCACACCCACCGGCACGCTCACCCAGAACCCGACCGTCGGCTCCAGGGTCGACATCGCCATCGCGCCCACGTAAGCCGCCAGCCCGTAGATCGACCCGATCGACAGGTCGATCCCCGCGAGCACGATGATCGCCGTCATCCCGACAGCCATGATCGCGATGAAGCTCGCCTGCGTCGCGATCTGTGTCAGGTTCGTGACGTTTAGAAACCGGTTCACGCGGACGCGGACGACCACATTCCGCTCGCCCGTGGTCGGGCTGGTGGTCAGCTGCGGGCGCTGCTCGGGCGCGAACACCCTCTCGCGCGACCCGTCGCGGACGACGATGCTCTCATCGGCGCGAACCTCGACCTCGGCGTTCAAGGGCACCGCGTGGCGCACACGCTGCTCGGACGTGCCGCCGAAGAACGCGAGCGCGGCGGCCATCAGCACGATAACCAGGAGCAACCCGGACTCCTGCGCGCCGAAGAAACGCCGAAAGGCGCCGCGGGTGCGACCGGGGTTGCTCGTCTCTGCCGCCTCGCCCACCGGGCCTCCTCGCGCTGCACGCCTGACCGCTCAACCCCGGGCGCCGCGGCCCGCGAACCCCCGCGCCGTCGGCGCACACGCTCAGTCGATCGTCTGCACGAATCGGCTCCGGAAGCGGTTGATCAGGTTGATGCTCTGCGGGCTGTTGTTGGAGGGGTTGTTCGGATCGGTCGTCGCGAAGAACGTTTCGTGCAAGTTGCCCGTCAGGAACCGGGCGCTGCCGTCCGTGAAGACGAAATTTCCGCCGTCGCGCCCGTGATTGTCGAGGCGATGGTACTCACCGGGCACCGCGTCCGGAGGCCCGACACGGTTACCGCCGCCCGCACCGTACCAAGACAAAGTGGAAAAATCTGGACCCGTGGTCTCGTCGCCCCAGATCGGTGCGGGCGTCACGATCTCCGCTTCGTTGGACTTCAGGCCCACGATATACAGATACCCGATATTCCAAGGCGCAACCTCGATCGCCGAGCCCGGCGTGATCGGACGCGTTGTGAACTGTCCCCATGCACCTTGCTGCGGGTTGAGGAACGTCGGACGCACATAGGCAATGCGCTGGCTTGGACAACGCAGCATCCCGAAGCCATCGGCGTAGTCGGTCAGCGGCGGCTTGATCTGGAACCGACGCTGCGCGTTGATCGGCACCAGAAGGTCCGTCGCGTTGCCCACGCTCGCGAACTGCGGGTGCCGGAACGATGGGGCGGGGGTCCCACCAAGATCGCTCCGCTGCTCCTCGGTCCCTTCTTGGTAGAAGCTGAATAACCCCGCCACGCCGCCGAACGCGTTCTGCCCATTCATCGCTTGATTGCCCGTGGGATTCCGACGGAGACGTCGGGCTGCAGCTTCGCGCTGGAACGCGACCGGGTCCGACAGGTTCGGCGGGAAGACCGGGTACCACTCGTTCTGATCGTTCGCGTAGAACGTCATAATCAACCCGGTCTGACGCACGTTGCTCAGACAGACCGCGCGACGCGCCGACTCCCGGGCGATCCCCAGCGCCGGCAGCAAGATCCCGATCAACAGCGCGATGATCGCGATCACCACCAGCAGCTCGATCAGCGTGAACGCCCGCGACCCCCGACAACGCTGCACCCGCATCATCAACGACCTCAACTTTCCGGTTCGCCCCGACCCATCCGACACCGGGTATGACCTGAACCCCCAGGAAACGGGGCCGAACGCCCGCCCTTGACACCCTAGCCTAACCGACACCCATGGCTCACGCCAGCGTGCCCCAAACACCGCCTGCCGCCCCAGAGCATAAAAGAAGACGCCATGCCAACGCAAACCCCAGCCCGCAGCCCCTCCCGAAGCACCACCCCCGGGATTCAACCGCCCCGGATCGCGGGCATGCACGCCCGAACCCCCCGCGGCTTGGTCGTCTCAGCACTGGTGCTGTTCATCCAGGTGTTTTCCATCACCCCTGCGCTCGGAGGCGAACCGGTGAAGGCGAGAGACCCGTTCGGACAGGTCGTCCCGATCTCGGGCGCGATGGGGCTGGCCGACCTGGTGCTGGATCTGGCGCCGGGCGAGGCGAGCGAGGTCGAAGCGGAGGTCTGGTCGCACGAACTCGAGGACTGGTTCCGCGTGCCGCTGCTCCCGCGAACCAAGCCGGGAGCCGACCCGCGGGACCCGTCAGCCCCGGTCCGCTGGCAGGCGCGCGTCCGCCTCGGGCCCGCGCCCGAGGGCACGCCCGAGGTCCGAGCACGGCTTTTCATCACCCCCGCCAGCCCGGCCGGACGCCCCGCCGTGCTCGACCTGGAAGGCAACGCGACCGTCGCGCCGAATCTGGCGACACCCGACTGGGCGAAGGGCGCGGTCTACTACCAGATCTTCCCCGAGCGGTTCCGCAACGGGAACCCCGGCAACGACCCCGGCGGCCCGTTCGTCTACCGCATGCCCTGGGGGGCGGACTGGTACACCGTCTCCGATGAAGAACTCTCGGTCAACAAAGCCGCCGCCATGGCGCGCGGCGACCGGATGTCCTTCAACCGGCCCGCGGGGCTGCTGTACGACGTCGTCTGGCACCGACGCTTCGGCGGCGACCTCCAGGGCGTCGTCGAGAAGCTCGACCACATCGCCTCCCTCGGCGTCGACGCGATCTATTTCACCCCCATCTTCGACGCCCCGAGCATGCACAAGTACGACGCCGCCGACTTTGCGCACATCGACCCCACACTCGGACACCCCGGCACGCTCGACCCGCACCGCCCGCCCGCGTCGGCACCGTTCGATCCGTTCGACGAGACCACCTGGGCGTGGACCGAGGCCGACCGGTACTTCATCGAAGTCGTGATCCCCGAGGCGCGCGCACGCGGGCTGCGCGTCGTGCTCGACGGTGTGTGGAACCACACCGGGCGCGAGTTCTGGGCGTTCCGCGATCTGGTCGAACGCGGGCGCGAGAGCGCGTTCAAGGACTGGTACGCCGGCGTGCGCTTCGACGCCGAGGGGCGCCTCGTCTCGTGGCAGGCGTGGGACCGTCCCAACGGGCACCTGCCCAAGTTCCGCCAGACGCCCGAGGGCGACCTGGTCGAGCCCGTCAAACGCCACATCTTCGCCGTCACGCGCCGGTGGATGGACCCCGACGGGGACGGCAACACCGCGCGCGGGATCGACGGGTGGCGGCTCGACGTCGCGGCGGAGATCGGCATTCCCTTTTGGCGCGACTGGCGTGCGCACGTCCGCGGGATCAACCCCGACGCGGTGCTCATCGCCGAGATCTGGTACGACGCCGCCCCGAGCTACTTCCACGGCGTCGCGTTCGACGCGCAGATGAACTACCCGTTCGCCTACCCGGTCACATCCTGGCTGGGCTCGGCTCCAGAAGTCACGGCCGACGCCCTCTCACGCGGGCTGCGCGCGGTCTTCAACAACCCGCCCCATCACGACCTGGCGCAGATGAACCTCGTGGACTCGCACGACGTGGAGCGCATCGCGAGCATGATGCATAACCCAGGGCGGACCTACGAGCAAGGGGCCGCGATGCACAACGATCCGGATCCGGATTACGACCCGGGTCGCCCATCGCCCGAAGCGTTCGACCGCGCGGTGCTCTCGACGGCTCTGCTCGCGACTTATCAGGGTGCGCCGATGTTCTACTACGGCAACGAGTTCGGCATGTACGGCGCCGACGATCCGGACAACCGCAAGCCCGTCCCCTGGCCCGACCTCCCGCCCCCCGAGCGGGGCGAGGACGCCGCCGATCTGGAGATCCTGGAACGCACACGCGCCTGGCTGACGCTCCGCCAGCACCCCGAGGCCGGCCCGATCCTCCGCTTCGGCGACACACGCCACCTTCCTACCACCGACCCGGCCCTGTTCATGTTCGAACGCAGCCTGAACGGCGACCGGGTCGTGGTCCTGATCAACGCGGGCGAGGCCGAGAGCAGCATGCAATCCGTCGCCGATGGCTCGCGGCTGGACCCAAACCCCATGCAAAACCCAACCGCGATGCTCGTGCTGAACAACCGGGTGCGGATCCATACCCCCGCACGATCGGCCCAAGCCTGGCTGATACCCCGCGAGGGGGGGGTTCGCGGGCAGTTCCCGAACGATTTCTGACCGGAAGATCCAAAATAAAATTGTGGCTTGCGGAGGGGGTTTCTGCTCGCGTGTTGCGGCAAAACGTGATAGATTAGAGTCAGAACACCCCCTCGTGCGGGGTGTTCGCGTCGGCATTTGTCCGGAGCTGTTTGGAGGGTCCGGGATGGCGTGCCCCCGCAGCCAGCTTCGTGGTCGACGGCGTATGCGGCGAGAGAGTCACCTTTACCTTTGACGGGAGTGATGCAGATGCGGAAGACCACGTGTTTGGGTGCGGCGGCGCTGATGGCGCTGTCCGGCCTTGCTGTCGCGCAGCCCACGCTGAACGGGCAGCTCACCGGCGACGAGGCGATCTACGGCCCGGCGCTCTGGACCAACACCAACCCCACCCAGTTCGGCGACGCGCAGCCGACCGATCCGTGCACCGAGGACGCGTCGTTCATCGCCGACGCCCCCAACGTCGTCACCGGCTTCGAGGGCGCGATCCCCCTGTCGGCGATCGGCAATCCTGCGGGCCCGATCCGCCTCAAGGTCATGATCGTCAGCGACAACTTCGACTTCATCAGCAACCAGACCTCAGGCGACCTCGGCGCGATCGGCGCACCGAACATCGGCGACCCCCGCGGCACCGATTTCAACGGCTTCAGCGGCGCCCAGTTCGTCACCGTCACCCACACCGCGGCGTTCCCCCCCTCGGTCGACGGCACCAACGACGGCGCGGCCGTCTACGGCAACGCCCTGTACGTCCAGCAGCAGGCGACCGGCTTCGGCGACAACACCAACCCCGATCCCGGCTTCGGGCTCGGCGCCGAGATCGACAACATCTACGCCTCCACCGACAACGACAACCTCTACATCTTCATCGCCGGCAACCTGAGCGACAACTTCTCCAGCCGACTGCTGATCTTCATCGACACCAACGGCGCCACCGGTCAGAACCAGCTCCGCGGCGACAACGCCGACATCTCCTTCGACCGACTCAACCGCATGGGCAACAGCGAGGAAGGCGTGACCACCGACGGCATGGTCTTCGACGCCGGCTTCAGCGCCGACCACGTCTTCAGCTTCATCCTCGGCAACGCCGATCCCGACACCTTCACCCCCGCCAGCATGTTCGCAGACTACGCCGAACTGCCCACCACAGGCGGCGGCTTCGGCGAGTTCATCGGCGATGGACTCACCGGGCTCGGCTTCCCCGCGATCTCCGATCTCACCTACGGCGATTTCGCGTTCGACAACTCCAACATCGGCGGCGTGCTCGCCCTCTGCCCGCCCCCCACCGGCAACCCCAACGTGTCCAGCGGTTCCGAGATGAACCAACTCTTCGGCTACATCGACGAGAACACCAACAAGATGTACCTGCTCATTACGGGCAACCTTCAGAACAACGGCAACACCCTCAACCTCTTCTTCGACGTCGCGCCCGGCGGACAGGGCGCCACCTTCCCGCTCTCGGGCACCAACGTCGATATCGACTTCGGCGGGCTAAACCGAATGGGCGACGGCAACATCGGTAATCCGCCCGTCTTCACCGACGGCGTCATCCTCGAGCATGACGCCAACTACTGGATGAGCTTCAAGATCTTCGACACCTCCAACCCCCAGTACTTCGTCAACGCCGCACCGCTCCGCACCGCCGGCTTCCCCATTCTCAACAGCTTCGGCGCCCCGTTCGACTTCGGCGGGTTCTTCGGCGGGCCCAAGGCGACGACCGACATCGACTTCAGCGGCCCGCGCCTGGACTTCCAGGATGACACCTCGACCAACGCCGCCATCTTCACCCAGTACGGGCCCCGCATCGCAACCAACAACACCCACGGCGTCTTCTTCGATCCCATCAACTTCCCCAGCGTCATCCCGCCGGTCTCCGGGCTGATCCTCGCGGAACTCGATAACTCCAACGTCGCCGGCGTCACCAGCACCGACGGCTCCACCGCTGACACCGCGACCACCGGCATGGAGTTCGTCCTCGACATGGACGAACTCGGCTGGGACGGCACGTCCACCGTCCGCGTCATGGGCTGGATCGCCAGCGGCAACTACAGCTTCATCTCCAACCAGGTCATCGGCGGGCTGCCCAGCGAGTTCGACTTCGCCAACATCGGCGAGGTCCGCGGCACCAACTTCCAGGCGATCGCCGGCAACCAGTACGTGGTCATCCCCGTCCGCACCGGCTCCAGCAGCGAGCCCTGCGAAGAGTTCGACCTCACCAACCCCTCGCTCCAGCCCAACAGTCCGGACGGGCAGATCAACTCGTTCGACCTCAGCCTCTACATCAACCTGTGGCTCGCCGGCGACCCCGCCGCCGACCTCACCGGCCCCTCGCTCCAGCCCAACAGCCCGGATGGGCAGGTCAACTCGTTCGACCTTAGCTACTACGTCAACGGCTGGCTGGCGTTCCAGGGCGCTTGCCCGTAACCAACCTGTCGAGCATCTGACGGCATCGCATGATGCAGCCCGCCCCGGATCGCCCCGGGGCGGGCTTTTTTTCATAGCCGCCGATCAGCGCACTCGGCGAAACACAACGGCAGGTTCACGACACACTCCGCCTCAACCACTCACGCCCGGCGGTAGTTGGCCGACATGAAGCGGAACCATGCGCCGTCATCGCCCAGCATCTCGGCATACATCGCGCGCTCGTCGGGCGATCGAACCTCGATCACGTCGCGGTACCGCGCGGTCTTCGTCGGCTCGACCATGCTCGGCCCCGTCGTTTCCAGCGGAAGCACGCGGCGCTGGTCGTCGAGCTGACCTTCGTACAAGAACATGTGCGTCATCGGTGAGCCGATCCACGTCCCCACGAATCGCTGGCGAGCGGGGTCGTAGCCCAGCGTCATGATCGCGTGCATCGTCTGACCGTCCGGCATCCGCCCCTCGTTCTCGCAGACGATCCAGAGCTCGCCCAGTGCGCGAATAACCTCGCGCCCCGACGCCTCCATCGCCGGCTTGTCCGGGCCCATGAAGCACGAAGACGTGTACGCCCACGATCCAACCAACTCGCGCAGCCAGGCGTGCTCCTGCGTCGGTTCACTTTGCATAGCATCCTCCTTTGCTCATCGCCTGCTCCCAGAGAGGTCCCATCGCAGCAGATGCCCGAGACTAACCGCGCACGAATCCAGCCTCAACGCGGCGGCCCTCAACGGGCCCAAATCCCATGAAAACAAGAAGAACCCCCCGCCCTACGGGGGCGGGGGGTCCGGGTAGAAAGGGCGGATGGATCGTCGAGCGCCTCAGGGACAAACGCCTTGCTGCTCGAGCCAGAAGCCAACGTAGTAATTCAAATCGAATACGTTGACGGTGCCGTCGGGCACGCCGTCGAGTGCGGCCCCGGTCAGGTCCGCCGCGGGGTCCGCGGCGAGCCAGAGCCCGACGTAGTAGTTCAGATCGAAGGAGTCGATAACCCCGTCCGGCACGCCGTCGAGCGCCGGCCCGGTCAGGTCGCCCTCGCAGACGACGCCGTCGCTCGGGCACGTGACCCATCGGGCCATGCTCGCCGTGGGCGAACCGCCCGCCGAGCTGAAACCGCCGCCGGCGTAGAGCGCGGCACCGTTGCCGTCGTCAAAAGACGCCAGGCGGATCACGAGGCTGTTCATCCCCACGCCGCTCGGGCCTTCCATCGCCGACCAGTCGCTCCCATCCCAGCGTGCGACGCGGTTGACGGTGTGCCCACCCGCGGTGGTGAACCCGCCGCCGGCGTAGAGCGCTTCGCCGTTGCCGTCATCAAAGACCGTCAGTGTGTAGACCACGCTCGGCAGCCCCGTCCCCCCGGGCGCGGTCAGTGTGGACCACTCGTTGCCGTCCCACTTCGCGATGCGGTTCGCGGTCAAGCCGCCGGCCGTGATGAAGTTCCCCGCGACGTAGAGCGCCGCCCCGGTGCCGTCGTCGAAGACCGCCATGCTGTTGACGGCACCGTTCACGCCCGTCCCCGACGCCCCGCTCAAGGGCAACCACGACGTGCCGTCCCACTTCGCGACGTTGCTGACCGAAACACCACCGGCCGACGCGAACGAGCCGGCGGCGTAGAGCGCGGGCCCGTTGCCGTCGTCGAACACCTCCAGGTGGAAGACGCCCCCGCTGCTGACCCCCGTGCCGCTGGGACCGGCGAGCGTGGACCACGACGTGCCGTCCCACCGCGCGATGCGGTTGACCCCCATGCCCCCGGCCTGGCTGAAGTCGCCGCCGACGTAGAGCGCTTCACCGTTCCCGTCATTGAAGACCGCCATGGATCGCACCCAGCTGTTCACGCCCGTGCCGCCGGGCACGACCAGCGGGGACCACTCGCTGCCGTCCCACTTGGCGATGCGATTGACGGTCTGCCCGCCGGCGGAAACGAACGCGCCACCGACATACAGCGCCTCGCCGCCGCCGTCATCGAACGTGCCCAGGGCGATCACGGTGCTGGTAGTGCCGGGCGTGCCGGTGCCTTGCAAGGGGGACCACGCGCTGCCGTCCCACTTGGCGACGCGGTTGACAGTCTGCCCGCCGGCGGTGGTGAAGTCGCCCGCGACGAATAGGGCCGCCCCGTTCCCGTCGTTGTGCACGCCCATGCCCTCGACCCACCCGTTGAGCCCGGCGCTGCCGGCGAAGAGCCCGTCGGCCCATTGCGGCTGGCAGTCCTCCGCACCCGCGAGCCCGCAGACGCTCATCAACGCCGCCCCGCCCAACAGGCCCGTCCAGTGAAGCCGGGCGCCCCGCAGGACCCGTCGGCGTGTTTCGTTCCGGATGTTCATGGCTCTTTTCCTTCCTGATGCCGACTGGGCGGGCGATCTCCGGCGCGCCTCCGGCTTGTGGATTCCCAGGGCCGATCGACGGCGATCCGCCCGCACCAGAGGCATTGGAACCGATCGCGTCGCGGGCGTCAAGAGTATTTTGAGATTTCCCGGGTGATTTTTTCGGGGATCTTGGCGCGGGCGGGATCCCACGATATAGTGGGGTCACTGGAGATCCGAAAGAACAAGGAACCCGCCTCGCTGGGGGCGAGGCTCCCGTGTCGGGCATGGCTTGAGCTTCGCCGCCGCCGAACACGCCGTAGGCTGATCGCCCCGAATCTGGATTGTGGAGTTTTGCCGTGACGCCCCCGCCCGAAGCCGACCCTGCTCGCCCGGAGGCGTGCTCGTTTGAGCAGGACGCCCGGGCGGTGATGCTGCGCGTCCGCTCGTCGCTGGTGGACGTGGTGGGCGTGCTGCCCGCGCCGAGCCGGCGCGCGGTGGACCTCCAGCAGGCGCTCCAAGTCGACCGGATGACGGCGTGGCGTCTGCACCGGATCGTGACGGGCCCGGACCCGCTCGGCGCGGGCATGCACATGCTCGCGCCGAGTTCGATGTCCCGCGTGCTCAAAGCCGCGAGCGTCCGCGGCGTGCCGGAGGGGCACCTCGATCGCGTCCGCGAGGCGTACCGCGCGTTCGAAACGCTCGTCGGGCGCTACGCCGGGGATCGGGCGACGTTCGACTCCATGATCAGCGGCTTTGCCGACGACGACGCGAACCAGGTGGACCTGTCGCTCCGTCGCGGCGCGTTCCGCGGGCAGAGTCATGTCTGGGGCGTGCAGAGCCGTGTGCGCATGGCGACGCACGTCTTCCACCCCAGCGCGCACGATCCGCTGCTTCTCGACGGGGCGATCATTCAGGGGTACTACGACCTCCGCCGCCTGCGCCCCGGCGCGTCGCTGACGGCCGTGGGCATGTACGTCCGCCACGATCACGGCGAGCAGACGGGCACGCGCGTCGAACCGCTGAGCCCGACGACGGGCGAACGCGGCACGCCGAGCAGCATCGGGTTTCTGCACGAATTTTCCGACGACCCCCCGCCGCCGATGCGCGTGCGCGAGCGTGCCGACGGGTCGGTCTCGTTCGAGATCATGGGCAACGAGGTCGGGCTGCCGGCGACGTCCACATGCCTGTTCGGGCACGTCTCGCGCGGTGCGATGCCCTGGCACCGGACGGAGCTGGACACGCACCTGCACCCGATGGTCTACACGCGCACGCCGGCGGAGGTGACGATTTTCAACGTGCTGCTGCACGCGGCAACATTCGGCCGCCGGGACGTCTCGGGGTTCATGCTCGGCGAGATGAACCGCCCCACGATCCCGCTCGCCGAGCCCGAGGCGCGTCGCCCGTACCAGCTCCCGATGCGGGAGAGCGTGGTGTACGCGGGCGAAGGGATCGAGGCGCTGCGCCACGCGGAGATGCCTCGCTACGCCGATCTGCTCGCGTGGACGCTGGACCGCCTGGGCTGGGATCCGAAGGGCTTTCACGCGTACCACTGCCGCGTGGAGTACCCGCCGGTGCCCTCGAGCATCGTGATGGAGATCCCGATGCCGCCGCGCCCGGCGGACGGCGCACACTGAGGCGTGCAGCGCAGAAAAAACCGGCGCGGGGTGCCCCCCGCGCCGGCGTGCATCACTGGTTCACGCGAACCGGCTTACCCGGCGCACGACGAGGCGCACCCGCCGCAGGGCTTGCCCTCGTCCTGCTGGGCGGCGGGCTGGACGCTCTGCGCGTCCGCGCACCCGTTCGCCTCGCAGCACGGCGCGTCGCACGCGCCGCCGCAGCACGTCTCGCAGCAGTCGCAGCAGCACCCGGCCTCGCTGCAGCAGCAGCCATCCACGCAGCACGGGCAACCCGGCTCGCAACACGGGCAGCACTGCGCCTTCGCCAGACCCGCCGTCTCGGCCGAAGCCCCCGGGCCCGACAGCAGCAACGCGCCCGCAGCCACCAGCACGATAAACATCGCGATCGCAACCTTCATGATTCAATTCCTCTCGTGGTTCGCCCCGCCCGCTTCGCGCCGTTCATGGGCGCGAGATTCATCGGGGCGGGGTGTGCGTTCAAAAAATCGGACAACACGCGGAAACAACCCGGTTCGCCCGCGCCGCGTGCGCGAAAGACGATCGGGGGAGCGTCGGCAGAACGCCGACCGCTACGTTGTCCAGACGCACAACCACGCGAGGCGCCGCGGCGCATCGCCGAGCATCGCCGGATCCGACGAGAACCGCCGATCCGCGAACCGATCCAGCATCGGCACGGTCGGCGTGAAGCGCATCGCCTCCACCAACCGCGGGACGCTCTCGAACACTTCATGCACCGTCCGACCGTCACGCGGCGCGGTCGGCACCGGCGTCCGCGTCGGCCCCCGGCAGAACGGGCAAGCCGCACAATCCGTCGGCATGCCCGGGCAACGCCCCGCCGACTCGCAAGCCGAGCTTGGTGAAACCGCCGACGCCAAATCGCCGCAGCACGACGCGGGCTGACTCGCCACACGCTCCGCTCTGCAACACCCCGGGGCATCGTCAACCGCGATCACGCACCCGCCGCACGCCGCCCCATCGCTGCACGACAATCGCCCCTGGGCCCCCAAGAGCCCGCCGAAGACGATCGCCACGATGGTCGCGAAACGGACCAACATATCTTGAGTATCCGGGATTTCCCGCGTTGTGTCAAGACAACCTGGCCATCTTGGAGCCGATGGCTGTCCCTACAACAGCAACAGCTTCCGCCGCCCGCTGAGAAGCCCCAGAATCAAGCCGGGCGGCGGCGTCCAAACACCATACTTGCACCGAGCACACCCAGCACCCACACGCTCGGCGCGGGCACGATCGTGTAGTTCCAGGCGGAGAAGAACGATTGCACCGCTGCCCCGCTCGTCGTGACCTGGAAGCGATACGTCTCCCCCGGGAGGAGCAGGATGCTGCCGCCAGCAAATTCGAAGGTGCCGTGCGTGTTGGCTTCGTTCCCGCCCGAGAGGACCGTGTCCCCAAGACGGATCTCGAAGGCGGGGTTGTTCAGGATGAAGTTCGTGTTGGTGATGTTGTAGCTCAGGAGCTGGATCTCGTGAGACGGGGTGAAGTCGATCGCGAGCGAGCTGCCTCCCCCGCCCCCGAACTGCATCCCTCGCTCCGGCGACAGGAAGAGCCGGGGCGTCCCCACGAGGTTGTTGACGGGCTCGAACACCCACTGGACCCCGTCGCTCTCGCCGCCGACGGAGCCGAAGGGGGAGAACTCGGTGCCCGTGATGAAGCCATCTTCATCCGCGTCGAACAACGCGGGATCCACCTGAAAGTTCACGGCACTCTGACCCATCGCCGGCGATGCCAGAAGCAACGCCCCACCCGTGCAGCAAGCCAGTGCCAGGAATTGGATCCGATCACGCATGACAAATCCCCAAAATTGATGATATATGGCTCAAAATGGTCAGTTCGCCGGCAAACTACCCCAAACCAGGGGTGTCTGCAAGCCTTTTCATTTGGATTCTTGCGAAAGTGTTGAGACGATCGGCCGGAAAGCCTTGCCCAACTTCACACGAGCACGTCGTGCTACTGCTGGATCGCCTGAAAAGCCGCCTGCCGGACTCGAACCGGCGACCGTCGGTTTACAAAACCGATGCTCTACCAACTGAGCTAAGGCGGCACATCGCCCCGGGATCGCGCCCGGGCACCGTCCAGTTTAGCTTCGCCCGCCCGCAGTGTGTCGCTCCGGGGAGCCGAGCCCCGGGCCCGCTTCCCCTACCGTTGGTCGCGTGACGGACCACCCGCCCCAGCCCGCCGAGACGCCCGGCACCAGCCGCGTGCTGCTGAGCGTGGAGGGGATGCACTGCGCGAGCTGCGTCGCGGGGGTGGAGCGGGCGCTCTCGCGTGTGCCGGGGGTGCGGTCAGCCGCGGTCAACCTCGCCGCCGGGTCGGCCGCCGTCGATGCCGAACCGGGCGTGGAGCCGAACGCCCTTGCCGAAGCCGTGCGCCGTGCCGGGTTCGACGCGCGCCCGATCACGCCCGAAGCCGCCGACGACCCCGCGCGCGACCCGCTCGAACGCGATCGGCTCCGTGTCTCCCGCCGCCTCTTGATCGCCGCCGTCGCAACCGCCCCGCTGGTGGTGCTGGAGATGGGCGGGCACCTGGTCCCCGCGTTCCACCACGCGCTCATGCACACGCTCGGCGAGCGCACGCTGCGCGCGATCCTGTTCGCCCTCGCCGCGATCGTCCAGTTCGGCCCCGGGCTTCGCTTCTACACCGACAGCCTCCCGGGCATCCGTCGCCTCCGACCCGACATGAACGCCCTGGTCATGCTCGGCACCTCGGCCGCGTTCGGCTTCTCCGCCGTCGTCACGCTCGCGCCGTCGCTCGTGCCCGAAGCGTCGGCCCACGTCTACTTCGAAGCCTCCGCCGTCATCATCACCCTCGTCCTTCTCGGGCGAAGGCTCGAACTCGGCGCGCGCGGGCGTACGTCTGGTGCCGTGCGCGCGCTGCTCGAACTCCGCCCCCCCACCGCGCGCGTCCGGCGTGACGGGCGCGAGCAGACCGTCGCCGCGGAAGACGTGCGCGTCGGCGACGAGGTGCTGGTCCGCCCGGGCGAGCGCCTCGCGATCGACGGCGTCGTCACCGAGGGCGAAGCCCACGTCGATGAATCCATGCTCACGGGCGAGCCGATGCCGATCCGGCGCACGCCCGGCGACCGCGTCGTCGGCGGCTCGGTCGCGCAGTCCGGCTCCCTGATCGTGCGCGCGACCGGCGTAGGTCGCGACACCGTGCTGAGCCAGATCGTGCGCACGGTGCGCGAGGCGCAGGCGTCGAAGCTCCCGATCCAGGCCGCCGCCGACCGCGTGGTCAGCGTCTTCGTCCCCGTGGTGCTGCTGATCGCGATCCTGACGCTGGTTGCGTGGGTGGTGCTCGTGCCGGAGCGTGGTGTGGCGATGGGCGTGTCGAACGCGGTCGCGGTGCTGATCATCGCCTGCCCGTGCGCGATGGGGCTCGCGACGCCGACGTCGATCGTGGTCGCAACCGGACGAGCCGCACGCGCGGGCGTTTTGTTCCGTCGCGGCGACGCGCTCGAACGCATCTCGCGCGTCCGCGGCGCGCTGCTGGACAAGACCGGCACGCTCACTGCCGGCGAGCCGAAGCTGACCGAGATCCGCCTGATCGGCACGGCATTGAACGAAGACGACCTGCTCGCGCTCGCCGCGGGCGCGGAGTCTCGCTCGGAACACCCGCTCGCGCGGGCTGTGCTCGCGGAGGGCGAGCGGCGCGGGATGACAATCCCCGTCGTACGCGATTTCGACGCCCGCCCCGGTCGCGGCGTGCGCGCAAACGTGAACGGGCGCGACGTCGCCGTCGGCTCCGCGCCGTGGCTGCGCGAGCTCGGGATCGAACCCGCCGCGATGGAAACGGACGCCGACGCAATCGCCGCCGAAGGCGGCACGCCGATCCTCGTCGCGATCAACGGGCGTCCCACCGCCACGCTCGGCGTGCGCGACCCGCTCCGCCCCGACGCGGCCGAGGGCGTGCGCGCGCTCCGCGAACTCGGGCTCGAGGTGGAACTCGTCACCGGCGACCGCGAACGCACGGCTCGTGCCGTCGGCGCATCGCTCGGCATCGAGCGCGTCCGCAGCGAGGTCATGCCGAACGAGAAGGCCGAGCTTGTGCGCGCCGCTCGGCACGAGCTCGGCCCGATCCTGTTCGCTGGCGACGGGATCAACGACGCCCCCGCCCTCGCCGCGGCTGAGGTCGGCATCGCCGTCGCGGGCGGGACGGACGTCGCGATCGAGTCAGCCGACGTCGTGCTCATCGCCCCGGGCGTGCTCGGCGTGGCGCGGAGCGTGCGCACCGGGCGGGCCGCGATGCGGAACATCCGCCAGAACCTGTTCTGGGCGTTCGCGTACAACACGGCGCTCATCCCGATCGCCGCCGGCGTGCTCTACCCGTGGACGGGCTGGCTGCTGAACCCGATGCTCGCGGCCGGGGCGATGAGCCTCAGCTCCGTCTCCGTCGTCGCGAACGCGCTGCGCCTGCGCGGGATGCGTCTCTGACGAGCACAGCGCTTATCGCGGCGGGCGGGGCGGCGCGAAGCTCTCGCCGAAGCGTTCGCGGTAACGCCGACGGAACTCGTCCTCGCTGATGAGGCGTTGGGTGTTGGTCGCGGGCTCGACGATGAAGTAGGTGATCCGCCCGGTATCGCGCCGGATCGCGCCGGCGAGGAGTTCGGTCGTCCCCTGCTCGGGCTCGACGGCGATCGTCCACGCTTCGAGCCGCGGCGCGCGGGCCCAGCGGAGGGAGTTTCGGTTCTCGACGATAAAGACGTCGCTCTCGCGCGCGAGCCGCCCGGTGACGGTGTACCGCAGGCTCGCGCGGAGATACCCGGACTCGTGGAGGACGCGGGCGGCGATGCGTTCGACCTCGATGCGCTCGCCGCGCGGGCCGAAGACGCGCCCGCGGGCCTTGTCGAGCGCCCGCTCGACTCTGTCCAGGTCCCGAGCCCGCTTGAGGCGGAGGCTGACCACGTAGGTCTTGACCGAAAGCTCGTCGCGGGCTCGCCCGTCCTCATCAACGACCGACGCGGTGGCGGCGTCGGTCTCGTCGCCCTTGCGGAGGCGGTGGTGGAAGTCATTGAAATCGATGTGGCGGGTCAGGGCCGCCCATTCATCGAACGGCTCCCCGCTACCGGTCGGGAACGACCGGAGGTCGCGGAAGACCAGCTCGACCTGCACCGGGCGGGGGCGTTGACAGCCCGAGAGCAGCCCGACCGCGGGGAACGTCCATGCCGCGAGGGCGAGCGAGAGCATGACGCGTCGTTTCGTCATGGAGCAAACATATCCCGTTCGGCCCGGCGGTGCGCGGCGCTACCCTCCCGACATGTTCGGCTCCCACCTCTCCATCGCCGGCGGCATGATCAACGCCCTGCTTGAAGCCGAGGCTCTCGGGCTCGACACCGTGCAGGTCTTCACCAAGAACCAGCAGCAGTGGAAGGCCCCCGCGATCAAGGCGGACGACCAGAACGCCTGGCTCGGCAAGCTCCGCGAACTCGGGTGGCAGGACCGGACCGTCAGCCACGCGAGCTACCTCATCAACCTCGCCAGCCCGGACGACGAGCTATGGGCGAAGTCGATCGACCTGATGGTCGTGGAACTCGAACGGTGCGAGGCGTTCTCGATCCCGTTCCTGGTCCACCACCCGGGGGCGTACACGACCAGCGACTCCGAAGCCGGGCTGGGGCGGATCGCGGCGGCGTACAAAGAACTGTTCAAGCGGACCAAGGGCTTCCGCGTCGTGTCCTGCCTGGAAGACACTGTCGGCAGCGGGAGCAACTTGGGGCGGACGTTCGAGGAACTGGCCGACCTGCGCGGACGGATCATCGACGCGACCGGCGAAGCGAGCCGCGTCGGCTTCTGCCTCGACACCTGCCACATGCACGCCGGCGGGTACGACCTGAGCACCCGCGCCGGCGGCGAGGCGGCGATCCGCGAGTTCGACCAACTCTGCGGGCTCGCGAACGTCCGCGTGCTGCACATCAACGACTCGGTCGCGCCCGCAGGATCCAAAAAAGATCGGCACGCCCACATCGGCGAGGGCACCATCGGTCGAAGCACCAAGCTCGCAACCCTGCAAGACACCGGCTTTGCCGCGTTCTGCCAGCACTCGGCGTTCCGCGACATTCCCAAGATCATGGAAACGCCCAAAGGCGACAGCGACGGCGGCACGCCGTTCGATACGCTCAATCTCCGCCGACTGCGCAAACTGAGTGAAAGCCGATAAACGGTCCCATGGTGGCACAGCTCTCCGAGCTGTGTCGTCTGACGGCATTGCTGCAGAACTGCACAGAGACACAGCTCGGAGAGCTGTGCCACCAAGTCACGAAGATTTCAGGGTTATTCGTCGACCTGCACCTTGCCGACGGGCTTGAAGCGCCCGCGCTGCTTCTGGTGCTGCTTCGGCGTCGCGTGGAACGTCACGTTCACGCGCCCGACGCGCTTGTCCTTCTGCCCCGGCTTCTTAAGCTGCTGCACGACGTCCATCGTCAGCGAGACGTCGAACTCCTTGCCGGTCGCGACCAGCGCGTCGATGTCCTCGTGCGTGCGGATCTTGTACATCGCCGGCCCGAAGCACGGGCGCAGAAACCGGTAGTGCAACTCCTTGCACACGACCGTGAAGTCCCCACCCGCGGCCCCGAAGACGTACATCCCCCCCGCGATCTCCGCGTTGCCCAGGAGAGCCGCCCCCGCCATCGCGTTGTACCAGTTCCGGTTGAACCTGCGGAACGGCAGCACCGCCGCGAACGTCTTCTCGTCCAGACGCTTCATCCGGATCCCGCTACGGAACGCGTAGGGGAGCCAGATCAGCGAGCAGACGCGGTGCCAGAAGTTGTTCTTCGTGCTCAGGCGGCTGATGAACGCCTCGATCTTGTCCAGGAACGTCTTGCGAGACTCGCTCGCGCCGGGCGGGATCGCGGGGTGAGCGCTAGTGGGCGCGTCGGCGTCCGGGTCCGGGCTGGACGGCGCGGGCGCGCGATCGGGCTCGGGCGTCGCTTCAGCGGTCGGACGCTCCGGCTCGGTCGTCGGGCTTGGGCTCGTGCTCGGGGGGTGCAACCAACGCCTCCTGCGGGCTTGTCTCGCCTCAGAACCATCATACGCGCCGCGAGAAGGCTCCACCGCCCCCCGCCGCACCAACAACCACCGCACAAAAAACGTCGATCAGCCCTCGTCGGCTTCCAGGTCGAACCACCCGCTCCCGTTCGCCCGCACGCGCACCGTCGCGACGCCCGGCTCGTGGTCCAGCACCAACAGCCACCCACGCTCGGCCGCCTCGTGCAGGAACCAGCGTTTAGTCACCATAGAAACGTACGGCTCCACGTCGTACCCCAGGCTGTACGCCGCCCCGGCGTGGTGCACCGTCGGTAGCAGGTCCGGCGTGAACACCACCTCACGCCCACGATCATCCGTAAACCACACCGCCTGCTGACCCCACGTATGCCCCGGCACGCGAAAAACGCGCACGCCCGGCAGCACCTCCATGCACCGATCCTCCAAACGCCCCGGCGGCATCTCCGCCCGGTGCGGCGGCCGCGTAAAAGGATACACCTCCGGCGCGTCCACAAGCCGAAGACGCTCGCGACCGTCCGCAAGCTTCAGCTTCAGCGGCTCCAGATGGTCCGCAAAGTACGTCCGCGTCATCACCGCGTCGTTCGCGATCGCGTCCGCCCACTCCCGCGCCTGGCAGATCACCTCCGCGTTCGGGAACGTCAGCTTCACACCCTCCGCGTCGCCGGAACGCTGCCACGCCTCGCGCGCGGTCCAGTCCGGCGTCTCCCCCTCGCGCACGCGACGCGTCAGCCCGCCGGCGTGATCGAAATGCAGATGACTCACGATCGCGTGGGTGATCTCGCCCGGATCGCGCCCGGCGTCGCGCATCGCCGACTCGGCCGTCACACCGTCGAGCCCGAAAATCTCGCTCATCTTCGCGTCGAGCTTGTCGCCCGTGCCGGCTTCAATAAGGATCGTCGCCCTGCCGCCGCCGTCACTGTCCAGCAGCAGGCAGTTGTGGCTGAGCTCCACACGGTTTTTCTCGTCGCACGCGACCGCGCGGGACCAGACGACCTTGGGGATGACGCCGAACATCCCGCCGCCATCCAGGAGAAATCGCCCGGCCCGAAGAAGCTGCCACGAGTATCGCGCCATGGGCGGAGAATAGGGGCGAGGAGAGGGATGAGCCATCAGGGATCAGCCATCAGCCATCAGGAGTTGGGGTTTCTCATCGCGATATCGAATCCCTGATGGCTGATCCCTCATGGCTAGTCGCTCAAGCCTTCCCTCACTCTGCCAGCAATCGTCGGCGCATCCGGACCGAGAGCGCGTCCAGCAGGACCACGACGCCGAAAATCAGGACCAGGCACGCCAGAGCCGCCGGGAACTGGCGCATGTCGAGGTAGAACTTGATGTCGTACCCGATTCCCCCGGCATCGACGATGCCGAGCACGCTCGCCGAACGGACGTTGTACTCGAGCATGAACATCGCCGACGCGATCGCCGCCGGGCGCGTCGCGGGGGCGACAGCCCTCAGAAACCGCTGCGGCCCGCTCGCGCCGATCTCCTTGAGCGCCGCCTGCGGCCCGTTCGGCGCGTTCTCAAACGACTCGTAGAAGAACTTGGTCAGGTACCCGACCGAGTAGAGCGAGAGCGCGAGCACGCCCGCGAGCGTGCCGAACCCAACCGCCGCGACGAACAGCAGCGCCCAGATCAACGCCGGCACCGTGCGGATCGCGTTGAGCGTCTGGCGCACGACGCTCCGCACAACCCGCGGCCCGGTGTTGCGAGCCGCCAGCGCCGACAGCGGGTACGCGATCGCCACGCCCACCGTCGTCCCGATGAGCGACATCTGCAGCGTCTCGACCAGCGCGCGCAGCAAACGCCCCCACGGGATCGCCGCCAGTTCCGCCAATGAACCCGGGATGATCGCGCTCAGGAACGCGCCGAGCCCGTACACCGCCGATCGCCCGCTCGTCTCGTGCAGCCCGAGCGAAGCGACGCTCCACACGTACGCGAAGATCGCCAGCAGCCCGACGCCGAGCAACGCGAACGGGTGCATCCACGCCGGGCGTTGGTGCTCGACGGGCGCGGTCGCGCCCGCAGCCTGCGTGCCGAGGCATCGCTCGCCCTCGCCGTGGTGCGATTCGCACGCGACGCACGCCGCACGAGCCGGCAGTGCCACCGCCCCGGACGATCCCGCGTCGTGCCCGCACCCGGGCTTGTGCAGCGCCCCCACCGCGCGCCCGGCGTGCAGGCAGAACCGATGATCCGCGTACTTCGCCGCGAGCGATTCGTCGTGGAGCACGGAAACCAGCGTCACGCCGCGCTCGGCGCACACCGTGCGGAACAGCTCCAGCACGGATTCCGCATGGTCGCGATCGAGCGCACAGACCGGTTCGTCGGCCAGGATCACGCTCGGGCGCTGCATGAGCGCCCGAGCGATCGCGACGCGCTGCTGCTCCCCGCCGGAGAGCTTGCCGACCGGCATCCGCGCCCGCTCGCGCAGCCCGACGCGCTCGATGAGCGCCATCGCCTCCCGCCGATCCTCAGCCGACATCCCGACCGCCGAGCGCCAGAGCCCGCACCGACCGAGCGCCCCGTCGAGCACGTTGCCGAGCACCGATCGCTCCGGCACCAGACGCAGGTCCTGATAGATCGTCGCGATCGCGCCGGTGCGCTCGACCATGCCGACACTCGGCGTCAGACGACCGGCGAGGCACGCGAGCAGCGTGGTCTTCCCCGAACCACTCGGCCCAACGATCACCGTGTGCTGCCCCGCGGGGATCGTGATCGAAACGCCGTCGAGCGCGCGCACGCCGCGCGGGTACGTGTGAGTCACATCACGCAGTCGGAACGCGGGGCGACCGTCATCCGCCGGCTTTTCGCCGCGAACCAGCACTTCAACGGGTTTCGCGGGCACCGCAATGCTCATTGCACGAACCCGTCCACGGGCAGCCCGACGGCTTCCATCGCGTCCACAGCCGAGCGCACGTGCGCGTCCTCGTCCACCTCGCGGAACTCAATCGCGCCATAGACATTCCGCAGCAGGTCCGGGCGTTCAGCCGAGAGCGCCAGCAGGGCGCTGGTGATGCGCGCGCCGAGCTCTTCCGAGATCCCGCCGCGAACACAAACCAGGTGCGTCGGCACGCCCGGCGTGCGCGCCAGCACGCGCAGCTGGTCCCGCTCCGCCTGGGTCGTGTACACGTCGGCTGTCGGGCCCTCGACCGTGTAGAACGAAACGGCGCACAGATCAGCACGCCCCGAGAGCACCTCGTGCAGCGCCTGCGTGTACCCGCCGGCGAACGCGACGCCACGGAAAACCTCGGTCGGGCTCTGGCGCGGTCGGAGCACGCCGGCTCGGGTCAGGCTGAGCGTCGCCATGACGAAGCCGGAGGTTGACGTTCGGCTCGTGAACGCGACGCGCAGGTCGGACCCTCGGGCCGCGACGTCCTCGATCGTGCGCAGCGCGGAGTCCTCGCGGACGACCCAGACCGAATCGTAATCCGTCCGCTGGTCGCCCATCGCGTCGGGGCGGACCTCCGCGACGAGCAGGCGTGCCTCCGCGTCGCGCCGCGCGAGCAGGAAGGGCAGAGCCGAGACGTACGCGACGTCCGCCTGGCGCGAAACCAGCGCCTGGACCGAAGCCGCGTAGTCCCCCGGGACCACGGGCACGACCTCGATCCCGAGACGCTCGGACAAGAACGCGGCAGCCTCGCGAGCCGTCGCCGCTGTCGAAGCCGGGTCGCGCTGACGCTGGAACAGGAAGACCAGACGATCGGGGTCCGAAGCCCCGGCGTCAGCCCCCCGCTCCCCCGGCGAACACGCGGCGGGCAGGAGCCCCCCCATCACCACAGCCAGGGCGAGCAGAAGCAGGCGACATCGGGGCATGGATCGCTCCGGAACGGCAGGGGTGGGTGGCAAAGGCGAGCGAAAACCCGCCCGGGGCGGAGTGTAGCCGAGTTGTTGAGACTCAGACGCAATCAAATGGGGCTGATTGGGTCCAAAAGAGGAACCCCGTTGTTTTTCATCCATTGATCCGGATAGAATGATGGAAGACTCGGAGCGACGGGCCCAGGACGGGCCCCGGTGCCGGGTGGCGGGCGGGACGCGCGACGATGCACATCGCCGACATCATCCGGCGGGACGGGACGACCGCGTCGTTCGAGTTCTTCCCCCCCAAGAGCGCGGCCACTTCGGAAGCTCTGTTCGGCACCATCGCCGACCTCGAGCCCCTGCGACCCAGCTTCGTTTCCGTCACCTACGGCGCCGGCGGAGGCACGCGGGAGCTGACGCGGGATCTGGTCATCCGGCTCAAGGACGAGACGCCGCTGGACCCGATCCCCCACCTCACCTGCGTCTGCCACGATGAGCGGGACATCCGCGGCATTCTGGAGAAGTATGCCGAGCACGGGATCAGCAACCTGCTCGCCCTCCGCGGGGATCCGCCGAAGGAATTCAACGGCACCGACCCGTACGCCGGGTTCGCCCAGGCGGCGGATCTGGTCCGGCTCATCCGCAAATTCAACGACGAAAAAGCCCACCCGGACCCTCGCGGCTTCGGCATCGGCGTCGCGGGCTTCCCGGAAGGGCACCCCGGCACGCCGAATCGCCTGGAGGAGATGGAGCACCTGAAGACGAAGGTAGACGCGGGGGCGGACTACATCGTCACGCAGTTGTTTTTTGACAATCGGGATTTTTACGACTTCCGGGACCGGTGCCGACTGGCGGGGATCCACGTGCCGATCATCGCGGGGGTGATGCCGATCACGAGCCGACAGGGGATGCGGGCGATGGCGCAGCTCGCGCTGGGGGCGCGATACCCGGCGCCGCTGCTGCGTTCGATCGCGCGCGCGGGGGACGACGACGCGGCCGTGCGCCGTGTGGGGTGCCACTGGGCGACCGAGCAGTGCCGCGATTTGCTGGATCACAACGTGGACGGGATCCACCTGTACACGCTGAACAAGTCCAACGCGACGCGGGAGATCTACGCGACGCTGGGCGTGCGGGATTCGAGCCAGTTTTCCTGACATCCGTTCATGACGTGCGGGACGCCCGTGCCACGGCTGCGGCTCGGATCAGCATGGTGAACAGCTCGTGGCCGA
>Ga0213835_100420_pt1 | contig 42050 bp, 37 predicted proteins | sample SWPATP01_FD_160576 | JGI IMG/M metagenome (GOLD analysis project Ga0213835, IMG submission 160576) | Coastal seawater microbial communities from Marineland, Florida, United States - SWPA TP0 #1 | ecosystem: Environmental > Aquatic > Marine > Coastal | place: USA: Florida | collected 2016-08-05
ACTTCGTGCCCATCATAGGGCCGATCCTTGCAGGCATCCCGATCGTTCTGGTGGCCATGGCGCAGGATTGGTGGATCGTCTTCTATGCGCTAGGCGTCTATGTGTTCATACAATTCCTGGAGGGCAATATTCTGACGCCGTTGATCCAGCGCCGTGCGGTCAATCTGCCGCCTGCGATCATCATCGGCGCGATCGTGATTATGGGCCTTCTCTTTGGTCTGCCCGGCATCATTCTCGCGACACCCTTCGCCGCCGTCGTGATGGTGGCGGTAAAGCGCCTTTATATCGAGGACGTTTTGCACGACTGGAGTTGAACGCTATGGTCAGCCTGTTGTCGATTTCAGCGACCGTGCCGCCAGCAGTCGGTCGCGGCGCACCCAGCGCGCGACCAGCATGATCGCGACAGCGGCCAGGCCGATGCAGAGGCCGAGCCAGATGCCTGCGCCACCGAACCCAGCCCAGAAAGCAAGCAGGATGCCGCTAGGCATGCCGATTCCCCAATAGCCGATCGCGGCGTAGAACATCGGGACCTTGGTGTCTTGCAGGCCGCGGAGCATGCCGCCCGCCACCGCCTGGGCGCCGTCGACGATCTGGAACAGCGCCGCGATGGCCAGAAAGACCACTGCCAGCCCGATGACTTCCGCATTGGCTGGATCGTCAATCTCCAGAAAGGCCGATATCAGGAGATGGGGCAGTGCGACCATGATCGTAGCCGTCAGCATCATGAAGACGATGCCGAGCCCAAAGGCGACCCAACCCGACAAAAATATACCCTTCCTGGAGTCGGCACCATAAGCCCGCCCGACGCGAACAGTGGCAGCCTGCGCGATGCCCATCGGCACCATGAAGGCGACCGAGGCAAGCTGGATTGCTATGGCATGGGCCGCAAGCGAAGCACCGCCGATCAAGCCCATCAACAGTGCCGATGCACCGAACAGGCCGACTTCGAAGGTCAGGATACCGGAAATCGGCAGTCCGATGCGCAGCATCTCGCGGAAACGCGGCCAGTCAGGCCGCCAGAAACGTCCGAAAATTTGGTAGCGCCGGAACTTCTTGTGGAGAAGCACGACAAGGATCAGGCCGCCGCACATCAGGGTGGCAGACAAGGTCGTCGCAATGCCGGTGCCAACAATGCCAAGAGCCGGGAAGCCAAGATTGCCGAACATCAGCACCCAGTTGGCGAAGGCATTGAAGGTGACGGCTACGAGCATGATCGCAAGAGCCCAGCCCGGACGCTCCAGTGCGGAAACGAAGGAACGCAGCACGACGAAGAAGTAGAAGGGTAGCAGCGCCCACTGCATCGCGCGCAGATAGCCGCCGGCATCCGCCGACAACTCCGGATCCTGTCCCATGGCGACAAGGATTGCTTCCCCGTTCCACATCAACACCCATAGCGGTATCGCCACCATCAGCGCGATCCAGAAGCCCTGGCGTACGGTGCGGCGCACGTCGCGTACCGAATGCGCCCGGCGCCCAATCTCGAAGGCGACCATGGGTGCGACCGCCAGTAGCAGGCCCATCCCGAAGATCATGGGCGTGAAGTAGATATTGAAGCCGAGCGTGCCGGCCGCCAACGCGTCTGGCCCCAGCCATCCCATCATCAGGACGTCTGTCGTCTGCATGGCGTTCTGGGCGAGGTTCGTCAGTACGATCGGCCATGCCAGTACAGCCATGGCCCGTATTTCGCGTCGCCAGTCGCTTGCAGCGCCCATTTTCGCCAATGTGCTGATCATTGGGCTGCAATAGGCCGCGCGAGCAGACACAACAGGACCAAACCCTGCCTTCCGCTTGGCGCAGAGATGATCAAATCCTCAACGGCAGCCTGTCAGGCGGGGGCGCCTGCCGGCACGAAATTGAGCGCCAGTCCGTTAATGCAGTGGCGCTTGCCGGTTGGCGGAGGGCCATCGTCGAAGATGTGGCCGAGATGTCCGCCGCAACGGCTGCAGTGGCATTCAGTGCGCACCATGAAGAAGGAACGATCTTCCATCGTGCCGATTGCGCCTTCTTCGGCCTCCCAGAAACTTGGCCAACCGGTTCCTGAATCATACTTGGTTTCGGACGAGTAGAGTGCCTGGTCGCAGCCCGCACAATGATACATGCCCGGCCTGGTTTCTTTATCAAGAGGACTGGAAAAGGCCCGTTCCGTGCCGTGTTCGCGTAGAATCCGGAACTGTTCGGGCGTCAGCCGCTCGCGCCATTCCGCATCCGTCAGCACGAACTCGAAATCGCCCTTTGGGGCGGCTGTTGCCGGGGATGTCGCGCGCCACAGCGCAGTTCCGCCAAGCAGGGTTGCGACTGCCGTGGCGCCGGTGGTGAGTAGGGTGCGTCGTTTCATCGGCATCTCCTCAGCGTGTTCTGTTGACTAGCATATGGAGCAGGAAAAGGAGCAATCAACTCGTCTTGAGGTCGCCATCAACTTGGCAACGTGGATGGAATTGGAGACTGAGTGCTGGTGCGAGTTCATCAATATCTGCAGCTGTCACTTGAAATTTTTAAAAGAATACTAATGAAAATTATATGATCTGATCCTTCAAAATAAATGGAAATATATTGGCTCCTTAAATAGTTCGTTGCAGAGGCATCGAATCTAATTTCTTAGAAACTGAAGGTTGTGGGGGGGGTAAGATATTAGAATTTTGATCCAGCTCACGCGCCCAGTCAATTCTTGATACGGTCAGCAGATCGCAGGCCATTATCGATTTCAAGCCGGACGGTACAATCATCCGTGCGAATGAAAACTTCTGCAATGCCGTCGGATATGAAATATCGGAAATCTCTGGACAGCATCACCGGATGTTTCCTTTCGCAGTTCCAGATCGGCGCAGTGGCAGCGAGCAGTGGCAGCGATCGGACGTGCCCGACCGGCTTCGCATGGTCAACTGTCGGCAGCAAAGGTCGCGCCTACACCGAAGGCGCCAACTCCCCAAGCTGCAGCGAAGCCTGCGCCGAGCCTCCATGGCAACGCGGCTCTCAAAAGCGAAGAATGGGAGGAATTCTGATAGCTCGAACAAGCTGTCAGCTTCCGTCACTGAGCGACTTTCCACTCAAAGCATGCGTCATTCGTGCCGACCGGTTGATCGGCGGGAGCCAGCAAGAAGCTGCTCCCGCAAACATTTGCGAAAAAACGAAGGATTATACTTTCGTCTCAAGATTGAATTTCGTGGGCCCTTCAACTGTTAAGGTTAATCTTCCGGTAATGGAAACGGATGAATCTTCTCCAATCTTCGAGGAGAATCATCCCAATGGCACTGCCGCAGCTCCGTGAAACCGCGGACGATGACCCGCATGGCGAAGTTGATTTCGGCGCAGTTGGCGAGCACGCGAGCCGGCTCGGCGTCGAGATAGCGGACATTGTCGGTCTCATCGATGATCTTGCCGGTCTCGGCCGCGACCAGTTGGATCGTCTCAGGGATGTCGTCCAGTCGGCCAACCAGGCCAACGAGGCAAACAACGTACTTGCCGCCTCGATGGAGGAAGCTCGTACATCCGCCGGCCAGACACGTGCCGTTCTTGCCACCAGTGCCGACGCAGTAGCGCATACACTCGCCGGTGCGGTGGAAAGCCTCGAGACGTTGAGCCAGGGCGTCATCGGCATCAGGCAGGCTCTTGAACGCGTGACCGAAACGATCAGCATCGTTCGCAAGGACAGCGCCTCCATCAACGAGATTGCCCGCGAGACACAACTCGTCGCCCTCAACGCAACAATCGAAGCCGCCCGACTTGGAGAGGCGGGCAAGGGCTTCGCGGTCATCGGGAACGCGGTCAAGGTTCTGGCCGACCAGATCGGAACCTTCACCAAGCAGAACGAGACGAGTCTGACCGAACTGCAGGGTACGCTAAACGAGCTGTCCGACCTCACCCGGAATAGCGCCGAAACCGCCGAGGCCGCGATTGAAGCGTCCGCTGAAGCTGCCGCGTCTACTCGAACCATCCAGTCGTTGGTGGATACCGTGGAGCAGCTGACGGATCATATAGACAAGATGTCCGATCCCGTTCAGCGAAACATCGACGGTGGTCACGGTGTCCGCGAACACTTGAGGACACTCGTGTCACTGACCAAGGCCTGCCACAGTAAGCTCGACGTGGCCGGCGATCGGTCGCAATCCATTCTCGACATCAGCGAGGGCTTCATTCTGTTCATCGCGCAGAGTGGGATCGAGACGCCCGACACACCTTTGATCGAGCTGGCGAAGTGGAAGGCGGCCGAGATCGGCGCGCTGTTCGAGGCCGAGATGGATGAGGGCCGCATAAGTGCCTCCGACCTTTTCGACGAAAGCTACACGCCAATACCCAACAGCGACCCCCAGCAGCATGTTACGCGCTTCACCTCATTCACGGATCGCGTTTTGCCCCCCATACAAGAGCCGGTGTTGGGGATGGACGAGCGCATCGGCTTCTGCGCCGCGGTTGATCGGAACGGCTATCTGCCGACCCACAATCTCATCTACTCCAAGCCGCAGAGCGACGATCCCGTCTGGAATGCCGCCAACTGCCGCAATCGCCGCATCTTCGGTGACCGAACCGGGCTTGGGGCTGGCCGAAATACCAAGCCCTTCCTCTTGCAGACCTATCGCCGCGACATGGGCGGCGGCAATTTCGTGCTGATGAAGGATGTATCGGCTCCGATACGTGTGCACGGGCGGCACTGGGGCGGCCTTCGTATCGGATACCGCACCTGAGCCAATCGAAGGCGATTTCATCGAGACAGGATAACGGCTAGGCTTGGCGCTTTCCGAAAATCAAGAGTCCGCCGATGACCGATCCTTTCCTCGCCCATCTTTCCACCGAACTGGACGGGCTGAAGACCTCCGGCCTGTTCAAGTCGGAACGCGTTATCACCTCGATGCAATCAGCCGAGATCGAGGCGGACGGTCGCCGCGTGCTCAATTTCTGCGCCAACAACTATCTGGGCCTCGCCGACAATAAGGAACTGCGCGAGACCGCGAAGGCCGCACTCGACCGCTATGGCTATGGCATGGCCTCGGTCCGGTTCATCTGCGGCACGCAGGAGGAGCATAAGCAACTCGAGGCGCGCATTTCCGATTTCCTCGGCTTCGAGGACACGATCCTCTATTCGTCCTGCTTCGACGCCAATACCGGCCTGTTCGAGACCCTGCTTGGCGATGAGGACGCCATCATCTCGGACGCGCTCAACCATGCCTCGATCATCGATGGGGTGCGGCTGTGCAAGGCGCGGCGCTACCGCTACGCCAATAACGACATGGCCGACCTACGCACGAAGCTGGAGGAAGCGCGCGACGCCCGCTTCAAGCTGATCGCCACGGACGGCGTGTTTTCCATGGATGGCATCGTCGCCAATCTGCGCGGTATCTGCGACCTCGCCGAGGAATTCGACGCCATGGTCATGGTCGATGACAGCCATGCCGTCGGCTTCGTGGGCGAGAACGGTCGCGGCACCCCGGAGCATTGCGGTGTCGAGGGCCGGATCGACATCATGACCGGTACGTTGGGCAAGGCGCTCGGCGGCGCCTCGGGCGGCTACACTTGCGCGCGCAAGGAAGTGGTCGAATGGCTGCGCCAGCGCTCGCGGCCCTATCTTTTCTCCAACACGCTGGCGCCAGTGATTGCGGCCACCTCGCTCAAGGTCTTCGATATGATCGAAGAAGGCGGCGATTTGCGTGGCCGTCTCACCGCCAACGCCGAGCGGTTCCGGGCGGAAATGGGCAAGCTCGGCTTCACGCTTGCCGGCGCCGACCACCCGATCATCCCGGTGATGATCGGCGATGCGGCCATGGCCTCGCAGATGGCCGAACGGCTGCTCGATCACGGCATCTATGTGATCGGATTCTCCTTCCCCGTGGTGCCCAAGGGCCAGGCGCGCATCCGTACCCAGATGTCGGCCGCGCACAGTACACAAGACATCGACCGCGCCGTGGCGGCTTTCGCAGAGGTGGGACGGGAGCTCGGTGTCATATGACCAGCATGATGCGCGCCCTCATCAAGGCAAAGGCCGAACCCGGCATATGGATGGAAGAGGTGCCGGTCCCCGAGATCGGCCCGAACGAGGTCCTGATCAAGGTTCGCCGCTCGGCGATCTGCGGCACCGACATCCACATCTTCAACTGGGACCAGTGGGCGGCCAAGACCGTTCCCGTGCCGATGGTCGTGGGCCATGAATTCGTCGGCGAGGTGGCCAAACTCGGCGCGTCCGTGACGGGCTACCGCGTCGGCCAGCGTGTCTCCGGCGAAGGCCACATCGTGTGCGGCCAGTGCCGCAATTGCCGGGCGGGCAGGGGGCATCTGTGCCGCAATACGCTGGGCGTCGGCGTCCAGCGCCCCGGCACCTTCGCGGAATATGTCGCGCTGCCGGCGCATAATGTCGTGGCCATCCCCGATGACGTGCCCGACGAGATCGCGGCGATCTTCGATCCGCTGGGTAACGCGGTCCACACAGCACTCTCCTTCGATCTTGTCGGCGAGGACGTGCTGGTCACGGGTGCAGGCCCGATCGGCATCATGGGCGCTCTGGTTGCGCAAGCCGTCGGCGCGCGCAAGGTCGTCATCACCGACATCAATCCCTACCGGCTCGATCTGGCGCGCCGGCTTGGCGTCCACCATGTCGTCGATGCGTCTACGGAAGACCTTCATGATGTGATGAGCGAAGAAGGGATGCGCGAGGGCTTCGACGTCGGTCTGGAAATGTCCGGCTCGGCCGTAGCCTTCCGCGACATGATCGAGGTGATGAACAATGGTGGCAGGATCGCCATTCTCGGCATCGCGCCGACCGCCTTCGAGATCGACTGGAACAAGGTCATCTTCAAGATGCTGACGCTGAAGGGCATCTATGGTCGCGAGATGTTCGAGACCTGGTACAAGATGATCGCGCTCGTTCAGGGACCGCTCGACGTGTCGGGGATCATCACCCATCGGCTCGGCATCGACGACTACGCCGAAGGCTTCGCCGCCATGAAGAGCGGGGATTCGGGCAAGGTGGTGCTGGAGTGGTGAGGTTGGCGAAGCGCTGTTGCACTTTCCCGCCCTTGCCGTTATAAGCCGCGCCTGTCGAGCCGTCCGGCAGGGCATGCCGTGGCGGTTCTCAATGCTGAAAAGCTCACATTCATTCCGAGCGAAGCGAGGAGCGGTCGACAGACCGCCGCCGGTCATCCGGCGCCACGCGGAGCCGTCTGCATAGCGGACATGGCGTGAGCGAAACAATATGGAGTAGCAAAATGCCCAAGATGAAGACCAAATCGGCCGCCAAGAAGCGGTTCAAGATTACCGGCACCGGCAAGGTCAAGGCCGCCGCCGCCGGCAAGCGCCATGGCATGATCAAGCGTTCCAACAAGTTCATCCGCGACGCGCGCGGCATGATGGTTCTGGCCGAACCCGATGGGAAGAAGGTCGTGAAGAACTATCTGCCGAACGGCGGCGGACTCTGAGCCTCGGACGAATTTAAGGAGATCATGACATGGCACGCGTAAAGAGAGGCGTTACCGCCCACGCCAAGCACAAGAAGGTTCTCGCTAAGGCCAAGGGTTTCTACGGTCGTCGCAAGAACACCATCCGCATCGCCAAGCAGGCGGTCGAGAAGTCGCTGCAGTACGCCTATCGCGACCGCAAGAACCGGAAGCGCAATTTCCGTGCGCTCTGGATCCAGCGCATCAATGCCGCCGCCCGCGAGCATGGCCTGACCTATGGCCGTCTCATCGATGGCCTCAACAAAGCTGGCATCGAGGTCGACCGCAAGGTGCTGTCCGACATGGCGATCCACGAGCCGCAGGCTTTCGTCGCGCTGGTTGCCAAGGCGAAGGACGCGCTCGCCTATCTCAAGGACACGACCCCGAACGCTTTTGAGAGCGCTGTCAGAGCCTGACCAGCGCTTCCCAAGCATTCGAAAACTGGTATTGGGAAACCCGCGCTGGCAGGGCTGGCGCGGGTTTTTCCTTGTTCGCCGAAAGGACACGAAAAAAGTGACCGAACAGATGAGCGACCTGAAGACACTTGAGGCTACATTGATGGCCGAGATCGAGGCGGCTGGCGACGAGGCCGCGATAGAGGCGGTGCGCGTGGCAGCACTCGGCAAGAAGGGCTCGATCTCGGAGCGGCTGAAGACGCTGGGTTCGATGAGCCCGGAGGAACGCCAGTCGGCAGGGCCTGCCATCAACGGGCTGAAGACCCGCATCACAGATGCCATCGCCGTCCGCAAGGCCGACTTGCGCGACGCCGCTATCGAGGCGCGGCTCGCCGCCGAGAAGGTCGATGTGACGCTGCCGGTGCGCCAGTCGCCCGCCGAGCGCGGCCGCATCCACCCGATCAGCCAGGTGATCGACGAGATCACCGCGATCTTTGCGGATATGGGCTTTTCGGTCGCCGAAGGGCCGGACATCGAGACCGACCACTACAATTTCACCGCGCTCAACTTCCCGCCCGGCCATCCGGCGCGCGAAATGCATGACACGTTCTTCTTCCCGCCCGACGAGAGCGGCGAGCGCAAGCTCCTGCGCACCCACACTTCGCCGGTTCAGATCCGCACCATGGAGGCACAGGAGCCGCCGATCCGCATCGTCATCCCCGGCAAGACCTACCGGCAGGATTCGGATGCCACCCACACGCCGATGTTCCATCAGGTCGAGGGGCTGGTGATCGACAAGACGGCCAATGTCGCCAACATGCGCTGGGTGCTGGAAGAGTTCTGCAAGGCCTATTTCGAGGTGCCGTCCGTCAAGATGCGCTTTCGGCCGTCCTTCTTCCCCTTCACCGAGCCCTCACTCGAGGTCGACATCCAGTGCGACCGCTCGAAGCCGGGCGAAGTGCGCTTCGGCGAGGGCAATGACTGGATGGAGATCTTGGGCTGCGGCATGGTGCATCCCAACGTCTTGCGTTTCGGCGGGCTTGACCCGGACGTGTATCAGGGCTTCGCCTGGGGCATGGGCATCGACCGTATCGCCATGCTCAAATACGGCATGCCGGATCTGCGCGCCTTCTTCGACGCCGACGTGCGCTGGCTCCAGCATTACGGCTTCCGGCCGCTCGACATGCCGACGCTGTTTGGAGGGTTGAGTACGTGAGATGCCGACGCTGTTGATCGAGGCCGGATTTCGCTTCCACTTCTTTTCGGGCGACTGGAATGAGCCGCCCCATGTCCATGTCGACGCGAAGGGAAAGAGGGCGAGAATCTGGTTGTATGATCTTCAGATTGCCAAGCGCGGCGGGTTTAGTGAACCTGACATGCGTCGTATCATGCGCATCGTGGCAGAACACCAACAGCAGTTCTTGGAGGCATGGAATGACTTCTTCGCCTGATTACCCGGAGAAGGATCGCCCCGTCGAAGCCTGGTGCGATCTGCACGAACTCCACGTTCGATTGGCCGATGGACGGCGCGTCTCAACGCCTTTGTGGTGGTACCCGCGGTTGCTGAAGGCGTCGCCGGCGCAGCGCAATAATGTCCAGCTGATGCTGGATGGCGTCCATTGGCCTGATGTCGAAGAGGACCTCTCCATCGACGGCATGCTGCAAGGGCGCAAGGCGGTTGGGGCCGTTGAGCCTTCTGTTGCCGCAGAGTGATGACGGGACTGACCACGTGACCCTGCAGATGGCGCAACCCGGCTTGTCGCCCGACATGAAAGCTGTCTGCGAGCGGTTCAAGCTGATCCAAGTGCTGAACCGACAAGACCCGAAAGAGTAAAGCGATGAAATTCACCCTCTCCTGGCTCAAGGACCACCTCGAGACCGACGCCTCGCTCGATCAGATCGTGGAAAAGCTCACCATGATAGGGCTCGAGGTCGAGTCCGTCGACGACAAGGCGGCGCTGAAGCCCTTCGTCATCGCCAGGGTGCTGACGGCCGAGAAACATCCCGATGCCGACAAGCTGCGCGTGCTGTCGGTCGATACGGGCTCGGGCGAACCCATCCAGGTCGTCTGCGGCGCGCCCAATGCGCGGGCAGGCCTCGTCGGCGCCTTCGCCGCACCCGGCACCTATGTCCCCGGCATCGATACGACGCTGTCGGTCGGCAATATCCGCGGGGTGGAAAGCCGCGGCATGATGTGCTCGGAGCGCGAGTTGATGCTGTCTGACGAGCATGACGGCATCATCGACATCGCGGGCGATGCACCGGTCGGCACGCCTTTCGCCACATGGGCCGGGCTCGACGATCCGGTGATCGAGATCGGCCTGACGCCGAACAGGCCGGACGCCACCGGTGTTTACGGCATTGCCCGCGATCTGGCAGCGGCCGGCCTTGGAACGCTGAAACAAGGTGCGATCATGCCGGTCGCGGGGCAGGGGCCTTGCCCGGTGAAGGTGACCATCGAGGCGCCCGAACTATGCCCGGGCTTCGCGCTGCGGCTGGTGCGGGGCGTCAAGAACGGTCCGTCGCCCAAATGGCTGCAGCAGCGCCTGCTCGCCATCGGGCTTCGCCCCATCAACGCGCTGGTCGACATCACCAACTACATCACCTTCGACCGCGGCCGTCCGCTGCACGTCTTCGACGCCGCCAAGGTCAAGGGCAACCTGGCCGTCCGCCGTGCGCAGGACGGGGAGAAGGTGCTGGGCCTCGACGAGCGCGAATATGAGCTGACCTCGGAGATGTGCGTCATCGCTGACGATAACGGTGTCGAATCCATCGCCGGCATCATGGGCGGCGAGCATTCGGGCTGCGACGAAAACACGACCGACGTGCTGGTCGAATCCGCGCTCTGGAACCCGATCGCGACCGCCAAGACCGGCCGCGAGCTCGGCATCGTCACCGACGCGCGCTACCGTTTCGAGCGCGGGGTGGATCCCGAATTCATGGTGCCGGGCCTGGAGCTTGCCACGAAGATGGTGGTCGACTTTTGTGGCGGTGAGGCTTCCGAAAGCGAGGTCGTGGATTATGAGGGCCACACGCCTAAAACCGTCTCCTTTCCTCTGGCTGAGGTCAAGCGCCTGACCGGTATCGATGTGCCGCGCGAGGAATGCGTCGCCATTCTGCAGCGGCTGGGCTTCGGAGTCTCGGAAGCCTATACGACCGAAAGCTTTGGTGCGGGAGCAACCGGCGGCACGCTGGGCTCGATGGCGGACGAGAAAATCCGCAAGATCAGGGTTGAAGGCGTGGTCGACGTGTCGGTGCCCTCCTGGCGTCCGGACATCGAGGGCAAGGCGGATCTGGTCGAAGAGGTGATGCGCATCCACGGGGTGGACGAGATCGCGCCGCAGCCACTGACCGCGCATGACACGGTCAATGGCCGGGTGCTGACCACGCTGCAGAACCGCACCCGTGCCGCACGCCGGGCACTTGCCGTGCGCGGGATGATGGAGGCCGTCACCTGGTCCTTCATCCCGCACGAGCATGCGAAGCTTTTCGGGGGCGGCCAGAAGGCACTCCAGCTCGCCAACCCGATCGCTTCCGACATGTCCGACATGCGGCCTTCGCTCCTGCCTGGCCTCGTGGCTGCCGCGCAGCGCAATGCCGATCGCGGCTTCGGCGATGTCGCGCTGTTCGAGGTCTCCGGCGCTTATGAGGGCGACCATCCGGAGGGCCAGCGCCGATTTGCCGCCGGTGTCCGGCGTGGCACGGCGCGCATGGACGGCCAGGGGCGACACTGGGCCGGCAATGCAGCCAATGTCGGCGTGTTCGACGCAAAGGCCGACGCGATCGCGGTGCTGGAAGCCTGCGGCGCGCCGGTCGACAAGCTGATGGTCGAAGCGGGCGGTCCGGACTGGTACCACCCGGGTCGGTCCGGCTCCATCAAGCTCGGTCCCAAGGTCGTGCTGGCCACCTTCGGCGAGTTTCATCCGAAGGCACTGGAAGTGCTCGATGTGTCGGGCCCGCTCTGCGGTTTTGAAGTCTTCGTCGACGCAATTCCCGAGCCGAAGGCCAAGGCAACGCGCACCAAGCCGCGCCTCGACATCTCGCCCTTCCAGGCGGTCAAGCGCGACTTTGCCTTCGTGGTCGGCCGCGAGGTCGAGTCCCAGGCGCTGGTCAAGGCAGCAACCGGTGCCGACAAGAAGCTGATCACAGGCGTGCGCGTCTTCGATATCTTCGAAGGCGCATCTGTCGGAGAAGGCAACAAGTCGGTGGCGATCGAGGTCTCGATCCAGCCCGTCGACAAGACGCTGACGGACGAGGATTTCGAGGCGCTCGCCGCCCGGATCGTGGAAAATGTCGGCAAGCAGACGGGTGGGCAGCTCAGGGCCTGACAGCGAAACGCCGCCGGGGCAGGTCCGCCGGCGGCGTTCGTTTTCGATCGTATCAGAACGCCGTCAGAAAAACGCCTGTATCCCGGTCTGCGCCCGGCCGAGGATGAGCGCGTGCACGTCGTGGGCGCCTTCATAGGTGTTGACGGTTTCCAGATTGGCCGCGTGGCGCATGACGGCATATTCGATCTGGATGCCGTTGCCGCCATGCATGTCGCGGGCCTGACGCGCGATATCGAGCGCCTTGCCGCAATTGTTACGCTTGACGATGGAGATCATCTCCGGGGCCATCCTGCCCTCGTCGAAGAGGCGGCCAACCCGCAATGACCCCTGCAGGCCGAGCGCAATCTCGGTCTGCATGTCGGCGAGCTTCTTCTGGTAAAGCTGCGTGCCGGCCAGCGGCTTGCCGAACTGCTTGCGATCGAGGCCATACTGGCGTGCGCGGAACCAGCAATCCTCGGCTGCGCCCATCACGCCCCAGGAAATGCCGTAGCGGGCGCGGTTCAGACAGCCGAACGGGCCTTTCAGGCCGGACACGTTGGGCAAAAGCGCATCCTCGCCGACCTCGACGCCGTCCATGACGATCTCGCCTGTGATGGAGGCGCGCAGCGAGAGCTTGCCGCCGATCTTCGGCGCCGACAGGCCCTTCATGCCCTTTTCCAGCACGAAGCCGCGGATCTGGTTATCGTGGGCGGCAGATTTCGCCCAAACAACGAAGACATCGGCGATGGGCGAGTTGGAGATCCACATCTTGGAGCCGGACAGCCGGTAGCCGCCATCGATCTTCTCGGCGCGGGTCTTCATGCCGCCGGGATCGGAACCGGCATCGGGCTCGGTCAGGCCGAAGCAGCCGATGAATTCGCCGGAAGCAAGCTTGGGCAGGTACTTCTTGCGCTGCTCTTCCGAGCCATAGGCATGGATCGGGTACATGACCAGCGAGGACTGGACGCTCATCATCGAGCGGAAGCCGGAATCGATGCGCTCGACCTCGCGCGCCACAAGCCCGTAGGACACGTAGCCAGCACCCACGCCACCATACTCCTCGGGGATGGTGACGCCGAGCAGGCCGGCCTCGCCCATCTCACGGAAGATGGCCGGATCGGTGTTTTCCTCCATATAGGCGTCGGCGATACGCGGCGCGAGACGGTCGGCCGCGAAGGCTGCCGCAGCATCGCGGATCATGCGCTCGTCTTCCTCCAACTGGTCCTCCAGCAGGAAGGGATCGTTCCAGACAAAGGAGGCCTTGGCGCTCTGGCTTTTGACGTCGATGTTCATTGTTCTTCTTTTCCGGTTGCAGTTTGCCCATCCTAGGGGGGAGTTGCCCGTTGCCAAAGCATTTTTGGGAGAATGCGTCAAACGCGGTTGGAGATCGCATATTCGGCATATCTGCCGGTCGCTTTAAGGCACTTGCCGACGATGCCGGCTCATGGATAAATCCTGTGACCGCGGACGTCCGTCGGGTGGAGTTCCTGCAATGAAGACGATGTACGCCATGTCGTTGGCGGTCCTGCTGGCCGGAACGCAGGCCGTTTATGCCAATCCCTGGGAAGATCCGGACTATCTGGAGTGCGGGACGTTGCAGACGACGGTTGATATTGTCGAATGCCTGTCTGACTTGCACGACATCTGGGATGGCAGGCTGAACTCGGGCTATCGAGAAGCCATGGAGTTCCTGCCGGCGTCTCGTCGCGCAGGACTGCAGGAGGCGCAGCGGGCCTGGATCGCCTACCGCGATGCCAATTGTTCCTTCTACCGGGGCGGAGAAGGGACCATTGCGGCGATAGATGGGGCGTCCTGCATGTATGGCATGACGCGCGAACGAAGCATCGAGATCGAAGACCTGCTTCGCTACTGAGCCTCCATCGCTGTTTCGCGACGCGGAAGTAGGGTGCTGGCCTGTGCGCGTTTGTGGATGCGACTTCGCCTCGCTATCGCGCAAGGGTCGAATCCGCCTATGCTGAGCCATGCCCATTCGCCAGCTTCCAGAGACAACCATCAACCAGATCGCCGCCGGAGAGGTGATTGAACGGCCGGCGAGTGTCGTCAAGGAACTGGTTGAAAACGCGTTGGATGCAGGCGCGGCTCGGGTCGAGATCGCCACCGCGGGAGGCGGGTTGTCGCTAATCCGGGTCAGTGACGATGGATGCGGCATGCCGATCGAGGAATTGCCGCTGTCTGTCGGTCGCCACTGCACGTCCAAGCTGGATGGCGGCATAGACGCCATCCGTTCGCTCGGCTTTCGCGGCGAAGCGTTGCCGTCCATCGGGTCGGTCTCGCGGTTGTCGATCCGCTCTCGTCTGCGAGGGGCGGGCGAGGGTGCCGAGATCACTGTCGAGGCCGGAAGGGTGTCCTCGCCCCGCCCGGTGGCCGCAAATCCCGGCACGCTGGTCGAAGTGCGCGATCTGTTCTTTGCCACGCCCGCACGCCTGAAGTTCATGAAGAGCGTTCGTGCCGAGGCTGGCGCCATTGCCGAGGTGGTAAAGCGCATCGCCATTGCCTTTCCGCATGTGCGCTTCGTTCTGTCTGGAACCGACCGTTCTACGCTAGACCTGGAGGCATTTGCGAATGATCCGCAGGGACGCCGAGACAGGATGGCCGGCATTCTGGGGAATGAATTCGTCGACAACGCTGTCGAGATAGAAGCCGAGCGCGAGGGTGTGCGGCTTACCGGTCTCGTTTCGGTCCCGGCCTATAGCCGTGGCAACGCCCTCCAGCAATTCGCCTATGTCAATGGGCGGCCGGTGCGCGACCGTCTGCTGGCGGGTGCGGTTCGCGGTGCCTATGCCGATCTTCTTGCCCGCGACCGCCATCCGGTGACGGCGCTGTTCATCGAGCTTGATCCGGCGCTTGTCGATGTGAACGTGCATCCGGCCAAGGCAGATGTACGATTTCGTGACCCCGGCCTGGTTCGCGGATTAGTGGTCGGGGCGATCCGGCAAGCCCTGTCGACTGCCGGCGTCAGGGCCTCGACCAGTGCCGCCGCCTCGATGGCCGCAGCATTCCGCCCAAGCGAGGTGGTGCCGTTTTCAAGACCGCACGTGCCGGGTCAGGGCGAACGCGCGGCCAGCCGTGCCTTCCACGCGCCACTCGGCTTTTCGGAAGGCGGGCAGGCGGCATTCGACATCAATGGCGTCGCCAGCGCCGATGTACGACCAGAAGTGCCAGGCGCAGATCATCTCCATTCGAGCCCGCTGGGTGCGGCCCGCGCGCAGATCCATGAGAACTACATCGTTGCCCAGACGCAGGACGCGCTGGTCATTGTCGACCAGCACGCCGCGCATGAACGGCTGGTCTACGAGGCCATGAAGCAGGCACTGCATTCGCGGCCGCTGCCGGCGCAGATGCTGCTCATCCCCGAAATCGTCGATCTCCCCGAAGAAGATGCCGACAGGCTGGCGCGTCATGCCGAACTGATGTCACGCTTCGGGCTCGGGCTGGAGCGGTTCGGCCCTGGCGCGGTCATCGTGCGAGAAACGCCATCCATCCTCGGCGAGATAGATGTCGCGGCACTGGTGCGCGATATTGCCGATGAAGTCGCCGAGGACGATACGGTCGATACGTTGAAGGCGCGGCTCGACCGGATTGCCTCATCCATGGCCTGCCATGGCTCCGTGCGTTCGGGACGCCGGCTGAAGCCCGAGGAAATGAACGCGCTGCTGCGACAGATGGAGGCCACGCCGGGTTCTGGCACCTGCAATCACGGCCGACCGACCTATATTGAGCTGAAGCTGGCGGACATCGAGCGGCTCTTTGGTCGGCGCTGAAGCGCGGTTCAGGGAGTGGATTTCTGCCATGGGCCATTGGAACGGTCGCGAGGCGAGTTGACCGAAAAAACCGTGGCGCCCTCCCGTGCTTGACGTCCTGTTCGATTTGTGGCGGAAACATCCGCAAAGAGGCGAGAAGTATGAACCGTTTTGAGGGTCCTGGGGGCAGGGAAGCGCGAATCCGATATCTCGATGGCGATTTTCAGGTCGTCACGCCCGGATCGTTTGTCCGCTGCGCGGTCACGGGGCGCTCGATTCCGCTCGACGAATTGAAATACTGGAGCGTCGCGCGCCAGGAACCATACGTCGACGCTGCCGCTTCGCTCAAGCGCGAACTGGATGTCGTCCCGTTCCCTGCTTCAGGCGGGTGAGCGCCGACGACCTTGCCATGATGCCAGCGTTTCCTTGATAATTGATGCTGCGGTCACGTCGAGTTCGAAATGGGCGTCGATTTCGACGACCGTCGACGCCTCGCCGAGCGCACGCTGGGCTGGCGTGCCGTGCAGGAAACGCACCGCATCCTTTTCGGTCGTCACCAGCCGCCAACCAGACCCATCCGCAAGTCGAATGAGGTCGTTGGCTTCCTCGTCGGTGTAGACGTGATGGTCCGAGAACGGTTGGCGCAAGGCGATCTTTCCGCCCATTTCCTCAACCGTGCGGAAGAACTTCTCTGGGTGACCGATTCCGGCATAGGCCAACAGCGGTTGGTCGTCGAAAGGCGCGGAAAGGCGAGGGCGAGTGTACGCTTGGTAGACCGGACGACCAGCCCGGGCAGCCTGCCGAATGACCTCGTCGGCGCCATCGCCATTGCCGATCTTCACGATCGCGTCGGCATGTCTCATTTGATCGACGAGCCGTGCGCGCATTGGTCCGCCGGGCAACGTGTGGCCGTTGCCGATGCCATGAAGTGAATCGACCACGATCAGTGCAAAGTCGATCAAGATACGCGCGCTCTGAAAGCCGTCATCCATGATGATGAAGTCGCAGCCATGCGTAATCAGAAGTTCGGCGCCTTCCATGCGGTTTGGTGTGACCACGGTCGGAGCGGTGCGGGCAAGCACCAGTGGCTCGTCACCGACATGGCGCGCCGTGTCTTGCTCGGCGTCCACCAGATGCGGCTGGTAAATGGCCCCCCCGTAGCCGCGCGATAGGAAACCGGGATTGAGATTATGCCGTCGGGCTTCCCGCGCAAGAGCAATGGCGATGGGTGTCTTTCCAGCCCCTCCCACTGTGAAGTTTCCAACGCACAGAACCGGCGATGCCACAGGATGCCGTCTAGCGGTGTCAAGCCGTCGTCGCGCCACAGCTGCATAAAGCGAGGACACTGGAGAAAGCGCCCAGGCTCTCCAGTCCGCCTTGTGCCACCAGAAAGGGGGAGCCTCGCTTACCAAGTTCCGCCCTAGCCGTTGCTGCCATGGAGCCGCGATTTGACCACCAGCGGATGGATGTATGGCTCAAGGGAAGTTATTGTGTGATCAAGAGCGCCGCGCATCTGCGCCACCGTCTCTTCGCCGGCCTTCATCATCGAATGCCGGATCTCGTCGTTGCTGAGCAAATAGTTGACAGCGCCGGCCAGCATATCTTCGTCGCGCACAAGCTTGGCGCCCCCACTTTGAAGCAGTTTCTGATAGGAATCGCGAAAGTTCTGCACGTTGCGGCCGGCCAGGACAGCGGTTCCGAGCATGGCTGGTTCGAGCGGGTTTTGTCCGCCTTCCCAGGTCAGAGACCGACCCACGAAAGCGATTTCGGTCAGCCGCAAGTAAAGGCCCATCTCCCCGATCGTGTCGCCCAAGAAGATATCTGTGTCAGGGGTAACTGGCTGCCCCGTCGAGCGCCGTACAATTTTCAGACCGAGTTCCGCCAGTTCTGCCGCGATCGCTTCAGCGCGCTCGGGATGGCGGGGTACCACGATTGTCAGGACATCGGGCTGGCGGTTTTTCAGCCGGGTATGGACGCGCGCCGCAATGGCGTCTTCGCCTTCATGTGTTGAGATCGCGGCCCAAACTGGTCTGTCAGCGATCTGCACGCGAAGATCGCGCAGGAGGCTCTCGTTTGCGGGGGGTGGAGGCGAATCGACCTTGAGGTTACCCGACACCGTTACCGGGCGGGCGCCCAGCATCAGGAATCGCTCCGCGTCGACGTCCGATTGAGCAATCACATGGGCAAGGTTTTCGAACAATGCCTCCGCCAGATATGGACGCTTTTTCCAACTGGCGAAGGAGTTGTCGGAAAGACGCCCGTTGACCAGGACCTGTGGCACGCGCCGCGCACCAAGTTCGAGAATGGTCATAGGCCATATTTCCGATTCCGCGATGATGGCCAGGTCAGGAGACCAGTGATCGAGGAAGCGGCTTACCGCCGGCTTCAGATCGAGAGGCACATACTGATGGATGACACGATCACCCAGCCTCTCACGGGCAACCTGTGCGGACGTGACTGTTCCCGTGGTCAGCACGGTGTTGATACCGAGGGAGAGGATGTACTCGATCAGCGGGACGACCGAGACCGTTTCGCCCACACTGGCTGCATGCATCCAGACCAGTGGTCCCTGCGGGCGGGAATATTCGGTCTTGCCGTAGCGTTCTTTCCGACGCGACGCCTCTTCCTTGCCGCGGCTGGCGCGCCAAGCGACATACCCGCCGATCAGTGGATAAGCAGCCGCTCCCATCCAGCGATAGGCAGTCAGGATGGCCCGCGCCCACCGCTCGCTCATGCGACGGCATCCACGAGGCGGTAAGCCTTCTCGGTCACCTGATTGAGGCTATTTGTGACCTCTTGGCGAAGCTGTTCCACCGTTTCGCTGTCGGCGTCTGCAGGCACGTTGATTGGCTCTCCGATGATCAGTGCGCTGCGACCGAAGGGCAGGTTGATGGTGGTTTGATCCCAGGTGGATCGCAACACCTTTCGGCGGCTGGTCGCGACCGCGATCGGCACGATGGGTCGCCCCGAGATTTTTGCCAGGATGACAATACCGGCGCCTGCCTCTCGAGGTGTTCCGTGAGGAATGTCCGCGATCATCGAGACGCTGGTGCCTTGATCCAGAAAGCGCTTCATTGAAATCAGCGCCTTGGCTCCGCCTTTCTGCGTTCCAGAAGTGCCCGGTCTTCCGCCTGACCCTCGAACGACCTCGAAACCCAGCTTTTCGGCAACCAGGGCGTTCAATTCCGCGTCTGCGCTGCGTGAAAACAACGCGACCATCGGCTTTCGCCTGGGTTTGACCATCGGGGCCAGAATATGCTGACCGTGCCAGAGCGCGCTGATAGCAGGGGCAAGCCGCTCGGCAGCCTCGTCAGGGTCAGAGGATCCTGCTACGCGGCGGTTGGTGAGATCGATGAAGCGAATCGCCGCGGCAATGACGGAAGACAGCAAGCTCTTTACCAGGCGCGACCGTCTCAGCGGACCTCGGATCGATCCCCACAGGGCCTTTAGCGGCCGTCGGCGATTTGCGCGGTGACGGCCTGTCTTTTGTTCAGCACTTGCGGTCGGTTGTTCCGCCATCGAACTCAGGACTGCTTGCCCCCGCTTGCATCAGGCTCGAGTAGGCGGTGCAGATGAACGATGAAATAGCGCATATGCGCATTGTCCACGGTTGCCTGAGCCTTTGCGCGCCAGGCCAGCTCGGCCGAGCGGTAGTCGGGAAAGATGCCGACGATATCGAGATTGTCGAGATCGCGGAAATCCATGCTCTGCAAAGTCTTGAGTTCTCCGCCGAATACGAGGTGGAGCAACTGCTTCTTGGATTCGTCCTGGGTCATCGGATGTCTTGTCGTTGCTGGAGCTGCAGGTGACGGTCTGCCCCCGCGCGCGTTTCAGTAGGGTGGCTGTAGAGGAGTCTTGACGATTTTGAAACCATCTATGCGACGATTTAATACCCCGTTTTCGCGGCTGCCGCTGCCAATTCCGACAGCAAGCTGCCGCTGCCTGCCAACAACGCGCCGTGCCGCGGGTCGCCGCGCAGGTAACGCGGTACCTGGCCGTCGAATGTCAGCAACTGACCGCCAGCCTCCTCCAGAATGAGATCGGCTGCGGCAAGGTCCCAGTCGTTGGCATTCGGCCTGACAAAAGTGGCGTCAAGTGCCCGACCCGCGATCATCGCAATGCGATAGGCGAGCGAAGGGACATAGGGCATTCGTCTGATGTCGATGGTCGTTGGCTTCAGGCTGTCGACCAGATTGCGAGGACCGGCCAGTCGCGCAGGTGTCGATGGCGGCCCGACCCTTAGCGCAACGCCGTCCATCCATGCGCCTTGTCCGCTCGCTGCCGAGTAAATCTCCGAGAGTGCCGGGCAATCCAGTACACCTGCCACGGGCCGTCCCTGCTCGACGATGGCCACACTGACGCACCAGCTCTTGCGCCCCTCGATGAATGCGCGGGTCCCGTCAATGGGATCGACCACGAAGGTCCTGCCAGCGTCGTCGGAACGGACCATTTCCGCGGTCTCTTCCGACAGCCATCCATAGCCTGGCCGAGCCTCCAGCAGTGTTTCCCGCAAAAAGGCATCGACAGCGATATCTGCCTCGCTGACGGGGGAATCTCCGGCTTTCGTCCAGACATCGGGATCGCGTCGAAAGAACGTCATGGCGATTTCACCGGCGCGTCGCGCCGATGCGATCAGGAGCTCCAGATCCTGGTCCAGGGAACTCTGCGCCAGATCACTCACCGGCAACTGTCATTCCTTCCACGAGCAATGTAGGTGCAGCGACCGAATGGGCGCGGTCGAGATCGTTCGCTGGCACCATGTTCATGAACATGTCTTTCAAATTGGCTGCGATGGTAACTTCCGATACCGGATAGGCCAACTCGCCATTCTCGATCCAGAAACCCGAAGCGCCTCGGCTGTATTCGCCTGTCACCATGTTGACGCCCTGGCCGAAAACCTCCGTCACATAGAAGCCGGACTTGATCGAGGCGATCAATTCCTGCGGGCTGGTCTCACCAGCTTCAATGGCAAGATTGGTAGGAGAGGGCGAGACCGATGAAGCCGAACGCGACCCTCGTCCGTTGGTCCTGAGACCCAATTCGGCGGCGGCTGAGTGAGACAGGAACCAATGGCCGAGCACACCCTTGTCGACCATGACCAGCGCCTCGCCCTCGACGCCTTCTCCATCAAAGGGGCGTGAGGCAAGGCCGCGTGGACGCAGGGGATCGTCGGTGACCGTGATTGCAGCTGACGCGATCTGCTGGCCCATACGGTCGCGCAGGAAACTTGTCTTTCGTGCCACCGCGGCGCCATTGATGGCTCCTGCCAGATGGCCGGCTATGCCGCGCGCCACGCGCGGATCGTAGATAATGGTGGCCGGACCGGTGCGCGCCTTGCGGGCGTTGAGCCGGCGCACGGCACGCTCGCCTGCACGCTGTCCTATCGTCTCCGGTGCTTCCAGGTCGGCAAGATGCAGCCGCATCGAATAGTCATAGTCTCTTTCCATCGCCGTACCCTCGCCGGCAATGACGCTCACCGACCGCGAGAATCGCGAGCGTGCATAGTGCCCCACGAAACCGTTCGACGTGGCAAGGACGAGGCCGCCCATGCCGGCGCTTGCCGAAGCGCCGCCTGAATTGGTCACGCCTGCAACTGCCAGCGCAGCTTCTTCCATGGCCTGCGCGCTCTCGCGCAGCTGGTCGGAGCTGATTTCCGTTTCGTCCAAAAGGTCGAGCGATCGTGGATTCGACACCAGCAGATCGCCTTGCACCAGCCCCTGATACGGGTCCTCCGGCGAAACACGCGCCATCGCCACGGCTCGTCCGGCAAGGGTAGCGGGGTCCGATCCCGCATTGGCAGACACGCTCGCGGTCCTGTGCCCCACGAAAACACGCAGTGCGATGTCGTTGCTCTCGGATGCCTCCGTGCTCTCGACCTTGCCGAGGCGGACCGTAATGCCCTGCGAGCGGGCACGAAGCGTGACGGCATCAGCCGCGTCGGCGCCAGCGCGCCGCGCCTCTTCGACCAAGCGTGTCACCATATCCGTCAGCTTGATCGTGTCCGTCATGTCGTTCATGAAAAAGGTCCCGAGATCGAGGCGGCATTTAGCGGTTTGTCTGCCGCACATCTATTGTCGGCGCTGCCCCGGCGCAATGGCTACGCGTGATGGCTACCGGCAAAGCAACCGTTGCCTTGCCAGCGATCCGGCTTCATTTGCGGCAAACCCGCGAAGTTGCGTTGTCAGTCGCGGGGGGCAATTGCCTGGCACTTGGCGGGTTTGCGTTCCTTGCGTGCGCGCCGCAGTTCCAGTTTACGCCGGAACCTCGATTTGCGGCTGTCCTCGTGAGCGAGCTTCTGCTCTCCCCAAGGTGTCCAGACGCTGACCGACTTGCGCTCCATATCGTTTGTCCACGTGTTCATGGTTGGCCTCCATCCAGAGACCAACCTGATATTGTGGCGATTGTTGCGGCTCAGACGTTAATTCGCAGTAATGTGAAATGCACCGCGCAACAATTGCTTCGAACAGCCTGCTGCGCAGTTGATTGGTTCATGGCGTGCCGTAGCCGCCGGCCGTGGGGGTCACCACCGTCACGGCCTCGCCTGCCTCCAGCATCGTCTGGTCGCAGGCCTTCAGGACTTCCACGCTGCCATCCAGCCTTCGCACCTCGGTACGGCCGGGAAGGCCCTCGCCGCCGCCGGCAATGCCCTGCGGGGCCAGCGTGCGGTGCGAGGATAGGATGGCGCAGTCCATCTTCTTCAGGAAGCGCAGCGTGCGCGTGGTGCCGTCGCCGGCCGGAGAGGCGCCCTTGCCGCCGGAGCCCGGACGCAATGCGAAATTCTCGAGCATGACGGGGAAACGCATCTCCAGGATTTCGGGGTCGGTGAGGCGCGAATTGGTCATGTGGACATGGACGCCCGACGTGCCGGCAAAACCACGGCCATCGTTCATGCGGCCGGCCGGCGAACCCGAGCAGATGGTCTCGTAATACTGGTACTCGTCATTGCCGAAGGTAAGGTTGTTCATCGTGCCCTGGCTGTTGGCGATGGCGCCCAGCGCGCCGAAGATGGCGTTGGTAACATGCTGGGAGGTCTCGACATTGCCGGCCACCACCGCGCGCGGATAGGCGGGCTTGAGCATGCAGCCTTCGGGGATGACGATCCGGATCGGCCGCAGGCAGCCGGCATTCATCGGGATCGGCGATTCCACCATGACGCGGAAGCAGTAGAGAACGGCCGCGCGGGCGACGGGTTCGGGCGCGTTGAAGTTGTTTTCCATCGCAGCGGACGTGCCGGTGAAATCCACCGTCGCTTCGCGCCTGTCGCGGTCGACCGTGATCTTCACCTTGATCACCTGGCCGGTGTCGGTCGGGTATTCGTATTCCGCATCCTCGATCCGGCCGATCAGGCGCGCCACCTCCTCGGCCGCGTTGTCCTGCACGTGACCCATATAGGCCTGCACGACGTCGAGCCCGAATTCTGCGACCATCTTGCGCAGCTCCGCGATGCCGCGCTCGTTGGCGGCGATCTGGGCCTTCAGGTCGGCGATGTTCTGGGCCGGGTTGCGGCAGGGGTACGGGTGGTCGGTGAGAAGCTCTTGCAGTTCCTTCTCGCGGAAGGTGCCTTGGTCGACGAGCATGAAGTTGTCGATCAGCACGCCTTCCTCGTCGACCGTGGTGGCGAGCGGGGTCATGGAGCCGGGCGCCGTGCCGCCGACATCGGCATGGTGGCCGCGCGAGGCGACCCAGAAGAGGATCTCCTTGCCGTCGCCGTCGAAGACCGGGCTCACGACCGTGATGTCGGGCAGATGCGTGCCGCCATTATAGGGGGCGTTGAGTGCAAAGACGTCGCCGGGCCGGATCCTGCCCTCATTGAGGCGGATGATCGTTTCCACCGACCGGTCCATGGAGCCCAGATGCACTGGCATGTGCGGCGCGTTCGCGACCAGCGCGCCGTCGGCGTCGAAGACGGCGCAGGAGAAGTCTAGCCGCTCCTTGATGTTGACCGAATGGGCCGTGTTCTGCAGCGCCACGCCCATCTGCTCGGCGATGTTCATGAACAGGTTGTTGAAGACCTCGAGCAGGATCGGGTCGGCCTGTTTCGTGCCGATCGCCTGGCTGCGCTGCATCTTCTCGTGGCGGGACAAGACGACATGGTCGGCCTCGGTAATGCGCGCCGTCCAGCCGGGCTCGATAACGATGGTCTGGTTGGCCTCGATGATCAGGGCAGGGCCCTTGACGCGGTTGCCGGGGGCAAGCCCTTCGCGGCGGAAGATACCGGCCTCGCGCCATTCGCCACCCGAAAAGATGCGCCGCGTGGTGTCGGTCGCCGCATCGGCCTCCTGCAGCGCCGATTTCGACTCGGCGGCACTGGTGTCGGCGATCTCGGCGCCCTCTACCTCGACCGCCTCGACGGTGATCGGCTTGTCGGGGGTGATGAAGCCGAACTGCGCCTTGTGCATCTCTTCGAAGCCCGCGCGCGCGGCATCGAGATCGCCATCGAAGGCGACGTCGAGCGTGGTGTCGGTGCCGTCATAGCGCAGATGCAGCTTGGTGCGGGTGGTCATGCCGTCATCGGCGATGCCCTGCTCGGCAAGCTCGCGGCGCACCGCAGCGGCCAGGTCGCTTTCAAGGGCCGAGATGGCGGCGGTGCTTTCAGGAGACAGCGGCTGGACGAGACCCTGCTGGCGGCTGGCGGTAACGGTGGCCAGCCCCATGCCATAGGCCGAAAGCAGGCCCGAAAGCGGGTGGATCAGGATGTTTTCCATGCCCAGAGCATCGGCCACCAGGCAGGCATGCTGGCCGCCGGCGCCGCCGAACGAGTTGAGCAGATAGCGGGTGACGTCGTAGCCGCGCTGGACGGAGATCTTCTTGATCGCGTTGGCCATGTTCTCGACCGCGATCTTCAAGAAGCCTTCGGCGACCTCCTCGGGCGAGCGGCCTTCACCGACCTCGCGCGCGATCTCCGCGAATTTTGCCGCCACCGCGTCGCGGTCGAGCGGCTGGTCCTGGTTCGGGCCGAAGATCGGGGGGAAGAATTCCGGGTTGAGCTTGCCCAGCATGACGTTGGCGTCGGTGACCGTCAGCGGGCCGCCGCGGCGATAGCAGGCGGGGCCGGGATCGGCGCCGGCCGAATCCGGGCCGACGCGGAAGCGGCCGGGTTCGGCATGGAGGATCGAGCCGCCGCCAGCCGCCACGGTGTGGATGCGCATCATCGGCGCGCGGATGCGCACGCCAGCAACCTCGGTGTCGAAGGCGCGCTCGAACTCGCCCGCAGAATGGGCGACGTCGGTCGAGGTGCCGCCCATGTCGAAGCCGATGACGCGCGGAAAGCCGGCCAGTTCCGCCGTGCGCACCATGCCGACCACGCCGCCGGCGGGACCGGACAGGATCGCGTCCTTGCCCTGGAACTTTTCCGCTGCCGTAAGCCCGCCGGATGACATCATGAATTGCAGTGTCGGGCCGGGTTCGCCGGGCGGCGTGGCGCCGAGTGTGCCGGCGACGCGCTCGACATAGCGGCGCAGGATGGGTGACAGATACGCGTCGACCACCGTGGTGTCGCCACGGCCAACCAGCTTGATGAGCGGCGAGACTTCGTGGCTAACGGAGACCTGCGCAAAGCCCATCGAGCGCACGAGCTCGGCCAGGGCAACTTCGTGCTGCGGGTTCTGCCAGGCGTGCATGAGTACGATGGCGACGGCGTCGATGCCGTCGGCGCGGGCGTTTTCCAGCGCTGGGCGAACGGAGTCCAGCTTCAGCGGCACTTCCAGCGCGCCATCGGCCATCAGCCGTTCCTCGACCTCCTCGACGCGCTCGTAGAGCTGTTCGGGAAGCACGATCTCCTTGGCGAAGATGTCCGGCCGGGCCTGGTAGGCGATGCGCAGCGCATCCTTGAACCCGCGCGTGATGAGCAGAAGCGTGCGGTCGCCCTTGCGCTCCAGGAGCGCATTGGTGGCGACCGTGGTGCCCATGCGCACCGTGCCGATGATATCTGACGGCATGGCCGCGCCGGCCGCCACGCCGAGCAGGCGGCGGATACCCTCGATCGCTGCATCCTCATAGGCTTCCGGGTTCTCGGATAGGAGCTTGAGCGGATGGATCTCGCCAGCCGGATCGTGCCCGATCACATCGGTAAAAGTGCCGCCCCGATCGATCCAGAAATCCCAACGGCCTTCGCTGCCCCGATCCGAACTCGACATGAACTTTCCTCCGATCCCGCCTTTGCGAAACGCCACTGCGCCGCTCACTTACAAATCGTTGACAAATTGCCAATGTGCAGTCAACCTCTGATTTGACGCCACGTAATGGCGCCGCAGAGGATCAAGTACTTCTGCAACCAACAGAGGGAGAATTCAGGTCATGAAACATTTCACCAAGGCTGCACTGACCGGAGTCGCCATGGCGACGCTTCTCGTGGCGCCGGCAATGGCCCAGAACGCCTGGGACATGCCGACCCCCTATGGCGACGGCATCTTCCACACGCAGAACATCATGCAGTTTGCCGACGATCTGCGCGCGAAGACCGACGGCTCCATCGACATCACGGTCCATTCGGCCAATTCGCTGTTCGGCCATGCCGAGATCAAGGACGCGGTGCGTGATGGCCTCGTACCGATCGGCGAGATCCTACTGTCGCGCCTGGCGAATGAAGACCCGATCTTCGCACTCGATTCCATTCCCTTCCTGGCCGCCTCCTATGACGACGCGGAGGCGCTGTGGGAAGCCTCGCGCGAGGCCGTCGCCGAGGCGCTGGCCGAGCAGGGCCTGACCGTTCTCTATGCGGTGCCGTGGCCGGGCCAGAGCCTCTATCTGCGCCAGGAAGTCACCGAGCCGGCGCAGATGGAAGGCCTGTCCTTCCGCGCCTACAACGTCGCCACCGAACGGCTGGCCGAGCTTCTGGGCGCCACCCCGACCCAGGTCGAGGAAACCGACATCCCGACCGCCTTCTCGACGGGGCGCGTGGAAGCCATGATCACCTCGCCCTCGACCGGCGCCAACGCGCAGGCATGGGACTTCACCACCCACTACATCGATACCCAGGCCTGGCTGCCCAAGAACGTGGTCTTCGTGAACACCGACGCGTTCGAAGCACTGTCTGACGAGGAGCGCGCCGCTCTTCTGGAAGCGGCAGCCGAAGCCGAGGCGCGTGGCTGGGACATGTCGCGGGCCGAGACGGACGAGAAGATCGCAGCTCTTGAAGCGGGCGGCATGATCATCATGCAGCCTTCCGAGGCGCTCGCTTCCAAACTCCAGGAAGTCGGGCAGACCATGACCGCCGAGTGGGAAGCCCAGGCCGGCGATGCAGGTCAGGCGGTGGTCGAGGCCTACCGCAACCGTTAGTCTTCCAACACGGGCGGGTGCATCACCCGCCCGTTCCATTTTCGGGGACAAGCCGATGCGCAAGGCTCTCGACGGCCTATATGCCGGCGCGCTCGCAGGGGCGTGCCTGGCGATGGTCACCATCGCCTCTTTGGTATTCCTTCAGGTGCTTGGCCGCATGGCGGACCGCATCGGGGTCTGGCTCGGCGTGGGCCGCTTCGGTTTCGCCGTTCCCTCGCTTGCCGAGTTCGGCGGCTTCCTGTTCGTGGCGGCCGCTTTCCTGGCACTACCCTACACATTGCGGTCTGCCGGCCATGTCCGGGTCACGTTGATCCTTCGTTTCCTACCGTCTGGCGCCGATCGGTTGCTGACCGCCCTGGTGCTCGTGTTCGCCATCGGGCTCATGTGTTTTGCGGCATGGTTTGTCGGCTGGCAGACGGTGGCTTCGCACGCGCGCGGCTCGGTTTCATATGGCTTGATCCCGATCCCCTTATGGCTTCCGCAGGCGGTGATGACACTCGGCATTGTCATCTTCGTCGTGGCGCTCGTCGACGAACTCGTCGCGACGCTGCGCGGTGAGACGGCGGCCTTCCGCAAGGCGGAACTCGAACGCGAGCAGGCCGAGGGTTACCGCTGATGGATATCGGGCTTCTCTCCATCATTCTCGTCGTTGTCCTGTTCGGATTTCTGCTGTCTGGCCTGTGGGTGGGCTTTGCGCTCATGGCGGTCGGTCTCGTTGCCATGGAGTTGGCTACCTCGGCGCCGGCCGGCCAGGTCTTCGCGCGCCGTGTCTGGGGCGCGATGAACAGCTGGGACCTGACCGCGCTGCCCATGTTCATCTGGATGGGCGAGATCCTGTTCCGATCGCGACTATCGTCCGACATGTTTGCGGGGCTGGCCCCGTTGACGCGGCGCCTGCCGGGCCGGCTGCTCCACGTCAACGTCTTCGGCTGCGCGCTCTTCGCAGCGGTCTCCGGTTCGTCCGCGGCAACAACCGCTACCGTCGGGCGCATGTCGCTTCCGGAGCTGAAGTCCCGCGGCTACGATGCCCGCATCGCCATCGGTACGCTGGCGGGCTCGGGAACCTTCGGCTTTCTCATCCCGCCCTCCATCATCCTCATCGTCTATGGCGCGGCGACCGAACAGTCGATCGCGCGGCTGTTTCTGGCGGGCGTCATTCCGGGCCTCATGCTGGCCGCGATGTTCGCTGGCTACATCATGCTGTGGGCGCTGATGAACAAGGACAAGATGCCGGAGGCCGAGCCCAGGCCAAGTTGGCGGGAAAAGATCCATGCCTTCACGCTGCTCCTTCCCACGGTTGGCCTGATCATCGCGGTTATCGGCTCGATCTATGGCGGGCTTGCCTCGCCGACCGAGGCAGCCGTGGTCGGTGTCGTCGGCGCCCTTGCGATCTCCTGGGCCACTGGCGGGCTCGATCGTTCGAGCTTCATCGCTTCGCTTCGTGGTTCGGCCATCACCACCTGCATGATTGCTTTCATCCTGGCCGGTGCCTCCTTCCTGACCGTAGCCATGGGCTTCACGGGCATTCCCCGGGCGCTGGCGGCATGGATTGGTGACCAGGGCTATTCGCAATTCGCGCTGCTGACGGCGTTGCTGCTCTTTTTCATCGTTCTCGGCTTCTTCCTCGACGGCATATCGATCGTGGTGCTGACGACGTCGGTCATCCTGCCCATGGTGCTGGCAGCCGGCATCGATCCGATCTGGTTCGGGATATTCCTGGTGCTGGTCGTCGAGATGAGCCAGATCACGCCGCCGGTCGGGTTCAACCTGTTCGTGATCCAGTCCATCACGGGGAGGGGTATTTTCGAGATTGCGCGCTACGCGCTGCCGTTTTTCCTCATATTGGTGCTCGCCACCGCCATCCTGTCCATCTTTCCGGAGATCGCCCTATGGCTGCCCAGCACGATGATGAGCCGCTGACGGACGACCGCGTCGGTCCGGTCGTCTCCTCTGCCCATCTCGCCAGATCAAGCCTGCCGGCGCTGTCGGAAGTCGAGTTCGCGCTGACCATGGCCAACAATGCCTTCCAGCGCTGGATCGTAAGGTGCATGGCGGCGGCGGGCGGGCCCGCCATGTCGCCGCTGGAAGTCCTGATCGTCCATCTCGTCCACCATCGCGAGCGACCGAAATCGCTGGCCGACATATGTCTGGTGCTGAACATCGAGGACACGCATCTGGCCAATTACGCGATCAAGAAACTGGTCGAGCATGGACTGGTCAAGGCGGGCCGCAGCGGCAAGGAAAAGACGATCTCGATCACCGAAAAGGGCGCGGCATTGTGCACCCGGTACGGCGAGGTTCGGGAGGCGCTGGTGGTGCGTGCTGCACGCCAGCTCGGCCATGATCCGGCCGACATATCGCGCATGGCAGCACTTATGCGCACATTGTCGGGCGCCTACGACCAGGCCGCTCGCGCCGCCGCCTCGCTCTGATCCATGCTGGCTGCCTGCCGTTTTCTCTCGCGCCACGGCAAGCTCGTGCTGATTGCCGGGCTTGTTGCGGGGGCAGGCCTGCCTGACCTCGCCCAGGCACTCAGGCCATTCATCGCGCCGATGATCGTCTCGCTGCTGTTCCTGGCCGTGCTGAGGCTCGGTCCCGAGGGCCTGCGTGCCGGCATGAGCGGTATGCATCGCGCCGCAGGTCTTGCCCTGGTCCTGCAGCTCGCACTTCCGGTTTCGGCAGCGATTGCCTTCGCCGCGCTGGGGATACTGGCTCATCCACTGGCGATGGGGGTCATCCTCGTCCTGGCGGCTGCCCCCATTACCGGCAGCCCCAACATCACGCTGATGGCCGGCGGCGATCCGGCGCCCGCGCTTCGCCAGCTAGTGGTGGGCACCGCCATGCTGCCGCTAACCGTGATCCCGGTCTTCTGGCTGATGCCTGCTTTCGGCAGCCCGGTGGCGGTCGCGCGTGCTGCTCTTGAACTTTTGGGCCTCATTGCAATGGCCGGTGGGGCGGCGCTGGCGCTGCGCCACTTTCGCATCGTGCCGGGCACGCAGGATGCCTATGACGCGATGGACGGGCTTGCGGCGCTGCTTCTTGGGCTTGTCGTCATAGGGCTCATGTCGGCGATCGGCCCTGCGCTGGTTGATGATCGTTGGGCGCTCGCCGTGACGATGCTCGTGGTGTTTGCATTAAATGTGCCGCTTCAGATGGCAACCAGCCTGGCTGCCAGTCGCACCGATCCAAGGGCGTCTCCTGGCTTTGGCGTGGTGGCCGGCAACCGCAACATCGCGCTGTTTCTAAGCGTATTGCCGGCCCAGACCGCTGATCAACTCCTGCTCTTCATCGGCTGCTTCCAGGTGCCCATGTATGTGACACCTTTCCTTCTGGCCCACTGGTATCGCTGGACGTCGCGGCCCTAGGACTGGTGGCTGCTTACAGGGTCAAGCTATCGGTGGATGCCTTACACCGTGGGTGGACGGGGCAGGGCGCGGCGACTATCTTCGCGCCAACCCGCTCCAGATCGACCATGGGCGGCACAGCCAATTCTTGGAGGCTCGCGTGGAACTTCTGATCGTCCTGCTCGTCATCGTGGCGCTGGTCGTCTTTGTCGTTGTTCTCTACAACAATCTCGTTCGGCTCAGGAACGCCTATCTCAACGCCTTTGCCCAGATCGACGTTCAGCTGAAGCGCCGGCACGATCTCATTCCCCAGCTCGTCGAGACGGTGAAAGGCTACATGAAGCACGAGCGCGAGACGCTCGAGGCTGTCATCAATGCCCGCAATCAGGCTGAGCAGATCCGTCAGGCCGTCGGCAATGCGATCGGTGATCCTGGCGCGATGGCGCAGTTGGGCCAGGCCGAAGGCATGCTTGGCGGCATGCTCGGTCGTCTCTTCGCCCTGTCGGAAGCGTATCCAGACCTCAAGGCGAGCGAAAATTTCCGCCAGTTTCAGGAAGAGCTGACATCGACCGAAAATCGCGTCGCCTATGCGAGGCAGTCCTATAACGATTCAGCGATGTCCTACAACAACTCGGTCCAGAGTGTTCCGTCCAACTTCGTCGCCAGCACGTTCGGCTTCCGCGAAATCGGCATGCTCGAATTCGAGGATCGTGAGGCCATTCAGCAGGCGCCAAAGGTCTCGTTCAGCTGACCGGAAGAGCCTGACTTTCATGGCGAGCTTCAACTTCAGGGCCCAGCAGGAACGCTCGCGGCGCATGAGCGCGGTGCTCGTCGTGCTGTTCGTGGTCATGGTGGCCGTGATCGCCGGACTGCTCGGCGCACTTGCATCCGTCTTCCTCGTAGGTGATCAGAGTCCCGATCTCGACGAACTGCGGTTCGAGCCCGAACTGGCGATCGGGGTTTCGCTGGTGATCATGGCCGTGATCATGGGGATCGCTTTCTTCAAGATTGCCAGTTTCGGCGGCGACGGGGCCAAGGTCGCGCGTTCATTGGGCGCGGAAGAGGTTACCGAAGACACGCAGAACCCGCTCAAGAAGCGCTATCTGAACGTCATTGAGGAGATGGCGATCGCCGCCGGCCTGCCGCGACCGCGTGCCTTCGTGGTCAAGCACGAGCAGGGCATCAATGCGTTCGCAGCAGGCGGATCGGCCGACAAGGCTGCCATCGGGGTTACTCATGGCGCGCTGGCCAAGCTCAACCGCGAGGAACTGGCCGGTGTGGTAGCGCACGAGATGGCTCATATCGCCAATCTCGACACGCGCCTGAACATGCGGCTGATGGGCATGGTGTTCGGCCTTGTAGCCCTCTACACAGTCGGGCGCGTGGTCTTGCGCAGCGCGGCGTTCTCCCGGCGGGGCAGCAGGGACAATCGGGGCGTAGCGCCGATGTTGGCAATCGGCCTTGCCATGGTGGTGCTGGGCTCGCTGGGCGTTCTGGGTGGTCGCATCCTGCAGAGCGCAGTCTCGCGAAAGCGTGAATATCTGGCTGATGCTACGGGTGTCCAGTTCACGCGCAATCCGCAGGGACTTGCCAACGCACTGAAGAAGATTGGGGCTACGGCCGCCGGCAGCCATGTCGGAAACGGCCATGCCGAAGAGGCGCGACACATGTTCTTCGCCCAGGCAACGGGCTCGTTTGTCGGGCTGTTTTCCACCCATCCGCCTCTTCACGCGCGGATCCGGGCCCTCGACCCGAATTTCGATTCGGCGACCGATCCGATTTATGCCAAGGACGAAAAGACGATCCTTCGCGAGACGCGACAGGAAGTTGTTGGCCCCTGGGGCTGAACATCGGCCATATCGCAACTGGCCTTGCCACACCCCGCAATCGACTTGGCAGCCGCCTGCCATTTGGCGAATGAGACAAGGCATTCGGCCGACCGGGTTTGACCGGCCGAAGGTGTGCCCGAGGTGATAACAAGCGCGTCCCAATGTATACGATCTGACCCCCGCGACGCGGCTCAGCCGGTGCGCCTTGGAGCATGGGGCGTTCAGGCTATTGCCAGGGTTGAAGCGTTAAGTCCTTTGTATCCTTGAATTGTAGGCGGTTGGTGCCGCCTGCAGATAGCCAGTATCTTTGCAAAGAAGTGAATTGCGCAGATCGCATCTGTATGCATACTTAACATGTTTTCGCATGGGAGGATGACTGTGCGAGTAGGGTTTGGAGGATGCTTCTAGCTGCAGTTTCGGCCGGGGCGCTGTGTGCCCCAGTCATTGCCACTGGGCGCTCAGGTTAACGGGGTGGCATTCGGGTCTGTTGACCCGGGATTCTGTTCCTGCGGCGTGCAGCTCCGTCCGGACGTGACAGCGATCGAAGGTTCGATCATTCTAGGGAGGTTAATGTGATGAGACATCGGGTATTGCTCGCCTCGGCTGTGGCCTTGGCGCTGACGGCGACGTCCGCCCCGGCGCGGGATCTGACCTACGGTTCGTGGGTTCCCGCCTCGGACTATATCAACTCCTATGCCTTGCCGGAGGTGTTTCGCCGGGTCGAGGAGAAGACAGATGGGGCGATCACCTGGAACCTGATTGCAGGCGGGCAACTTGCAGGCGGAGTCGAGACCTTCGCGGCGATCCAGGACGGGTTGATGGACGCAGGCGTGGCCGTTGCCAATTATGTCCCGAACCTTTTGCCGTCGATCGCAGCTCTCTATGGTCTGGCCGTCGCGGGCGATGATCCCGTTGCGGCAGCAGGCGCTGCCAATGAAGTGTTTTTGCTGCATTGCCCCTCCTGTCTGGAGGAAACGCGGAACCTGAACATGGTACCGCTCGCCGGCTACGCCAGCGCGCCTTACTTCCTCATCTGCCGCGAGCCTGTGGACTCGCTTGACCAGCTCCAGGGACTTCGCGTTCGTGCGTCCGGTGCGCCGTTGCATATCATGCAATTGGCCGGCGCGACCACGGTCCAGGTCTCGTTGGTCGAGACGGTTTCGCTGCTCCAGCGCGGCGGCGTGGACTGTACGACTGGCATCGGCGACTGGCTGAGAACCTTCGGTTACGGCGATATCGCCAAGAACGTGACCGACTTCTCTCTTGGCGTATCGGCCCCGGTCATCGGGCTCATGATCAACCGCGATGTCTGGAACGATTTCTCGGATGAGGAGAAGTGGGCGCATCTGGAAGCGTCCGTCCACCTGACGGCAGCTCACACGATCAACAACTTCATCATCCGCACGAATGAGGTGCTGGAGGATCAGATTGCCAATAACGGTGTGAAGATGATCCCGCCCCAGGATCCCGAGAACTGGCAGGATCTGATGGATCGCTTCATGGGCGAGCAGCGGACAATTGCCGTCGAATTCGCTTCGGGCTTCGGCGTGGAAGACCCTGAAGGCTTCCTCGACGCGTTTGATGCCGCAATCGAGAAGTGGCGCGGGCTGTCGGCGGAAATCGGAACCGACGTCGAGGCGTTCGAGAAGGCGCTTTGGGACGAGGTCTATTCCAAGGTCGATCTGGGAGCGTTCTGAGTGCTCGATCGGGTTGACCGATTGCTGGATTGGTGGTCGCGAGCGCTGGTAGCGCTCGCGATCATTGCGGCCGCGGCAATGATGATCCATGTCAGTGTGGATGTCTTTTCCCGGTCGGTCTTGAATGCACCGCTGAGACAGACCAACCAGATGGTCGCCGCCTACTACATGATCGCGGTGGCATTTCTGCCAATTGCGCTGTTGGGGCGGCGCGACGAACACATCTCGGTCGATGTCTTCACCAATCTCATGCCGGCCTGGCTGCGGCGGATATTCTCCATTTTCGCCACGCTCCTCGGCATGGCCTACATGTACGTCTTCACTTGGCAGAGCTGGATTTCCGCCGGTCGTCGCACAGGCCAGGGAGAAGTGTTGGAGATTTCAGGGGGATTTCTGATCGTTTGGCCCGCGCGCTGGTTTCTACCCATTGCAGGCGCAAGCCTGTTCCTCGTCTTCACGCTGCGCCTGATCCGCCAGATCCTGTCGAAGGACGGCGATCTCGATCAGGCTACGCGCCCACACGACATATGAGCCGGATTCCATGGATGGACTGACACTCAGCCTGGTCTGTCTGGGCGCCATTCTGACGTTGATTGCGCTCAGGACACCGATCGGCGTGGCGCTCGGCGTGGTCAGTTTTTGCGGGTTCTGGTGGCTTCGAGGCTTCAATGCCGCGCTCGGGCAGTTGCGCGAGATACCGTATTACTTCGCAGCGAACTGGGACTTGTCCGCGATCCCGATGTTTCTGCTCATGGGCTCGATTGTTTACGTATCGGGCATCGCCACCGCGCTCTTTCACGCCGCCCGGCTCTGGCTTTCCGCCTTGCCTGGCGGCCTCGCGGTTGCCGCCAATGTCGCCTCGGCCGGGTTTGCCGCGGGATGCGGGTCCTCCGTCGCCTCGTCCGCCGCCATGGGACGGCTTGCCATTCCCGAAATGCTGAAAGCGGGCTACGATAAGGGGCTTGCTACGGGTGTTGTTGCCTCTGCCGGCACCATCGCGGCACTCATTCCACCGTCGATCTTGATGGTTCTCTATGGCATCTTTGCCGAAACCTCGATCGTCGCACTGCTGATCGCAGGCATCATTCCAGGGCTGATGACGGCGGCGGCCTACACGGCGATGATCGTCATCCGCTGCAAGCTCAATCCCTCGCTTGCCCCGCCCATAACCAACGAGGTCGAAAATCTCCGCAGGGAACGCTGGGTGGCACTGGGGCAGATCTGGCCTCTGATCGTTCTGATCATGGGCGTTATCGGCGGGCTCTATGCCGGCGTCGTGACGCCGACGGAAGCCGGCGCGGCCGGTGCGCTGCTCGCCCTGGTCATCGCCGTAATCCAGGGCCGCATGACCTTTGCCAAGCTGTGGCAGGCCATCCGCGACGCGGTGATGACCACGGCCCAGATCTTCTTCATCGGCGTTGGTGCACTGATGTTCACGCGTCTCCTGAGCTTTTCAGGCGCCTCCACGATGCTGGCCGATCTCGTTGCGCCGCTCGGGCTCGATCCGTTGATGATCCTGCTGGCCATGACCGTGATCTACCTCGTGCTTGGCATGTTCCTGGATCCGATCGGCATCATGCTGATCACCATGCCGGTATTCATTCCGCTGCTGACGGCCATGGACTTCAACCTCATCTGGTACGGCGTGCTGGTGGTGAAGTTCATCGAGATCGGGATGCTGACGCCGCCCCTTGGGTTCAACGTCTTCGTGGTGAAGGGCGTGGTCGGGCGCGCAATTCCCGTGACCACGATCTTCAAGGGGGTAGGCTGGTTCCTGGTCTGCGACGTGATCGTGCTCGCACTTTTGATCGCGTTCCCGCAGATCTCCCTGTTCCTGCCGCAACTGATGAACTGAACAGCTGGGGGAAGCCCGTGACCGACAATATCTACGACTACGTGATTGCCGGCGGCGGCACGGCCGGGTGCCTCCTGGCCAACCGGCTCACTCAGGACAAGAACGTGCGCGTGCTCCTGGTCGAGGCGGGCGGTTCCGCGAGGCACCCCTATATCGAGGTGCCGCTGATGCTGCCCAAGCTGCTCGGCAATCCGAAGTTCGATTGGAAATATGTCAGCGCGCCCGAGCCGCATTGCGGCGATCGTAAGATCACCATGCCGCGCGGCAAGGTCCTGGGCGGCTCGTCCGCCATCAACGGCATGGTCTATGTCCGCGGTCACCGCTGGGATTATGACAACTGGGCAGCGCTAGGGAACCGCGGCTGGAGCTGGGCGGAGGTTCTGCCCTATTTCATGCGCTCTGAGTGCTTCGTCGGCGAGGAGTTGCAGGGCCACGGCACCACGGGCGAGTGGAAGATCAGCGATCCGGGCATGCGCTGGCCGGTGCTGGATGCCTATGCGGAGGCTGCAACCGAGATCGGTATCCCCCGCACGCGCGACTACAATTGCGGCGAGAATTTCGGCGTCCAATACTATCAGGCACTGGTGGCCAACGGTCGCCGCCAATCGACCGAAAAGGCCTTCCTGCGGCCAGCCATGGGACGTTCGAACCTGACGGTGCGGACCGGCGCGATCGTCGACCGCGTCGTGATCGAAGGGCGCCGAGCGGTGGGGCTCGCCTATCGCCATGACGGGCAAGGCGTGGTTGCCACGGCGCAGCGCGAAGTCATCCTGTGTGCAGGTGCTTTCGGCTCCCCGGTGATCATGGAGCGTTCCGGTATCGGCGCGCCGGAAAGAATCAAGGCGCTCGGCCTCGACCCGGTGCACGAACTGCCAGGTGTCGGCGAAAATCTTCAGGATCATTGGCACCTGCGCGTACAGGCGCGGGTGCGCAACACCAGAACACTCAACAGCATGGTGCATTCGCTGACGGGCAAGGCACTCATGGGCGCCGATTACCTCTTCCGGCGGCGTGGACCGCTGTCGGCACAGCCGGCGCTGCTCGCCGTCTTTGCGCGCGTGATGGAAGATACTGTTGCCCCCGACGTTCAGATCCATGCCTCGGCTGCCAGCTACAACCGCGTTGGTGGCCCCGTTGACAATTTCCCGGGCATGACTTCGGCCGTCGGCATGCAGCGGCCTGAGAGCCGGGGCCATGTGCACGCCTCCAGTCCGGAACCGGACATGCCGCCGGAGGTCCTCAACAACTATCTGGCCACGGAATATGACTGCGAGGTCGCCATCCGTTCAGTCCAGCTGGTGCGGCGGATCATGACGGCCCCAGCACTTGCCCGCTTCGAACCCGAAGAGATATCGCCTGGGCCGGGCGTTTCCTCGCGCGAGGCTATTCTCGAATTTGCCCGTCAGACGGTGGCAACCACCTTCCATCCGGTCGGCACCTGCAAGATGGGGCGTGGCACGGATGCGGTGGTCGACGACCGCCTGATGGTACACGGGCTGGAAGGGCTTCGCGTCGTCGACGCCTCGATCATGCCGACCATTCCTTCTGGCAACACCTGCGCACCGGTCGTGATGATTGCCGAGCGCGCGGCCGATCTCATTCGCGAGGGTGAGGGCGCCAGGAAGGCAGCGTGACCCACACGCGAAAAGCCCCGCGGCCACCGAGCTGTCGGCTCTCTTAATGTCCTTCGGCCTTGCCGGTTAACGGCATCAGTTCGCGTTGGCCCGATTGGTTCACTGCTCCTCCGCGCTATGGCCCCTTTCGCCCGTATGATGCGGACCGGCACCGGCACCCGGGCGAGCGGTGCATCCTGTGGGCTGCCGTTTTTGGCGCTCTCAGGGCATCAGAGAGCGATCCGCGGCTGGTGCTTGAAGTCAGGTCGGAGCTTGAGCGCTTGCCCGCGACCGTCGCCCGACTTGAATCGCTGGGCTGGTCAACTAGCCGGCGCTCCTATCCTTCCAAGGAGCACCTCCAACATGCCCAAGAGCATCCGACTGCATGGTTGTTGCTCTTGGGAATGATGTGATTGCGGTGTTTCCACGATATCGGCTTTCGGCGCCACGCCGTGCGTCCGCAACACTTGGAATCCAACCTCATATTCCTGCTGCTGTTACACAACTGTCATGAAACGCCACTAGGTTCCGGCCTGTCGCGGCACGAGACCGCGAGCAAGTTTCCAGGTAACAGGAGAGAGCAATGAAAAGACTTACGGCTGCCGCGGCGGTCTCGGCCATCGCGATTGCGTCCTCGGCCGGTGTCGCCGCCGCGCGCGACACCATCCAGATTGCCGGTTCGTCGACGGTCCTCCCCTTCGCCAGCATTGTTGCCGAAGAGTTCGGTCAGGCATTCCCCGAGTTCAATACGCCTGTCGTCGGTTCGGGCGGTTCGGGCGGCGGCCTGCGGCAGTTCTGCGAAGGCGTTGGCGAGAACACCATCGATATCGCCAATTCCAGCCGCGCGATCCGGCCTGCCGAAATCGAGGCCTGCAACGGCAACGGCGTAAACGACATCCGTGAAATCATGTTCGGCTATGACGGCATTGTATTTGCTACGCGCACGGATCGCGGGAGCTTCGAGCTGGAGCCCCAGCACGTTTACATGGCGATCGGTGCCAATGCTGAAGACGCAACAGTGACCAACTGGAATCAGATCGATCCGTCCTTCCCCGACCAGTCGATCAATCTCGCGATCCCGGCTTCTAACCACGGTACCCGCGAAGTCTTCGAAGAGAAGGTCATTATCCCGGGTTGCCGCGCCGTGCTTGGCTCGGATGCTTCTTCCGACACCTGTCTCGAGCTGCGTCAGGACCGCGTCGTCGAGATCGTCGGCGATTACACCGAGACTCTGGCCCGACTCAACTCCGATGCCGACACCATGGGTGTGTTCGGTCTGAGCTTCTACGACCAGAACCGTGACACGCTCCAGGTTGCCACGATGAGTGGCGTGACGCCTTCGCTCGAGACCATCGCAGCTGGGGAATACCCTGTGTCGCGCCCGCTTTTCTTCTACGTCAAGGGCGAGCACATCGGCGTCATCCCCGGGCTCGAGGACTATGTCGAGTACTTCATGTCCGAGCCGATGAACGGCCTTGGCGGCATTCTTGAAGATGCCGGTCTGATCCCGGCGCCGCGCGACGTGATCGACGCAAGCCTCGCCGACTTCCGTGAAGGCGTTGTGGCTACCGGTCACTAAAGGTTCCATATCCTTGCATCCGGGCGCTTCAGGCGCCGGGATTGCTTTGATTTCACACCATCCGGATCGGGCGACTGATGGACAGTTTCTGGATTGCTGCCCTGGTGCTCGCGGTTGTCGCCCTTTCCTACCAGATGGGCCTTTCGCGCAGCAGACAGGTTGCAATGAGTGCCGGCACGACAGCCGGGACGCGCCTCCATAGCAGGCCTCAATACCATGGAGCCAGTGTTGCTCTCTGGTCGGTCGTACCTCTCCTGTTCGTGCTTTTGCTTTGGCTATTGCTGGGCAATACGGTTTCGCGCTGGTTCGTGCTTCCTATGCTACCTGCCGAGATCGTCGACCAGGGCGGCACGGCTCTGAACACTGCGATGCAGCGCGTGCGCTCTATCTCGTCCGGTTTCGGCGTGGCCGGCGTGCCGGCCGACTACGAGATCGCTGCCGCAGCACGCCTGGGCCAGGTCGAGTTCTTTCTGCGCACCGGCGCGCTAGCGCTGGGCGCGATGTTTGCCGCCGCCGGCTTTTACTTGGCAAGAAACCGTATCTCGCCGCGCTTCCATGCTCGCAACGAAATCGAGCGCGTCATTCAGTTGCTGCTGGTGATTTGTTCCCTGGTTGCCATTCTGACGACGCTTGGCATCGTTCTGTCGCTTGCCTTCGAAACGCTGCGCTTCTTCACCTTCGTTCATCCGTTGGACTTCTTTTTCGGCCTGACCTGGAACCGGCGCTATGCGGTTACCGGCGACGAGGTGACTGGAAGCTATGGCATGCTGCCACTGCTGTGGGGCACGCTAATGGTCGCCGGCATTGCCATGTTCGTCGCCATCCCGGTTGGCCTGATGACTGCAATCTACCTGTCGCAGTATGCGCCGCCGCGCGTTCGGTCTTTCGTGAAGCCGATCGTCGAGATCCTCGCCGGCATTCCCACGATCGTTTACGGCTTCTTCGCGCTTGTGACAGTGGGTCCTTTCCTGTCGAGCTTGGCCAGTGGGTTGGGCTTCAGCATCAACACGACATCCGCGCTGACCGCCGGGTTGGTCATGGGGATCATGATCATTCCCTTCATCTCTTCCCTGTCTGATGACATCATCCGGCAGGTTCCCCGTGCCATGCGCGAGGGATCGCTTGGCCTCGGCGCCACCAAGTCCGAAACGATCCGCAAGGTGGTATTGCCGGCGGCTCTGCCCGGCATTGTCGGCGCTATTCTGCTGGCTGTGAGCCGAGCAATTGGCGAGACGATGATCGTTCTGCTTGCCGCGGGTAACAGTCCGGTGCTGCGCTTCGACCCGACGGAGCCCACCTCGACAATCACCGTGACCATCGTTGCCCAAATGTTCGGGGACAGTGATTTTGCCGCGCCTCAGTCGCTGGTCGCCTTTGCGCTGGGCCTGACCCTCTTTGTGATCACGCTACTACTCAATGTCGTGGCGCTGCAGATTGTGCGCCGCTACCGGGAGCAATACGAATGAGCGCCACGGACACCGAAGCGCGCGGCGCAGAATTGCTGGCACAGTCGCAGCGGCGGCAAGAAAGGGTGCGTCGCTCCCTGCGCCGTCGCCACGCAAGTGAACTGGCTTTCTGGCTGCTTGGCCTGGCGGCAAGCATGGTCGCCCTGGTCTTCGTGGCCGTCCTTTTCGGCAACATCCTCAGTCAGGGGCTGCCAGCCTTCCAGCAGGTGAAGTATTATGGTGAGGTCCATTTCGACCCGGACGTCGTCAATATTGACGAACGTCCGGTGCGTCAGGCCGGTCAATCGGCGGCGGACTATCAGGCCGAACTACGCGGATGGCAACGCCAGCTCGCAATGGCAAACTGGAATGCGCTGATTGTCGAATCCGTTCGTCGCGATGCCGCGCTTCCAGAGGCAGACGACCGAGCAATCATATCCATCATCGACAGTGGCGCGCGCTTCGTTCTCCGCGACATGGTGGAAGCCGACCCGTCGCTGATCGGGCAAAGGGTGCAGGTCGAACTTCTCGGCTCTGCAAACGCAGACAATTTCGTCAAGGGCAAGCTGTCGCGCGACCTACCCGATGAACGCCATCAGCTCTCGCGGCCCGCCCGCGATCTGATCGATGCTCTCGTGGAAGAAAGCACCATGAGCCTGGCGTTTGCGTGGCACCTTTTCACCAATGTCGACAGCCGTTCTGCGCCGGCAAGTGCAGGTCTGGCAGGCGCCTTCATGGGATCGCTCTACATGATGCTTGTGGTGATCGTGCTCGCGGTGCCGATTGGCGTGGCTAGCGCGATCTATCTCGAGGAATTTGCACCCAAGAACCGGTTTACCGACCTGATCGAGGTCAACATCAACAACCTTGCTGCCGTGCCGTCTATCGTCTTCGGCCTGCTCGGCGCAGCCGTCTTCATCAACTATTTCCGCATGCCACTTTCCGCGCCGCTGGTCGGCGGTCTGGTCCTGACCTTGATGACCTTGCCGACAGTCATCATCGCCACTCGGTCTTCGCTGCGGGCGGTGCCGCCATCACTCAGGCAAGCGGCACTCGGCATCGGCGCGTCCAAAACGCAGACCGTATTTCACCATGTTCTGCCGGTTACCTTTCCGGGTATCCTGACGGCCTCGATCCTCGGCGTGGCGCAAGCGTTGGGCGAGACGGCGCCGCTGCTGTTGATCGGCATGAATGCCTTTGTGGCCAACATTCCGGCCACGCCGCTGGATCAGTCTGCTGCGCTTCCGGTGCAGATCTATCTCTGGCAGGGTAACGAGAACCGCAACTTCTTCGAGGCCCGCACCTTCGCGACCATCATTGTCCTTCTCGGGCTGATGATCTCTCTCAATGCTCTCGCGATCTATCTTCGCGGACGCCTGGACAAGAGGACGGCACGATGAGTAACGCCGATTTTGCCGCACAAGGAGCCCATGCCGTGGCATTCCAAGCCGAAGACACCGTTTCGTCGCCAACAGCCGCAATTGGCGCAAGTCGCATCGTGGCTGACAAGGTTTCCGTTTTCTACGGCGA
>Ga0213835_100421_pt1 | contig 42049 bp, 40 predicted proteins | sample SWPATP01_FD_160576 | JGI IMG/M metagenome (GOLD analysis project Ga0213835, IMG submission 160576) | Coastal seawater microbial communities from Marineland, Florida, United States - SWPA TP0 #1 | ecosystem: Environmental > Aquatic > Marine > Coastal | place: USA: Florida | collected 2016-08-05
GGCGGGGGCGGGCTGGGTCGCGGGCTCGGCGGTGGGCAGGGGGGCGGCGGCCGAGGGCGGCGTCGGGGTCGGGCTGCCACGTCCCGGGCGGGGGGTCTGGGGCTCGGCCGGGGCGGCGGCGGCGGGCGGCTCGGCCGGGCGCTGTGCCGGCGGGCTGCGGTCGGGGGGGGCGGCGGGAGCGGGCGGTGTCGCGGCGGCGGTGCGCACCGGCTCGGGGGCGGCCACGGGGATCATCAGGGTCTGGCCCTCGCGCACCGCCATGTCGGCGCCCAGCCCGTTCCAGTCGGCCAGCGCGCGGGGCGTGACGTTGTAGAGCCGGGCGATGGTGAAGGCGGTCTCGCCCCGTTGCACGGTGTGGCGCAGGGGTTCGGGGCCGGCGACGGGGGGCTCGGCGGCCGGGCGCGGGCTCTCGACCCGGTCCAGCGCGCTGACCGCGATGCTGCTGACGTCGCGCCGGTCCTCGGTCGGCGGGCGGGCGGCGACGCGGCGGGGCAGGGTCAGCACCTCGCCGTCGCGGAGCTGGGTATCGACGGCGAGGGCGTTGTGGGAGGCGAGGTCGACGGGTTCGAGGCCGAGGCGGGTGGCGACCTCGCCCACGGTCTCGCCGCGGCGGGCCACCACGACCTGATACCCGGGATAGGAGATGACGCCGCGGGCGTCGGGCTGCGGGCGCGCGGCCGTAGCCTGGCGCGCGGCCTCGGCGGTGGAGGCGCCGGAGGCGGGGCGCAGGTCCCAGTCGAAGCCGTCGCCGCCGCAGGCCGCGAGTGCCGTCATGGCGACGCCGAGGGCCGCGAGCCGCAGGGGGCGGGGGGCATCGGGGTGAACCTTGGGCATGGGGCTGTCCTCTTCCTTGCGGCGTCGTCGGGGCGTCGTCGTCGGTCCGGCATCATCTGGGCGGCATCATCCTGGGCGGCGCGTCCGGGCGGCGGGTCGGAGGCGCTGGTCCGCAGTGGCGCCTCCGGCCGGGCGTCCCGGGCCGGCGCGATGGCCGGCTGCGGGGTGTCTAGTCCTGTCCGAGCCCTTCGACCAGCGGAACGAAGCGCACACTTCGCAATTCTTCGTAATCGAAGCCCTGGGCGGTGCGGCGCACGCGGATCAGGCTCTGCACGGTGTCGGACTGTCCGACGGGGAGCACCATGACCCCGCCCTCGCGCAACTGGGCCAGCAGGGGGCCCGGCGGGTCCTCGGCCGCGGCGGTGACGAGGATGCGGTCGAAGGGCGCCTGATCGGGCAGGCCGAAGGAGCCGTCGGCGTGCACCACGATGATGTTGGGCAGGTCGAGCGCGAGGAACAGCTCGCGTGCCTCGCGCACCAGCCGGCGGTGGCGTTCCACCGTGTAGACGCGGCGGGCGAGGCGGGCCAGCACTGCCGCCTGATAGCCCGAGCCGGTGCCGACCTCGAGCACCTTGTCGCGCGGGCCCACCTCCAGCGCCTGGGTCATCAGCGCGACCACCGAGGGCTGGCTGATGGTCTGGCCACAGGCGATTGGCAGGGGGGTGTCGTCATAGGCGCGCTCGGCGAAGATGCCGCGGACGAAGGCGCCGCGGTCCACCGTCTCCATCGCGGCGAGGACCCGCGGGTCGGTCACCCCGCGCGAGCGCAGAGCGTAGAGGAAGCGCATCTTCCGCTCGGCCTCCTCGTCATCCATCGGCGGGGCCCATCCGGCCGGCCCTAGCTGTCGAGCCGCGACGCGAGCGTCTGCAGCGCGTCATGGGCGGTGAGGTCGGCCCGGAGCGGCGTGACCGAGATGTAGCCGTCGAGGTTGGCGGCCGCGTCGGTGCCCGGCGCCGTGGGCGTGTGCTGCGGCCCGCCCGTGATCCAGAGAAAGCGGCGGCCCGAGGGCGAGATGTGCGGCTCGATGCCGAAGAAGCTGTCCCTGCGATAGCCCTGGCGGACGACGCGGGTGCCCTTCACCTCGGCGGCCGGCACGGGGGGGAAGTTCACGTTGTAGAAGAGGCGATAGTCGCCGCTGTCCCATTCGCCGTGCTCGAGCAGCGCGCGCACCGTGGCGGTGCCATGGGCGGCGGCGGTCTCGAACGGGTCGGCGAGGTCGCGGTTCTCGGGGCCGTAGTACTGCGACAGCGCGATGGCGCGCAGGCCCTGCAGCGCGGCCTCCATGGCGCCGCCGATGGTGCCGGAATAGAGCACGTTCTCGGCGGCGTTGTTGCCGCGGTTGACGCCCGAGAGCACGAGGTCGGGGCGCGCGCCCTCCAGCACGTCATAGAGGCCGGCGAGGACGCAGTCGGCCGGCGAGCCCTCGGCGGCATAGCGGCGCGGCCCGAGGCGGGCGATCATCATCGGATGGGTGTAGCTGATCTTGTGGGCGACGCCCGACTGCTCGAAGGCAGGGGCGACGGTCCAGACCTCGCCCGAGGGGCCGGCGATGTCTGTGGCGATGGCCTCGAGCACGGCAAGGCCCGGGGCGTTGATGCCGTCGTCGTTGGTGACAAGGATGCGCATGGGACTCCGGGGCGGCTGCGATGGCACTGCCTAGCCCAGCCCCCGCCGGCGGACAAGCCGCCTGGTCGCATCGGGCGCCGATGAGCGTGGGTGTGGTGCATCCCGGGCAGGGATGTCGGCGGGGCCGCCTGCGGGGTCTCGGGGGGTGGCCTCGGCCGGCTCAGGCATCCGCCGGTCGGGCCGGCGCGTCCGCGGTCGCACCGCGCAGGCGCATGGCCCGTCCGGGGCGAGACGCACGACCGCCCCTCCGGAGCGAGGCGCACGACCGCCCCTCCGGGGCGAGGCGCAAGACCGCCCCTCCGGGGCGAGGCGCAAGACCGCCCCTCCGGGGCGAGACGCAAGACCACCCCGCCCCGGCGGGCCCGCCGTGCTCAGCGGTTCTCGACGTCGATGTAGCCGCGCTGGGTGGGGCCGACATAGAGCTGGCGCGGGCGGCCGATCTTCTGGCTCGGGTCGGCGATCATCTCCTTCCACTGCGAGATCCAGCCGACGGTACGCGAGAGCGCGAAGATCGGGGTGAACATCGAGGTGGGAAAGCCCATCGCCGACAGGATGATCCCCGAGTAGAAATCGACGTTGGGATAGAGCTTTTTCGAGACGAAGTAGTCGTCTTCCAGCGCGATGCGCTCCAGCTCCTTGGCGATCTTGAGGGTCTCGTTGTCCTCGATGCCGAGCAGGCCCAGCACCTCGTCGGCCGACTGCTTCATCACCTTGGCGCGGGGGTCGAAGTTCTTGTAGACCCGGTGGCCGAAGCCCATGAGGCGGAAGGGGTCGTCCTTGTCCTTGGCGCGCTTGATGTATTCCGGGATGCGGTCGACCGTGCCGATCTCGTGCAGCATCTCGAGGCAGGCCTGGTTGGCGCCGCCATGCGCCGGGCCCCACAGGCAGGCGATGCCGGCGGCGATGCAGGCAAAGGGGTTGGCGCCCGAGGACCCCGCGAGCCGCACCGTCGAGGTGGAGGCGTTCTGCTCGTGGTCGGCGTGCAGCGTCATGATCCGGTCCATCGCGCGCGACAGGATGGGGTTGACCTCGTATTCCTCGCACGGGACCGCAAAGCACATGCGCAGGAAGTTCGAGGGATAGTCGAGATCGTTGCGCGGATACACGAAGGGCTGGCCGATCGAGTACTTGTAGGCCCAGGCGGCGATGGTGGGCATCTTGGCGATCATGCGGATCGCGGCAACCTCGCGCTGCCAGGGGTCGTTGATGTCGGTCGAGTCGTGATAGAAGGCCGACATCGCGCCGACCACGCCGACCATCGTGGCCATCGGGTGCGCGTCACGGCGGAAGCCGCGGAAGAAATACTGCATCTGTTCGTGCAGCATGGTGTGGCGGGTGATCCTGAGCTCGAAATCCTCGAGCTGCTCGGCGGTGGGCAGCTCGCCGTAGAGCAGCAGGTAGCACACCTCGAGGAAGTGCGACTTTTCCGCCAGTTCGTCGATGGAATAGCCGCGATAGAGCAGGATGCCCTCGTCGCCGTCGATATAGGTGATCGTGCTCTCGCAGGCGGCGGTCGAGGTGAATCCGGGGTCGTAGGTAAAGACGTCGCCCTCGGCATAGAGCTTGCGGATGTCCACGACATCGGGGCCGACGCTGCCCGAATGGACCGGCAACTCGATCGTCTTGCCGTGAATGCTGAACGTCGCCTTGGCTTTGGTGTCGAACATGGCGGTCCCTCTCCTGCTGGGCCTCCGCCTGCGGGCGGGGCCGATCTCGTCCTGCTGGCCCCTTGACGCATGCGGGAGCCCGGCTGATCGCGCCCCCGGCCGCCGGACGCGGCCTCAGGCGGTCGCGTCGGCGATGCGGGCGAGCGTCTCCTCCCTGCCGAGCACGAGCATCATGTCGAACACGCTGGGGCTGACCGTCCGCCCCGCCAGCGCCGCCCGAAGCGGCTGCGCCAGCTTGCCGAGGCCCAGTCCGTGGGCAGCGGCGGCGTCCTTGACGGCCTCTTCCAGAGCGTCTCGGGTCCAGCTAGCACTTTGCAGGCGCGGCGTCAATTCTACCAGTATACCGCGGGATACATCGTCGAGGCTCCTGGCCGCCTTCGGGTCCGGCGCGACGGGGCGATCGGTGAGGATGAAGTGTGCCATTTCAAGGAGATCGGGGATGGTCCTCGTGCGTTCCCTCAGGTGCGGCAGGGCCCGTGCCAAACCGTCGCGGCGGTCTGCCCGAAGGGGCGGCGCCCCGGTGGCCTCCAACCATGAGTCGACATCCCGCAGCAGTGCGGCATCCGCAGCGGCGCCGATGTGCAGGCTCGAGAGATGCTCGAGCTTCTTGAGGTCCAGCCGCGCCGGCGCCCGGCCGATTCCGCCCAGGTCGAACCATGCCAGCGCCTCGGCATCGGTGAAGAACTCGGCGTCGCCATGGCTCCAGCCCAGCCGCGCGAGATAGTTGCGGATCGCCGCCGGGGGAAAGCCCATGCGGCGGTATTCCTCCAGCCCCAGCGCGCCGTGGCGTTTCGAGAGTTTCTTGCCGTCGGGGCCGTGGATCAGCGGGATATGGGCAAAGACCGGCAGCGGCCAGCCCATGGCGTGGAACACCTGGGCCTGGCGGGCGGCGTTGTTGAGGTGGTCGTCGCCGCGGATCACATGGGTCACGCCCATGTCGTGGTCGTCCACCACCACCGCGAGCATGTAGGTGGGCGTGCCGTCGGCGCGCAGCAGCACCATGTCGTCGAGCTGGTCGTTGCGGAAGCGCACGGGGCCCTGCACCGCGTCCTCGATCACCGTCTCGCCCTCGCGCGGGGCCTTCAGGCGGATCACGGAGGGCGCGTCGGGGTGGCTGGCGGGGTCGGCGTCGCGCCACGGGCTGCGGTAGAGGGTGGAGCGGCCCTCGGCCCGGGCGGCCTCGCGGAAGGCCTCGATCTCGGCCTGCGGGGCAAAGCAGCGATAGGCGGTGCCGTTCGCGAGCATGGCGCGGGCGACCTCGGCGTGGCGGTCGGCGCGGGCGAACTGGCTGACCGCCTCGCCGTCCCAGTCGAGCCCGAGCCAGGCGAGCCCGTCGAGGATCGCCGCCGTCGCCTCCGGGGTCGAGCGGGCGCGGTCGGTGTCCTCGATGCGCAGCAGGAACCGCCCGCCGCGGCCGCGGGCATAGAGCCAGTTGAAGAGCGCGGTGCGGGCGCCGCCGATGTGCAGAAAGCCGGTGGGCGAGGGCGCAAAGCGGGTGACGACGGCGGCGGCGCTGTCGGACAGGGGGGCGTCGGACATGGGAGAGGGGGCCTTTCCGGGCTGCGGCTCGGGCACGGCTGGCGATGTGGCGTTCCCCGTCTGGGTGTTAACCATTTGGCAACCATGATCCGGGATGAAGGGCGAGGTCGGGCTTGGTCTAGGCAATCGGCATGGGGACGACAAGGGTGCGCGGGGCGGCGCCGGGGGTGGCGCTTGCGGGCCTCCTCCGGGGGCTGGCGGCGGGGCTTTCCCGGCTGCGCGCGCCGCTGCTGGCGCTGGAGGCCGCGCGGGGGCAGCTCTTCGGCTTCGTGCCGGTGGGGTTGGCGCTGGGGATCGGGACCTATTTCGCGCTCGCGGCCGAGCCTTCGGCGATGGACTGGGCAGGGGCGGGGGCGGTGGCGCTCGTCTGCCTCGGGCTGTGGCGGCGCGGTCCGGGGGCGGTGCAGCCGCTGGCGGGGCTCTTGCTGCTGGCGCTGATCGGGGCGGGGCTGGCGGCGGTGCGCACGCACACGCTCGCGGCGCCGGTGCTGGGCTGGCATTATTACGGCGCGATCGAGGGGCGGGTGGTGGCGATCGACCGGTCGCTTTCGGACGCGCAGCGGCTCACGCTCGATCAGGTCGTGCTGGAACGGGTGCCGCCGCATCGCACGCCCACGCGGGTGCGCGTGGCGCTGCACGGCGATCAGGGGTTCCTCGCGCCCGAGCCGGGGATGCGGGTGATGCTGACGGGCCATCTCTCGCCGCCGGCGGGCCCGGCCGAGCCCGGCGGCTTCGAATTCGCGCGCCATGCCTGGTTTCAGCAGATCGGCGCGGTGGGCTATACGCGCACCCCGGTGCTGCTGCTGGCCGAGGCCGAGCCGGCGGGGCCGGCGCAGGCGATCACGCGGCTCAGGATGCGGATCTCGGGCGCGGTGCGGGCGGCGATGCCGGGCGAGCCGGGGGCCTTCGCCGCCGCCATCCTGACCGGCGACCGCTCGGGCATCGGGCGCGAGACGCTCGATGCGCTGCGCGGCTCCAACCTCGCGCATCTGCTGGCGATCTCGGGGCTGCACATGGGGCTCCTGACGGCCATCGTCTTCGGGGCGGTGCGGTATGGCTTCGCGCTGGTGGCGCCGCTGGCGCTGCGGCTGCCGTCGAAGAAGATCGCGGCGGTGGTCGCGCTGGCGGCGGCGGCGTTCTATCTGTCGCTGTCGGGCGGCAATGTGGCGACGCAGCGGGCCTTCGTGATGGTGGCGGTGATGCTGGTCGCGGTGCTCGCGGACCGGCGCGCGATCAGCCTTCGCTCGGTGGCGCTGGCCGCGATCATCCTGCTGGTGCTGCGGCCCGAGGCGCTGACCGAGGCCGGGTTCCAGATGTCATTCGCCGCGACGGTGGCGCTGGTGGCGGTGTTCGGCGCGCTCAGGCGCTGGCGGGCGGAGCGGCCGCGCTGGCGCCCGCCGCGCTGGGCGGCGGCGCCGCTGGGGGTGGTGACCTGCTCGGCGGTGGCGGGGCTGGCGACGGCGCCGGTGGCGGCGGCGGCCTTCAACCGGATCGCCGAGTACGGGCTTCTGGCCAATCTCCTGGCCGTGCCGGTGATGGGGACGGTGGTGATGCCGGCGGCGGTGGCGGCCGGGGTGCTGGCGCCGCTCGGGCTGTCGGCGCCGGCGCTGAAGGTGATGGAGGCGGGCACGCGCTGGATCCTGTGGGTGGCGGAGTGGGTCGCGGGGCTGGAAGGCGCCGTGGTGCCGGTGGTGCAGCCGCAGCCCTGGGTGCTGCCGCTGATGGCGCTGGGGGCGCTGTGGCTGATCTTGTGGCCGGATCGGGCCCGGCTGGCCGGGCTGGCGGTGATGCTGGCGGCGCTGGCGGGCTGGACGCAGGCGCCGAGGCCGCCGCTCCTGGTGGCGGAGACCGGCACGCTGGTGGGGGTGATGACGCCGCAGGGGCGGCTTCTGTCCAAGGCCAGCGGCGAGGCCTTCGTGGCGCGCAGCTGGCTCGAGGCCGACGGCGACGGCGCCTCGGTCCGCGAGGCCGCAGCCCGCGCCGGCGCCGACCGCGCGGCCGGCACGCTGCGCTTCGCGGTGGATGGCTGGCCGGTGGTGCATCTGACCGGGCGCGGCGCGGCCGGCCGGGTCGGCGAGGTCTGTGCCGGCGGGGCGCTGGTGATCCTGGGGGCCGATCTGCCCGAGCCGGTGGCCGGGGACTGTCGCGTGATCGACCGGGCCGAGCTTGGCCGCAGCGGCGCGCTGGCCATCTGGCCTGCGCCCGAGGGGCTCCGGATCGTCTCCGCCCGCGCCCTTGGCGGGCAACGGCCCTGGAGCTGGCGCTGAGATCCGGCGGCGCGGGCCGTCCTTGCGCGGCCGGTCCGGTGACAGCTGCGCGGGGGCGCGCGCGTCCGAGGGTCCGGGGGCGGCCTGCGTGCCCCCGCCGCCCCGGGCGTTCGCCGCGGGGGCGCAGCGCTGCCGGGTCGGGCATCCGGCCCCGCTTGCCATCGGCCGGAGCAGGACAGGCCGATCCCGGGGCGACAGGGCGCAACCCTGGTCGGGCGATCCGTCGGCGGCGGCCGGTCGGGTCGTGGGACCGGGCTGCGTCCCCGGTGGCGGCGGGCGAATGTGGCCTGCGCAGCGCGGGCGGGCGGTTCGGCGGGCAGGGGTGCGGGTTCGGCGGCCGGGGGCGCGGGAGGGGCCGACAGACGCTCGGCGCGGCGGGCTGGGGCGTAGGCGCGGCGGCCGGGGGCGCGGGTGCGGTTCGGGGGGGCGGCTGCGGTGTTGCGCACGGGGCCTCGGTGCGGCGGGCGGGGGTGTTGCGGCGGCTTTCGCTGGCGGCGAAGCTCGTGTATCACCCGCCGGGGCCGAAGGGCGGAACGGCAGGGAAAGGGGCGGCGATGCGGCGTGTGGTGATCACCGGGCTGGGGATGGTCAGCCCGCTGGGCTGTGGGGTCGAGGCGACCTGGTCGCGGCTTCTGGCCGGTCAGTCGGGCGCCCGCACGATCTCGCGCTTCGACGCGAGCCACCTTGCCACCACCTATGCCTGCGAGATCCCCCGCGGCGACGGCACGAACGGCACCTTCAACCCCGACGACTGGATGGAGCCGAAGGAGGCGCGCAAGGTCGACGAGTTCATCCTCTATGGCATGGCCGCGGCCGATCAGGCGGTGCGCGATGCCGGCTGGATGCCCGAGGACGAGGAGAGCCGGCTGCGCACCGGGGTGATGATCGGCTCCGGGATCGGCGGGCTCCAGACCATCGCCGAGACGACGCTGCTGTTGCGCGACCGCGGGCCGCGGCGGGTCTCGCCCTTCTTCATTCCGGGGGCGCTGATCAACCTCGTCTCGGGGCAGGTGAGCATCCGCTACGGCTTCAAGGGGCCGAACCATGCGGTGGTGACGGCATGCTCGACCGGCGCGCATGCCATCGGGGACGCCGCGCGGCTGATCCAGTGGGGGGATGCCGACGTGATGCTCGCGGGCGGCGCAGAGGCGCCCATCTGCGAGCTGGGGATCGCGGGCTTCAACGCCTGCAAGGCGCTCTCGACCAAGCGCGGCAACGCCCCCGAGACCGCCTCGCGCCCCTATGACGCCGACCGCGACGGTTTCGTGATGGGCGAGGGCGCGGGCGTGGTGGTGCTGGAGGCGCTGGAGCATGCCGAGGCGCGCGGCGCACGCATCTATGCCGAGGTGCTGGGCTATGGCCTCTCGGGCGACGCCTGGCACATCACCGCCCCGTCCGAGGATGGCGACGGCGGCTATCGCTCGATGCAGGCGGCGCTGAAGCGGGCGGGGCTGACGCCGGAGGCGGTGGATTACATCAACGCGCACGGGACCTCGACCATGGCCGACACCATCGAGCTGGCGGCTGTGGAGCGGCTGATGGGCGATGCGGCGGCCAAGGCGACGATGAGCTCGACCAAATCCTCGGTGGGGCATCTGCTGGGCGCGGCCGGCGCGGTGGAGGCGATCTTCTGCGCGCTGGCGATCCGCGATCAGGTGGCGCCGCCGACGATCAACCTCGACAGCCCGGAGGTGACACCGAAGCTGGACCTTGCGCCGAACGCGAAGCGGGAGCGCGAGATCCGGGTGGCGCTGTCGAACTCGTTCGGCTTTGGCGGGACCAACGCGACGCTGGTGCTGGGCCGGCCGCAGGGCTGAGACCCGCCGGCCGATACGCGGGCTGATACGCGGGCTGATCTGGATCATGGTGCGCCGGTGGGCGCCGGCGCAGCCTCGGGCGACGGTCGCATCGGAGGTCTGCCATGCGGGGGGCTGGGTCGGTTGCGCGTGCGGCGCTCGGGGTCGTTGCGGGGCTGCTGGCGCTGGTCCTTGCGCTGGTGCCGGAGCGTGGGGCGGCGCAGGCGGGGCTCGAGCCGGCCGCGCTGGTGGGGGTCTGGCACGGGGCCGAGCGGACCGGCGACCTCGTGGTGCTGGGCGAGCTGATCCTCCATCCCGGCGGGCAGTATCAGCGCGCCTTTGCGGTGGCCCATCTGCAGGGCTTTCAGAGCGGGCGCTGGGAGCTGGCGGCGAACTGGCTGCGCTTCGTGCCGACCGATTACGAGCCGAAGGTGTATCTCGGGATCCCGCAGGCGCCGCCGCCGTCGGAGACATGGGTGGTGCATCGCTTTGACGGACGGGTGATCGAGGCCACCGTCGGGATGACCGCGATTCGCTACGAGCGGGTGCGCTAGCGTCCGAACGCCGCCAGAGGGGCATGACCGGGATTTGACCGTCCGGGGTCGGTGCGGCGATTGCGGGCCGCACGCGATTGCGCTAGCCCCCCGGGCAGGATGCGGGAGGGCAGGGCATGGGGCGCCATATCGCCGCCAATGCGATGACCCTGCTGATCGTGGCGCTGGCCGTGCTGGCGGGCGTGATCAGCTGGGGCAAGCACAGTTTCTTTGCCGAGGGGCCTCTGGATCAGGCGATGTGTCTGCGGGTGGAGCGGGGTGCCAGCCTCGCGGCCGTCTCGCGCCAGCTCGAGGCGGAGGGCGCGGTCTCCAGCGGGACGCTGTTTCGCGTCGGCGCCAACTATACCGAGCGGGCGAATGCGCTGCGGTTCGGCTCCTATCTGGTGCCGCCGGGGGCGTCGATGGACGAGATCCTGGACATCGTCACCCGGGGCGGCGCCAGCACCTGCGGCACCGAGGTGCTGTTGCGCATCGGCGTGGCGCGGGCCGACACGGTGGTGCGCGACCTCGACCCGGCGACCGGCCGCTTTGTCGAGGTGGTCTCGTTCGACTGGGATACCGAGCCGCCCGAGGAGTATCTGACGCTGGCCGCCCAGCCCGACACGCGGTTCCGGGTGACGGTGGTGGAGGGCACCACGGTGTGGCAGGTGGTCGAGGCGCTGACGCGCGCCGATTTCCTGAGCGGCGAGATTGCCGGGCTGCCGCCCGAGGGGATGCTGGCGCCCGACAGTTACGACGTTCCGCGGGGCGCCGACCGGGCCGCGCTGGTGGCGCAGATGCAGGCGCGGCAGGAGCGCATCCTGGCCGATCTCTGGGCGGCGCGGGCCGAGGGCCTGCCGATCTCGACGCCGGAGGAGGCGCTGATCCTCGCCTCGATCATCGAGAAGGAGACCAGCGTGCCCGAGGAGCGCCGGCAGGTCGCCAGCGTCTTCGTCAACCGGCTGAGGGTGCCGATGCGGCTGCAGACCGACCCGACGGTGATCTATGGCATCACCCAGGGGCGGGGCACGCTGGGCCGGGGCCTCAGGCGCAGCGAGCTGGACGGGTTCACGCCGTGGAACACCTATCGCATCGACGGGCTGCCGCCGACGCCCATCGCCAACCCGGGCCGGGCGAGCATCGCCGCCGCGCTGGATCCGGACGACACGCCGTATCTCTATTTCGTGGCCGACGGCACCGGGGGGCATGCCTTCGCGACCAACCTCGCCGATCACAATCGCAACGTCGCCCGCTGGCGCCAGATCGAGGCCGAGCGGCGCAGCCAGTGATTTTGCGCAACCCTGACGATAGTGATTGACTCTCCGCACGCCCTGAGGTATATCTCCGGGCAAGCTGGAAGAGGTGGGCAAGCGGCCCGGGGGCGACCCCGAGGCCGCTTTTCGCTGCGCGGGTGCAGCGGGCGCGCGGGCCGGGATCTGCCGCGTGCCGCGCGGGGTGGGCCGCAGGAGGGTGTTTTCACCGGATGAGCGAGCAGGGACGCCCGGATGGGCAGGATCCCCCGGGGACCGACCCGGTGGGGGCGACGGTGGCATTGCTGGCCGAGACCGCCGAGGCGGTCCGGGTGCTGATGGACGAGGTCAAGGCGGGCAGGTTCGGGCGGCTCGACGAGCTGGTGCGCGAACAGGCGGCCCTGCGGCGGGCGCTGGGCGCCGCGATCCACGAACGGCAGCAGGCCGAGCGGCTGCGGCGGGAGGAGGGCCAGGCGGATGGCGAGAATGTCCTCGACCTCGACGCGGCGCGCGCTGAGGTCGGGCGGCGTCTTGCTCGCCTCCGCGCCACCCTCGAAGGTGACGGCGCTGCTCCGGCGCCTGAGCGATAACGCGCTGGTCGCGCTGCCCTGGCTGTTCGAGGTCTGGGCGCTCCCGCATCAGCTGCCGCCCGAGGGAGAGTGGCGCAGCTGGGTGTGTCTGGGCGGCCGGGGTGCGGGCAAGACCCGCGCCGGCGCCGAGTGGGTGCGCGCCCAGGTCGAGGGGCCGCGCCCGGCCGATTCGGGCCGGGCGCGGCATGTGGCGCTGGTGGGCGAGACCTTCGACCAGGTGATGGAGGTGATGGTGATGGGCCCCTCGGGCGTCATCGCCTGTTCGCCGCCCGACCGCCGCCCGCACTGGGAGGCGACGCGGCGCCGGCTGGTCTGGCCGAACGGGGCGGTGGCGCAGGCGTTCTCGGCCTCGGAGCCCGAGAACCTGCGCGGGCCACAGTTCGACGCCGCCTGGGTGGACGAGCTGGGCAAGTGGAAGCGCGGCGCCGAGGCCTGGGACATGCTCCAGTTCGCGCTGCGCGCCGGCGACAGCCCGCGCCAGGTGGTGACGACGACGCCGCGCAACGTGCCGGTGCTGAAGGCCTTGCTGGCCAACCCCTCGACGGTGCTGACGCATGCGGCGACGGAGGCGAACCGCGCGTGGCTCGCGCGGTCGTTCATGGCGGAGATGGAGGCGCGCTACGGCGGCACGCGGCTCGGGCGGCAGGAGCTCGAGGGGCTGATGCTGGAGGACGCGGAGGGCGCGCTGTGGACCACCGCCGCGCTGGAGGCGGCGCGGGTCGATGCCGCGCCCGAGCTCGACCGGGTGGTGGTGGCGGTGGACCCGCCGGTGACGGGGCACGCGGGCTCGGACGCCTGCGGGATCGTCGTGGCCGGGGTGGTCACCCGCGGCCCGCCCACCGACTGGCGCGCCTATGTGCTGGAGGATGCGAGCGTCGCGGCGGCCTCGCCGCTCGACTGGGCGCGCGCGGCGGTGGCGGCGATGGAGCGGCATGGCGCCGACCGGCTGGTGGCCGAGGTCAACCAGGGCGGCGATCTGGTCGAGCAGGTGGTGCGCCAGGTCGACCCGATGGTGGCGTTCCGCGCGGTACGGGCGAGCCGGGGCAAGGCCGCGCGGGCCGAGCCGGTGGCGGCACTCTATGAACAGGGGCGCATCCGGCATCTGCGGGGCCTCGGCGCGCTGGAGGACCAGATGGTGCTGATGACGCCGCAGGGGTTTTCCGGCCGGGGCAGTCCCGACCGGGTGGATGCGCTGGTCTGGGCGCTGACCGAGCTGATGGTCCTGCCCATGGCACAGTGGCGCAGGCCGCGGGTGCGCCCGCTCTGAGGCGCCGGACATCACGACAGGCGGTGCGGGGCATCGGCGGGGCGCCTTTCCGGCGCCCTCTGCGGGCCTGCGGCAGGACGGTGGCCCGGCCGGGGCCGGAGAAGGGAGAGCGAACGGATGGTGTTGGGCATCTTTCGGCGCAAGGGCGGCATCCCCGAGGCCAAGGCCTCGGCGGTGGGGCCGCTGATGGCGGGGCGGATCACGCCCTGGGCCGGCGTCGCGCAGCAGGGGCTGCAGCCCGTCTGGGGCGCGCGGGACGCACGGTCGCTGGTGCGGACGGGGTTTCAGGGCAATCCGGTGGGGTTCCGCGCGGTCAAGCTGATCGCCGAGGCCGCGGCCGCGCTGCCGCTGGTGTTGCAGGATTGCGAGCGCCGCTACGAGACGCATCCGGTGCTGCGGCTGATCCGTCAGCCCAACCCGGCGCAGGGCAAGGCCGATTTCTTCGAGGCGCTCTATGCGCAGCTCCTGCTGTCGGGCAACGCCTATGTCGAGGCGGTGGCGGACGAGGAGACCGGCGCGCCGCTGCCGGTGGAGCTGCATGTGCTGCGCTCGGACCGGATGCGGGTGCTGCCCGGCCCGGACGGCTGGCCGGCGGCCTATGAATACGCCGTGGGCAACCGCCGGCACCGCTTCGACATGACGGGCGGCTGGCAGCCGGTGTGCCATCTGCGCGGCTATCACCCGCTGGACGATCATTACGGCCTGTCGCCGCTGGAGGCGGCTGCGACCGCGCTGGAGGTGCACACGGCCGCCTCGCGCTGGTCCAAGGCTCTGCTCGACAACGCCGCGCGGCCGTCGGGCGCCATCGTCTATCGCGGCGCCGACGGGCAGGGCGGGCTTTCCAGCGACCAGTACGACCGGCTGGTCAGCGAGATCGAGACCAACCACCAGGGCGCGCGCAACGCCGGGCGGCCGATGCTGCTGGAGGGGGGCCTCGACTGGAAGCCGATGGGCTTTTCGCCCTCGGACATGGAGTTCCAGAAGACCAAGGAGGCCGCGGCGCGCGAGATCGCGATGGCCTTCGGGGTGCCGCCGATGCTGCTGGGGATCCCGGGCGAGGCGACCTTTGCCAATTATCAGGAGGCGAACCGGGGCTTCTATCGGACCACGGTGGTGCCGCTGGCGACGCGGGTCACGGCGGCGGTGGCGCATTGGCTGTCGGGCTTTTCCGGCGAGGCGGTGGAGCTGAAGCCCGACCTCGACCAGGTGCCGGCGCTGGCCGAGGAGCGCGACCAGCAGTGGCGCCGGGTGGGCGATGCGTCCTTCCTGACGGATGCGGAGAAACGCGCCTTGCTCGGGCTGCCGAGACTGGCAGACGAGCCATGATCCGGGGCCGGTCGCAGGCGAGCCTGCGCGGCGGGCTGGAGCCGTTCGACGCCGCCCATGCCCGGATCGACGCCAACGAGCGGGTGTGCAGCGTGCGCTGGTCGACGCTGGAGTTCCGGCTGGTCCGGATCGAGCAGGCGCTGGAGCGGCTGGAGCGGCGGCTGTGGCTGACGGTCTATGGCGTGGTGGCGGCGGTCCTGGCGCAGGCGGCGGTGTCGCTGGTGCCGGTCGTCGCGCTCTAGGGGCGGGGCATGGTGGCGGAGACAGCGCCCGGGGGGCGGCCGAGGGGCTGTCGGCCCGGGTTGGCCGCCACGAGGGCCGGGACATCGGAGAAAGGCGAGCGATGACGGAGATTCAGGGGCTGGAACGCAAGTTCCATCGGCCCGAGACCGGGCTTGTGGTCACCGACGGAAGCGCCGTGGCGGGCTATGCCTCGGTGTTCGGGCGGCGGGACAGCGGCGGCGACACGGTGGTGCCGGGGGCCTATGCGGCCTCGCTGGCGCGGCTCGCCTCCGAGGGGCGGCGGGTGAAGATGCTGTGGCAGCACGATCCCACGCGGCCCATCGGGGTGTGGGAGGAGGTGCGCGAGGACGAGCGCGGCCTGTGGGTGCGCGGGCGCATCCTGCCCGAGGTGGCGAAGGGGCGCGAGGCGCTGGCGCTGATCGCGGCCGGGGCAATCGACGGGCTGTCGATCGGCTATCGCACGGTCAAGGCCGAGCGCGACGGCCATGGCGGGCGCAAGCTGATCGCGCTGGAGCTGTGGGAGGTGTCGCTGGTGACCTTCCCGATGCAGGCCGAGGCGCGGGTCGGCTCGAAGTCCGACGCCGCCGAGAGCAGCGAGGCGCTGCGCGAGCTGGCCGAGGCGCTGGCGGCGGCGCGGCGTCTGTTGTCGGGCGCCGAGGGTGCGGCGGGCAATTCCGAGCAAGCGGAGGACGGGACGACGACATGAGCGAGACCGAGGCGATGGCGGCGGGTCGGGCACCGACGGCCGCACAGCATCCGGTGGCGGAGGTGAAGGCCGCGCTGACCGGATTTCTCACCGAGTTCGCGGCGGTGCACGCCGAGCTCAGGACCAGGTTGCAACAACAGGAAGAGCGACTGACCATGCTTGACCGCAAACACGCGCGGCTTTCCGCCGCCGGGGTGGCGCGCCCCGTGCTTTCGACCGGCCATGAGGCCGAGCCGCTGCATCGCAAGGCCTTTGCCGCCTATCTGCGGACGGGCGAGGACGAGGGCCTGCGCGGCCTCGTCCTGGAGGGCAAGGGGCTGAGCACGCTCACCAATGCCGAGGGCGGCTTTCTGGTGGACCCGGAAACCTCGGAGAGCATCCGGGGCGTGCTGCACGCCAGCTCCTCGATCCGGGCCATTGCCAATGTGGTCCATGTCGAGGCCACATCCTATGACGTGCTGGTGGACCACAGCGAGCTCGGCAGCGGCTGGGCGACCGAGGCCAGCGTGGTGGCCGAGACGACGACGCCGCTGATCGACCGCATCTCGATCCCGCTGCACGAGCTGTCGGCGATGCCGAAGGCGAGCCAGCGGCTGCTGGACGACAGCGCCTTCGACATCGAGAGCTGGCTGGCCGCGCGCATCGCCGAGCGCTTTGCCCGCGCCGAGGCGGCGGCCTTCGTCAACGGCACCGGCACCGGCACGCCGAAGGGCTTTCTCGCGCACACCAAGGTGGTGAACACGTCCTGGGCGTGGAACAGCCTCGGCTATGTCTTCACCGGCGCGAACGGGGCCTTTGCGGCGAGCAACCCGGCCGACCGGATCGTCGATCTGGTCTATGCGCTGGACGCGCCCTATCGCGCCGGGGCGGTGTTCGTGATGAACTCGAAGACCGCCGGCACCGTGCGCAAGATGAAGGACGGCGACGGGCGGTTCCTGTGGTCGGACGGGCTGGCCGCGGGCGAGCCGGCGCGGCTGATGGGCTATCCGGTGCTGGTGGCCGAGGACATGCCCGACATCGCCACCAACAGCTTCTCCATCGCCTTCGGCGACTTCCGCGCGGGCTACACCATCGCCGAGCGTCCCGACCTCAGGGTGCTGCGCGATCCGTTCTCGGCCAAGCCGCATGTGCTGTTCTACGCCACCAAGCGCGTGGGCGGCGATGTCAGCGACTTCAAGGCGATCAAGCTCTTGAAGTTCGGCACGAGCTGATCCGGTCCCGACGGGTCGCAGGCCCGCCGCGTCCTGACAGGACGGGCGCGGCGGGTGTCTTCGATTGCCCTTGAAGCGGGGAGACCCCGATGATTCTGACGGAAGTCGACCGCCTTCCCGATGCGGCGCTGCCGCTCGACGCCTGCAAGGCGCATCTGCGTCTGGGCGTCGGGTTTTCCGACGACGGCGGGCAGGACGGGCTGGTTCTGGCCTATCTGCGGGCCGCGATCCAGGCCATCGAGGCGCGGATCGGCAAGGCGCTCATCGCGCGCAGCTTCCGGCTGCGGCTGTCGCAGTGGCGCGATCCCTGTGGCGAGGTGCTGCCGCTGGCGCCGGTGACGGCGGTGACCTCGGTGGTGCTGATCGGGCGCGACGGGGGCGAGACGGTTCTGGAGCCCGCGTCGTGGCGGCTGGAGCCCGACATGCACGCGCCCCGGCTGTGTCCGGCGGGCTGGATGCTGCCGACCGTGCCCACGGGCGGGGCGGTGGAGGTGGTGTTCGAGGCCGGCTTCGGTGCGCACTGGCGCGACGTTCCGCCCGATCTCGCCCAAGCGGTGATGCTGCTGGCGGCCGAGTATCACGAGAACCGGCACGCCTCGGACGCACCGTCGGGCCGGGGGGTGATGCCCTTTGGCGTGATGGCGCTGATCGAGCGCTGGCGGCTGGTGCGCACGACCTCGGCGAGGCGGCGATGAGGGGCCCCAGGCTGACGCGCCGACTGGTGCTGGAGCAGCACATCGGCGACGACGACGGCGCCGGCGGCCAGATCGAACGCTGGGAGCCGCTGGGCACGCTCTGGGCCGAGGTCCGCGCCGGGGCAGGGCGCGAGCGCGAGGGGCCCGGCGTGCCGATGGGGCGCGTGGCGTACCGGATCGTGGTGCCCGCGACGCTGCCCGGGTCGCTGTCGCGGCCCAGGGCCGATCAGCGGCTGCGCGACGGCGAGCGGATCTTTCGCATCCTCGCCGTCTCGGAATTCGACACGCGCGGGGCCTATCTGACCTGTTTCTGCGAGGAGGAGGAACCGGCATGACCTATGCCCTCGCCGCGCCGCTGCAGGCGGCGGTCTATGCCCGGATCGCGGGCGCCCCGGAGGTGCGGGCGCTGGCGGGCGATGCCGTGTTCGACGCGGTGCCGCCCGGCACGCCGCCGGGCACCTTCGTTGTGGTCGGCCCCGAAGAGGTGCAGGACCGCTCGGACGCCAGCGGGGCCGGGGCCGAGCACCGGCTGCGCATCGTGGTGGTGAGTGCGGCGGCCGGGTTCCAGCGGGCCAAGGAGCTGGCCGGCGCGGTGTCCGAGGCGATGCTGCGCGCGCCCCTTCCCGAGTTGCGGCGCGGTCGGGTGGTGGGGCTGTGGTTTCAGCGCGCGGTGGCGACGCGGGTGCGCAGCACCGGCGTCCGCCGCATCGAGCTCGTGTTCCGCGTCCGGGTCGAGGACTGACGCGGGCGCAAGGGGCGCTCCGGCCGCGGGGCGCCGATGATACCGAAAGCATGGAGAGCGGCCGATGGGTGCCCAGAACGGCAAGGATCTGTTGATCAGGATGGACATGGACGGGGCGGGGGCCTTCGCCACTGTGGCCGGGCTGCGGGCGACGCGGCTGAGCTTCAACGCCGAGACGGTGGATGTCACCAGCCTCGAGAGTGCGGGCGGCTGGCGCGAGCTGCTGGCCGGTGCGGGGGTCAAGAGCGCGGCGGTGTCGGGCTCGGGCGTCTTTCGCGATGCCGCGAGCGATGCGCGGGTGCGGCAGGCGTTCTTCGCCGCCGAGGTGCCGCGGTTTCAGGTGGTGATCCCGGATTTCGGCGTCATCGAGGGGGCGTTCCAGATCGCTTCGGTCGAGTATGCCGGCAGCCACAATGGCGAGGCGACCTATTCGCTGAGCCTCGCCTCGGCCGGACCGCTCGCCTTCGAGGTGCTGTGATGGCGAACCCGCATGCCGGCGAGGTGGCGCTGTGGCTCGACGGCCGGCGCCATGTGCTGAAGCTGACGCTGGGGGCGCTGGCCGAGCTGGAGGCGAGCCTGGGCGAGGACAGCCTGGTGGCGCTGGTCGAGCGGTTCGAGGGCGGGCGGTACTCGGCGCGCGATGTGCTGGCGCTGATCGTGGCGGGGCTCAGGGGCGGCGGCTGGCGGGGCTCGGCCGAGGATCTGCGCACCGCCGAGGTCCGCGGCGGCCCGGTCGAGGCCGCGCGGGTGGCCGCGCAGCTTCTGGCGCGGGCCTTTGCGATGCCGGGCGAGCTGTGAGCGGGCCGGCGCGGTTCGACTGGGCGGCGTTGATGCAGGCGGGCATCCGGGGCCTCGGGCTGCGGCCGGCGGAGTTCTGGGCGCTGACGCCGGCCGAGCTGTTGCTGATGCTCGGCCGGTCGGAGGGGACGCGGCCGCTGGCGCGGGCGCGGCTGGAGGCGCTGATGCAGCGCTATCCGGATGCGGGGAAAGGAACGGCGGATGAGTGACTTCGAGGATCTGGAGGCGCGTGTTGCGGCACTGGAATCGAGCCTCGACGGGGCCAGCGGGGCGACCGCGGCCTTCGATGCCGAGCTGCGGCAGATGGGCCGGACCATGGCCTTCACCGGCCGCGAGGTCGACGGGCTGAGCCGCAGCGTGGGCTCCGGGCTCAGGCGCGCCTTCGACGGGGTGGTCTTCGACGGGCTGAAGCTGTCCGAGGCGCTGCGGCAGGTGTCGCGGTCGATGGTGGATGCGGTCTATTCCACCGCGATGCGGCCGGTGCAGGGCGCCCTGGGCGGCGCCATCGCGCAGGGGCTGCAGGGGGTTACCTCGGCGATCATGCCCTTTGCCGAGGGCGGGGTGGTGTCGGGGCCCGTGACCTTTCCGATGCGGGGCGGGCGCACCGGGCTGATGGGCGAGGCCGGGCCCGAGGCGATCCTTCCGCTGGCGCGGGGGGCGGACGGGCGGCTGGGGGTTCAGGCCTCGGGCGGGGCGCGGCCGGTCAATGTGGTGATCAACGTCTCCACCCCCGATGTGGAGGGCTTTCGCCGCTCGGAGGGGCAGATCGCCGCCGAGCTGGGGCGGATCCTGTCGCGCGGGCAGAGGAACCAGTGAGGACGCATGGCATTCCACGAGGTGAGATTTCCCGCCAGCCTGAGCTTCGGCGCGCTGGGGGGCCCCGAGCGGCGCACCGAGATCGTGACGCTGGCCAACGGGTTCGAGGAGCGCAACACCCCCTGGGCCGATGCGCGGCGGCGCTATGACGCCGGCATGGGGCTGCGCAGCCTCGACGATCTGGAGACGCTGATCGCGTTCTTCGAGGCGCGGGCGGGGCAGCTGCATGGCTTTCGCTGGAAGGACTGGGCCGATTTCCGCTCGGCCCCGCCATCGCAGCCGGTGGGGCCATTGGACCAGGCGCTGGGCGTGGGCGATGGCGTGCGGCAGGTGTTCGGCCTCTGCAAGGCCTATGTGTCGGGCGCGCAGACCTATCTGCGGCCGATCGCCAAGCCGGTGGCGGGCACGGTGCGGGTGGCGGTGGGGGGCAGCGAGCTGACTGCGGGCTGGAGTGTCGATGTCGCCACCGGCGAGGTGAGCCTTGCGACGCCGCCGGCGGTGGGCGTGGCGGTGACGGCCGGGTTCGAGTTCGACGTGCCGGTGCGGTTCGATACCGACCGCATCCAGGTCTCGATGGCGACGTTCCGCGCCGGCGAGGTGCCGCGCGTGCCGGTGGTGGAGATCCGCACATGAGCCTTGCCGAACATCTCGCCTCGGGCGCCACGACGGTCGCGCGCGCCTGGACGGTGGAGCGGCGCGACGGGGTCGTTCTGGGCTTCACCGACCACGACCGGGACCTGAGCTTTGACGGGGTCGTGTTCCGGGCGAGCACGGGTCTGACGGCGCAGGCGCTGGAGCAGACCACCGGGCTTTCGGTCGACAACACCGAGGCGGTGGGCGCGCTGAGCGATGCCGCGATCAGCGAGCGCGACATCCTGGCGGGGCGCTATGACGATGCGCGGGTGAGCCTGTGGTGGGTCAACTGGGCCGATGTCTCCGAGCGGGAGCTGCGGTTCCGGGGTCGCCTGGGCGAGGTCGTGCGCGCGGGCGGCGCCTTTCGCGCCGAACTGCGCGGGCTGGCCGAGCCGCTGAGCCGGCCGCAGGGGCGGGTCTATCAGGCGCCATGCTCGGCGGTCCTGGGCGATGCGGCCTGCGGCGTGGACCTGGGCCAGCCGGGGCTGATGCGGGAGGTCGCGCTCGCCGAGGTCGGGCCGGACGGCGAGCGGTTCCGCGTTGCGCCGATGCCGGGGGCCGCGCCCGGGTGGTTCGACAAGGGGCGGCTCGAGGTTCTGGGCGGTCCGGCGGCGGGTCTGTCGGGGCTGGTCAAGGCCGATCGCCTGCGGGCCGATGGCCGCGAGATCGTCCTGTGGCAGCGGCTCGGGATCGACCCGCGGCCCGGCGACCTCGTCCGCCTCGTGGCTGGCTGCGACAAGCGGCTGGAGACCTGTCGCACGCGGTTCGACAACCTCCTCAACTTTCGCGGCTTTCCGCATGTCCCGGGCGAGGACTGGCTGATGGCGGTGCCGAGGTCCGGCGCGGCCAACGACGGCGGGAGCCTGAAGGGGTGAGCCCGGACGCAGGCGCCGAGGCGGCGCGACGGGCGCTCGGCTGGGTCGGCACCCCCTATGTGCACCAGGCCTCGTGCCGGGGCGTGGGGGCGGATTGCCTCGGCCTTGTGCGCGGGGTCTGGCGCGAGCTCCATGGGAAGGAGCCCGCAGCGGTGCCCGCCTATGCTGCCGACTGGGCCGAGAGCGGGGCGCCGGGGCTGCTGGAGGCCGGCCTGTGGCGCCATCTGACGCCGCGCCCGGTCACGGACGAGGCCCCGGGCGATGTGCTCCTGTTCCGGCTGCGTCCGGGCGGGGCGGGGCGGCATCTGGGGATGCAGACCGCCTGCGGGGCGGTGCCGCGCTTTGTCCATGCCTACTCCGGCCACGGCGTGGTCGAAAGCGTGCTGACCCCGCCGTGGCGGCGCCGGCTCATCGCGCGGTTTGCGTTTCAGCCACGGCCGGGGGTGGCCCCGGTGGACGGGGCCGCCCCTCGGCCCGGCCCCGCATTCGAGATGGAGTGAGTCCAAGATGGCAACGATCCTGTTGGGCGCCGTGGGCGGGGCCATCGGCGCGAGCTTTGGCGGCGCCGTTCTGGGCATGTCCGGGGCGGTGATCGGCCGGGCGGTGGGGGCCACGCTGGGCCGGGTCATCGACCAGCGGCTGATGGGGGCGGGCTCCACGGCGATCGAGACGGGGCGCGTGGACCGGCTGCGGCTGACCGGCGCCAGCGAGGGGGCGCCGGTGGCGCGCGTCTGGGGCCGCGTCCGGGTCGCCGGGCAGGTGATCTGGGCCTCGCGCTTCGTCGAGGACCGCCGGACCCGGCGCATGGGCGGCAAGGGCGGGCCGAAGGTGGTCGAGCACTCCTATTCGGTCAGCCTCGCCATTGCGCTGTGCGAGGGCGAGATCGTGGGCGTCGGCCGGGTCTGGGCGGACGGGGCCGAGCTGAGCCCCGAGACGCTGGGGCTTCGGGTCTATCCGGGCAGCGAGGACCAGCTGCCCGACCCCGCGATCGCCGCCGTGGAGGGCGCCGGGAACACCCCGGCCTATCGCGGCATCGCCTATGTGGTGATCGAGGATCTGGACCTCACGCCCTTTGGCAATCGCGTGCCGCAGTTCACCTTCGAGGTGCTGCGCTCGGCGGCCGGGGCCGAGGTGCCGGACCTGATGCAGGGGGTCCGGGCAGTCGCGATGATCCCCGGTACCGGCGAGTTCTCGCTGATGACCGAGATCGTTCCGGGCGCCCAGCAGATGCAGGGCCTCGAGGATCTCTCGGGGGGCGGGGCCGTCGATGCGCTGAAGGTGGGGATGGCCAGCACCGCTCCGGCGAATGCGCATGGCCTCGACCGGCGCACCGACTTCACCCTCGCGCTGGAGCAGCTGACGCGGGAACTGCCGCGCTGCGGGTCGGTCCTGCTGGTGGTGTCGTGGTTCGGCGACGATCTGCGTTGCGGCGCCTGCCGGGTGCGGCCGAAGGTCGAGAACATCGCCGATGCGCCCTGGCGCCCGTGGCGGGTGTGCGGGGTGGAGCGGGCCGCAGCGCAGGAGGTCGCGCGCCTCGATGGGCGGGTCGTCTATGGCGGCACCCCCTCGGATACCGCAGTGCTTCAGGCCATCGCGGCGCTGAAGGAGGCGGGACAGAAGGCGGTCTTCTATCCCTTCGTGCTGATGGAGCAGCTTCAGGACAACGGGCTGCCGAACCCCTGGACCGGTGAGACCGGCCAGCCGGTCCTGCCGTGGCGGGGGCGGATCACGGCCTCGGTCGCGCCGGGACGCCCCGGGACCCCCGACCGGACGGCCGCGGTCGATGCCGAGGTGGCGGCCTTCTTCGGGGCGGTGCAGCCCGAGGATTTCGCTCTGGCGGACGGGCAGGTCGTCTATTCCGGCCCGCCCGACGACTGGGGCTATCGGCGGTTCATCCTGCATTACGCCTGGCTGAGCAAGCTCGCGGGCGGGATCGACGCCTTCTGTGTCGGTTCCGAGATGCGCGGGCTCACCCAGTTGCGCGGGGCGGGCGACAGCTTTCCGGCGGTCGAGGCGCTGCGCGCGCTCGCGGCCGATGTCCGCGCGATCCTCGGCCCGGAGGTGAAGATCAGCTATGCGGCGGACTGGTCGGAATACTTCGGCTATCTCTCGCCCGAGGGCGACCGGCATTTCCACCTCGATCCGTTCTGGGCCGACCCGAATGTCGATTTCGTGGGCATCGACAACTACATGCCGCTGTCCGACTGGCGCGATGGCGCGGCCCATGCCGATGCGGGCTGGGGCGCCATCCATGACCTCGGGTATCTGCGGGCCAATGTCGCCGGGGGCGAGCTGTTCGACTGGTACTATGCCAGCGACGCCGACCGGGCGGCGCAGCTGCGCAGCCCCATCGAGGACGGCGCCCATGGCGAGCCCTGGGTCTGGCGGGCCAAGGATCTGCGTGGCTGGTGGGAGAACCCGCACCATCCGCGGGTGAACGGGGTGCGCAGTGCCGCCCCCACCGCCTGGGTGCCGCGGTCCAAGCCGTTCTGGTTCACCGAGCTCGGATGTGCGGCGGTCGACAAGGGCACGAACGCGCCCAACCTGTTCCTCGACCCGAAGTCGTCCGAATCGTTCATGCCGCCGTTCTCGAACGGCTGGCGCGACGATGCGATCCAGCAGCAGTACCATCGCGCGATGATCGCGCATTGGGCTGATCCGGCGAACAACCCGGTCTCGCCGCAGTATGGCGGGCCGATGGTGGACATGGGCCGGGCCCATGTCTGGGCCTGGGATGCGCGGCCCTTTCCCGCCTTTCCGGCGCGGCTGGATGTCTGGAGCGACGGCGAAAACTGGATGCGCGGGCACTGGATCACCGGGCGGACCGCGGCGCAGCCGCTCGCCTCGGTGGTGGCCGAGATCTGCCGGCTCGCGGGGGTGGAGGCGGTGGATGCCTCGGGCCTGCACGGTGTCGTGCGGGGGCTCAGCGTCGCCTCGACCGATCCGGCGCGGGCGGTGCTGCAGGTGCTGATGCTGACCTATGGCTTCGAGGCGGCAGAGCGCGAGGGGCGGCTCGTCTTTCGCATGCGCGGGGCGCGGCCGGCGGCGTCGCTGTCCGAGGCGGCGGTGGCGGTGCGCGACGGCGGCGACATCCAGATGACGCGGGCGGCCGAGCCGGAGGTGGCGGGGCGCGTGCGCATCGTCCATCTGGAGGCCGAGGCCGATTTCGACGTCCGCGCCGTGGAGGCCGTGCGGGCCGACGATCCGGGCGTGACGGTGTCGCAGTCCGAGCTGCCGCTGGTGCTGACCGCCGCCGAGGCGCAGGGGGTGGCCGAGCGCTGGCTGGCCGAGGCGCAGGTGGCGCGGGACACGCTGCGGCTGTCGCTGCCGCTGTCGACACGGCTGGGGGCGGGCGACGTGTTCGCGCTGGAGCGGCCCGAGGGCGGGCGGCTGTGGCGCATCGACCGGGTGGAGGGGGCGGGTGCCCTCGAGATCGCGGCGGTGCGGGTGGAGCCCGGTGTCTATGTTCCCACGCATCAGCCCGGCGACCGGCCGCGGCAGCGTCCGCAGGTGCCCCACACATCCCTGCCGCCGCTGTTTCTGGACCTGCCGCTGCTGACCGGCGCCGAGGTGCCGCATGCGCCGCATCTGGCGCTGTGCGGGTCGGGGGCCGAGGGGACCATGGCCGTCTTCGATGCGCTGCCGGGCGAGGGCTTTCGCCTGAACCGCAGGCTCGAGGCGCGCGCGGCGATGGGGCTGACCCTGTCGCCCCTCGCGCGTGCCCGGCCGGGATGCTGGGACCGCGGCGCCCCCTTGACGGTCAGGATCGCGGGCGCAGCCCTGCAATCGGTCGGCGAGGCCGCGCTGCTGGCCGGGGCGAATGCCATGGCCATCGGGGATGGCAGCCCGTCGGGATGGGAGATCCTGCAGTTCCGCACGGCCGAGCTGGTCGCGCCGGGCGTGTGGGAGCTCTCGATGCGGCTGCGGGGGCAGCTGGGTACGGAGGCGGACATGCCCGATGTCTGGCCGGCGGGCAGCATCGTGGTGCTGCTGGACGACGCGCTGGAGCAGGTCGAGCTGCCCTCGGCGGCCCGCGGTCTTGTCCGGCGCTGGAGGGTGGGGCCGGCGGACCGGCCGCATGACGATCCGGCCTATGTCGAGATCGAGCATGCGTTCGAGGGGATTGGACTCCGGCCCTTTGCTCCGGCGCATCTGCGCGCCAGTCGGGACGCGGGCGGCGCGCTGGGTCTGAGCTGGATCCGGCGCACGCGGATCGACGGCGACGGCTGGATCGGGCCCGACGTCCCGCTGGGCGAGGCCGCGGAGCGCTATGTCGTGCGCGTGCACAAGGGCACGGACCTGGTGCGCGAGGCCGAGGTTGCCGAGCCCGGCTGGAGTTACGCCGCCGCGCAGCAGAGCGCCGACGGCGCGGTGCCGCCCTTCCGGGTGGCGGTCGCCCAGATGTCGCAGGCCTTCGGGCCCGGCCCCTTCACGGAGATCGAGATCCATGACTAGCACGGCCCAGCTGGAACTGCCGCTCCTGCAGCCCTCGCAGGCGCAGAAGCATGTGACCGTCAACGAGGCGCTTGCCCGGCTCGATGCGATGGCCGCGCTGGTGCTCGTCTCGCGCGGTCTGAGCACGCCGCCGGAGGGGGCAGGCGAGGGCGAGGCCTATGGTGTGCCGGCCGCGGCGGGTGGGGCCTGGGCGGGGCAGGGGGGGCGCATCGCCCTGCGCGCGAATGGGGGCTGGGTGTTCCTGCCGCCCCGTCGCGGCTGGCGCGCGTGGATCGCGGACGAGGGCGCGCAGGCGATCCACGACGGTACCACGTGGCGCAGCGGGGCGGTGGCGCTGTCGGCGTCCGGGTCGGGGTCGTTCCTGCAGGTCCTCGAGTTCGATCATGCGCTGACCTCCGGAACCGGGTCGAACACGGCCCAGACGATCCCCGCCAATGTGCTGGTGATGGCGGTGACGGCACGAGTGATCGCCACGATCGGCGGCACCCTCCCGAGCTGGCGGCTGGGCAATCCCGGCGCGGTCACCCGCTTCGGCAGCGGCCTCGGTCTCGAGGTCGGGTCCTTCGCGCACGGGCTCTTGTCGACGCCGATGGCCTTTCATGCCGCGACGGAGCTGCGGCTGACGCCCACGAGTGGCAGCTTCAACGGGACCGGGGCGGTGCGTCTTGCGGTCCATTATTTCGAGGCGAGCCTGCCGGAGGTGTGAGATGCGGCCGGTTCTCCATGGCGATGTCGTCGCCGCGGCGCGGGCGCTGCGCGCGGTGCCGGCGGCGCAGCGTCCGCGCCTCGTGCGCCGGATCATCGCCGCCGCCGAGTTTGCCGACCGGTATCGCCGGCGGGTGGGGCGCGCCCATCCCGACTTTGGCGGTGGCAGCCTGATGGCCGCGGCCGGGGCCTGGCCGCGCCGACCGGAGCCCCTGCTCGACGATCCCGATTACCTCGGGTGTCTTGCCTGCGTCATTGAGGCGCTGCTCGCCCGCAACGGCCGCTGACCCGGCCGCCGCCAGGAGCCGCCCGGACCCCTGCGGGTCCGGGCGGACGTTCCGGATCAGTTGAGGGCCTGATCGCTGATCACATGCGTCCAGGCGCCGTCACCCGGATGGGCCGAGATCACCGGGTCGGAGCCGCCGGCAAGCAGCGTCGCCACGGTCCGCTCGAAGTCGGCAGGGTCCAGAGCGCCGGTGGAGCCGGCGATCAGCTGGGCCACCTCGCCCATCATCCGCTTCTGGTGCTCCTCGGTCTGGGCGCCGGTGTCGTCGAAGTCGAGCACGATCAGCGCCGCCTCTTCGGGGTTCTCCACCGACCACTGCCAGCCGCGCATCGAGGCGCGGACGAAGCGGACCATCCTGTCCACGAACTCGGGGTCCTCCAGCCGGTCCTCGAGCACCCAGAGCCCGTCCTCCAGCGTCGCCACGCCCTGATCCTCGTACTTGAAGGTCACGAGCTGGTCCTCGGAGATGCCGGCGTCGATCACCTGCCAGAACTCGTTGTAGGTCATGGTCGAGATGCAGTCGGCCTGGCGCTGCAGCAGCGGGTCGACGTTGAAGCCCTGGCGCAGGACCTCGACACCGTCGGCCCCGCCGTCGGTCGGGATGCCCAGTGTCGCCATCCAGCTCAGGAACGGGAACTCGTTGCCGAAGAACCACACGCCGAGGGTCCGGCCGGGGAAATCCTCGGGCCCGGTGATGCCGGTGTCGGCGAGGCAGGTCAGCATCATCCCCGAGCGCGCAAAGGGCTGGGCGATGTTGACAAGCGGCAGCCCCGCCTCACGCGCGGCCAGCGCCGCCGGCATCCATTCGACGATCACATCGGCGCCACCGCCCGCGATCACCTGCGGCGGCGCGATGTCCGGCCCACCCGGGCGGATGGTGACGTTGAGCCCCTCCTCCTCGAAATAGCCGCGCTCCAGCGCGACATAGTATCCGGCGAACTGCGCCTGGGTCACCCATTTCAACTGCAGGGTCACATCGTCCAGCGCCCAGGCGCCCGAGGCCGCCATGGCCCCGGCAAGCGTCGCCGTCGTCAACTTGGTCCTGTTCATTCTTGCCTCCGTGTTGGCCGCCCCCCAATGGGGCGGGTCCTTATCGGCCACGCTGCGACGGATGCCAGAAGGTCACCCGCCGTTCCAGCAAGGCCCACACACCGTAGAACGCCGATCCCGCGATCGCCGCGACGGTGATCTCTGCCCACACCATGTCGAGCTGCAAGCGCCCGACCTCGGTGGAAATCCGAAATCCCATGCCCCGGGTGGGAGAGCCGAAGAATTCGGCAACGATGGCGCCGATCAGCGCCAGCGTCGAACAGATCTTCAGCCCGTTGAAGATGAAGGGCATCGCCGCCGGCAGCCGCAGGTGCCACAGCGTCTGCCAGTAGCTCGCCGACCAGGTGCGCATCAGGTCGCGCTGCATCGGCTCGCTGGCCTGCAGGCCCTGCACGGTGTTCACCAGCATCGGAAAGAACACCATCGCCACCACCACCGCCGCCTTCGACGGCCAGTCGAAGCCGAACCACATCACCATGATCGGCGCGGTGCCGATAATCGGCAGGGCGGCGACGAAGTTGCCCACGGGCAGGAGCCCGCGCTTCAGGAACGGCGAGCGGTCGACCAGCACCGCAAAGACCAGCGCGGCGCCGCAGCCGATGGCATAGCCCGACAGCGCCCCCTTCACGAAGGTCTGCACGAAGTCGACCCACAGCGTCCCGGTCGAGGCGACGAAGCGGGCGGCGATCACCGACGGCGCCGGCAGGATCACCCGCGGCACGCCCGCGCCCCAGACCACCACCTCCCACAGCCACAAGAGCGTCGCGCCGAAGACGAGGGGCGTCACGAGCCCCAGCAGCCGGCCGGCGACGCGACCCCTGGGGCGCAGCTCGGCCAGCCAGCTCACGACCATCCACGCCCCCAGCCAGACCGCCGCCACCGCCAGCCAGAAGCTCGCCCCCGAGGGTGCGGCCGCCTCGCGCACCAGCGACGCGGCCGCCAGCGCCACCGCCAGGGGCGCCACGATCAGCGCCGGGATCAGCTGCACCCGGCCGCTGCGCGCCGAGAAGCCGGTCGCGGTCGCCACTGCCAGCCACATCAGCGCCGCCAGCGCTGGCGCCGCCCCGGGCGCAGTGCCCGGCCACAGCACCGCCGCGCCCGCCAGCGCCGCCGCCATGGACCAGAGCTGCGCCCGCCCGGCCGCGGGCACCGGTCCGCCCAGCGTCGCCTCCGCCGCGGTCATCGTGCCATCCCCATGCGGCGCAGCGTGATCCGCTGGATCAGCCCGACAATCCCCACGAGGCTCGCCGCCAGGATCGCCGCCGCGAACAGCGCCGACCAGATCTGCAACGTCTGGCCGAAATAGCTCCCCGACAGGAGCCGCGCGCCCAGCCCCGCCACCGCCCCGGTGGGCAGCTCCGCCACGATGGCCCCGACGATGGCCGCCGCGATCCCCACCTTCAGCGAAGCGAAGAGATAGGGCATCGAGGCCGGCAGCCGCAGCCGGAAGAAGGTCTGCACCCGGCTCGCGTTGTAGGTCTTCAACAGGTCGAGCTGCATCGCATCCGGTGCCCTCAGCCCCTTGACCATCCCCACAACCACCGGAAAGAACGACAGATACGCCGAGATGATCGCCTTGGGGATCAGCCCCGAGATCCCCACCGCGTTCAGCACCACGATGATCATGGGCGCCAGCGCCAGGATCGGGATGGTCTGGCTCGCGATCGCCCAGGGCATCACCGACTGATCCATCGCCCGGTTGTGCACGATCCCCACCGCCAGCAGGATCCCCAGCCCGGTGCCGATGGCGAATCCCAGCAGCGTCGCCGACAGCGTCACCCAGCCGTGAAAGATCAGGCTGCGGTTCGACAGCGAGCCGGTGTTCCACAGGCCCCGGCGGCCGTGCCGCTCCTCGACCCAGGTGGTGTTCCACAGCTCCACCGCCACCTGATGCGGGGCCGGCAGGCGCGGCCGCTGCTGGCTCAGCGTGTCGGCCACGAGCTCGGCAAAGCTCAGCTCCACCCCCGCCCGCACCGCCTGATCCTGCGCCCAGCGCGCATTCATCGGCACGCAGGCGGCATACCACGCCGCCACGATCACGGCGACCACCGTCAGGACAGGGATCACCGAGCGGATCATCGCGTTCCCATGGCCGGCTCAGTCATAGCTGTGCCCCTCGCGCAGCCCCTCGCGCACCCGGTGGGCGACGGCGATGAACTCCGGCGTGTCGCGGATCTCGAGCGGGCGTCGGCGGGGCAGGGGGCTCTCGATCACGTCGGTGATCCGCCCGGGCCGCGGCGACATCACCACGATCCGGGTGGAGAGATACACCGCCTCGGGGATCGAATGGGTCACGAAACCGATGGTCTTGCCGGTCCGGTCCCACAGCCGCAGCAACTCCTCGTTCAGCTTGTCGCGCACGATCTCGTCGAGCGCGCCGAAGGGCTCGTCCATCAGAAGAATGTCTGCGTCGAACGCGAGCGCCCGCGCGATGGAGGCGCGCTGCTGCATCCCGCCCGAGAGCTGCCAGGGGTATTTCTTCTCGAACCCCGTCAGCTCCACCAGCTCCAGCGCCCGCGCCACCCGCTCGGCGGCATCGGCCTTCGCATAGCCCATGATCTCCAGCGGCAGGCGCACGTTCCCGGCGATGGTCCGCCACGGATAGAGCCCCGCCGCCTGGAACACATAGCCATAGGCCCGCGCCATGCGCGCCGCCTCGGGTGTCATCCCGTTCACGGTGATGGTCCCGCCCGTCGGCTGCTCCAGATCGGCCACCACCCGCAGGAAGGTCGTCTTGCCGCAGCCCGACGGGCCGATGAAGGACACGAAGTCGCCCTTGCGGATGCTCAGATCCACGTCCTTCAGCGCATGCACCGGCCCGTCCGCGGTCTCGAACACGAGGTTCAGGCCCCTCGCCTCGATCACCGGCGCGGTGAGTGTGTCCTTCATGCGCGCCCCTCAGACGCCGCTGGCGGGGATGCCCGCACGGCTCACCGGACGCGGCGCCGTCAGCTCCTTCCAGGTCGAGAGCGCCCGGTTCACCGCCCCGTTCGGCTCGCGCGCGACGAACTGCCCGTGGCCCTCCTGCCCGCGCATCTCGCCGTCATGGACCATCACCCGGCCGCGGCTGAGGGTGAAGCGCGGCAGCCCCGTCACCTCCTTGCCCTCGAAGACATTGTAGTCGATGGCCGATTGCTGGGTGCCGGCGCTGATGGTCTTCGCCTTCGCCGGGTCCCACACCACGATGTCGGCGTCCGCCCCCACCGCGATGGCCCCCTTCTTCGGATACATCCCGAAGATCTTGGCCACATTGGTCGAGGTCACCGCCACGAACTCGTTCATGGTGATCCGCCCCGTCGCCACCCCATGCGTCCAGAGCATCGGCATCCGGTCCTCCAGCCCCCCGGTGCCGTTGGGGATCTTCGTGAAATCGCCCACGCCATAGCGCTTCTGCTCAGTCGTAAACGCGCAGTGATCCGTCGCCACCACGCTGAGCGAGCCCGAGGCCAGCCCCGCCCACAGGCTGTCCTGATGCGCCTTGTTGCGGAAGGGCGGCGACATCACCCGGCGCGCGGCATGGTCCCAGTCGGGGTGGAAATACTCGCTCTCGTCCAGCGTCAGGTGCTGGATCAGCGGCTCGCCCCAGACGCGCTTGCCCTGCTGGCGCGCGCGCCGGATCGCCTCATGCGCCTCCTCGCAGGAGGTATGCACGACATAGAGCGGCACGCCGGCCATGTCGGCGATCATGATGGCGCGGTTCGTGGCCTCGCCCTCCACCTGGGCAGGGCGGGAATAGGCGTGGGCCTCGGGGCCGGTGTTGCCTTCCTCCATCAGCTTGCGCTGCAGCTCGGCCACGATGTCGCCGTTCTCGGCATGCACCATCGCCACGCCGCCGATCTCCTTCACCCGGCGAAAGCTCGCGAAGAGCTCCTCGTCGTTGACCATCAAGGCGCCCTTGTAGGCGAGGAAATGCTTGAAGCTGGTGATGCCCTTCTCCACCACCCTGGGCATCTCGTCGAAGACCCGCTCGCCCCACCACGTCACCGCCATGTGATAGCTGTAGTCGCAATGCGCGCGCGTGGACTTGTTGTGCCACATCGACAGCGCATCGAGCAGCCCCTGCCCGGGGCTGGGGAGGGCAAAGTCGATCACCATTGTGGTCCCGCCCGCCAGCGCCGCCCGCGTGCCGCTGTCGAAATCATCGGCCGAATAGGTGCCCATGAAGGGCATCTCGAGATGCGTGTGCGGGTCGATCCCCCCGGGCATGACATAGCAGCCCGTGGCGTCGAGCTCGGTGTCGCCCTTCAGGCCCTGCCCGATCTCGGTGATCCGGCCGCCCTCGATCCTCACGTCGGCCTTGTAGGTCAGGTCATGGGTGACGACGGTGCCGTTTCGGATGACGGTGCTCATGTGGTTTGCTCCCTGCTGTCGCTGCCTGCGGGTCCACGCGGTGGCGGAGCCAGTGCCCCGGACAGGCGGGTGCCCGTCGCGCGCCGCCGCCTAGCCCTCGATCAGTTCCAATCGCCGTTCCACCCGGTCGAGCCGCTGATCGATCCGATCAACACGGTTGGACAGGCTGGCATACTGCATCTCGAGTATGCCCAGACGCTCCTTGATCTCGCGCAGATCCTCCGAGTGGCGGGCCTGTGTGGCCTGGATCGCCTTCAGCGTCTCGAAGATCAGCTCGTTGGTGATCTCGCCGCGCTTGTCCGCCGCCATGGCCTCAACTCCCGACCGATTGCACGACAGATAGCCCCACGCCCCTCACTCCACAATCTCCGCCGTCTCCAGCACCGCGTGCAGCAGCACGTCCGTCCCGGCTGCCGCCCACTCCTTGCTGATGTCCTCGGCCTCGTTGTGGCTGAGGCCGTCGACACAAGGCGTCATGATCATCACCGAGGGCGCCATGCGGTTGACCCAGCAGGCGTCGTGGCCGGCGCCCGAGATGATGTCCATGTGCGAATACCCCAGCCGCTCGGCCGCCGAGCGCACCCGCGCCACCAGCGTCTCGTCGAAGGCGGGCGGGTCGAAGAAGCTGACCAGCTCCGTCTCCAGCGTGCAGCCCAGATCCTCGCAGATGCGCGGCGCCACCGCCTGCAGCTCGGTCAGCATCGCCTCCAGCACCGGCAGCTTGTGCGAGCGGAAATCCACCGTGAAGACAACCTTTTCGGGGATGATGTTGCGGCTGTTGGGATGGACGTCGATGTGCCCGATGGCGCCCAGCGCGGCCGGCTGGTACTTCATCGCGATCTCATGCACCAGCTCGGTGATCTGCGCCAGCGCGCGCCCCGCATTCCGCCGCATCCGCATCGGGGTGGAGCCGGTGTGCTGGCCCTTGCCCGTCACCGTGCATTGCAGCCAGCGCAGGCCCTGGCCGTGGGTGACGACGCCCACCTCCTTGCCCTCGGCCTCCAGGATCGGGCCCTGCTCGATGTGCAGCTCGAAATAGGCGTGGATCCTGCGGGCGCCGACCTCCTCGTCGCCCATCCAGCCGATCCGCTCCAACTCGTCGCCCAGCCGCAGCCCCTTCGCGTCGCGCCGGTCATAGGCCCAGTCGAGGTCCACCACCCCGGCGAACACGCCCGAGGCGAGCATGGCGGGGGCAAAGCGCGTGCCCTCCTCGTTGGTCCAGTTGGTCACGACGATGGGCCGGCGCGTCTTCAGCCCGAGGTCGCGCAGGGTGCGGATCACCTCCAGCCCCCCCAGCACCCCCAGCACACCGTCATAGCGCCCGCCGGTCGGCTGGGTGTCCAGATGGCTGCCCACATAGACCGGCAGCAGGTCCGGCTCGGTGCCCGGGAATTCGGCGAACATGGTGCCGATCCGGTCGACCTTGACCGTCCCGCCCGCCGCCTCGCACCATTTCCGGAACAGCGCGCGCCCCTCGCCGTCGGCATCGGTCAGCGCCTGGCGGTTGTTGCCCCCCGCCACCCCGGGCCCGATTTCCGCCATCTCGTGAATGCTGTCCCACAGCCGGTCTGGGTTCACCCGCAGGTTCGCCGCTGGCGCAGGCATGGCCGCCTCCTTGTCCGGGCGCCCCTTGCCGGCGCCTCTCCCGAGTCGATTTCTGACCGGGCGATCAAAAAAGAGGCCGCGGCCGGCGTCAACAGCAATCGTCGCGCGCGCCGCCCCTCTGCGCCGCTCTGCCCGGCAAGCCGGCGCGCTCAGGCCCGCGCCGCCGGCAGGATCACCCCCTCCAGCAGCGCCAGAAGATCGCCGAAATACCCCTGCGAGCGCGCCGGCCGCGTCGGGTCCGAGGTGATCGCCACGCTCAGCTCCCGCTCCGGCGCCACCGCGATCACCTGTCCGCCGAACCCGCGCGCCAGCGCCACCGGCACCCCGTCCATCCGCCCGACGAACCAGCCATAGCCATAGTCCAGCCCCGAAAACGGCGAGCGCGTCCGCGGCCGCAGCGACTCTGCCACCCACGCCGCACTCAGCACCTGCGCCGCGCCATGCCGCCCGCCCTGCCGCACCATCTCGGCAAAGCGCAGCATCGCCATGGGCGAGAGCGCCATCTCGTTGCCGCCCAGGAACCGCCCCTGCGGATCGCGCGTCCAGGCCGGGATCTCGATGCCCAGCGGCCGGCCGATCCACGCCCGTGTCAGCCCCAGCAGGCTGTCGCCCCCCGCCTGCGCCAGCGCCGCGCCGAGGACATGAAAGCTGCCGGTGGAATAGAGCATGCCCGCCCCCGGCTCGGCCACGAAGGGGCGCGACAGCGCATCGGCCACCCAGTTCCGGCTCGACACCCAGGCGCCATAGTTCTCGCCCGAGGTCCGCTCCAGCCCCGCCTGCATCGTCACCAGATGCGCCAGCGTCAGCTCGCCCACCCGCGGGTCGGCCCGGGGCGGGATGAGCCCGGGCGCGACCTCGCCCAGCCGTGCCTCCACCCCCGGCACCACGCCCCGGTCGATGGCGGCCCCCAGCACCGAGGCCACCAGCGTCTTCGACACCGACTTCACGTTCACCGGACGCTCCAGCGCCGGACCGCGCAGCCGCTCGGCCAGCACCACCTCGCCCCGATGCGCGATCACCAGCGCATGCATCTGATCCAGCGAAGCGCCGAGTCGCGCCGCCTCGGCAAAGCCCGTCTGCGCCCTCGCCGGCATCGCCACCGCCGCCGCCATCGCCGCCAGCGCCGTCCGCCGCGTCAGGTCCATCATGCGCTGCCCTCCTGATGGTGCAGGAGGTTAGCCCCCACGCGGCTGCGTGCCCATGCGCCCGCGATCACGAATCGGCGCGCTCACTCCAGCGCGTCCAGCACCTCGCCCAGCGTGCCGACCACCTCGTCGATCTGCGCCTTCTCGATGATGAGCGGCGGCGACAGGGCGATGATGTCGCCGGTGGTGCGGATCAGCAGGCCCTTTTCATAGGCGGCGAGGAAGGCCGCAAAGGCCCGCTTGGTCGGCGCCCCCGCGATCGGCTCCAGCTCCACCGCGCCGATCAGCCCCATGTTGCGGATGTCGATGACATGCCGGCGGTCCCGCAGCCCGTGCAGCGCCTCCTCCCAATAGGAGGCGATCCCGGCGCAGCGCTCGAACAGCCCCTCCTCGCGATAGGTCTCGATCGAGGCAATGGCGGCGGCGCAGGCGATCGGGTTGCCCGAATAGGTATAGCCGTGAAAGAGCTCGATCAGATGCTCGGGCCCGGTCATGAAGGCATCGTGGATCGCCGCCGTCGTCAGCACCGCGCCCATCGGAATGACCCCGTTGGTCAGCCCCTTGGCGCAGGTGATCATGTCCGGCATCACCCCCAGCGCCTGCGCCGCGAACGGGCTGCCCAGCCGGCCGAAGCCGGTGATCACCTCGTCGAAGATCAGCAAGATACCGTGCTTCGTGCAGATTTCGCGGAGTTTTTCCAGATAGCCCTTCGGCGGCAGCAGCACGCCCGTGGAGCCCGCCACCGGCTCGACGATGCAGGCGGCGATGGTCTCGGCGCCGTGCAGCGCGACGATCCGCTCCAGCTCCTCGGCCAGATGGGCGCCATGCCCGGGCTGCCCGCGGGTCCAGCGGTTCTGCGGCAGATGCGTGTGGGGCAGATGGTCCACCCCCGCGAGAAGCGTGCCGAACATCTTGCGATTGTTGACGATTCCGCCAACCGAGATGCCGCCGAAGTTGACCCCGTGATAGCCCCGCTCGCGCCCGATCAGCCGGGTCCGCGCGCCCTCGCCCCGGGCCCGGTGATAGGCGATGGCGATCTTCAGAGCGGTTTCAACGGCCTCCGAGCCGGAGTTGACGAAGAACGCATGCTCCATCGGCTCGGGTGCGATGCCGATCAGCCGGTTCGCGAGTTCAAAGGCCAGCGGATGCCCCATCTGGAACGCCGGCGCATAATCGAGCTCGGCCGCCTGCCGCTGGATCGCCTCGACGATGCGCGGCCGCTTGTGCCCGGCGTTGCAGCACCACAGCCCCGCGGTGCCGTCCAGCACCTGGCGGCCGTCGGCGGTGGTATAATGCATGTCTTCGGCCGCCACGAACATGCGCGGCGCCTTCTTGAACTGCCGGTTCGCGGTGAACGGCATCCAGAAGGCGTGCAGGTCGTTGGGCGCGGCGGGGCGGCGGTCGAGGGCCATTGCGGGGGCTCCGATCAGGGGTCCGCATCCGCGCTGCGGACCCGGACGCCGGGTATGGTTTGACAGACTGACGTGCATGACGCTACCAGAGTTGACCGTTCAGTCAAGAATGCCGCCGGGCAGGCCGGGATCGCCGCGGGCCCCGGACCCGCCCGTGGAGGCTCCCGGATGACCGCGCAAGCCCGGACCCGCATCCAGCAGCGCAACCGCCGACTGATCCTCGAAGCCGCGCTCGAGGTCTTCGCGCAGCACGGCTTTCGCGGCGCCACGCTCGACCAGATCGCGCAGGAGGCGGGGCTGTCGAAACCCAACCTCCTCTATTACTTCGACGGCAAGGAGGCGATCCACCGCACGCTTCTGGGCGAGCTTCTCGACGTCTGGCTCGATCCGCTGCGCGCGCTCGACCCCGCCGGCGACCCGCGCGCCGAGATCCTCGCCTATGTCCGGCGCAAGCTCGAGATGTCGCGCGAGTATCCCCGCGAACGCCGGCTCTTCGCCGGCGAGATCCTGCAGGGCGCGCCGCGGATCGAGGGCTTCATCCGGGGCGATCTGAAGCGGCTGGTCGACGACCGCGCCCGGGTGATCCGCGGCTGGGCCGCCGCCGGGCGCATCCCCGAGCTCGACCCCTATCACCTGATCTTCTCGATCTGGGCCCTGACCCAGCACTACGCCGATTTCGAGGCGCAGATCCGCATGATCCGCGGCGACGCGACCGACCCCTTTGCCGGCGCCGCCGAGCACCTCGAGGCGCATTTCTCGCGGCTGCTGGAGGTGCGGGCGCCTTAACCCGGCCTTAGGACATGCCGTGCCAGTGTGAGTGGTGGGGGCGAATCGGGCTGCACCGTTGGGGGCGGCCCCGTTTCGTGAGTGAAAGACATGATGCCCATCCCGGTCTCCCACGCCGCCAGCACCGCGTCCCAGCCCACGCGCTCCGCCACCGTCCTGCCCGCGGCGCCCGCGCCTGCCCCCCTGGCCGCGCCGGCCATGGTTGCCCGGGTGGAATGGGCAGGCGCGGTGCGCCCCCCCGACGCGCTGCTGCGCGCCTATCGGCCCGAGCATGAGCCCCGCGCCGACCCCGACCTCCCCACCGGCCCGCCGCCGGCCTTCTCCGCCAATCTGCTCGACCAGATCCCCGACACCCTGAAACAGGCGCTGGAGACGGTGATGGAGCCCCCGCAGGACCCGGAGGGCGAGCCCGCAGCGCCCGCCGGCGACGGCCCCTGGTCCGACCCGCAGACTGCCGCGCGCGATCCCGACCCGGGCGCCCTGCCGAAGGGCGATGCCGAGGCCGCCCCGCGGCCCGCCCGCGCCGAGGCCGTGCCGACCACGCCCCCGGACAACGCCCCGGCGAGCGTCGGGACGGGGCAGCGCCCCGCCGCCGACGCCTCCGGACCGTCAGAGCCCCCCGCAGCCCCGGCCGAGGCGCAGCTCGCGCGGGCCTATGCGCTGATGACGGCCGAGGAGACCTCGCGCGTGGACCGCTCCCTCTGAGCACCCAGGCGCCCGACAGGCCGTCCGGAGACGCCCCTCGGCGCCCTCCTCGTCTTCATCTTTCCGAAAATATCCTCGGGGGGGCCGCCGAAGGCGGTGGGGGGCTCGAGAGCCCCCCCTCCCACGCCGCGGCCTGGCGCTCCCGCCCGATCGGCCCGAACCGGCGATCACTCCGCCGCGCGCGCCATCGGGTTGTTGGGGTGCGAGGTCCAGTCGCCATGGGCGTCGCTGACCACCACCCCGGTGCGCGGGTCCACCGTGCCCGCCGGAAGCCGCTCCATGGTGATGCAGTTCTCCACCGGGCAGACGTTGACGCAGAGGTTGCAGGCCACGCACTCCTCGTCGATCACCTCGAACACCCGGCCCGGCTTCATCGCGATGGCCTGGTGGCTGGTATCCTCGCAGGCGGCATAGCACCGCCCGCACTGGATGCAGGCGTCCTGGTCGATCCGCGCCTTGGTGACATAGTTGAGGTTGAGATACTGCCAGTCGGTGACGTTGGGCACCGCCCGGCCGACCAGATCCGACAGCGCCATCCCCTTCTGGTCCAGATACAGCGACAGCCCCGCCGTCAGCTCCTTGATGATGCCGAAGCCATAGGTCATCGCCGCCGTGCACACCTGCACGTTCGAGGCCCCCAGCGCCAGGAACTCGGCCGCGTCACGCCAGGTCGTCACGCCCCCGATGCCGCTGATCGGCCTGGCGCAGGTCTCGGGGTCGCGCGCGATCTCGGCCACCATGTTCAGCGCGATGGGCTTCACCGCCGGGCCGCAATAGCCGCCGTGCGAGCCCTTGCCGTCGATCGAGGGCTCGGGGCTGAACGTCTCGAGGTTCACCGAGGTGATCGACGACACCGTGTTGATGAGCGACACCGCATCCGCGCCCCCGGCAAAGGCCGCCCGCGCCGGATAGCGGATGTCGGTGATGTTGGGCGTCAGCTTCACGATCACCGGCATGCGGGTGTGCATCTTGCACCAGCGCGCCACCATCTCGATGTATTCGGGGACCTGCCCCACGGCCGAGCCCATGCCGCGCTCGCTCATCCCGTGCGGACAGCCGAAGTTCAGCTCGATCCCGTCGGCGCCGGTCTCCTCCACCATGGGCAGGATGGTCTTCCAGCTTTCCTCGTCGCAGGGGACCATCAGCGAGACCACCATCGCCCGGTCGGGCCAGTCGCGCTTGACCTGCTTGATCTCGCGCAGGTTCACGTCCAGCGGCCGGTCGGTGATCAGCTCGATGTTGTTGAGCCCCAGCACCCGGCGGTCGGCGCCGTAGACCACGCCATAGCGCGGCCCGTTGACGTTCACGATATGGGGGTCGAGGCCGAGGGTCTTCCACACCACCCCGCCCCAGCCGGCGCGAAAGGCGCGCACGACGTTGTATTCCTTGTCCGTGGGCGGGGCGGAGGCCAGCCAGAACGGGTTGGGCGAGCGGATGCCGAGGAAGTCGGAGGCGAGGTTTGCCATGGGTCTCTCCCTGTCTGCGGACGGGCTCAGGCGCTCAGCGCCGCGTGGATGTCCTCGGCCGCGTCGCGGCCCTGCGCGACGGCGGTGACGGTCAGGTCCTCGCCGCCGGCGGTGCAGTCGCCGCCCGCCCAGACGCCGGACAGCGAGGTGCGGCCCGCGCCGGTGACCGCGATCTTGCCGCCCGCCACCTCCAGCCCCTCGGGCACGCCCGCGAGCCGCTGGCCGATGGCCTTGAACACCTGATCGGCCCGGATGCGAAAGGTCTCGCCCGTCGGCTGAAGCCCCTCCGGCCCCTCGGCGGTATAGGCGAACTCGACCTCGCGCACCGCGCCGTTGCCATGCACCGCCACCGGCATCGCGTTCACGATCAGCGTCACGCCCTCGGTCTGGGCGTGCTCGATCTCGTAATCCGACGCGCTCATCTTCTCGCGGCCGCGGCGATAGACCATGGTCACACGCTCGGCGCCCAGCAGCCTGGACTGCACGGCGGCATCCACCGCCGTCATGCCGCCGCCGATCACCACCACATCGCGGCCCACCGGCAGGGTGGTCAGGTCCGCCGTCTGCCGCAGCTCGGCGATGAAGTCGACGGCGTCGCGGGCGCCGTCCTTCTCCTCGCCCGGCACGCGCAGCGCGTTGACGCCGCCCAGCCCCATCCCGAGGAACACCGCGTCGAACTCGGCCCGCAGCCCCTCCAGCGTGATGTCGCGGCCCAGCGCCTGGCCGGTGCGGACCTCGATCCCGCCGATCTTCAGCAGCCACTCCACCTCGTCCTGTGCGAAATCATCCGGCGTCTTGTAGGCGGCGATGCCGTATTCATCGAGGCCGCCGGGCTTTTCCCGCGCCTCGAACACCACCACGTCGTGGCCGTGCAGGGCGAGGCGATGCGCACAGGCCAGCCCCGCCGGCCCCGCGCCCACCACCCCGACGCGCTTGCCCGTGGCCGCGGCGCGGGCAAAGGGGTGGACGCCCGCCTCCATCAGGCTGTCGGTGGCATAGCGCTGGAGCCGTCCGATCTCCACCGGCTTGCCCTCGGCCATCTCGCGCACGCAGGCGCCCTCGCACAGCGTCTCGGTGGGGCAGACGCGGGCGCACATGCCGCCGAGGATGTTCTGGTCGAAGATCGTGCGCGCCGCGGCCTCGGGCTGTCCTGCCTGGATCTGGCGGATGAAGAGCGGGATGTCGATCTCGGTCGGGCAGGCCGCGATGCAGGGCGCGTCGTGGCAGAAATAGCAGCGGTCCGCCGCCACCAGCGCCTCGTGCGGATCGAAACGGGGCGCGAGGTCGGAGAAGTTCTCGGCGATCGTCTCGGGCGAAAGCCGCCCCGGCACGATGCCGGGCGTCTGCGGTGTGGTCACTGGCAACCTCCCGGGTTGGCTGGCTTCTTTTTACCGGGAACGCTGCCATAGCCCCGGTTTTTTATCAATTGGTAAAAGATGAGCAGTTTGCGAATGCCCGCGCGTTGCGCCCGGTCGCGGTCGGGCTATGGTGACGCGAGACCTGACCCCGAGAGGCACGCCATGACATGGTCCTTCAGCATCGGCCGGCTGCTCGGCTCCGAGCTTCGGGTGCATGCGACGTTCTTTTTGCTGCTCGCCTGGATCGCGGCGGTGGCCTGGATCGCCGGCGGGCCGTTGGCGGCGCTGGTGAACGTCGCCTTCATTCTCGTGCTGTTCGCCTGCGTGGTGGCGCATGAGTATGGCCATGCGCTCATGGCGCGGCGTTATGGGATTGCGACGCCCGACATCACGCTGCTGCCCATCGGGGGCATGGCGCGGCTGGAGCGGATGCCGGAGAAACCCTCGCAGGAGATCATGGTCGCGCTGGCGGGGCCGGCGGTGAACGTGGTGATCTTCCTCGTGCTGGTGGTGGTGTTCCGGGTCGACACCAGCCTCGAGACGCTGGCCGAAATCGAGGACCCGACGCGGGGCTTTCTGGGCCGGGTGGCGGTGGTGAACCTGATGCTGGTGGTGTTCAACATGCTGCCGGCCTTTCCGATGGACGGGGGGCGGGTGTTCCGCGCCGTGCTGACGATCTGGATGCCGCGGGTGCGGGCGACGCGGGTGGCGGCGACGGCGGGGCAGGTGATGGCCTTCGCCTTCGGCTTTCTCGGGCTCTTTTCGGGCAACCCGCTGCTGGTGCTGATCGCGATCTTCATCTTCATCGCCGCGGGCGCCGAGAGCAGCTTTGTCGCCATGCAGGAGTTCGGCCGCCACACCGGGGTGCGGGCCGCCATGATCACCAGCTTCGAGACGCTGGAGGAGGAGGCGACGCTGGGCGAGGCGGTCTCGGCGCTGATCCGCACGACGCAGCACGAGTTTCCGGTGATCGACCGGCAGGGGCGGCTGGTCGGGTTCCTGACGCGCCGCGCGCTCTATGCCGCGCTGGCCGAGGCCGAGGGGCGCCGGATCGGCCCCATCGCGGCGCATGTGGACCGCACCGCGCCGGCCGTGCCCCTGAACGCCCCGCTGGAGGAGGCGATGGAGGCGATGGCGAAGAGCCAGAGCCCGGCGGTGGGGGTGCTGGCGCCCTCCGGCGGGCTGATCGGCTATGTCACGCACGAGAACATCGGCGAGCTGATGGTGGTGTCGGGGCGCGGCTGATCCGGCGCGTCCGGCCGCCAGCCGGCCCCGGGGGGCGGGCGTCCCCCCCCCCCCCCCCCCCCCCCCC
>Ga0213835_100423_pt1 | contig 41884 bp, 30 predicted proteins | sample SWPATP01_FD_160576 | JGI IMG/M metagenome (GOLD analysis project Ga0213835, IMG submission 160576) | Coastal seawater microbial communities from Marineland, Florida, United States - SWPA TP0 #1 | ecosystem: Environmental > Aquatic > Marine > Coastal | place: USA: Florida | collected 2016-08-05
GGACGTCCGGGGATGGTTTTGAGGGTGGGCCCTGGTCGGCGACTCGGCTTTCGCCATGAGCGGACGAGGGGTCTCCCGCGAGGGGCGGTTGTGGTGTGCGGGGTGTTCGATCTGGTGGGGTTGTAGGGGATGGCGGCGGGGGTGTGTCGGCGGGTGGGTGTTTTGCCGTCGTGGGCTCAGGACCGATGAGTTTGTGGGGGGCACGCCCGAGGTTTTTGGGCGTGTCGTGGTATTGGCGAGGGGAGCCCGGTCGGATGCGGACGCGCAGCGAACTGACTGGCGGCGAGGTCGAGGTGTTGTACACCGACCTGAACCGCCGCCTGGACGCGCTCGGGCTGGAGAGCCAGCCGGAGGTGGCGCTGCGCGTGCTGGAGTTGGTGTCTGATCCTGGCTCGGGGGCGAAGGACTTCGCGGCGGTGCTTCAGAACGATCCGGCGTTGACGGGTCGGTTGTTGAAGACGGCGAACAGCGCGTATTTCGCGCAGCGTCGCCCGGTGACGACGGTGGACCGCGCGTGCGTGATTCTGGGGATGGAGCGGATCCGTGCGCTGAGCCTGGGGTTCAGTTTGGCGCGGGCGTCGACGCCGGGGGCGTTCGGGGATCTGGCGCGTCGGGTGTGGGGCGTGTCGGTGTACCGCGGCTGTCTGGCGGCGGAGCTGAGCCGGGCGACGGTGGGGGGGGCGGCGCAGGCGGCCGAGGCGTTTGTGGTTGGGCTGATGCTGGACGTTGGTGTGCCGCTGATGCACCGGCTGCTGGGTTCGAAGTACGAGGCGGTTTTGTCGGCGGCGCCTTCGCCGATGCGTCTGTATCAGGGTGAGTTCGCGGCGTTGCCGTTCACGCACGCGGACGTGGCGGCGGCGTTGTGCCGACGGTGGGGGCTGCCGGAGGTGCTGCGTTTGCCGATCGAGTGGCGGTATGTGCCGCCGCAGCCCGGCCGGACGGCGGACCTGATGCGCCGGATGCAGCGTGTGGCGCACTACGCCGGTGCGGTGCACGTGCGCCCGTGGGAAGAGGAGCCGGTGGAGGCGCAGGAACTGGCGTCGTCGGTTCGCGATCTGCTGTGCTTGCAGGACGCGGCGCTCGAGGACGTGCTGGCGGACGCGGCGCGAGAGTATGGCGTGGCGATGACGGCGTTCAGCGGCATCGCCGAGGCGCCGGGGGATGCGGCTTCGATCACACGTTGTGCGCACGGGGCGCTCGCGGAACTGGTGGCGGCGGAGATCGCTCGCCAGCTCAGCCAGGAATCGACGCCGGCCCCGGAGCGGTTCATGTTTGACGGGCTCGAGCTCGAGGTGCGCCCGCTGGAGGATGGGGACGCGCTGGCGGTGCTCCACAGCGGGAGCGAGGCGATCGTGCAGCATCACTTTGCGCTGGGCCCGGGCTCGGCCGAGCAGATTCTGGCGGTGCTGGGCGTGGAGCCGCCGGAGACGCTGGAACTGGACCGGTTCCGGGCGTATCTGGCGCAGTTGGCGGCGTGAACGCGGGCTGTGTGGACGAACCGAGCGCGGGTTGTTCGGGGTCCGGGCGAGCCTGATGGCTCGGCACGCGTGCGGCAGGATGGGTGAACCCGCTCGGGCGTGGTGCGTATGATTGGGTGTTCGCGTTGGTGTCTTTGGGCGCGGCGCGGGCTTGTTCTTTCACAACTGGGGCCGATCGGTATCGACCGGGCAGGGAAACTTTGGTGTGGCGCGTCGAGGGGTGTGCTGGCCTCGTAAAAAGCACACAACCACAATGACTGCCGAACCGCAGTACGCTCTCGCGGCCTAATACTGGCCGTGTGTCGCTCGCCTGACGCCCGATGGGGCGGGCGACATCAAACATCGGGCTGGCTCTGGCAGGGTGCATCCTGCTGCCGGGGCGAGGAGGTTCACAGGACGCTGGGCCGAATGGGAGGGTGTCGGCGCCCGCCCCGAGGCCGAGATGAAAACACCGACTACACGCGTAGAAGCGCCAAGGGGACTGTCACGGCACGGGGGTTCGATTCCCCCCGGCTCCATTTTTGTTCGGTGTTGCATTGCGCCGCACGCTCTCGTAAGGCTTGGTAACGCGGGGGCTTGTCGAGCCTTCGCGCACCACCACGATCATCGCGCCTGCGGGGCGTTACGGGTCGTTGCCGCAACCTTCAGCTGCGCATTCTGCTGCGCGCGATCGCGGAGTCATGTGCGTGCCGCGGGTGCATTCGGGACGATCTCGGATCCATCACCACCGTGCGATCTGGCCCGCTCGTAGAGCTCGTCGGGCACGGCGTTGGCGTAATGCCGCCCGGACACGATGATGCTGTGGCCAATCCACTTGCTCACCGCGTACTGCGGGAAGGTCATCGCCCACTCTTTCTCGCACGAGGACCGGAGCGTCTGCCAGAGGCGTTCCCAAGGCTCGACACCCGCTTTGGCGCACAGCTTCCGCACGCGGCGGATCACCGCACCCGTGCTGGCGACCATCACCAGCGGGTGCTCCCCGTCCCCGGCCTCCTCGAAACGCTCCTGCAGCAGCGCCATCAGCCGCGGCGTGATCGGGACCACGCGGCGGTCGTGCCCGACGTAGCGCTCGGTCTTGGGGCTGTGGACCGTCAAACGGGCGCGGTCGAAGTCGACGTCCGTCCACCGCAGCCGGTGCGACTCGCTGGGGATGCGGAGCCCGGCGTAGCGAGCGAGCCCGAAGAGCAGCCGCCACTCGGCGTCGGGGCAGACACCGAGGACCGCCTCCATCTCCTCCGGCGTCACGTACCGGGTGTAGCCGCTGGGCGTCGGGCCGGACTTCAACGCGGCGAAGGGGTTGTCCTCGATCAGCTTCCGCCGCACCGACTCGGCGAGCATGGTCTTGGCGTTGCCGCTGTGGGTCCTGACGGCGGCTTCGCTGAGCCCCTGCTCGCGGAGAGAGGCACGCCACGAAGTCGCGTCGGCGGGCGTGAGTTTCCGCAGCGGTGTGTTCCCATCCAGGCACCCCAGCAGCTTGGCCTCGGTCTGGCGGAGCTTGCGCAGGCTCTCAGCCTTGAGCTCGCCCACGCGGGCCTCGATGTACGCCGTGATCGCGCCGCCCAGCGTCGCGTTCTCCCGGTCTGGCAGCAGATCCACCGCGGCGAGCTTCTCATGCAGGCGCTGGTCGATGGTCCTGACCCAACGCGCCGTGTCGTCGGTCGGCGGGTGCCCGTGGATCGCGGCGCTAACCAAATCCTCGACGCGGACCTTCACCGCTTCCGCGTACCGCTTGGGCACCTGGCCGAGGGTGATGTGCCGACGCTCGCCGCCGGGGGCGACGAAGCTGATGAACCGGCTCCCGCCGGGGCGTGTGGTGATGCTGGCCATCGTCAAGGACCCTCCTTGGTCCAGTCAGGGCGAGAGAGTTCGATGCTTCAAGGCGGGGGGCGAGGGTTTCGAGGGGACGCGATGTTCCCCGAGCCGCCGGGTTCAGCCGCCCTGCGCGGACGCGGCTTCAGTCTGTTCTGACACTGACAAAACCGACGAAACCTCCCGCCGCCGCGTGCCAGGGGCGGTCCGGGCCGGCGACGCGGGGGTTCTGTCAGACGCGTCGAAGCCATGCAGCACGAAGCGGCGCGACGGGCGGCCGCCTTGAGGCCCCGGCGCGACCTCCGTAAACACGCCGTGGCCGACCTCGACCATCGCGAGCAGCTCGGCTTCCGCCTCGTCGGATGATTTGAGCGACCGCAACCGCTGCCAGTCGCGGACGCTGACCGATCCGCCTTGTCGCTCGATCAGCTCCCGGCGCTGGCGGATCTCGCGGGCCGCGTCGTCCTCGCCCTGCATGGCGTAAATGCGCAGCGCTTCTTCGAGAAACCACAGCGCCAGAGCGATGCCCGCTTCGATGCTGTCCAGATCGACCCGGCTCGGGTGCGCGACGGTGGCGTCATCACGCGCGACGCGGACGCAGTGGACGACCAGAGCCAGGCGGGCGGCGTAAGCCTCGATCTTGCTGAAGGCGGCGGCCTCATCCCCGACGTGCTCGAGCTGTCTCTGGCCGTGCTCGTTCACAAACGCGATCCAGCGGTCCTGGGCCTCGGGGGTGAGGGGGAAAAGCTCGGGCCGGGGTGCGCCGCGGCTGTCAAACTCGAGCTTGCGTGCGTACAGGCGGCTGAAGATCTCCGCGACGTCCGCGTCGAGTTCCGGGTCGATCTCCTCGTCGCTCCACCGCTTGGCACGGCGCGGCGGGTGGGCGATGAGCAGACGCGCCAGCAGGCCGTTCCGGCGGTGCTGTTCGCCGAGAGCGCGTTCGAGGATCTCGGGCTGGATCGCCCCGGCGATCGAGACCGCGGCCTTGGGGATGTAGACCGTGCCCGAGCCGCGCCGGTCGACGGTGCACTCATCACCGTCGAACATCTGGAGCCAGCGGGCGACCTCGTCGGTCCCCCCGCCCTGCTTGTAGCGCCCGAAGCTGAACCAGCCCGAGAGCTCGGCTCGGATCATCAGCAGGCCGCGGGGGTTCTGAAGCAGGATGTTGGCGAGCGCCTCGGTCGTGGTGTCCTCGATCCAGATTCGATCGCACACGGGCTTGATGGGCTCGGCGGGGGGCTCGCCCGCGTCAGTCCCGGACTTCCCCGCCGCTTTCGACTTCCACTGCCGCAGCGCGGCCTCGTGCTGCAGCATGGCCTGCTCGTACCGATCCATGGCATCCTGGTACCGCTGGTAGTGCCCCGCCTGGATCGCCTTGATGGTCTTGAAGGCGAGGCGGAAAGCCGGTGACTTCTGCGTGCCGCTCTCGCCGACGATGGCGGTCCACACGATGGCGGGCTCGGACCAATCGCTCTTGAGCATGATCCGCCGCGTGTTGCCGATCACGGCGGCAAGCCCCGAGAGCATGGGTAACGCGAGAAACGCGGGGTCGCAGCCGCTCGACGCCGAACCCGCCCTGACAAAGTCGCACAGCGGGTGCGGCAAGCAGTCGACCGGGAACGGCACGAACCGCCGCGTCGTTTCGGCGACCCGCGGGCTTACCACGGTGGCGGCAGCGGGGGCGCAGGGCTGCGATGTGGTGGCGGATCCCTGGGCCTCCAGCAGCCATCCCCTCGGCCGGTCGTGCTGCTTCGTGGCCGCGTCCTCGACCTTGTGGCGGAGCTCCTGCTCTGTCCACGGCGGCACGCAGCGCGGGTTGTACCGCTCGAGCAGCATCCGCAGCGCCGTCCCGGTATCGAGCTCGAAGCCGTGGACGAGCTTGGTGGCCGCGGCGTAGGTCTGGTTGTGACCGCCCTGGCCCGAGACCGCCGGCGGCATGGCGTCGAGGTACGCCTCGGCCCGGCGCACCACAAGATCGCCATCGATCGGGGCGGCACGGGGCGGCTTGGCTCGCGGGTCGTTGTGCACCGTTGCAGCCGGTGCAGCGCGCCCGTGCCGCCGCTCGATGACCGCTTCGGCGAGCGCTTTCACGCACGCCGCGAGCGTCGCCGCAGGCACCTCCGCGGGCTCGCCCTCGAGCGGGTAGTACGGCTCGCCATCAGGATGCACGCTCGGCCCGACCAGGGTCTGGGCTCCGGTGGACCGCAGCTCGACGATCATCTCGCGCGTCGCGGGATCCTTGTGCTGGACGGTGGCGGCACCCGCCGCGATGTACCAGCGGTGCGAGCCCGGGCGGCTTGGACGGCCCGTGACCGCGTCGGTCGGCGGCAGGAACTGCTCGGCGAGCTCGATCGCCTCGGCGCAGTCCAGGTCGACGTCGACCAGCCCGCCGCTGGGGTCGCCCAGCAGCACGCCGATGTTGCCATCGCCGCCGAAGTGCCGGGGCAGGTCGTCCGCGGTCAGCCATAGGCGCTGCCAGCCGCGGAGCCTCGGGCCCTTCTCCATAGAAGGAACCGGGACCGGTGCGAAGCCGCGGGCCAGCAGACGGCGGGCGTGATCGAGCGTGGTCACTGACCGCCCCCGCCCTGCGACTTCTGCTTCCCGCGCTGGATGAACGCTTCGAGATCGACTGGATCGATCTTGACACTTCGACCGATGCGCACCGTGGGCAGCTCACCTCGGGCGACCAGCGCCCAGAGGGTGCGCTCGCTCACAGCGAGACGCTCGGCGGCTTGGCGGTAATTCAGCAGGGGGTCGAAACGATTGGAGGTGTGCGGCGTGTTCATGCACGCAGAATTGCATCGAAAACTATCGCGTCAAGTCGGAGCGGTAGTTCGTAATATCCGATACGGAACCTAGAAAAAATACGGAGGCTAAACGGAGGCTACGCGGAGCCTAGGCCCCGTAATTTTTTTTCCAGCTTTTGCCACTTTTCCGCCGTGGTCGCCGCGTCCCGGAAGCTTTTGTGCTTGCCGCGGTACGTGGTCCCGGCGATAACCGCGTTGATGAGCAACCGGATCTCGTCGGCGCTGAAGCACCGGTGCTGGTGATCGCCAGCGATCCCCGCGGCCGATCGGATCTCCGCGAACTTGGTCTCAGACATTTTGCCAGCGGTCTGCCGAAGCTCCTTGGCCGTGTAGCCCCTGTCTAGGCCGTCGATGATGTGATCCGAGTCGTCGTGGTCGCGTGCGGGCCGCGGTACGGTTTCCAGCTCCATCGACCCTTCCAGGTCGAGCAGCGTGCTCCGGCACCAGTCCCGGCAGGCCGAGGCCTCCTCGGCGATGCCCTCCAGCACCGCGTTGGGGATCGACAGGCCCGCGTCCAGCTTCGTGAGCAGCGTCTCGCAGTCTTTGATCCTCGCCAGCAGTTCGACCGAGCGGGCTCGGTCCCCCGGCCGCGTCATGGCGTCGAGGACGTTGCCGCCGCCTGCGCGGACCGCATCCCGGATGGCTGTGCACGCGCCGCGGGCCTGCGCGATCGAATCCCGGGCCGCGTGCAGCAGTTCGGGTGGCAGCGCGTCCGGCTCGGACGCCTGGAGCGGAGCCTTCAAGAGTTCCTGCAGCTCGCTCGGCGTGACCGGGGTCGCCGCAGTCTCGCGTGCCCGCGCGTGCTTGGCTCGGAGCTCGGCGGCCGTGCGGCTCAGGCCTTCGAGGGTGGTCATCGTATTGCCGAGCTCGTGCAGGCCGCTGTGCAGCGGGGGCAAGGGCGGACCGGATGGCGTTGCTGGTTCAGACTTGCGTAACCCGCTCACTTCTGTGAGATGTTTGTGATACGCTGCGATGGCGGCGTTGGCAGAATCAACCATCGGGCTAAGCCATGCCTGTGTCCGCGGACCGTGCGGGTACTTCGGATCATCGAGGTTGGAGGCGATCGCGGCCTCCTCAGGAGTCAATCCATCGATCGGCTTCCCGAAAAACTCGATCCAGTGATCAGCTCCGGCTTCCTCGGGCAGCCCATGCTCGGCGTGGAGCTTCGTGAGCACGAACTCCGTCGCTTCGGCGTTTGGGGTCGAGCCCACCGCTTCGACACTCCACGATCGCTCGTAGCTGGTTGGGCAGGTCGGCCAGGCGGAGACCGGCTCTTCGTACGTCACCCGGACAAAGATGATGTGTTTGCGCATGGTCGCGGCCTCGCCTGAAGACATCGTGCCCGGCGGCACAGCCTAATGCGACCTGGTGCGGGGTATCCACCCCCGGAGCCCGCAGGCCCGCGCTGGGTCGGGCGTGGGCTCGGCCGGGGTCGCGGCGGCGGGCGGGCTAACGAGCGTATCCATACGCACAGTCCGAGGGGTCGATCGGACGGGCAGGCTCCGCACGAAAGGCGGGAAGGCTTATCATGGCCGCATGAAGCTGACCGACGCCGAAAAGCAAGAGATCATCCGCCACCTCGACGCCGACAAGCCGCTGCCGGAGAAGTACCGCTTCCTGCTCTTCGGCGACAAGCGGGAGGTGGAACTGGTCTGGAACGGGAAGACCAACGAGGTCTGCAACATCGTCCTGCCCTTCCAGACCATCGAGCAGGTGGACGAGCCGCGCGTCGAGAAGGGGGACGCGGCCGACCTGGGCCTGTTCGATCCGCGTGGCCGTCAGCTCGGCGGCTGGACCAACAAGCTGATCTGGGGCGACAACAAGCTGATCCTATCCAGCCTCAAGAACGGTCCGATGCGGGAGGAGATCGAGAAGCAGGGCGGGCTGAAACTGATCTATATCGACCCGCCGTTTGATGTCGGGGCGGACTTCTCGATGGATATCGAGATCGGCGACGGCGGCGACACCTTCCATAAGCGCCCCAACATCCTCGAAGAGATCGCCTACCGCGACACCTGGGGCAAAGGGGCCGACTCGTTCATCGCCATGATCTATGAACGCCTCATCCTCATGCGCGACCTGCTTGCGGAGGACGGGAGTATCTTTCTTCATTGCGATTGGAAGACAAGTGCTTTCATGCGGATTGCGATGGAGGAGGTGTTCAGAGGCGGCTTCACCAATGAGATCATCTGGTATTATTACAACAAGATGCAGGGCAATATCAACCGGTATGCGTCGAATCACGACACGATCTACTGGTACCGGAAGGGGGAGACTTACACCTTCAATCAGCAGCGAGAATCGCGTGGCAAGACAATCCGGCAGATCAAACGCGTCTGGGACAAAGAAAAGGGTTCAATCGTCAACGCCAAGGACGACAAGGGACGCGTCATCTACATCGAGACTGACGAGCGCACGGTTGACGACATCTGGCGTCTGTCAATGCTGCAGCCCGCGGACAAATCGGAGAACTTGCGTTACCCGACGCAGAAGCCGGAGACGATCGCAGAGCGGATCATCAAGACGGCCTCCAACCCCGGCGATCTCGTCGCCGACTTCTTCGTCGGTTCCGGGACGACGGCGGCGGTGGCGGAGAAGCTGGGGCGGAAGTGGATCGCCACCGACCTGGGCAAGTTCGCCATCCACACCACCCGCAAGCGGATGATCGGCGTGCAGCGGGCCCTCAAGGCCGAGGGGAAGGACTACCGCGCGTTCGAGCTGCTCAACCTCGGGCGGTACGAGCGGCAGCACTTCGTCGGCATCAATCCCAGCCTGCGCGAGGCCGAGAAGCAGAAGCAACTGGAGGCCAAGGAAGCCGCGTTCCTCGACCTGATCCTCAAGGCGTACAAGGCCGAGAAGGTCGAGGGGTTCCCCGCCTTCCACGGCAAGAAGGCCGGGCGGCTGGTGGCCGTCGGCCCGGTCAACCTGCCCGTCACCCGGCTGTTTGTGGAAGAGATCATCGTCGAGTGCCGCAAGAAGAACATCACCAAGTGCGACATCCTCGGCTTTGAGTTCGAGATGGGCTTGTTTCCCAATGTGCTCGACGAGGCCCGCGCCAAAGGCATCGACATCGCGCCCAAGTACATCCCCGCTGAGGTCTTCGACAAGCGGGCGGTGGAGAAGAACCAGGTGGTCTTCCACGATGTGAGCTACATCGAGGTCAAGCCCATCGTGCGGGAAGGCAAGGGCGGCCAGCCCGCTACGGTGGCTGTGCAACTGACCGACTTCAGCGTGTTCTACTCGCAGGACAGCGTGAAGGCGGCGGAGGCGAAGCTGTCGGGCAAGAAGTCCGGGAGCCAGATCGTGGTCGAGAAGGGGCAGGTGGTGAAGGTGAGCAAGAATGCGAAGGGGATCATGGAACGCGAGGTGCTCACCGAGAAGTGGAGCGACTGGGTGGACTACTGGGCGGTGGACTTCGACTACGAGAGCAAGCGGGAGATCATCCGAGTTCTGGACGAGGACACGGGCGAGTGGGTTGAGAAGTGGACGGGTGAGTATGTGTTCGAGAACGAGTGGCAGAGCTTCCGGACGAAGAAGAATCGCACGCTGGAGTTCACGAGCGCGCCCCGTGAGTGTGAACCCGGCCTGCGCAAGATCGCGGTCAAAGTCGTGGACATCTTCGGCAACGACACGATGAGCATCGTGCAGGTCAATGTGCCCGGCGGCAAGAAGGGGGCTCGCTGATGGCCCTGCACCCTGATTTCCCGCAATCGCCGCACGCCGTGCTCGACCCCGGCATCCGGTGGTTTCCCGCCGACGAGGCGCTTCGGACCACGACGAGCGACAAGCTGATGCCGCCGCTGGTTTCGCAGCTCCGGAGGAAGGTGCAGGAGTTCCGTGATGGGGGATATGTCGGCGCAACGGAGACCAGCCGCACACTGCTGCGTTACTGGTTCCAGAGCGAGCACCTGCTGCCCGGCCGTGATGGCGTCATGAACGACTTTCAGTATTACTTTGCCCAGCGTGAGGCACTCGAAACCATCGTTTATCTTGTGGATGTGGTCGGCGTTCGAGACCCGCACGACCTGATGCGGTACGACAGCTCCGGGATGGTCAGCAGGAGCATGTTCGACGAGCACTGGCGTCGCTTCGTGGTGAAAATGGCGACCGGCTCGGGAAAGACCAAGGTGATGAGCCTGGCGCTGGCGTGGAGCTTCTTTCACAGGATGTACGAGCCCGAATCGGAGATGGCCCGCAACTTCCTCATCATTGCGCCGAACATCATCGTGCTCGACCGGCTGCGGAAGGACTTCGAGGGGCTGCGGATCTTCTGGGAGGACCCGGTGATCCCGGACAATGGGCACGAGGGTCGGAGCTGGCGGGACGACTTCCAGCTGACACTGCACATTCAGGACGAGGTGCGGGTGACCCAGCCGACGGGGAATATCTTCCTGAGCAACATCCAGCGGGTCTATGACGACAACACGCCCGAGCCGAGCGCGGACGATGAGGACACGATGGACTACTTCCTCGGGCGGAGGCCGGTGGGGAAGACGACCGACTCCAAGGTGGACTTGGGCGTGATTGTGCGTGATATCGACGAGCTGATGGTGCTGAACGATGAAGCTCACCATATCCACGACAGCAAGCTTGCGTGGTTCAAGTCAATCGAAGACATCCACAACAAGCTGATCCAGAAGGGCGACCGGCTGAGCCTGCAACTGGATGTGACGGCCACGCCGAAGCACAACAACGGAGCGATCTTCGTTCAGACGGTGTCGGACTATCCGCTGGTAGAGGCGATCTATCAGAATGTGGTGAAACACCCGGTGCTGCCGGATGCGCCGAGCCGGGCGAAGTTGCAGGAGCGGCAGACGGCTCGGTTCACCGAGCGCTATACCGACTATCTGCACCTGGGTGTGATCGAGTGGCGCATGGCTTTCGAGGAGCAAAAGAAGCTGGGCAAGAAGGCCGTGCTGTTCGTCATGGTCGATGACACGAAGAACTGCGACGAGGTGGCGGAGTATCTGGAAGGGCACTACCCGGACCTCAAGGGCGCGGTGCTGGCGATTCACACGAAGAACAACGGCGAGATTTCCGAGGCGAGTTCGGGCAAGGCGAAGGAGGAACTGGAGCAACTTCGCAAATTGGCCAACGAGATTGATCGAGACGACAGCCCCGTGAAGGCGATCGTGTCGGTGCTGATGCTCAAGGAGGGCTGGGATGTTCGGAATGTGACGACGATTGTGGGGCTCCGGGCGTACTCGGCGAAGAGCAACATCCTGCCCGAACAGACGCTCGGACGTGGGCTGCGGAAGATGTATCCCGGCAACTCCGAGGAGTATGTGAGCGTGGTCGGGACCGATGCCTTCATGGAGTTTGTGGAGAGCATCCAGGCCGAAGGCGTCGAGCTCGAACGCAAGGCGATGGGCGAGGGGACCACGCCCAAGGCCCCGCTCGTCGTGGAGATCGACGAGGACAACGAGAAGAAGGACATCGAGGGGCTGGATATCGAGATCCCGGTCCTGACCCCTCGGGTCTACCGCGAGTACAAGCACCTGGGCGATCTGGACATCACAAGCTTCGGGCACAAGCCCGTGGAGTACCAGCAGTTCAGTGCCGAGCAGCAGCGGGTCATCGTCTTCAAGGACATCACGACAGGCGAAGTCAGCCACACGACGGAGATGGACACCGGTGGCATGGCCGACTACCGCACGGTGGTGGCGTACTTCGCGCAGACGATCATGAAAGATCTGAGGCTGATCAGCGGCTACGACACGCTCTATCCCCTTGTGCGAGACTTCATCCGGGATCATCTCTTCGGAAGAGCCGTCGATCTGGACCACCCCAACACGCTGCGGAACCTGTCCGAACTGGCGGCGACCAAAACCATCATCCAGTCGTTCAAGAACGGGATCAACGCGCTGACGATCCAGGATCGCGGCGACGCGGAGATTCGGAGCACGATCAAGCTCCGGCAGACGCGTCCGTTCATCACGAAGGATCAGGAATACCTCATTCCGAAGAAGAGCGTGTTCAATCGGATCGTGGGGGATAGCAAGCTGGAGCTGGAGTTCGCGGCGTTCCTTGAAGGATGCGAGGATATCGTGTCCTATGCGAAGAACTATTTCGGCGTGCATTTCAAGCTGGACTATGTGAACGCGGATGGCGACATCTCCAACTACTACCCCGATTTTTTCGTGAAGGTGGCGGGTGGGGGCGTGGTGATCGTCGAAACGAAGGGGTATGAGGATCTGGATGTGCCGCTGAAGATGGCACGGCTGCGCCAATGGTGCGAGGACATCAACCGGGTGCAAGGCGAAGTGGAATATGACTTCGTGTATGTGGATGAAGAAAGTTTCGAGCGGTACAGACCAAAGTCGTTCAAGGCGCTGATGGATGGCTATAGAGATTATAAGTGAGGGCCATGACGAGCTGAGCGGGTTTTTGCGACAGAGCTTGAGCGGGACATGGTACAGGTTCTCGTGGCGTTGGTCCGTTGGCAGCGGTTCGGTGGAGTGATCCTACGGTGTGCGCAGCCGCTCCCGATCCGCTCGGGCTCGCGCGTGCTGCCCGAGCGCTTCATAGACCTTCGCCCGTTCGGCTCGCGCTTCCCGAAGCATTGCCGGGCTGCGGTCGCGTGTGCGTCGCAGCGCCGCGGTGAGCGCTTCGCGGGCGGGGAGGAACTCGCCGAGCGTTCGCAGGGCGCGTCCCCGGAAGAGCAAGAGCCCCGCGTGGACCTCGGACTCGTTCTCGACGCCTTCGCTCAGGGCTACCACCCGCCGTGCCGAGCTCGGATCGTTCGGGGCGAGTTCCAGCAGCAGCTCGGCCAGCGACAGGCGGACCGCCGGGCACGCCGGGTCCGTGCGCCGCAGGCGTTCGAGGTCGGCGATCGCCTCGCGCAGCTCGCCGCGGAGCTGGTGGACCTCGGCCAGCCCGAGCACGGCTCCGGCACGCCCCGGCTCGAACGCCGCCTGCACCGTCGGCGTGATCGCGAGCGTGACGCGGAGGCGGAGGCCGTACTTGTTGGCGAGCGCACCGAGCCGCTTGTGCTCGGTCTCGGCGTAGCGCAGCAGGCGCTCGGCCAGGTCGTCCTGGCGTGCCTTCAGCGCCAGGAAACCGCCCAGGAACGCCGCGTCGGGTTGGCCCTGCGCGCTCGCGAAGTGCGTGATCGCCTGCGCTTCTCGCCCGGCGACCAGAGCTCGGCAGCCGTCGATGAACGCCCGCTCGTGCTTCGGCGTGGTCAGCCGCGCGAAGAAGCCCTGGTCGAGGGCGGCGTTGGTCGCGTCGGCGCGGGCGCGTGCCGATGGGCGGCGTCGCGAGCCGGAGCGTCCGTGGACGGTGGTGTAATGGATGCCGGTGCCTGGGATCCCGAACGTGGAGCGGACCCCGGAGCGCCCGAGCGTGAGCCGCGCCCCGCGGACGCCGAAGGAGGGCGAGATGCCGGACCGGCTCAGGTTGAGCCGGATGCCTGGGGCGACCTGGACACGACGGAAGAAGCGGAGACCCATGGCGGGAATGTACCGGGGCTGTGGTGACTCGGCGTGCGCCCCTGGCCCCTCGATCGGTCCGCTCAGCCCCCGCTACATTGCCCGCATGTCCGACGCTCCGACTCCCGTCACACACCTGTTGGCCGGCGCGGCTTCGGGCGATGCCGAGGCGGCGGGGGCGATTCTGCCTCTGGTCTACGCCCAGCTCCGCGCCGCGGCGGCTCGGCAGTTGCGGGCCGAGCGGGCCGGGCACACGCTCCAACCCACGGCTCTGGTCCACGAGGCGTACCTGAAGCTCGTCGGGCCCCGCAAGGTCCCCTGGCAGAACCGCGCTCACTTCTACGCCGCGGCCGCCCAGGCGATGCGGCGCATCCTCATCGACCACGCCCGCGCCCGCGGGGCCCGGGGCGGGGGGAGGCTCCGCCGATCGGACTTTCCCGACGTCGCGGCTTTGGCGGCGGGGGATCCGGAAGAAATCTTGGCAGTCGACTCGGCCCTGGCCCGCTTGGAGTCGCGGGACCCCGAAGCCGCGGCCGTCGTTCGGCTCCGGTTCTTCGCGGGGCTCAGCGTGGACCAGGCGGCCGAGGCGCTGGGCGTCTCGCCGCGGACCTGCGCTCGCCTCTGGGCCTACGCCCGGGCCTCGATGCTCCGGGACCTGCGCGAGCCCGGGCCCCATGCGGAAGGGAACTCATAATGTCCGCCCACCGAACCGCCCGCGAGCTCTTCCTGGACCTGCTGGAACGCCCCGCTGAGGAGCGTGAAGCCGCCCTGGCACAAGCCACGGCCGACGACCCAACGCTCCGCGCCGAGGTCGAGGCTCTGCTCGCCGCCCACGACGCCGACGCGGCGTTCATGAGCAGCCCGACCGCCTCGGTCGCCGCCAACGGGCCGATCCTGAGCCCGTCCGCACTCGTCCCCATCACCGAGCGAGTCGGCACCGTCATCGGCCCGTACAAGCTGCTCCAGAAGATCGGCGAGGGCGGCTTCGGCGTCGTCTTCCTCGCCGAGCAGCACGAGCCCGTCCGCAGGCGCGTCGCGGTCAAGATCATCAAGCTCGGCATGGACACGCGCCAGGTCGTCGCGCGCTTCGAGGCCGAGCGTCAGGCGCTGGCCCTCATGGACCACCCGCACATCGCCCGCGTGCTCGACGGCGGGGCGACGCCACTGACCGAAAGCGGGGGCGGTCGCCCGTACTTCGTCATGGAGTACGTCACCGGCGACGCCATCACCGACTTCGCCCACGCCCATCGCCTCACGCTCCGCCAGCGTCTGGACCTGTTCACCCAGGTCTGCGCCGCGGTGCAGCACGCGCACCACAAGGGCATCATCCACCGCGACCTCAAGCCCGCCAACGTGCTCGTGACCATGACCGACGGCAAGCCCTTCGCCAAGGTGATCGACTTCGGGATCGCCAAGGCGACCGGGGCCGCCCCGGGCACGCTGACCGACAAGACGCTGTTCACCGAGCACCGCCAGCTGCTAGGCACGCCGGAGTACATGAGCCCGGAGCAGGCCGAGGGCCTCCCCGATATCGACACGCGGACGGACGTCTACGCGCTGGGCGTCTTGCTGTACGAGCTGCTGACGGGCCTGACCCCGTTCGACGCCCGCCGCCTGCGCTCGGCCGCCTGGGGCGAGATGCAACGCATCATCAAAGAAGAAGACCCCCCAACCCCAAGCGTCCGCCTGCAACGCACCCTCCCGCAGCCCGCCCAACAAGGCAGCACAGCTCTCCGAGCTGTGTCTCCCCCCCGTGGCACGGGCGTCCCGCCCGTGCAAACCCCCGAACTCACCGCCACTCCCGATCTCACCTCTACCCCCACCGACCGCCCGCGACTGGCCCACACGCCCCCAGCGGCCGCCGCCGACCTCCGCGGCGAGCTGGACTGGATCGTGATGAAGGCGCTCGATAAGGACCGCGCCCGCCGATACGAAACCCCGAACCAGCTGGCCGCCGACGTCCGCCGGCACCTCCAAGGCGAAGCCGTCCTCGCCGCACCACCGAGTGCGGCCTACAGGGTGAAGAAGTTTGTGCGGAGGCACAAGGGGCCGGTGATCGCGGGCGGAGCCGTCGCAGCGGCGTTGCTGGTGGGGATCGCAGGGACGGCGTGGCAGTGGCAGCGGGCCAGCGACGCCTTAGTCAACGTGCTTGAGTCGCAAGCCGCGTTCGTTGTTGAGCGCGAGCAGTTGGTGCAAAGCTACATCAATGTCTTGGACTCGGTCGGATACACAGACCTCAATCTGGATGACCGGGGGAAGCTCAACTTCGTGAATCCCGGCGGTGAGCGTGGCTACCAATGGCTGGTCAGGCCTCGTGTGCAAGCAGAGGAGCCCGCTCGGCGAGAGATCGCATGGCAAGGCGATTGGCGCAAAGAGCCCCTGCTTTTCAACATGCCCGGCATGATCACGGAGCAGTTGGGCGCTGTTGCCGACCGATTGCGAGAAATGAACGCCTCGCTGATGCGCCAGCGTGAAATCGCCCTTCAAGCAATTGAAGAAACGGCCAACACGCTCTTTGCCTGTGACTGTCCTGGAGAGGAGATGTTGCCAGCAGTCGCCCTCATGGCTGGAATCCGCTATCAACATCCAGACGCCAGCGAAGAGGAGATTTCTATCCGCGCGTTGGCTGCGTTATCGAGAAGCGGAGCGGGGGATTTGATCCGCCAACGTGAAGTCGCGAAAAACTCGCTGGCCGACATCATCGCCATGAGTGTGGAGTTGGACGAACACGAGCGTAATAAGCTCATGCGTAGTGAAGGGCTGACGGAAGAACAAGCTCGTCGAGAGCAGGCGTTTGCCTTCGCGGAAGGATGGCGATTGGCGCTGGGATATCCGCCCCCTGACGCAACCTCTCCGATTATTGAGCCCGGATCCATTTCCGATGTGGACCTTCTGGCTCGTATCTCAACAGCATTCGCGCAGAAACTTGTAGATACTCGAAATCTATTGGCTGAACGGACCGAAGCCGCCGAATGGTCGGCCTACACCGCCAACCTCGCCCTCGCGCAGCAGGCGATCGAAGCCGGCAACTACCCTGAAGCCCGCGAACGCCTCGCCGAATGCCCGGAAAGCAAGCGGGGCTGGGAGTGGACGTTTCTGGATCTCGCCAGCCGCGCGACACTGCTGGGCGAGCCGGGCAGGTTCGATTCCGCTTCGTTGAGTCCGGATGGTTCATTAGTAGCGATGTGGACAAGGTACCGCACGAGTCCTACGGCAGAAGTTTTAATAGTAAATCGTGATAGCAAAGATTCTTTGACCATTCGTGATCATGCCAATCGTATTTTGGAAGAAGTCATCTGGAGTCCGCATGGCAGCCATATTGCAATAAAATATTATTCCTGGCAAAATCATCGCGACACGAATGATATACTAGGCAATTTGCGTATATTAGACATTCGTGGCGATATTTTTCGGGATTTCGTAAGTAAAGATGGTTTGGAGTCCATGGGGTGGAATCTGGATGGCTCGCGCATTTTGACGATTTATCGCGATGGCACCGCACGGATATGGGATGCTAACGGCGAGGATGGCGAGCCGTTGGTGCTGCGGTATGTGCAGACCGCCAAATGGAGTCCTGATGGTGATCGCATTGCCACTGTTTGGGGCGATGGCTCTGTCCGAATCGTTCAGGTTGATGGCTCTGATGAAGTAGTCGTTCTCGAGCCGCACGATGCCGCCGCGTGGAATCTGGCGTGGAGCACGGACGGAACGCGTCTGCTTGTGTACTCCAATCTGAACTATGACAATGCGGCATTTGTAGTACATGCCAACGGTCATAAAGCGCCCATTGTTGTGCATGGGGAATTGGGGGCTGCGCTCGTTGGAAAATGGAGTCCAGATTCGCGCTATATCAGTATTGGATACCGCGACGGTGCTGCGATCGTGCTCGATACCGAGGATATCGAGAACTCAAGAGTTGTCGTGCGGCATCGGGGTGGGGTATGGGACTTGGATTGGGACAAAAGCGGTCGGCAAATCGTCACATCATCGTTTGATGGAGTGATGATGTGGGACGCTACGACAGGTGCGCTGCTTGGGCGAATGCTCTACGAATCGACAGACCATGTGTATCGTGTTTCTTTCAGCCCCGATGGACAATTGCTGCTTGTCACACATCCTGAATCAGGTGTGCGGCTTATTCCTATTGAGGCATGGGGAGGTCCCAATCGGCAGTTGTCGAGGTTCCGGGATGGGGTTCCGGCAGCGCTGCGAGCCGACGCCGTGATGGCTTCTTCTCCTAGTGCCCCACTGGCTGGTTCTGATATCATGACACCGGATGGGGCGCGTCGTATTGCTGTCGCTGGTCGCACGCTTCGCTTCATTGATAACGACCGCCAGCTCGCCGTCTTCCGCCTGGACGCCGACATCACCAACCTCAAGATGACCGGCGACGGCACGCGTCTCATCATCCACCTCGCCGACGGCTCGGCCCGCGTGTGGGACATCCGCGAGCCCGAAGAACGCCGCAAGGACATGCAGGCCGAGTGGGCCGAGCGCGTCCCGGCGGGCGAATACCTCGACACCCTCTGGCACGCCACCGTGCGCACACCCGACGGCTTCGACTCACCACGCATCCCCACCAACAAACTGCTCGACGCGATCATCGCCGACGAATCCCTCACGCCGCTCCGCCGCCTCGTTGCCGCGGAGCTGCTGGACGAACGCCAACGCGAACTGCAATGGGAAGCCAACCGCGTCTTCGGCGAGCTGACGGAAGACCAGACCGATCCACAAGCCGTCCAAGCCGCCGCCGCCGAAGCGGATGTTCACCCTCGCGTCCGCGAGTTACTCATGCAGAAAGCCGCGGACTGGGTGCATGTACCGCCGAGAGTGAACGCGGAGGAGCGCCTGGCGGAAGAAACTCAGCGGCGCATGCTGGCAGAAGCGGCACATCTTCAGGCCCACGCAGGCAACCTTTTCGTACAGACGGGGGATGCTGTCGGTGCTTTGACTGCGCTTCACCAGGCTCTTGCGATCCGGCGCGAATTTCTGGGCGCTGCCCACGAGAGTACCGAGAGCGTGCTTGCAGATATAGCGTTGTATTCGAGTGGGGCGGAGGCGGTCTCGCTTTGGCGTCAAGTACTCGATGTTCGCCGCACCCGTCTTGGTGTTGATGACCTTCAATCGTTGCGGTATCAAGAGTCGATGATCGGCGATCTGTGGCCGGATACTCGAAGCCGATTGGAAGCGATAGACCTCTGGCGTGACCTGATCGATAGAGCGGAGCATCTGCCATCGCCTGCCTATCCGACGCAGCCGTGGATCCCGCATCAATACGTTGAATTGCTACAGATGGCGAGCGGCCAGGCTGGGGGAGACGAGTACATAGCGAGATATGCAGCGTTGCCCGGATCGAATCGTGGGTACGCGGAGATCGAACAGATCATTGCGTTGTCACAGTACCGGGTTGAAAAGTATGCGGAGGCTTCGAGTTCCGCATTGCTAGCGATCGAGGCTCGCGTAAACAGTGGTGCATCCGAACATCCATTGGATCACCTCCTACTCTCGCTGTCTCTCAGTAGGCTTGCCGAGCAATTCCCGACTGTCCATACTCTCCATGCTCAGCACCGCATCACCTCGCGCGAGGCCTTCGCCCGCGCCCGCGCCATCATGGCCGACCCCGGCGCCGTCAACCCACAAGGCATCCCATGGTCTCAGGACCCCGATGCCGTCGCCCTGCTCGCCGAGGCCCAGCAGTTGATTGACCCACCAGAATGAGCAGTTGTCTGCACAGGCTGTTCTTGCAAACTGTCTCTTCGAAGGCCGAAGGCCTCCACGCTCGTCGCCGGGGGTTGTCGCGCAGCGACATCCCTGACGGCGCGACGCGAAAACACCGACGACCTGAGTCACCGCTGATCTCTACAGAGGCCACGCTCGACACGATCATGGCCGACGAATCCCCCACCCCTCTTCGCCGCCTGTTCGCCGCCGAAATGCTCGATATTCGCCTGCACAACCTGCGGTGGGAGGCCGACCAACGCTTTCGCGAGCTCAGCGAAGGGCAGACGGACCGTGACGCCCTGCTCACCGCGATCGAAGCGGCGGACGTGGAGCCGCGGGTGCTCGAGCGACTGTTGGTGTTGGCTGAATCCTGGCAGCCCTAAGCCGTCGTGCTGGTTCGCACGCTGTGCTCGTCACCCCTCCCACGCCCTCGCGTGGATGGCCCGCACAACGGCTGTCGGGCAGAGATGATCGAGATACCGGATGGTGGTGGCGAGGCTGGCGTGGCCGAGCTGTCTGCGGATGATCGCGACGTCGACGCCCTCGGCGCGGAGCTCGGCGGCGTGGGCGTGGCGGAAGCCGTGGGCGTGGACGCGGCGGTCGAGGCCGGCGCGGAGGCCCAGGCGTCGGAGCTGCACGCGGACGTAGCTGGCGGAGATCGGCTCGCCGGAGCGGCCGCAGAAGACCCAGCCGTCGTGACCGTGCCCGAGCGATCCGCGGATCGCGAGCCAGTCGCGGAGCAGGGCCGCGCCGCCGGGGTCGATGCCGACGGTGCGGGCGTGGCCGCCCTTGGCGTGGAGCACGCGGACCGAGCCCGCGTCGAGGTCGAGGTCCTTCACGCGCAAGAGGCGTGCCTCGTTCAGGCGGAGCCCGGCGCGGTAGAGCGCGGCGATGAGGGCGCGCGTGCGGACGCCCGCCGCGGTATCCCCGCAGGCCGCGAGCAGGGCGCGGACCTCTTGAGGCCGGAGCACCTCGGCGGGGAAGCGCCGGGGGCGGGGTGATGCTGGTGATGGTGTGTACGCGTGCGACGGTGGTGCGCTTCTATGCAAGGGAAACTCCCGCTGCGCTTCTGGTGCCAAAGCGCAGCTCGGAACTTCCCTCAAACCCGCCGCATGGATCAAGTCGTGTCGAAGACGCGGGGCATGCGGGGAGTCGTGTCGTCGATCCCCGGCGGCCGCGCCACGGTCGTGATCAGGACCCGCACGCCGACGCGCCCGCAGCGGGGGCACCCGGCCGATGCGCCCGGGAGCGCGTCGCTGTCCTCAAGGACGACCGCCAGCCCGCCGCGCCCGGCGCAGACCGTGCAGGCGTGGTCGGCGCGCAGCCGGGCCTCGAGGCGGCGCAGACGCCTGCGGAGCGCGCTCATGAGTTGGGCCCCTGTGGCAGGGCCGCGTGCTCGTCCTCCGCGAACCGCAGCTCGAGCTCGTCGACGCGCCCGGCGAGATCGTCGAGCTCGATCGCGTCCCGGCTGAAGCGGAGCATCGTCCCCGCCGCCTGCACGCGGGCGGCGTAGGGGGCGGCCGGGTCGACCATGATCCGCGCCAGCGTCTGCACGGCCGCGGCGGCGAGGCGGTGGGAGCCCGCGATCGCCTGCGCGAAGGCCTCGCGCCGGGCGGCCCGGTACGCGCGGGCGAAGACCGGCTCGCGCATCCAGCGGTGGAGCGTGCGCTCGCCGACGCCGGCGTTGCGGGCGGCGCGGGCGATGGTGGGCTCGGCGAGCAGGGCGATGATGGCTTTCTCCTGGAGGTGGCTGACCCCGTCCGGGGACGCGTCGAGCACCTCGACGTCCACGGGGGCGTCGGTATCGACGCCGGGGGCGGCGTCGGTGACATCGGGCTCGGGGCCGTGCTCGGGATTGGGCTCGGTGCTCATGCCGCGGCTCCAAGGCGATGTCCTGGGTGTGCCGGGAATTTTCGGAAATCGCTGGAAAATAAGGTGGAAATGACTTCCCTTCGGCGCGGTGTCATGGCTGAATGTGCTGCACGGCGGTGGGGCGGGGCGGATCCCCGCGGCACCGACCGGCACCGGGCCCAACCGAAGGAGACCACACCATGACCGACGCCAAGACGACCCCCCAAGAGACCGCCAGCCGGGCCTACGCGAAGCGGCGCGGCGACATCGCCCGCCTGATCGACGTCCTGCAGATGGAGCTGGACAGGCACGCCGAAGCCGCCAGGGCCGACCCGCGCCACTGGGGCCGCACGGGCGACCTCGGCAAGGTCCGCAGCGACCTGATCGAGCTGGTTGGTTTTGTGAGCGGGATGGACCGCGAGCGCGTGGAGAACTTCCTGGCCGAGGCGGGCGACGCCGACGCCAACTGAACGCACCGCAGCCCGAAGGAGCCGACGACCATGAGCAATGCACGCGACACGACCATCAACCGCATCGCCCGCGAGGCGATGGGCATCCGGACGCTGGCGACCCAGAGCAGCGACGCGGAGGACTTTCACGACGTGGCGGTCTGGACGGTCAAGGCCGCGCTGGAGCGCGCGTACGAGGCGGGCCGCAAGGCAGCGCCGCCCACGCGAACCCAATGCCCGGCCTGCGGCCGGGACATCGAGATCCGACCTCTCTGAAGCCCGCCCCATCCGGAGATGACGGCGGGCTTCGCTGTTTCTAGAACCAAGGTAAGGAGCACCGGCATGACCAAGAAGGCCATGAAGAAGACCAGCGCGAGGAAGACGACGACCCGCGGCAACGCCCCGCGGGACCACGAGGTCCCGAGCCCGAAGGAACTCGCCAACGACGCGCACCTGGAGGCGTACGCGCGAGCCAGGAGGGCCGCATCGGTGAAGCCCGACCGCATGAGCGGGCTCGACCTCGCGGCGCAGGTGCTGGCCGAGGCGGGCGAGCCGCTGGCGGCCAGGCAGATCGCCGAGCGCGTGCTGGCCGCGGGGTGGAAGACCCGCGGCAAGACGCCCGAGGCCACGCTCTACGCCGCGATCGTCCGCGAGATCGCCAACAAGGGCGACCAGGCCCGCTTCCGCAAGGTCGCTCGTGGACGGTTCGGGGCCTCGGAAACGGCACCCGCGGCGGGATAACCGGGTCGCGCAGCACTGGCGGGCGAGCCGCCTGTGTGTTACACTGTCATACATGAGCGACGCCATCTCCTTCCGCATCCCGCCCGAGCTCCGCCGCGAGCTCAACCGCCTGGCCAAGCGCACCAAGCGGCCCGCCAGCGAGATCGCCCGCGAAGCGCTGCGCCGCCACCTCGCCGCCGAGCGGTTCCGCAGGCTGCGGGAGCAGACCCTCCCGCTGGCCGAGGCCGAGGGCATCCTGACCGACGAGGACGTCTTCCGGCTCGTCTCGTGAGGGTCGTCCTGGACACCAACGTCCTGCTGGCGGCCTTCGCGGCCCGCGGGCTCTGCGAGTCGCTCTTCCTGGTCTGCCTGCGCCAGCACGAGCTGGTCACCAGCGAGCACATCCTCGGCGAGCTCCGGCGGCACCTCACCGGCAAGCTCTCGCTCCCCGCGGCGCGGGCCAAGGAGATCGAGTCGTTGCTCCGTGAGCACGCCGAGCTTGTCGAGCCCGCGGACGTGCCGCGCAAGGCCTGCCCGGACCCCGACGACCTGCCCGTGCTGGGCACGGCGCTGGCCGCCCGTGCCGACGCGCTGGTCACCGGCGACCGCGAGCTGCTGGCGGTCGGGCGCATCGGGACCGTGCCGATCCTCTCGCCACGCGAGTTCTACGACCGGCTTCGGTAGCGGGCTCGCGGAGGACCCGATCACGATGCCGCCTCCTCCGCCTTCGCCACAATGCGCTCGGCCTTCATGCCGGTGAAGGCTTCCCATCGCTGCACGATGACATCGCAGTACGGCGGGTCGAGTTCCATCAGCAGCGCGGTCCGCCCGGTCATCTCACACGCGATGAGCGTCGAGCCGCTCCCGCCGAACAGATCGAGCACGCGCTCGCCGGGCTTGGAGCTGTACTCGACGGCGCGCTGCGCCAGCTCCACGGGCTTCTCGGTCAAGTGCACCATCCGCTGCGGGCTGACCTTCTTCACGTGCCAGAGGTCGGTGGCGTTGTTCGGCCCGTAGAACTGGTGCCCAGCGCCCTGCTTCCAGCCGTAGAAACACAATTCGAAGCCCCCCATGTAATCCTTGCGCGTCAGCACGGGATGCTGCTTATCCCACACAATCGCCTGCGAGAAATACAGCCCCGCGTCGGCGAGGGGGGCGGGGTAGTTGCCGAGATTCGCGTACCCGCCCCAGATGTAGAACGTCCCGCCCGGCTTGAGCACCCGTGCCGCGTTGCCGAACCATGCCCCGAGCAGCGCGTCGAAGGCCTCGTCGGTCACGAAGTCGTTGGCCAGCGGCCGGTCCTTGGCGCGCATCTTCCGCGTGGTGCCCTTGGCCTTCTCGGGGTGGCGCTCGACGTCGAGCTTCTGATGGTGCGTGGCTTGGAACGAGCTGAGCCCGGCCGCGATGGCGTTGTTGCTGCGCGGCTCGACCTTGACGCCGTACGGCGGGTCGGTGTTCACCAGGTCCACGGGCGCGCCGTCCAGCAAGCGGTCCAGGTCCGCCACGCTGCCGCTGTCTCCGCACAGCAGGCGGTGCCGCCCGAGGATCCAGAGATCGCCGGGCTGGGTCACCGCTTCGTCCGGCGGCTCGGGCGCGTCGTCGGGATCGGTGAGGCCGTCGGTACCCGCGGGCGCGAGGATCGCGGCGAGCTCCTCGGGCGCGAAGCCGAGCGACGCCAGATCGACATCAGCGAGCTGCAGCGCCTCGAGCTCGGCGGGGAGCAGCTCCATGTCCCACGTGGCGAGCTCCGCGCTCTTGTTGTCGGCGATGCGGTACGCGCGGGCCTGCTCGGGCGTGAGCCCGCGGGCGACGTGCACGGGGACGGTGCCGAGGCCGAGCGTGTGGGCTGCCTTGAGGCGCGTGTGCCCGGCGAGGACGACGCCGTCCTCGTCCACGACAATGGGGACGCGGAAGCCGAACGCCGCGATGCTGGCGGCCACCGCCTCCACGGCGTGGTCGTTGCGGCGGGGGTTGCGGTCGTACGGGACGGGGCGGTCGATGGGCCAGAGTTCAACGGTCATGTCCGTGGCGATGGGGGTGGTGGGGTCGGCGGGGACGGTGGGGGCGTTGGGGGTGGGCTTGGTCATGGGTGCGGTCCTTGCACATGGGGTGCGGTGGTGGTGGGGGGGGCGCTTGCGTCGCGCGCGTTCGCTTATTATAAGTAATATTCACACCACACGCAATCTAGTAACAGCCCGTACCCCGCCGTACCGTCCCGCAACGCCCGGGTAGGATCACGCGATGTGCGGGCGGTTGATACTCACGTGTGCACACCTCGACCAGTTCAGACCATGAGAAAGCCCTCCCGCGAGGGGAGGGCTTGGGTTTGTGGAGCCAGTGTGTTGACTTACGGGCACGGCCCTTGGCTGTTGAGCCAGAGGTCGAGGTAGTAGTTGAGATCGAACGCGTTGACGGTGCCGTCCGGTGTGCCGTCGAGCGCAGGCCCGGTCAGATCGGCCGCGGGATCGGCGGCAATCCAGAGGGCGATGTAGTAGTTGAGGTCGAACGCGTTGACCGTGCCGTCCGGCACGCCGTCGAGCGCGGGGCCGGTGAGATCGGCGGGGCAGTTCGGGGGCAGTGGGCACAGGCTGGACCAGCGCGCCATCCGGCTGACCGGTCTCCCGCCCGCATAGGTGAAGTCTCCACCAACGTAAAGTGCTGGTCCAAACCCATTGTCGAACACGATGAGATCAGCGACTACAACGGACACATCGGGATCATCGTTCTCCAATCCTGTCCCGAGAGTTGACCACGCTGTGCCGTCCCAGCGAGCGGCGCGGTTGGCTAAGCCTGTACCGGCCTCGGTGAAGCTACCGCCGGCGTAGAGGGCAGGCCCGGAACCGTCATCGAACACTGTCAGGGTCAGGACCGAGCTGTCCAGTCCGTTCACTCCAGCTCCGAGTGATGACCAGTCCGTGCCGTCCCATCTTGCGATTCGACTGGCTGAGTTTCCGCCCGCCTGCGTAAAGTTTCCTCCCGCGTAAAGCGCTGGCCCGGATCCATCGTTGAAGACCGCCAACGCTTGGACGAATGCCGAAGTTCCGCTCAGCCCCGCGCCGAGCGTCGACCATGTCGTGCCGTTCCATCGCGCGATGCGGTTAGCAGGACTCCCACCTGCCTGCGTGAAGTTGCCACCCGCGTAAAGAGCGGGTCCGGATCCATCATCAAACACCGCAAGGGCTAACACAGAGGAAGAGGAATGATCTCCTATCCCTGCGCCGAGCGGTGACCATGTTGTGCCGTCCCAGCGTGCGATGCGGCTGGCAAGGATTCCGCCCGCCTGGTTGAATCGGCCTCCTGCATAGAGGGCTGGTCCGGTGCCGTCGTCGAAGATCGCCAGAGCACGGACCCAACTGTTCATCCCATCGCCCAAGGGTGCCCACACCGCGCCGTCCCATCGTGCGATGCGATTAGCCGGGTTTCCACCCGCCTGAGTGAAGTCTCCGCCCACATACAGTGCCGGTCCAGATCCGTCGTCAAAAACAGAAAGAGCAAACACCTCGCTGTTTGCCCCAGTGATCCCTAATCCGAGCGGCGACCATGCTGTGCCATCCCATCGTGCGATGCGGTTGGCTTGGCTCTCCCCCGCCTGCGTGAATCGGCCCCCGGCGTACAGGGCGGGCCCGGATCCGTCATCGAACACGGCGAGAACGCTGACCCGGTCATTCAGACCTGTTCCGAGGGGTATCCAAACCGCGCTGTCCCAGCGCGCGATGAAGCTCGCCGGCTTGCCTCCAGCTTGGGTGAAACTACCCGCGGCGTAGAAGATGGGTCCAGAACCGTCATCAAACCCCGTCATCGCTTCGACGGAGCCGGCAACGCCCGCGCCGAGTGATGACCATACCGAACCGTTCCACCGCGCAATTCTGCTGGCCGGGCTTCCGCCCGCAGAGTTGAAAAAACCTCCGACGTACAGCGACGGACCGGATCCGTCGTCCACAACAGCAAGAGACCGGACTTGTGCATCAACCCCTACGCCAAGCGGTGACCATGCTGTGCCGTCCCATCGCGCGATGCGGTTGGCAGGACTCCCACCTGCCTGCGTGAAGTTGCCACCCGCGTAAAGAGCGGGTCCGGATCCATCGTCGAAGTTCGCCAGTGCCCGGACTTCGCCGTTCACGCCCGATCCGAGCGGCGACCATGTTGTACCGTCCCATCGCGCGACGCGTTGCGCGATACTCTCGCCGGAGAAATTGAACAAGCCTCCCGCGTAGAGGGCCGGGCCCGTGCCGTCGTCGAATATGGTGAGGGCCCGGACTTCCCCGTTCACTCCAAATCCGAGCGATGACCATGCTGAGCCATCCCAGCGGGCGATGCGATTGGCCGGGCTCCCGCCCGCTTCGGTGAACGAGCCCCCCGCGTAGAGATTTGGCCCAAAGCCGTCATCGAAGACTTCGAGGGCATATGCCGGAGTATTCAATCCCGCGCCGAGCGGCGACCATGCTGTGCCATCCCATCGTGCGATGCGGTTGGCGAGGCTATCGCCAGCTTGGGTGAACGCCCCTCCCACGTAGATCGCGGATCCGGTGCCGTCGTCAAACACCGTCAGCGCATAGACCGTGCTGTTGACACCCAGTCCAAGCGGCGACCACGCCGCACCATCCCAGCGGGCGATGTTGGAGACAGTCGCACAACCAGCGATCGTGAACGAACCACCGACATACAGCGCTTCGCCGGAGCCATCGTCCCACGACATGACAGTATGGACCGCACCGTTGAGCCCGTTTAGGCAAAACAACCCCTCAGCCCACTGCGGGTCGCACGACGACCGGAGCGTCAGCACCCCGGCGTCGGCCTCGCCATCGTCTGCCACAGCGATCCCGGACATGGTCGCGATCCGCTGCGTGTCGTCCACATGCAGCAGGGCCGTAAGGCTCAGATCTGTTGTCTCCGCCGGAAGCTCCGCCTCGATCACAAACCACCCGTCACGGTCCGCGATCGCCGAGCCGCCATGGGCCATGAGCGTGACCTCGGCACCCGACGCGGGCGTGCCATCGCTGAGCACCACCTGGCCCGAGACGACCACGCGCGTGCGCGTCCGGTCCTCGGCGCACGCCACACTTGCAAGCATCAGAGCGATGCCGATCGTGATCCATGGTCCAAGCCGTTGAAGCGTCATCGTGCATGCCTCCGTGTGCTCATCGCATCGGCCTGATGCGTCGTTCTCGTGCTCCGCCCGCAGATCTTCTCTTCTGCGCACTCGTACAAGCCGGCATCGTCACGTGCCGCTTGCGAATCACTGCCGGGCCAGCTTCGACGGGACGACGATCGAGCGACGCCTCATCACGCGTCTGAACCGACACGCCAAAGCCAGATCGACAACCCATGGAGACGCAAGCCTAACAGATCAGAACAGGCGCACAAGCCCGAGAGCCGGAATTTGGGGGATTCATGCAATATTCACATGAAAGATCCGCTTCACCCCGCCCCATCGATATCCGGCAGCGCCAGATCCGGCGGCGCGCCGAAGGGGATGCGCCGCGGGGCCGTGCCGCGGGCGTGGTGCATCGCGCCCAGGTAGACCACGTCCGCCCCGTACCGGCGGTTGATCCGGTCCATCGCCCGCATGAGCGACCCTCGCGCCCGCTCGCCTTCGAACAGCGGGAGCTGCGCGTCGGCCCGCTCCAGCCCTTCCAGCCGCACGCCGACCTGCAGCACCCGCCCGCCCGGGGCGTCGGCCCACAGCGCCAAGAGCGCCCGGTGCAGGGCGGCCGTGTCGTCCGTCGGGCGGACCGGCGTCCAGTCCCCCCAGCCGCCCCCCTCCGTGAAACGGATGGACAGCGCAAGCCGCGACGCCCGGTACCCGAGCGACCGCATCCGCTGGGTCGCCTTGGCCAGCAGGCGCAGGCTCACCGCCCGCGCCGCCTCGGGCGACCGGTGCGCCGGCGGCAGGACGTGCTGATGACCGACCGTGCGCCGGTGCGTCCGCGGCCCGGGCAGCTGATCCCCCCGGAGCCAGTGCCACCAGTAGACCCCCAGCACGCTCCCCCACGCGGCCCGGAGCTGCGCGGGCGTCCGGGCGTACAGATCCGCCACGCTGGCGATCCCCGCCGCCCGCAGGCGTCGGTTGATCCCCGTGGAGATGCCGGGCAGGTCCGTCAGGCGCAGCGCCAGCACCGGCCCGGGCAGGTCCGAGCGTTTCCAGATCGTCAGCCCGTCGGGCTTGCTCGACCCCGCGGCCACCTTGGCCAGCAGCCGGTTCGGGGCGATCCCCACCGAGCACGTCACGCACCCCACGCGCTCGCGGATCGCCCGCTTGATCCCCAGCGCCAGCCGCTCGGCCACCTCGGGCGGTCGCTCGTTGGCCATCAGCTCGCACCAGCACTCGTCCACCGACTCGACCACCGAGACCGGGAGCACCGTGTCGATCGCCGCCAGCAGCTCGTGGTGCACCCGGATGTACCGATCCGGGCGAGCCCGGACGATCACGATGCCGGGGCAGCGCGTGCGGGCGTCGGCCACCCGGCACCCGGTCTTCACCCCGGCCGCGCGGGCCTCATAGGACGTGGCGATGCAGCACCCGGACGGAGCGGGCACGGGCGTGACCCCGACGGGCCGCCCGCGGAGCTCGGGGCGGTCCATCTGCTCGACCGAGGCGAAGAAGGCGTCCATATCGAGGAAGAGGACGAGGAGTTCGGCAGCATCGACCACGCCGACAAGATACCGTACGGATACAGAATATCAAGGGCTCACTCAGTCGCTTCCAGATGTCCCACGGGCGATCCCGAGGCCGGTGGTGCTGCGAGATCGAGGTGCCTGGATTCGGACACAACCCCCTGCCCATGAGCCTTCCTGAGCCCGCAGCGAGGGTTTTGTCGGTTCTGTCAGATGTCAGACAGGCGCACACGCATGGGAGGGGCCGTCACGAGAGGAAACGGTCTACTTCCCCAATAGTGCCACGGGTGGGCCACGGTGGCGGCGGTAGGCGGTGGTGGCGTTGGCCAACCGTCCCGCCCGTGGCCGCCACGGGGCGTCCAGCGGCCACCCAGGCCAACACGCGATCCAAGCCGGACCACCCCTCCATGAGGCCCTGATCTCGCCCCGATTCGCAGCGCGAGCGCGGAGTTATTCTTATGATGCTCCCTGGGCAGTCTTCCCAGGTCCGATTCCGGGCAAACACAGCGGAGGCTCGCTGGTTGAATACTCTGTAGGGGCCTTGACCGATCCCCATATGGACTTCGAAATCGCCCATTCCGAAGGATTCCCGCTGGAGCTCGGGCGTGCGCCCAAGAAGGTGCAGCACGCGATTGTAAAGACCATCTACACGGAGCTCCGAAGCCATCCCGACCAAGCCGATCCGCCCCGGATCAAACGTCTGCAAGGGTACAAACACCTTTGGCGGTATAGGGTCGCAGACGATTACCGACTCGTCTACCGCGTGGACCCGGCATCGCGTCTCGTCACCTTGATCATGATCGGGCATAGGGGTGCCGTGTACGACAGGTTGGGAGTCAACGACGCAGGCGAGCCTGGAATCCGGATTGTGGCCACCGCTCCCGAGCTACTTGAGAAAGAGCCGTCGCCCGAGCAGATCGGCGAGGCAACGTTGGCGTTGGCAAAGGAAGCCCCTGCACCAGCCGCTGCAACGGCGGATGCGGCCTTGCCCAGTCAGTTGACCAACGAGACCCTGAGCGACTGGGCGATTCCGCAGCAACATCATGCAGCTCTCATGTCCGCCAAGTCCGAGGGCGATCTGCTGGCTCTTGCTGGAAGCGTGCCGGACGCAGTCATTGAGCGCGTCATGAACGGGTTGTGGCCGCCCCGGATCGAGGAGATAGCACAGAGACCAATCCGACTCTCCAGTGATGCGAAAGCCGTGGATGACGCAGCCCAAGGCACTCGCTCGCTGTCGAGTTTTCTCCTTCAACTTGATGACGACCAGAAGGCCTTTGTCGCCCGCTTCGAGCGAGACTCGCCGAAGGGACCGTGGCTCGTCAAGGGTGGACCCGGCTCTGGCAAGTCGACAGTGGCGTTGTACTGCATGCGGGCGCTGCTTCGACACGCCAGCGAGCAATTGCCGAATCCCGCCTCGCGACTGCGAATCCTCTTCACGACTTTTACTCATTCCTTGATAAGCGCGTCCCGGATGCTCTTGGATTCTCTCGACGCCAATAGCGGAGCTCACGAGATTCACATCGACAACGTGGATCGGCTCACTCGCCGCGCCGCGCCGCAACATGTTGCCACGCTGACATACGTCAAGCGGACTGATCAATGGCAGCCCCTTCTCGAAGCTGCGATTGCCGAGTGTCGACGCACAGACACCAACTTCGCCTTCGCAGCCGTCGATCGAGATTTCCTCTTTGAGGAGATCGATTGGGTGGTCTATGGCCAAGGCATGCGAACCGTTGAGGAGTACTTGGCTGCCGATCGCCCCGGACGGGGACGGCGCCTCGGCGTCCAGCAGCGCCGCCAGCTATGGAGAGTTTTCGACATCTTCCACCGCAAGCTTCGAGATGGAGGGCTCGCGATGTGGAGCGATGTCGCAGCGGAGGCAGCCCGCGTTGTGCGCCCGCGATATGACTATGTGTTCATCGACGAGGCGCAGGACTTGAAGCCGGTGGCGATCCGATTCTGCCTCGGACTTTGCAAACAGCCCGAGGGTGTGTTTCTTACGGCTGATGGCAACCAGAGCATCTACGGGAGCGGCATGTCGTGGTCGAGCGTGGCAACCTCGCTGCGATTCACGGGTCGGGCACGGACGCTGAATCGAAACTACCGCACTACAAAGGAAATTTGGCAGGCGTTGGCTGAGCTCGCTCCGAACTCCAGCGACGCCGACCCCGAGACGCTGACATCGGAGGCTGTGTTCAACGGGCCGTGGCCTCGATTCGCAAGGTATGACGAGCCCACGAAGCAAGCCGCTCGATTGAATGCGTTCCTGACGACCGCACTTCGTGAGGAGCGTGTAGGACCAGGCTGTGCCGCGATTTTGTGCCCTCCCAATACTCGATTGGCGGAAGTTGCTAGGTGGATAGACAAGCGATTCAACGCGAAGCCAATGGCTTCGGACAATTTCGATCCCCAGCACCACGGCGTCAAGGTGACAACCATGCACGCTTCAAAAGGGCTTCAGTTTCCCGTCGTCGCAGTTGTCGGTGTCGAGGATGGGCGAATGCCTCGGCCCGCTGGCGGCGGCGTCGACACCGCAGAGCATTCGCTGCGAGAGCAGCGTTTGCTATTCGTGGCCTGTAGTCGTGCAATGCGGCAGCTGCTCGTAATGGGCAGTCGGTCCCGACCGTCTCCCTTCGTGGAGAAGCTGACCGACACGCACTGGGAGATTGAGGACCTGTGACGGGGCCCCGGCAGTACGCACTCATGGCGCTCGAGCCGCTTCCGGCTGCGTGGGCACCTTCGTTGGTATCAGTGCTTGAATCAATGAAGGTGACCGCGGTCCCCGGCGGCGGCCGGGTGCTCGCATGGACAGGGATTCGAGAGCATCGCGGCGTTCGATTCGCCGAGGGATGGACGCTCTCTCGCCTCTGGCTGGGGCCGAGGCGGTGGGCACTCGGCATAACAGCCAAGCGGTTGTACTTCAATGGCACCGAGATTGACCGAAGGCCCGAACATGAAATCGTTGGCGACGACCGGCCCGCCGGGCGATCGACCATTGAGGAGTACCACGAGCAGACCAAGCTGCTCATGGCGTTGACGACTCGTCTGCCTGGACACCCACAGCCCGTGTCCCTCGTACAAACGGCCGATGGGTTGGAGTCGGCCCGCAGCGTGTGCATCGGCACCGCCACGAAACCGTTCGTCACGAGCAACCTCAACCACATCTACCGAGAGTTGGGATTCGACTGCGTGCCGCCAGCGTGGACTATCAGCGTGTGTGGCGTGGATGGCGTGGCAAGTGCCGTGCTGTCGGAGTTCGTCACCCGCATCAAGCGCGCCGCGACGCAGCGCCATGCCGCAATCGCGGTACGGGCATCATCGATTTCGGAGATCAGGAGTCGCCTTGAATCGGTTGAGAAGTCCGGTGTCCGACCGGGTCGTTGCGTGCTGTTCGTTCTGCCCAATCGTGACCAACATCCCAGTCCGGAGTTCTTCGCGCTGCTCAGTGCCTTGGACGCCCACCGTGTTCCCTATCGGCGTGCATACGCCACGGACGCCCTTGACTTCTCTATCCCCGATCAACTGCCGTCGCTGCTTCTCGCGTGCGGCGGACGACCACACCGGATCGCGTGGGGGGCGGAGGGGGAGATGCCGTGGCTGCTTGCGCTCGACCTGGGCCACCAACGGGAGAGCGCGAACTCGGTGGTTGTTGCCACACTGACAAGTCCTGACGGGATCCTTGTCCACGCTGCGAAAACCGTGCAACGGAAGGACGAGACCATTGATCGACAGTCCCTCGAGCGCTTGCTGACCTCGTGCGCGGCCGCGATGGCCAACCGATCGGATGTGGGCCGAGGTGTTCTCTTACTGAGAGATGGGCGCCACTTCGAGAACGAGGATGGTGGGGCATACCCGCGACTACTCGGCAGAACCCTCAGCGTCATCGAGTACCGAAAGCGATGGAATCCGCAAATCGTGGGATCGGAGCGTTCCGGTGGTTTCGTCTCCGACATATTCGCTGCGCATGTACCCGGCAGTACGACGATGTTCCTCACGACGACGATACCGCGATCGCCGTCGGCCCTCCCCGATGTCGCGAAGGTGACGTGGCGGGAAGAATGGAATCAACTGAAGTTAACGCACGGGGAGATCGCGCGGTCGCTTGTGTCTGCGGCTGCGGCTCCAGGTTTGGGGTTGCACGCCCGGCACTTGCCCGCACCTGTGTACTGGGCAGACGGAATCGCCGGCATCAGTGAGTCCGACCTCCGGTTCCGAGGCGTTCCCTGCGCGGTCGTATAGAACTCGGCAATCGCTTGCCACCTTGAGGAGTTTACCTCATCAAACCGGGCATGCGAAACAATGTCAGTCGATACCCGCGGCTGTTCTCATGCGCGTCGCGTCAGCGAACCCGGCGGGAAAGAACCATGCCGACGAGGCCGCCGACGGAACGGGCGGCGATGGCCTGCGGGATCGCGGCATCGCGGGTTTCTTCGGTTCTGGCGTGTGTCGGGCGAGGTCAACAGCCGGGCGTGGCCGCGACGAGCGCTAGGACGAGCCCAGCGCCCACACAGCGTGGCAGGTTGGTCCACGGTGCCACGGATAGGCCACCGTGGCGGCGGTGCGGTCAGTGGTGGCATTGGCCAATCGTCCCGCCCGTGGCGGCCACAGGGCGTCGAGTGGCCACCCAGGCCAAGACGCGATCCAAGCCGGACCACCCCTCTTTGAGGCCCTAGATCCCGCCCCGATCCGTGCGCGCTGCGCCTTGCGCTGCGCAGCACTCCAAAATCTGCAAAACGCTCGGGAAAACACGCCCTGTTCCGGGGGTTCGATTCCCCCCGGCTCCATTGCAACGACCGAACAGATCAGGATGGTTCATCGGAGACCATCGGAGATCTAAACCGGTCTTTTCGCAGGGTTTGCGACGATTCTCGCGAGGGTCACGAAAGACCGTCCGAGATCGGTCCGGACCCGCGAAGTCCAAACGCGAGTGTCCATATTCGTGTCCACGGGGTGTCCCTTGAGGATGCCGCGTTGCACGCGGTCGTGTCCGTGTGGGCCGACCTGAGCGACCACGACAAGCGACGGATTGCAGAACTGGCTCACGACCTCGCCACCGCGGCGAGGCCGAGGGGTGTCGCTGCGCGCCCGTCGCTGCACAACACAACGGAGGGTACCGACCATGGCGCGTGATCCGGCCGCATCTTCACAGAGCCCCGACGCTGGCGGGCCTGACTCCGGCGGCGGCGTCGGAGGGCGTCCGCTCTCGCAAGCTGCTGAGCCCTCCGCACCCCTGACGGCGGAGCTCCTGGCCGAAGGCCGTACGATCGCTTCGCTGGCAGGGGTGCGGGGGGCCGAACCACCAACGACACCCACAGACTCGCCGTCCTCGCCCGCCGCCGCCGCGAAGCGCAGCCGCAGCCGCGGCGGCGGTGGCGATCGGTCCAGCCTGACCCCTGCTGGGTACCACAGGGGTCAGAATCCCATTGATGGTGATGTTGTGGGTGAACTCGGCTCCGGGCTCTCATCGATCCCACCCGAGATTCTCGATCTCATCCTGCACGCCGACACCCCCGGGCAGGTTGTTCACGATGAAATCGGCTTCGACCATATCACGCTCACCAGCAAAGAGGACGCGCACGACGCGGCGTGCCACATCCTCGCGGATCACGGGTTCATCATCGCGCCCCGCGATGCAGGGCTGAAGTGGTACCGCAAGGCCTTGGATATCGAGGGCGGCGGCGTGGTCGGCTGGGACTATCGCGGGGCTGGTCAGTCGTCGATCGTCGAGCTCCCCGGCGAGCAGTGGATGCGGGATCACGAGCGTTGCCGGCTGGCGGCGTTCGAGCTCACGCGGTCGCTGGAGATGCGTTGCACGCGGCTGGACATCCGGCGCGATCAGTACGGCCAAGGGCTCCAGCTCATCGATCACATCGGCGAGGCGTGCAGGGCGGGCCAGCTCCGCCGGGTGAAGCAGTTCCGCCCGATGGATGAGCGTCTGGCGAGAGTCCCGACTATGCACCTCGCCCGTGGCTGGTACCTGGGGAGCACCAAGTCCGAGCGGTTCATGCGGGTGTACGACAAGGGGCTCGAACGCGGGCTCAACATGCAAGCGCTCTGGGAGCGGTGCGAGGCGGAGATCCGCAAGGCACTGGCCGACGCCTCGTGGCGGTCGATCGTCGAGGCTGGCGAGGACTGGGTGCCCGCGGCGTTTGACCACCTGGTCGGCGTGGTGGACTTCCGCATCGAGGCGATCCGGCACTCGAAGCTGGTCGAACTGGACCGCCCCGAGTGGTGGGCGGCGTTTTGCGAGGGCCGGGACGGTGTGCGGCCGTCGATGCAGCGAGAGCCCACCGACGCCGCGGCGTATCTGCGCTGGGTCGGCCGGTGCGTGATGCCCACCATCGAAGCCGTGCGGGAGCGGGCGGGGTTGGAATCGCTCGCGGATGTGTGGCGGATCCTCGAAAGGGTGTTCAAGGGCGTGCAGCCGGGCGGATCGGAGCTCGTGGTGCAGGAACTCTCCCAGCGATGCGTAGAAGCCTTGCGTTCAGTGGCTGCAGCACGGGACCGGGCTTGGCGGCGTGATGTATGCGAACAAATCCCAGTTTTACCGTTGACGGATGCTGGGAGAAGGTGCTATCATGCTATCATCTTTTCCCAGTGGAGGCCGAATGAGTGGGTCATTGCTGATTCGAGACGTGCCGCCCGAAATCCGTGGGTGGATCGACACTGAGCGGGAAGCACGCATGATGAGTCAGCGTGAGTTCGTCATTTCCGTTCTCGCCAAAGTGTACCGCAACGGCTCCGGCCCCTCCCTGTTCGACGATGCACCGAAGACGCCACCACCCCCGGTGCCGGAAGGTCTGCCCTTCACTTTCATCGATCTGTTCGCCGGGATTGGTGGTCTTCGGATCGGCCTTGAGAAGAACGGGGGGCGGTGCATCTTTTCCTGCGAGTGGGAGAAGCACGCCCAGAAGACCTACAAGGCATGGTATGGTGAGATGCCGCACGGGGACATATGCGAATTGAAGCCCCGCGACATTCCCGACCATGACATTCTGGCAGCCGGGTTTCCCTGCCAGCCGTTCAGCATCGCAGGTGTATCAAAGAAGAACAGTCTTGGGCGTCCTCACGGATTCAAAGATGCGACGCAGGGCACACTTTTCTTCCATCTTGCCACGATCATTGAGGCAAAGCGCCCGCCGGTACTGATCCTTGAGAACGTTAAGAATCTTCAGTCACACGACAAGGGGCGAACGTGGCAGGTCATTCGCTCCACTCTTGAGGATATGAAATACGTCATCTTCTCTAAGGTCATCGACGCAGCGGCGTGGGTGCCCCAGCATCGGGAGCGTGTGTTCATTATTGGCTTTGATCGGCGGGTTTTTGGAAATTCGGTTCCATTCGAGTTCCCTGTGCCGCCTTCGGACAGCGAACCCCGGCTTCGGGACATTCTGGAGAAGAACCCGCCCGCGAAATACACGTTGACCGATCACCTGTGGAAGTACCTTCAGGACTACGCCGCAAAGCATAAGGCAGCGGGCAATGGTTTTGGCTTCGGTATGGCGAAACTGGATGGTGTGACCCGTACTCTGAGCGCCCGATACTATAAGGATGGTTCGGAGATTCTGGTTCCCCAGCCGGGCAGGAACCCGCGTCGCCTTACCCCGCGCGAGTGTGCGCGGCTCATGGGTTTTGAGGATCACCGGCCCATCGTGGTTTCGGACATGCAGGCATACAAGCAGTTCGGCAATGCGGTATGCCCGCCTGTGGCGGAAGCCGTTGGGCGACAGGTAGTCAAGGCACTGTCGTGGCAACTTGCGAAGCATAATACAAACGGCTGTCTCTTCAAGGGTAAGACCGCAAAGGCATGACCAGAGGGACACTGCATGGCTTCTCCGATTGCTGAGCGAGCGGTAGCAGACGCCACCGCCATCGGGCGCGCGCTGCTGAAGTTCATTTCGTCGAATGACGTTGGGATCACCGGAAGCCACCAGTGTGGCTTCTATCTGCCCAAGGAAGTCTGGGAACTCTTCACTCCACACCCGCCGGAGAAGGGCGGCAACGCGAAGTCATGGCCTAAGGTGCTTTGGCAGGATGGGCGAGTCACAGATTCATGCGTGACCTGGTACGGCTCCGGTACTCGGAGCGAATACCGGCTCACACGCTTTGGCAGAGAGTTTCCCTACCTCACCGACGACACCGTCGGCAGTCTGCTTGTGCTGATCCCGAAGTCACACGATGAGTTTATCGCCTACGTGCTCGATACCGACGATGACATTGCGGAGGTTCAGTCGGCGCTTGGCGTAGAGATCGGACAACGCTGGGGCCTGTTCGATGCGACGACATCGCCAGTGCCCGAAACAGAAGACGATTGCATCGAACGCCACTTCAGGGAGTTTCAGGCCAACCTTGAGGCGTTCCCGCCGACCATCGCGTTTTCCAATGCCGCACGGCAGGCGCTGCTTGATTGCGTTCGTGAGTTTGTCCGGAAGTCTCCCGATGATCGGCTCATGGCGTGCCTTGAGGTTGAGTACCGGCTGTTCAGGCATGTTGAACGCCAACTTTGCCAAGGTGACATTCAGCGGCTCTTCAAGTCCGTTGACGACTTCCTGTCCACCGCTTCAAGCATCCTGAACCGCAGGAAGTCGCGTGCTGGAAAGTCTCTTGAGAACCATGTTGAGCACCTTCTTCGGGAAGAGGGCATCCCGTTCGTTCCACGATCTTCGGCGGTCGAAGGCGAGCCGGACATACTGATCCCGAGTGTTGAAGCGTACAAGGATCCGAAGTACCCGGTCGAACGGCTCTGCATGATCGGGGTGAAGACGACGTGCAAGGATCGGTGGCGACAGGTATTGAATGAGGCGCAGAGGCTGAAACAGCGGCACATCCTGACCATCCAGCCGGGCATCTCATCGAACCAGATGGAAGAGATGCGTAAGTCCGGCGTTTCGCTCATAGTCCCGAAGCGGCTCCACAAAGAGTATCCGCCCGATCGGAAACTACAGATTTACGACGTGGCGGACTTTCTGAAATACGCGAAGTCGATTGTGGCGTGAAACATGCCCGATGTACTCACTCCTGAGCAGCGATCCGGCAATATGCGGGCGATCAAGGGGCGTGACACCGGCCCGGAAATGATTGTCCGCCGTCTTCTCCATGCGATGGGCTACCGCTTCCGGCTGCACCGACGCGACCTACCCGGACGCCCGGATGTAGTGCTGCCGCGGCATCGTGCAATTGTTTTTGTTCACGGCTGTTTCTGGCATCGGCATCACTGCCGCTATGGGCGTGTGCTTCCCGCTACGCGGTCAGGGTTCTGGGAAGCGAAGTTTGCCGCCAATGTGCGTCGCGATCGATGTAACGTCGGTGCCCTGCGCCGTGATGGCTGGCGCGTGTTCGTCGTATGGGAGTGCCAGACTCGAGATGCTGAGCGGCTGCGAGGTCGCCTCGCTGATTTTCTCTCACGTTCACCTGCTGCAAGGAAGCTTGGAACTGGAAGAGGCGGTGGTGTGGATTCGCAGTAAAAAATACGTAATTGCTCTTGACGCCCGCCTCGGGGGCGGCATAATCGGGGGATATGCCCGACCGCAACGTCACCATCGTGCTGCCTGACGAGCTCATTGAGGGGCTGGACCTGCTCGCCGCCGAGATCGGCGTCAGCCGGTCGGCCCTGATCCGCCGGGCGGTGGTCCGCTTCCTGCCCCAGCTCAACGCCATGGTGGAAGACTCCAAGCCCGGCGGATGGGCCGACGAGATCGTCTATCTGCTCATGGGCGCGCCCGTGAAGCGGACCGGCGACGAGACGGACCAGCAGTTCGCCGACGCTCTCGACGCCATGCGCACGAGGCTCAAGGCAGCCAAGCAGCCACGGAAGAAGCGGGTGGGCAGGCCACGCAAGGAAGGGGGCCGCGATGCGTAACGGCGTGTCAACGAAGCCGCATTACACGCTGACCGAGTTCGCCCGCATCGTCGGGGTCTCGCTCTCGACCGCGAAGCGGATGGCGTGCGAGGGTGCCGTGCGGCGGGTCCAGTTGCGGGCCGGTGGGATGAAGGTCGTTCCGCAAGCCGAGGTCATTCGCTTTCTCCAGAAGCTCGGGGTGCTGGCATGAACGTCTTCAGGCGCAAACGTCGCGGGCCCGACGGGAAGGTGATCGCCTCCGACACCTACTCCGCCCGGCATCGGTTCCCAGGCGAGAAGCTGCCGCGGACGATCCCGCTGCACGTGACGCGGAAGGATGTGGCCGAGAAGCTCGCCCGGGAGTGGGTGGCGCGAGAGGAACGCAAGCTCGCGGGGCTGATCGTCGATCCGGTCGAGGTCCAGACGGCCGAGACGCCGATCGCGACGCTCCTCGACGAGTTCCGCGATTCGCTCCGGGCCCGGGGGCTCCAGGCGGACTACGTGCGCAAGCCTGCGCAGCGGTGCCGCGACCTGTTCAGTGCGCTCGGGTGGCGTCGTGTCGCGGACGCGAACGCCCTCGAACTCCGGCGGCATCTGGAACGCTCGGAGTGGTCCGCCGCGACGCGGAATCACTACCTCGATGCCGCGATGCAGTTCTACCGGTGGCTGCACCGCGACGGGCGTATCCCGCGAAACCCGATCGGCGATGTGCCGCGCTTCAAGGTCGCCCACACCGAAACGTACGACCGGGCGGCGTTGAACGAGGACGAGCTGCGTCGGCTGATCGACCCGGCCACCGAAGACGTGTGTCGGCTCTACCGGGCGGACGTCTACGCCCTGATGGTGTTTTCGGGGCTGCGTTGGGCCGAGGCGAACCGGCTCCAGGTGCGCGACATCCGACGCGACGAGGACGGCTACGCGGTGATGATCCCGCGTGGCAAGGACAAGGCGAATCGCGGGGATGTGATCGAGCTGCCGGACGAGTTGGCGCCCGTGATCGAGCGGCTCATCGACGGGCGCGAGGCGAACGAGAAGCTCCTGCACGCGGGCTGCCCGACACGCCACACGTTCCGGCGCGACTGTGAACGGGCGGGCATCCCGAAGGAACGAGCCGACGGATCGCGGATTGTGCGCTACTCATCACGCGACACGTACACCAGCCTGCTGCGTGTGCTGGCCCGATCGACGGACCAGGTGCGCGCGCTCACCCGCCACACGACGCGCGGCATGGAGGATCGGTACACCGATCGGAAGACGCAGGGGCTGCGCTCGCTGGTGAACAAGATGCCGGTGGTCGTGCCGGGTCGTCACGGCGGGGACCGTGGGGGGTCGGGATCGAGTGTCCATATCGGTGTCCACACCCCCGCTCACGCGGCGGAAACGGCGATTTCGCGGGGGTTCGATTCCCCCCGGCTCCATTTTTGTTTGGTATTGCATTGCGCTGCACGCTCTCGTAAGGCTTGGTAACGCGGGAGCTTGTCGAGCCTTCGCGCACCACCACGATCATCGCGCCTGCGGGGCGTTACGGGTCGTTTCCGCAACCTTCAGCTGCGCATTCTGCTGCGCGCGATGGCAGAGTCATGTGTGTGCCGCGGGTGCATTCGTGACGATCTCGGATCCATCACCACCGTGCGACCGGGCTCGCTCGTAGAGCTCGTCGGGCACGGAGTTGGCGTAGTGACGCCCGCTCACGATGATGCTGTGGCCGATCCACCGGCTCACCGCGTACTGCGGGAAGGTCATGGCCCATTCCTTCTCGCACGAGGACCGCAGCGTCTGCCAGAGGCGTTCCCACGGCTCGACACCTGCTTTAGCGCACAGCTTCCGCACGCGGCGGATCACCGCACCCGTGCTCCCCACCATCACCAGCGGGTGCTCGCCGTCCCCGGCTTCCTCGAAACGTTCCTGCAGCAGGACCATCAGCCTCGGCGTGATCGGGACCACCCGCCGCTCGTGCCCGGCGTACCGCTCAGTCTTCGGGCTGTGGATCGTCAAACGGGCGCGGTCGAAGTCCACGTCCGCCCACGTCAGCCCGTGCGACTCGCTGGGGATGCGCAGCCCCGCGTACCGGGCGAGCCCGAAGAGCAGACGCCACTCGGCGTCGGGGCACACACCGATCACGGCCTCGATCTCCTGCGGCGTGATATACCGCGTGTACCCGCTGGGGGTGGGGCCGGACTTCAACGCCGCGAAAGGGTTGTGCTCGATCAGTTTCCGCCGCACGGCCTCGGCGAGCATGGTCTTGGCGTTGCCGCTGTGGGTCCTGATGGCGGCCTCGGATAAGCCCTGCTCGCGGAGCGACGCCCGCCACGACGCGGCATCCGATGGCGTGAGCTTCCGCAGCGGGGTGCTGGGATCAAAGCACGCCAGCAGCTTGGCCTCGGTCTGGCGTAACTTCCGCAAGCTCTCGGGTTTGAGCTCCCCCTCGCGTGCTTCGATGTACGCCGTGATCGCGCCGGCGAGTGTCGCGTCCTCGCGATCCGGCAGCAGATCCACCGCGGCGAGCTTCTCGTGCAGGCGTTGGTCGATCGTCTTGACCCAACGCGCCGTGTCGTCGGTGGGCGGGTGCCCGTGGATCGCGGCGCTGACCAGGTCCTCGACGCGGACCTTGACGGCTTCGGCGTACCGCTTGGGCACCTGGCCGAGGGTGATGTGCCGACGCTCGCCGCCGGGGGCGACGAAGCTGATGAACCGGCTCCCGCCGGGGCGTGTGGTGATGCTGGCCATCGTCGAGGACCCTCCTTGGTCCAGTCAGGGCGCGGGGTTTTGATGCTTCAAGGCGGAAGAAGACGCTTTCGAGCCGCGGGGTCGGAGCCGATCGGGGTGGTCCCGGTCGCCGCGGAAGATGGGCTCCGGCGCGAGGTCCTCGTCAAAGGGGCAGATGCGCCGCCCGACGGGGACGAAGGGCTCGGCGGTGGGGGACGCCGTCACGTCCGCATGGCCACCACTGGATGCGGATATCCCGTGCCGCGGCGTCGCAGCCGGGATTTCCGGGTCCAGACCCCGCAGCTCGCGCACACGCGGAGCGTGGCGCAGCGTGGGTCCGAGCGCCTCACCGACCACGATGAGCCAAGCGGGCGTGCCGACGTCGGTCGGCATCCCGAGCTCAGCTGCGATGCCGAGGCGTTCGCAGAAGAGGTATTCGGTCTCGGTGTCGTGAGTGCAC